>Ga0196976_1000083_pt1 | contig 63317 bp, 56 predicted proteins | sample S3v_513CmetaG_FD_148644 | JGI IMG/M metagenome (GOLD analysis project Ga0196976, IMG submission 148644) | Soil microbial communities from Anza Borrego desert, Southern California, United States - S3+v_5-13C | ecosystem: Environmental > Terrestrial > Soil > Desert | place: USA: California...
GTCGATCTATTGGAATCATGGACTTAGGCCGGATGGTCTGGTCCGGGTCTATGAATCAAAAGGAGTTAGATGTCAAAATATTCAAGGGCAAGCACTTGCAAGCGGACCCCGTTGACACCGGCGCGGCACGGCGAGGCCCGCGGCAGCCCGTGCGCGCGCTGCCGGGCTATCACTTCCAGTGTACAGAGAATCAGGGGGCAAATCCGACAGGGCGCGCGGGAGTTTAATCCGTTTGAGATCAGCAGCTTGCAGGTATGTCAACCTGCGGAGGGGGTTGACGCCCCTCAGCCCGACGGCTTGAATGCTGCGGAAATAACTAACCGCCCTACCAGAGCCAGGACGGGGCAGGTCAGGCCCGATGGTTGGTGGAACGACTCCTCGGAGACGACGAGCCACCGCAGGGTGATTCAGCGTGATGCCAGAGGTCTTGGTCCTCAACCTTCTCTGGCGATCACTGCGTTCGTAAAACTTGAGAAATTTCGAAAGGTAGGACCACCTGAAGCCCCGAAGACGGCAATGGGTCGATTCTTAACCTGATCAAAGATCTGCAAACCCGTCACCTGGCGATTCTCACCAATGCGGATTGGGCCCACCTTGGCCTCGACAGGCGGAGCGCACAACGTCGTAGAAGTCTGCCGCGTACTTCTGGGAGCCGTGAAAGCGTGCGTAGATTCGGCCGTGTTCGAACACACAAGTTACCGTCGAACCACTATTCTCGGAACGAAAATGGAAGCAGTGCGCATCTCCCAATCCAGTCCGAATTGTTTGCTCGGAACTCAGACTCATGCCGGTTGATTGCTCCTGGGCTACGAGCACTGACCGTATATGGCCCGAGTCACTGGCCGAAGAAACCTTGCGGAGAGCATGGCTTTCGCTCATACCGATAAAACCAAATGGCGCGGGCCAGAGTGGGACCCCGAAATCAGCTCTCCACATCGAGATATGCCCATCCGCGTGTCTTTGGACGAGGTATCGCCGGGGCACCGAAAACTGGCTGCCTGCAAAATCCACGGTGTTCCCGTGAACCAACTGCCAAATCACGCCGAGTTGCGGCACAACCAGTAAGACACAAAGCACGCAGCCCGCTGCTATCAATGCGTAGCGGACCGCAGCGCGCGTCAGCTTTCTGCTTTGCTCGCTCAAGTTGCTTTCCAGAACAGCAGGTCCTGATGTGAAGTAACTACCCCGCCGAGCGTAGCTAGGACGGGGCACTCGACACCCCGGGATCACTGTTTGCTTTCGGTCACTCCCGACGGAGCACTTCGAAAGACGCTCTCGTCCGGGTCAAAGCCGAATTCAAGTACCCGTGCTACATCGATACGGCTTACGGTCCCAAACGGCGCCTTGATTTGTCGCTTGAATACGCCTTCGATAATCACTCTGAACCGCCTCGGATTGAGGTTCAGGCGTTTGTCTTCGACACCGTTGACGAACTTTGGTGGAGCTGAGCGTCTGTCGTATCTGATCACTACCAGATGGGAACAGCCATCGCTCTGGATGCCGGTGATATGTCGGTCGGCGCGGACGAAACCAGTCACGACGACTTTCCGTCCGTCATACCTTTTCGCGTACCTCGACAAGGTGCAGACGTTGAGAGGGTGCGAGTCCGAACGCGGCACCTCCCGCAGCTCGACTTGCTCCTGCTCGGCGCTATGGTCCTGAGCTGGCATGTCAGCACATAGGCCAGCCAGGATAGCCATGAGAGCCGCACATTTGATGTATGACACGGTGACCATACTTAGCTGACTTGACGTCCGAAATCCAGCATTGTTTTAGTGTCGGCCCGTATGCCTATAAATCGTGCAGAAGTGGGCGCTGTGGGTGTGAATACGTACTCAACAGCAGATCCTTCGACTCGGAGCGCGGCCTGTAACGCGCCCTCGCTCAGGATGACGGCGTTTCGAAGGCATTTGTCTGCTGCTGACGAACCCAATGGCAAAGCTCATCTGAACTGATGAAGTGAACCATTTAGGCAACAAACGGGGCCGGGAGATATCCCGGCCCCATATACCACACGAGGAACGAAAGCTACGGCTGTGGAGGACGCGCAATCGTGATGCTTGGCGAGGTCCACGTCTCCCAATGCGCGGGGTTGGAGGCGTCACCGTTGGCCTTCAGCAGGGTGAGCTTCACTACGTACTCTCCGTTTGGCACCTGCATCCACTTGCTGCCGTTCGTGGTCCAGCCATCCCATATCCAGCCGAAGAAGGCCGCGGCGGTGCTGTTGCGGCCGACCCAGTCTTCGCGGCCGATCAGGTGCCAGGACTTCCCGGTAGTCGGGCTGTAGAGCTCGAGCGTGTACATGCGGATGCCGTGGTCGAAGTGGTAGAGGATCACCGGATAGTCGGTGCCGGTGAGGGTGAACGTGGCGCCGGCGGCCTGCTTCGTGTATCCGGCGAGCGCCCCGGTTGTACAGGCGGTGGAGCCGCCAATTTTGAAGATGCTTGGCAGTCCGCAGGCTGTGGGCTGAAGAACGACCATCGACTGGTAGTCGCCCTTTAGTCCAGCGTAGGGGACGCGATAGACCTCTCCGCCACCCTGAGGCGTGAAGACGATGTATCCGCCGTAGATGCCGCGTTCTGGCAGGGCCGGGTTAGCCGTTATCGTGACGGTCAGCGATGCGGTCCCTCCAGCAGGAACGGTCAGCGCCGACGTGCTGAACTGCAGCGACGCGAAGCCAGTGTGATAAGTGGGCGTGAAGGTGTTCGGTCCGGTGGAGATGGTGGGCACGTGCGTGACGTCGTAGGTCACGTCGGCCGTCCCCTTGTTGGTGATTGTGAGCGTGCGCACGGCGGGGCCGTTCTCGCTTTCACCCAGAGGGAGACTGCCTGGTTCGATCTTCGTCGTCGAAAGTATCGCGGCATCGACGTCGAGCAAACCGGCGCCCTGGCGGTGCACGTTGTCGAGCAGACCAAGACCAGGATTACCCCACCACAGGATGGGACGAGCGGTGTTCTGGAAGATGGTCTTCACGGCGGCTGGCGGAGTGTTCGGACGCGCCTGAAGCAACAAGGCGGCCGCACCAGCCACATGCGGAGACGCCATCGACGTGCCGCCCAGTACCGCGTAGCTTCCGAATGTGGTCGGGTAGGTGGAGAGAATGTTGCCGCCCGGCGCGGTGATGTCCGGCTTGAAGCTGAGATCGAACGCCAAACCGAACGAACTGAACGATGAGGTCAGTCCGCCGTTGCTGGGGGCTGGGGCCGAAACGACATCGGCGGTGTAGGTGATGTTCACCGCGCCGCCCGCGGTGCGGGAGTAGATAGTGGCACCATCGACGTCGCTGATGCCGACGACGGGAATGGTTACCGGCGGGTCGGTGTAGGGCGCTGGCGGCCCGGCATAGGCGTACACCATGCCGGGAGCGTTGTTGTAGATTACGACCGCGCGCGCACCCGCCAACTCAGCGTTTCTGGCCTTCTGCCAGAAGGAACAGGATCCGCGCCGAATAAGCGCCACCTGACCGGCAAGGGTTCCCGGTGCGAACGGCGCACAGCCATCAGCAGTCGAGGTGGGAGTGCCGGTCGCCACAATCTGTTCAGTACCGAAGAGCGGCAGCGAGGGAGCGCCATTCGAGGGATTGAACATCACCTTCCTGGAATCGGGCGACACCATGAAGTAGCGCGTATTTACGTGCGTGTTGTCCACGGCGGCCACGCCGATCACCTTACTACCAACACCGGGAGCGCCGGCGGAGTAGAGGCCGTTCGCGCCACTGTTGCCGATGGATGTGACTACCACGACGCCCTGCTTCACGAGTCTGTTGGCAGCTTCGGCCGTGGGGTACTGCGGCCACTGGTAGGCGGCACCGATGCTCATGTTCACGACGTCCATACCATCGGCGAGAGCCATCTCCATAGCGGCGACCATGATGTCCGAGTCGGTGGAGCCGATGCAGCCGAAGACGCGATAGGCGCCGAAGGTGACGCCCGGGGCGACGCCCTTTATGAGTCCGTTGGCACCGACAATGCCGGCGACGTGCGTACCGTGTCCGCCGGAGAAGCGAATGCCGCCGCGAGTGCTGGCGGTCGGATCGTGGCAGTCGTCGGGATCGTTGTCTGGCTTGATGACAGGAACGGCGGCTTGGGCGTCGTACTCGTCGCCAACGAAGTCATAGCCATAGACGACGCGGGAGCGAGTTCCATTGCCGAGGTCGGCGTTGTGGTAGTCGATACCCGAGTCGATGATGCCCACCTTGATGCCTGTGCCGTCGTATCCGAGCTGAGTGCGGGCAATATCAGCGCCGGTCATGGCGACCGCCGTTGCCATGTCGGGGTTGGAGGGGACGTCGTAGCTAGGGGTGATTTCGATGACCGGCCACACGTTCTTTACGCCGGGCAGCGCGCGAAGCCGTCCCAGTTGCGACGGCGCTACTTCAATGGAGAAGCCGTTGAACAGAACGTCGAAGCTGCGACGTTCCTTGAAGGTAATTCCGGCAGCTTTCGCTGCCTTCCGGAAGGCGGCCTTTTCGGCGCGGACCGTGGTGAGGGCCGAACCGTCGGAGGTGGGCGGGCTGGACAGCTCAACGAACCACGCCTTTGCGCCCTCGAAACGAGGGCTGACGAAGTCGTCGGATTCCTGGGCGAAGGCTGACAGGCCGAACAACAAGAGTCCCACGAGCAGCAGACACTTACGCATAAAGGCTTGCTCTCCTCATCCTGTGTGTTCAGCCAGGGGCGCCACGATTTAGCGGAACGTGCGATTTGAATCGGCCGGTTACTTTCGTGCTACCCGGGCGGTCGCAACAGTTGACAATCCGCCTTCCGTGTGACCCTGTGCTTGAGGGGCGGCACTGTATTCCAGAGTTCGGTGAGTGTCAAGCAGGAACTCGCGCGGGCCGAGGCTGCTCTGCGGCACGCTGATAAACAGCGGCGTTCAGCCTAGGCTGCGGGGATTTGTCGGGTGGCGGGGGAGACGCGTGGGGCGGGGCGAAGGCGGAGGTTTGGGCCAGCGGGACTGCGGTTGTTAGGGAATTTTGGGTCGTGCTACCATCTTCACGTTTATTTATCCCAGCATTCTGCCGTGCGTTGGACGCGCGGCTGCCCTGAATCCTCCGCTCCATATTCCGGAGTGTTCCAGTCGGGCAGCGGTCTTCCGGCTCGCAAGCGGTAGTTGCGCTTAACGGGCCACTCGACCGCGTCGGCGAATGCGGAACGCAAAAGGAGTACCCCGTGAAAGTCTACGAAGGCGCCAATATCCGGAACGTCGCCCTGGTTGGGCACGGAAAGTCCGGCAAGACGTCGCTCGTCTCCGCCATGCTTTATACCGCCGGATCCACAAGCCGACTCGGCCGCGTGGAAGAGGGCAACACCGTTACCGATTACGACGAAGAAGAAATCGCGCGGCAGATGTCCATTACCAGCGCGGTTGGCTTCGCGGAGTACAACAAGGCCAAGATCAACCTGGTGGATACACCGGGCTTCAACATGTTCGTTCATGAAGCGAAGCTGGTGATGCCCGCGGTGGAGAGCGCGCTGGTCGTCGTGGACGGCGTTGCCGGCGTGGAAGTTGTGACGGAGAAGGTTTGGGGATACGCGGATGAATACGAGCTGCCGCGCGCAGTCGTTGCCAGCCGCATGGACCGCGAGCGCGCAGACGCTAATCGAGTGCTCGAGTCGCTGTCGACGGCATTCGGACGGAGCGTAGTTCCCATCCAGCTCCCAATCGGAAGCGAGAAGAACCTGAAGGGCGTGGTCGACGTTGTCCGGATGAAGGCCTACACCTACGAGATGGGTGGCGATGGCAAAGGCACGGAGACGGCGATCCCCGCTGACCTGGCTGACGCCGCCAAGGCTGCTCACGAGAAGCTCGTGGAACTGGTGGCCGAGGGCAACGATGCGCTGATGGAAGAGTTCTTTGAGAACGGAACAATCGGCGACGAACACCTGATTACCGGCCTGCGGGAGGGCATCCGTCAGCGGACGGTTGTTCCCGTTCTGTTTGCGTCTGGCATCGGCAATATCGGTGCGGACCGTGTGCTCGACTTCATTGTCGAGTTCATGCCGAAGGCAACGGAGCGTCCGGCGGTGAAGGCGAAGGTGACGGCGGGCAACGGTCAGCCGGCCGAGCGCCAGATCAGCGACAGCGAACCGGTATCCGCGTTCGTTTTCAAGACGGTCAGCGATCCGTTTGCGGGCCGCATTACGTACTTCAAGGTATACAGCGGGGTAGTGAAAAACGATGCCACGCTGCAGAACTTCACGAAGAACTCGCAGGAAAAGCTGGCGCACCTCTCGGTGATGCAGGGCAAGCAGGCCGTCGAAGTGCCGCAGATCCACGCCGGCGACATCGGCGCGGTGGCGAAGCTGAAAGACACGGTTACGGGCGATACGCTGGGCGATAAGGCGTCGGCGATCGAGTACCCGACGGTGAGCCTGCCTGAGCCTGCCATCACGTTCGCGGTGGAGCCAAAGTCGCGCGCCGACGAAGACAAGCTCGGCAACGGTATCCACAAGGTCATGGAAGAAGACGCGATGCTGCGTTTCTTCCGCGACGAGCAGACCAAGGACTTCCTCATTGCAGGCACAGGCCAGCAGCACATCGAGGTGGTGGTGTCGCGACTCAAGAAGCGCTACCACACCGAGGTGAACCTGAAGGCTCCGAAGGTCCCGTACCGCGAAACGATCCGCGGCAAGGCCGACGTGCAGGGCCGCCACAAGAAGCAGAGCGGCGGACACGGCCAGTTCGGCGATTGCAAGATCAAGATGGAACCGCTGCCTCGCGGTGGCCAGTTCGAGTTCGTGAACGAGATCTTCGGCGGCGCCATCCCGAAGAACTTCATTCCGGCGGTCGAGAAGGGCATCCTCGAAGCGGCACAGCGCGGCTACCTGGCGGGCTACCCCGTAGTTGACTTCAGGGTGATCCTCTACGATGGCTCGTATCACGATGTGGACTCGAACGAACTGTCGTTCAAGACGGCGGGCCGCATCGCGTTCAAGAAGGCGATGGAAGTCGCGAAGCCAACGCTGCTTGAACCCATCATGAAGGTCGAGATCACGGTTCCTGACGAGTTCGCAGGGGCCATCATGGGCGACCTGAACTCGCGCCGTGGCCGCATCCAGGGCATGAACAACAAGGGCGGCAACACGGTGATTAATGCCGAAGTGCCGATGGCCGAGATGCTGACCTACGGCACCGACCTGACGTCGATGACGCAGGGTCGCGGTTCGTTCGCGATGGAAATGGACCACTACGACATCGTCCCGGCGCAGCAGCAGGAGAAGATCATTGCCGCGGCGAAGGCGGAACGTGGCGAAGTGGCCGAGGAAGAGGACTAGGGAATCGTGTAATTGCGTATTTGGGTTAAGTGGGGGGCGGCGCTCGCGCCGCCTTCCTTTTTGCTCCGCTCTTTTCTGAATTGCCGGGCACGTCTATGCTCGGCAACAGACATGATGGAAACGAAAGTTGCTTCCACTCGCCTCTCCTTTGCTGTTGCGCTGTTCCTGACGGCCAGCATCGTCGCGCACGCCCAGGTTCCGACTGGCAAGCTTGAAACCTTTCCGATACAGAATGAGGTGCTCGGAGGAGAGCGCAACGTCAATGTTTACCTGCCGCCGAACTACAACAAGGCGCTGCGCTATCCGGTTGTTTACGCGCTGAACGATGCCGTGTATTTCGAGCACCTGAAGATCACGCAATGGCTGGACGCGGCTATAGCGCGCGGCATGGCTCCAGTGGTGGTGGTAGGAGTTCCCGATCCTCCGGGAATGGAAGGTCATCCGGGAGAGCCCGGAACGCCTGCATACCAGCAGTTCATGGTGAAACAGCTTATCCCCGAGGTTGAGAAGCGTTATTCGGTGAAGGCGGGCCGCGACGGACGGCTGTTGCTTGGGTTCTCGTCGGGCTCCATCATCCTGCTGGATATTGCGCTGCGGAACCCTGAATGTTTTGGACGAATCGCCATGCAGTCGCCGGGCTGGATGATGTGGGACAGGCCGACGCGGAAGATCTCCAGCCGGACATTCGTGCCCGATGTGCTCGCAGCTATCAAAGACGCGCGTGCGCCGCTTCCTTCAGTGTGGATGATGTGGGGCGATGGAAGCAGCGAATGGGAGAGCAGGTCGCGCGAGAACGGAAAGCAGGTCATAGCGGCGTTCAAGAGCAGGGGAGTCGCAGTGATCGAAGGGACCATGGTGAAGGGCGAACACACGCTGCACCTGGGCAGAGAAAGCATGGCGGAGGCGTTCGGGTTTCTAGTGGGCCCGCAGAGCGGAGATTAAGCAGTTTGCGGCGTCCCCAGCCTCTGCTTCGCAGCAGGCTGGGGCACCCACGTCGTTTTTGTGGCACGTTCTCTGAAGCGCAGTCACCCGCCCAATAGGGCAAGATGCCGGCGCTATTTGCAAACTGATCTGCGACTGTTCAGATGCGGCTTAGGTTCCCCATCGGCAGCCAGCCCCTCTCTCCGGACTTGGTCGTGACCCAGGCCCATCCGCTCTCTTCGCGTTCGACAGTTACCTGTTCGCCGGGGGCGAGTGTCAGTTCCAATGCGCTGTAATCTTCGGCGACAACCGCCTCGGCACCCTCGATTTGCAGGATGCGCTCCGGCGTCCAACTGGAACGACCGCGAGCGTCGGTACACCATATCCAGCCCGGATACTCATCGTCGCGCTTGCCGACAGTGACACGCTCTCCGGCGGAGGCGACCAGAGGCTCGGGATTCGAGCGCGTGTACGCGGTAACGACAGTCGCGGCGTAGGCCATGCGCGACATTATTGCAGAAGCGCCAATCGAGCACGCTGCGGGCCAGTCTCGGGTTACGAAGGTGCCCCGCAGGCATGTTCGAGTACGGACGTACACTGCAGCAGCTTCTACCATAGGACTGATTTCACCGATGGCCCGCTGCGAACAATTCGAGGTGCACAGTCTTAATCACGAGCAGTGGGACGTGATCGCATGGTTCGCGGACTTCGAGCTGGCGCGCGTACTGGCGCGGGAGCGACGCACCCGCGTTCGATTGGTGCAGGCCACGTACGAGGGCTGCGAACGCATCGGAAGCGAGGTGCTGGTGGAGATCGGGGTGACCAAGGAAGCGTAAGAGCTCCCCACGGACATCAGTTGCGAGTCACGGCGAACCTGTGCGACCTTGTGTGGTTCGCTTGGCTACACAACGTCAGGCCGATTTTCAACGGAATACCAGCGCGCGATGGTCTCAAATAGCGAGGGCATCCATGCACATCGAGCCCTTCTCAATTCGGGTCAAGGACGAAGTTCTCTCGGACCTTCGGGCGCGCATTCGCAACACGCGCTGGCCTGATCAGGCGCCAGGTATTGCCTGGGAGCAGGGCACCGACCTCGAGTACCTCAAGAGGGTGCTTGCATATTGGGCCGAGGAGTTCGACTGGCGTGCGCATGAGCGCGAGCTAAACGAGTTCCGTCATTTCCGTGCCGAACTCGATGGTGTCCACATCCACTTCGTCCATGAGCCGGCAAAACGCGGCCGGGGCATTCCGCTGGTTTTGACCCATGGCTGGCCGAGCACGTTCGTCGAGTTTCTTCCGCTCGTGCCATTGCTGACCGATCCGGAAGCTCACGGCATCGACGGCCCAGCATTCGATCTGGTCATTGTGTCTCCGCCTGGCTACGGGTTCTCCGAGCGTCCGGCCCGAAGTGGAGTGACCACCAGGTACACGGCTGGTCTGTGGCACAGGCTCATGCGCGGACTTGGATACGAGCGCTACGGAGCGCACGGCGGCGACTTCGGGGCAGGGGTCGCCACGTTCATGGCCCTGGACGATCCAAGGCACATTCTCGGCCTGCACCTGAGCGATATAGAGATACCGCCGTATGTCGGCGGGGAATCGAGGCCACTTTCGGAAGCGGAGCGCGCCTATATGGTGCAGAAACAGCGATGGTCAGAGGTGGAGCGGGGCTATAGCGCGATTCAGTCGACAAAGCCCCAGACCCTGGGATACGGCCTTAACGACTCGCCGGCGGGACTGGCCGCATGGATACTCGAGAAATGGAGATCCTGGACCGATTGCGGCGGAGAGCCTGAGCAGCGCTTCTCCCGCGAGTTCTTATTGACCACGGTGACGCTCTACTGGGTTACAGAAACAATCACGCCGTCGGTTCGGGACTACTTCGATAATAGGTGGTTCGGATCGACATTTGGGCCGGACGATTTCATACACGCGCCGACCGCATTCGCCGTCTTCGATAAACACTATGTTCCCGAAGGAACACCTCCTCGCGAGTGGGCGGAACGGCTCTATAACGTGTGCCGTTGGACACCGATGCCACGCGGCGGACACTTTCCCGCAGGTGAAGAGCCTGAACTCCTGGCGCGCGACATTGCTACGTTCTTCGGTGAACTGGGCGCGTGACTACAGGGTCCGACCGGGTCGTCACGACTGTGCCGTTGTGGGGTAGTCTCCGGTTTCACGCCTGATTGCCTCGCATCGGAATTCCCGTTACTATCCGCCTGAGTGGCAAATACCAAGCACAACCAGGACCATGACCGGATCGTCTCCGCCGCGGCGGTGGACGATGATGCGTCATTTGAGCTGAAGCTGCGGCCGCAGAGGCTGCGCGAATTCATCGGGCAGCCGAAGGTGAAAGAAAATCTCGCCGTGGCAATCGAGGCGGCGAAGTCGCGTGGCGAAGCGCTTGATCACGTGTTGCTGTACGGCCCGCCCGGACTAGGAAAGACAACGCTGGCGACGATCATTGCGAATGAGATGAACGCCGCATTCCAGCAGACGTCCGGACCGGCGTTGCAGATCAAGGGCGACTTGACGGCCGTGCTGACGAACGTCCGCGACAAACAGGTGCTCTTCATCGACGAAGTACACCGGATGCAGCCAGCCCTGGAGGAACTGCTCTATTCGGCCCTCGAAGATTACAAGCTGGACATCATCATCGGGCAGGGGCCTTCGGCACGCACGCACACCATCGACGTGAAGCCTTTCACGTTCGTGGGCGCTACGACGCGCGCTGGACTGCTGTCATCTCCGTTGCGGTCGCGCTTCGGGATCGTGCTGCGGCTTGAGTTCTATTCGAACGAGGACCTGGCGTACATCGTTACCAGGTCGGCCGAGATACTGCAGGTCACGATCGACGCCGAAGGGGCGGCCGAGATGGCAAAGCGGGCGCGCGGCACACCACGAATCGCAAATCGCCTGTTGCGGCGTGTTCGTGATTACGCACAAGTGCGAAGCGCGGGCCACATCGACAAGGCGACTGCGCAAGCTGCGCTCGAGATGCTGGAAGTGGATGCGCACGGTTTCGACGAGATAGACCGCCGGTTGATGCTGACGATTATTGAGAAGTACGACGGCGGTCCGGTGGGTGTGAACACGCTCGCCGCTGCGCTGGCCGAAGAGCCAGATGCGATCGAGGACATATACGAGCCCTACCTGATACAGATCGGGTTCTTGAACCGGACTCCGAGAGGGCGTACCGCGACACAGTTGGCGTATGAACATTTCGGGATAGAGCCACGGCGGAAGCAAAGCGGTCTGTTCTAGATCGGGGAATCGGGAAATTGCGGAGTCGGGCGTTGGCCGAAGTCAGGCGACTTCACTGCTGCCCCATGCCGTTCTGGATGACTGTTTCGTTGCAGCCCGCTGGGCTCACTTCGGTAACGAACTTTTCGGTTTGAATCTTTCCGGACGCACGCTGAATCCTGCTATTCTGGACTGCCCTGCGGAGCGTGCGGGCCCGGGTCACAGGACCGCGAACCCTGTCAGTACAAATCAGCTAAGAGTCCGCTGAGATGTTCGTAGAGCTTAAGCGGTTGGTATTGGTGTACCTCGTTGCGGTGGTTGTGGTGGCGACCGCAAACGCGCTTCCGCGTGCGGAAATCGCGCCAGCGGAAAAGCCACGGCTGATCCTGAACATCCCCCGAATATCGCAGGCGCCAACGCTCCAGGACTTTCTCGAGATGCGCCCGTCTTCGCGCGTAAGCGGCCGGATGCTGAAAGTTGATGGGTTTGTGCAACACGAGCCCATGGAGGGTGCCGAGCCCACCCAGCGTACGGAGGCATATCTTGCCTACGACGACAAACATCTCTACGTAGCATTCATCGCCTTCGATACGGAGCCGCAGAAGATCCGTGCGCGGCTGTCGCGACGCGAAGATGTGTGGAGCGATGACACGGTCGAAGTGATGCTCGACACGTTCCACGATGAACGGCGTGCGTATGTCTTCGTCTCAACGCCGCTGGGAATTCAGTGGGACGGCAACTGGATCGAGGGCCGGGATTTCGACAGCTCGTTCGATTCGGTATGGCACTCGCAGGGCAAGGTGACTGAGCGTGGATACGTGGTGCTCATGACCATCCCGTTCCGGAGCCTGCGGTTCCCTTCGAATCCCCAGCAGAGTTGGGGCATCATTCTCAACCGCTCGATAGCGCGAAGAAGTGAAGACCTGTTCGTGCCGGCATTGTCGGCGCGGATTGAAGGGCGCTTGAACCAGCAGGCGGTCATGCGCGGCCTGGAGAATGTGTCGCCCGGTCGAAACATGCAGTTCACGCCGTACACGGTGATGCGGTCGGCTCGCAGCGTGGACGACAGTGACGGGTACAGGTTCAAGAACGAAGGTATCGCCGCGGATCTCGGACTGGATTCGAAGATCGTGCTGAAGGACAGCCTTGTGCTGGACACGACACTGAATCCGGACTTCAGCCAGGTGGAGAGCGACGATCCGCAGGTCACGGTCAACCAGCGGTTCGAGGTTTTCTTCCCCGAAAAGAGACCGTTCTTCCTCGAGAACACGAGCTTCTTCCAGACTCCGCTGAATCTGGTCTTCACGCGGAGAATCGCGGACCCGACATTTGGCTCTCGACTGAGCGGAAAAATCGGCGACTACTCCATTGGAGCTCTGTTTGCGGACGACACATCGGCGGGTCAGGTTGTCGAACCGGATGACCCCGGCTATGGCCGCCGCGCTCACTACGGGATAGTGCGTGTGAACCGCGACATCCTGAACCAGTCAAGCATTGGGTTGATATATACCGACCGCGAGTTCGGTGGGGGATACAACCGCGTCGGCGGCATCGATACACGGCTGAAACTCACGCCGAACTGGGTGGCTTCGGGACAGGCGGCGACCAGCGCTACGCTTGAGACCGATGGTACGCGGTCTGCCGGACCGGCATACACGTTTGAGGTGGGGCGAGCGGGCAGAAACCTGTCGTTTGGGTCGGAGTATTACCACGTAAGCAAAGGGTTCCTGAGCAAGCCCGGATACGTCACGCGCACGGATCTCACCCGCGTCGAGCAGTGGGGCCGGTACCGGTTCCGGCCCGAGAGTGGGCCTCTCATCTCGTGGGGGCCGAGCATTAACCTCAGCCGCGCGTGGGACGCCGAGGGAACGCGCCTCGATTACCGGCTCAACAGCGACTTCAGATGGACGTTCCGCGGCAACAGCGAGTTCGGGCTCGTTTATAACCGCAACGACGAGCAATTGCGGCCCGTGGATTTCGATACGCTGACCGAAGTGAAGGCGTATCCGAACTACAGCACAGGGTTTTGGGCACGCTGGGGGCAGCTGGATAAAGTTACCGTTTCGACTGGCTACCGTTGGGAGCGGCGCATCAACTACGTGCCCGTGAGCGGGCCGCCGCAATCGGCGGGCGGCAACAGCGGGAATTTCTCGGTAACGCTTCGGCCGATCACCCCGCTTCGAGTGTCGAACAGTTACCAGTTCAACCGAGTGTCTGTACTCGAGTCGGACGAGAACGCGTTCAGCAGCCACATCATTCGCTCGAACTGGAACTGGCAGTTCACAAAGACACTTTCACTGCGGCTTATCGGGACGTACAACTCGGTGCTCGCGAATCCGCGGTACACGTCGTTGAGTACGACCAAGCGGCTTAATGCCGATGTCCTGATTGCGTATCTGCTGCATCCGGGAACGGCGGTTTACGTCGGGTATAACTCCAACCTGCAGAACCTCTATCCCGATCTTCGTTCGGATGCTGATGGGAACCTGCTACGCACGCGCGACCGGTTCATCAACGATGGACGGCAGGTATTCATCAAGATGTCGTACCTGTTCCGGTTCTGACATAGCCCACATTAGCTCCGCATTCGGCTCCGAAAATTTGCGGGCGACCGCGAGTTGTAGAATCGAACCATGCCGATCTCCGTCCGCTCTTTCGCCAAAATCAACATAGGTCTGTGTATCGGAGCCCGACGTGACGACGGCTTTCATGATCTCTGCACCGTTTACCAGACGCTTTCGCTCCACGATACGATCCGCGTGGATGTGAGGGGCGGGACGGGAATCGAGATCCGGAGCAAGGATCCGCGAGTACCGGACGACGAGTCGAACACATGCTGGCGGGTAGCGGACCGCGTGTTGAAGACGCTGAAGACGCGGGGCAAGGTGGTCATCTCCATCGAAAAGCAGTTGCCGGTCCAGGGCGGGTTGGGCGCGGCATCGTCGAATGGCGTTGCGACAATGCTGGGGCTTGAGCGAGCCCTGAAAGCCGAGTTGACGCCCGAGCAGCGACTGCGGATTGCATCCGAGGTGGGCAGCGACCTGCCCCTGTTCCTGCTGGGTGGAACCGTGCTTGGAGTCGGACGCGGCGAGCAGGTCTATCCGCTGGAGGACAGGGCGCCGCAGGCATGCGTGGTAGTTACCCCGAAGGTCGGTGTTTCTACGCCGCAGGCTTTCGCGGACTGGGATGCGGCGGTCGGAGAAGGTTTGACGGCAAGTTCCGCATCCGATAGAATTTCTTCTTTCAGCCGCTCTGTATTTACGTGGCTGAGGCCCACTGCCGGTGTTCCCGCGAATGGCAAGGTTAGCGGGGGCCGGGCCGAGACACCGCTTCTCGACCTCGTCCGTGCCGGGATAGAAAACGACTTTGAACGCGTCGTCTTCCCTAAATATCCCGAACTGCGTGAGTTGAAGCGTGCTCTCGAGCGCGAAGGCGCGAAGTACGCCTCGCTGTCAGGCTCTGGTTCGACGTTGTATGGATTGTTCGAAACCAGCGTGGCGGCGGAAGAGGCGGCGAGCCGGATTCGCGACAGGGCGGGCGTGGACGCGTTTGCCACGCGGACACAGACCCGTGACGAGTATTGGCAGCACTTGTTCGGTTAAGCACTGGGCGGTCGACTAATGGTAGGTCAAGTGCCTTTGGAGCACTTTGTCTAGGTTCGAATCCTAGCCGCCCAGCCAGGTTTAAGTCGGCCCAGAAGGAAAAATGGACGCAAGCGGCGCACCAATTCAAAAGGCAGTTGACCTAGAGAAGGCCACGACCGGAGATAACTCCATGGCGACGGGTACGGCAACTACCGAAAAGAAAGATCCGCAGCAGGACCCGAAAGGCGAACGCAAGCCGCAGCGGGCCCGTGTTGACGACCGGTTCAAGATTTTCTCCGGCACGGCCAATGAGCCGCTGGCCGATGAAATCTGCTCGTTCCTCGGCATGCAACGCGGGCAGTCGCACATCACCCGGTTCAGCGACGGCGAGGTTTACATACAGCTGCTGGAGAACGTCCGGGGTGCCGACGTGTTCGTCGTCCAGCCGACTTGCTACCCGGTTGACCAGCACCTGATTGAATTGCTGCTCATCATTGATGCGCTCAAGCGCGCGTCCGCCCGACGCATCACGCCGGTGATTCCGTATTTCGGCTATGCGCGCCAGGACCGAAAGGACAAGCCGCGCGTCCCCGTTTCAGCGAAGGTCATTGCGGACATTCTGACCGCGGCAGGCGCGAACCGCTGCCTTGTGATTGACCTGCATGCTCCGCAGATTCAGGGCTTCTTCAACATCCCGGTGGACCACCTGTTCGCCTCACCGGTGCTGGTGGACTACTTCAAGAAGCTGAACCTGCCCGACCTCACGGTCGTCTCGCCCGATGCGGGCGGCGTGGAGCGCGCGCGCTTCTTTGCGAAGAAGATGGAATGCGCTCTGGCGATCGTTGACAAGCGGCGGACTGGCATCAACATCACGGAAGTGATGCACGTGATCGGCGATGTGAAGGACCGTACGTGCATCATCCTCGACGACATTATTGATACGGCTGGAACGCTGGTGAAAACAGCACAAGCGCTGGTAGAAAACGGCGCACGCGAAGTTTATGCCTGCGCTTCGCACGCGGTGCTGTCAGGGCCGGCGATCGAGCGGATTTCGCAGTCCACGCTGAAGCAGGTGGTGGTGACGAACACTATCCCGCTGACTGATGCAGCGAAGAACGAACCCAAGATCAAAGTGCTGACGATTGCAGGACTCGTGGCCCGGGCCATTCAGTCGATCCACGAGGAAACGTCGGTCAGCAAACTGTTTGTCTAGTGCCGTTCCGCGGGAAACGCGAAGCAAGCGAAACGCGGATCGAGGTTTTGGAAGGAACTTAAATAAGTTATGGCAACGCTAACAGACAATCTCACGGTGCAGGCCGAGCCGCGCGTGGCGACTACGAAGGGTGCGGCGCGCCGGGTCCGCCGGGGTGGCAAGGTGCCCGCGACGCTCTACGGCGCTGGCAAGCCGGCAGTTTCGATCAGCGTAGATCCGAAGCTGATGACGCAGATCCTGCACTCGGCCAGCGGTCACAACACGATTTTCGACCTGCAACTCGACGGCGAGCGCACCAAAGCGATGATCGTCGACTGGCAGAACGACCCTGTGAAAGACACGCTGCTGCACGTTGACTTCAAGCGAATCGCGATGGACAAGCTCATGAGCGTGAGCGTTCCGGTTGTGCTTACAGGCGTTCCCGTGGGCGTGAAAACGCAGGGCGGCATCCTCGAGCAGTTGATGCGCGAGGTTGAGCTCGAGTGTCTCCCGGCTGACATTCCGGCCAGCATCGAGCTGGATGTGACGGAACTGGTGTCCGGCCAGGTGCTGCGAGTGAAGGACCTGCCGCACGGCGGCAAGCTCCACTTCATCACGGAAGAAGAGCAGCCGGTTGCGCACATCACGCACACGAAGGAAGCCACCGAGCCTACCGCGTCTGAAGCCGAAACCGCTGGCGCTCCCGCCGAGCCCGAAGTGATCAAGAAGGGCAAGCAGGAGACCGAGGGAGAAGGCGAGAAGAAGTAGCTCCCCGGAGAACGGCATGTGCAGTGCCGGGGTGGAGGATTGGTGAAACTGATCGTCGGGCTCGGGAATCCGGGCATCGAGTACCAGTTCACGCCGCATAACCTGGGATTCCTGGCGATTGACCGGATCGCCGATGAATACCAGGCGAGGGTCAGCAACAGGCACTGCCGGTCGCTGACAGGCAAGGCGGCAATCGCCAACCAGGACGTGGTACTTGCGAAACCGGAGACGTACATGAATCTCTCCGGACTCGCAGTCCGCGAGTTGGTTGCGGAGCACCAGGTTGATCCGACGCGCGACCTGATCGTGATTTATGACGAGCTGGATCTGCCGTTAGGCATGATCAGGGTCAGGGAGCGCGGAAGCGCGGGTGGACATAAGGGAATCGAGTCCATCATCGGGGCGCTTGGGACACGGGAGTTCTTACGGATCAGGCTGGGCATACAACCTGATCATCCGGTCGGCGATGGCGCGCGGTATGTGCTGTCGCAGTTGAAGAAATCGCAGTACGAAGTTGTGGATCGCGTGCTGGAAGACGCACTGGAAGCGGTGAGAGTCATCCTTAGCGAAGGTCCGGGTGCGGCGATGAACCGCTTCAACCGCAAGGTGAGCGATCCGGCAGAAGGCGCCGAAAGCGCCAGCCGGCAATAACAGGGCCGATCCCGAACGCAGCTTGATTGCTGCTTGAGAAGTTCGAACTTCCGTGGCTGCGGCCGCGGGAGCTGGAGAAGAGCAAATGCGTACTTACGAAGTAATGGTTATCGTCCGGCCGGACCTCGTCGAGGAGGACCTCGATCGCCTGGTCAGCACCTTGGAAGGCCACATCGGCACTGCCGGCGGCACGCTGAAGGGCACCGAGCGCATGGGCAAGCGGCGCCTGGCCTATGAAGTCCGGAAATTCCAGGACGGCATGTATCTCCTGTTCAACGTTGAAGGAGAGGGCAAGATCATCGCGGAAATCGAGCGCCGCCTGCGCGTAACCGAGCCTGTGATCAAGTTCCTTACGGTCCGCGTTGACGAAGAACAAAAGCGGCTGGACAAGGTGAAGAAGATCCGCGAAGCGCGCGTGCGCGCGCGGCCGGAAGCGCCGGCCGAGGAAGCCGCGCCGACCGCCACGACCGGCGGCGAAGCTGCGCCGGCTGCCGTTTAACAGCGGACCAAAGCTCTCCGTCGTAAACCGGAGGAGAGCTGCCCCGAATTGAAAGAAGATTAGGAGAAGCAATGGCTGACGAGAACACTCAGCAAGTTCCAACGACGGGCGCAGCCGCACCCGAGGCGCAGCGCACAGTAACCACGCCGTCTCGTGGTCCGCGGACTGGGCCGGGCCGTCCCGGTGGACCGGGCCGCGATGCAGGTCCGCGGAAGTACTTCCGCCGCAAGAAGGTGTGCAAGTTCTGCGTGGAGAAGATCGACAAGATCGACTACAAGGACGTGCGACTGCTTGGGCAGTTCGTGGCGGAAAGCGGCAAGATCGTGCCGCGCCGGCTGACGGGTGTCTGCACCCCGCATCAGCGCCGCCTCACCGACGCAATCAAGCAGGCCCGAAACATCGCCCTGCTGCCGTTCACAAGCCGGGTTTAGTGGATCGGTAACGTACCAGGGATGAACTGGCGCAGCGCATACGTGACGCCAGCCTGGACCCGATACCCAAGACTGGAGTTTTGAAGATGGAAGTCATCCTGAAGCAAGACGTGCCCAAGCTGGGAAACGCCGGCGACGTGGTGAAGGTTGCCGACGGCTATGGGCGTAATTTCCTGCTGCCGAAGAAGCTTGCAATCGAAGCCACGGCCCAGAACAAGGCGGTCATCGAGCAGATGAAGGCTGCCGCCCTGCGCCGCGCCGCCCGCGAAAAGGGTCAGGCGGAAGAGTACGCTCGCAAGTTCGAAGGCATTGTCCTTACGTTCGTTCGCAGAGCGGGAGAAGGCGATCATCTCTTCGGTTCCGTTACGTCGTCCGACATCGCGCAGGAGCTGGAAAGCAAAGGCCTGCCGGTCGAGCGCCGCAAGATCGAGCTGGATCACCCGATCAAGACGGTCGGCGAGCACACGGTCAGCATTCGCCTGCACCGCGACGTGCACGCGTCCATCAAGGTGACGGTTCAGAAGGAAGCCGAGGCAGAACAGCCCGCGGCCGCCGAAGCAACCGAGGCATAACAAAACCACCCGTTCATAGAGCGGTCGCGCGGCTGCATCGTTGCGCGACCGACGTTGGGGCGTCCCTGATTGCCGCCAACATGGCCTTGTAGCCGGCCCCGCGTAGTACGGTCCCCAAAATGGGAGCGGTGCCGGATCGCGCAGCGGCTTCATGGATGGAGTGGGCTGCGCACCAATCAGAAGGCCGGAGCGAAATCGCTCCGGCCTTTGTGCGTCTGCGATGGAATCAAGGTTCCGTTCCTAACTCAAGAATCCATAATGACCTCTGGGATTGCTGACGTATGATGTCCAGCTCACATATGCACCCTCGGGTTTGCCCTGCTACTGGGATCGCTATGGACTCGGAGCGCAGGTTAGTGCCACAAGACGTGATGGTAATCGCAACACTTGCGGCCGTCGCTGCGATCTGGTTTGCCTTGTTCTTGCTGCTCGTGGCCATACTGGGCGAGGAACCGTCGGCATTTGCTGGCGGGTTGTTACTACTACCCGGTTTGGCTTGGGCTTTGGCGGGAACGCAGGATTGCACTTCGGCGGTGGGCCATTCGATTCGGCGCGATCGGTTTAGTCGCGTGGGCGGTCTTGTTCTTTGTCAACTTCTCCGAGCGGAGCCAAGTGCTTATAGGGTTCGCAATTGCTCTGGCCCTCAACTTCTCATTACTCGGGTTGATCAAGAGCCATTGGCAGCGTACACAACCGACGACTGGCCTGAAAGGACCGAACGGGGCTCTCATAAAAGCGACAACACACAGAGGGCTGCGACATTACATCCTGACCGGGTTACCTGTTCTTTCCGTACTCATTCTGGCGATGACGCCGGAGCCCTATGGCTCCGTCACTGAATATCTGGTTTCGCTCGGCCTCAGGCTGGCAGTCTGGTGCCTGATCCTAGGCGGTATTGGGATCACTTACTACTTGGCAACCGGCGCAACGTCCTTAAAAGAACACTTCTGGCGAGACGTGGAAGCGCTCGCCAAGCCGTCTGATGTGCTCCTTGTTTAGTTCCCGCTTGCCGTTCATTACCTCCGACACTATGCTCGGAGTGCCGAAGATGTCCACCAGATCCTTCTGCTTGAGACCATGCTGATCCATGAGGAAGGCAAGCACTTCTATGGGGGATGCCTTTGGCAATGCATAACGCTTCTGTTCGTAATCCTCGATTAGAAGGGTCAGCAACTCTGCCAGTTCCGTTTCCTCTGGCGAGAGGATCTCGCTGCGCTGCTCCATTTCGTACAACGCCTGAATGTAATGCTCGTTCTCTTCGTCGGAGCGGATCACCTTCGGGCGGACTCGGGCGAGCAACTCCGAATACAGCGGGTTGATGGGCAGGGCACTCATTGTCTCCACCCTCCTTTGTCATACTCGGCATGAGTGAGCACATGGCGAATGTATAACCGCCCGGTGCGATAGTTGATTTCCGCTATCAGCCTGTAACTGTTTCCCTTGATATTGAACACGGTAAAGTCACCCACGCCGTCCGCGGAAGGGAACGTCCTGCGCACATCCTCGAGCGACCGCCAGTCGGCCCTCTTTGTCAATCTGTACCAGATGTCCAACGCGCAAGAGAGATCGCCATGCTGTGTTGCTGCGTCGAGTAGCTTCTTCCTGCTGATGACGTGCACTGAACATGATGTTCGCATTTTGCGAACCGAGTCAACCACAATTTCGCATTTTGCGAAGAGTTTCTCTGGCGAATCCTCGACGACGTGCCGAACGGTCTGCAATTCCGGGCTGAAGTGGGATAATTCCTTGCTCACCCTTCTGAGGGCCATACGTCCATGTATTAGTGCAAGTTAGACCGGTCGGGCCGGGTATCCCGAGAGCACAGGGGCTGTAGTGAGATGGGATGTCCGGTGGTTTGCAGGTGACGCGTAGCTGCCCGACGGTTTCGAGGAACAGACATGCTGGCCGATTCAGTCACAATCCCGGTCAGCGCGGTTCCGCACCTACCCGGACGGACGAGGGCTATGGGGACGGGTGAGATAAATCCCACCATACGGGGGCGCATGGTAGGACAAACGCCGAGCCGCGTTGATGACACGGTACTCATCCGTGAAGCGCAGAGCGGAAACCGCGCAGCTTTCGAAGAACTGGTGCGTCAGTATGACCGTGCCGTGCTGCGACTGGCTCTGCATATGACTGGTTCTGAAGCCGATGCGCAGGACATTTACCAGGAGGCGTTCCTTAAGGCGTACAAGTCGCTGGGGAACTTCCGGTTCGAATGTTCGTTTTATACCTGGATTTATCGCATTGTCAGCAATTTGTGCCTTGACCATCTCCGCAAAAGACAGGTGCGCAAAGAGGATCCTCCCGTGTCGGTCGATGGCGATGGCGAGGAATACAACGTCATCGAGCAAACGCCGGACGCGAGGCCGAGCGCGAATCCCGAGCGCGACCTGATGCGCCGGGAACTGGGGGCGCAGATATCGAAGTCGCTCCAGAAACTGACGCCGCGCGAACGGATGGTCTTCGAACTCAAGCACTATCACGGCCTGAAGCTGAAAACGGTCGGCGAGATTCTGAACACGACGGAAGAGACCGCCAAGAACACGCTCTTCCGCGCTACGCAAAAGCTGCGGGCGTCACTGGCGGGAATGCGGTAGGGATTCCCCGGAAGGGGGTAGTGAGATGAATTGCGATTGGGTACAAGGGAACGTAACGCTGTACGTCTACGACGAACTGGCTGACGATTCCCGTTACGAACTGGAACAGCACATCGAGCGCTGCAAGGACTGCGCCGCGGAAGTAACCGCCGCGCGCGAGTTCAAGATGGCGATGTCGGCATTGCCTCAACCGGAGCCGAGTCCGAACCTGCTGGTGGCGTCGCGCATGCGGCTGCAAGAGGCACTGGAAGACGCGGAGCCGGCGCGGGGGTGGCGGCGGTTCGTGATCGATCCCGGCGTGTGGCTGCGGAAGATGAAGTTCTCGCCCGCGCTTGCGGCCGCTCTGCTGATCGTCGGGTTCTTCGGCGGCGTTGGCACCACCTACCGTATCGCGATGAACCGAGGTGGCGCGCCCGAGATCGCCGGCAATCCGGCTCCCGTTGCGCAGCCGACCGCGACAGAAGCAAGCATCGTTGGAATCCGCGACATCGTTCACGAACCCGGCTCGGACCGCGTCCGGATCAAGTACGACACGGTTGTTCCGCAGTACGTGCAGGCGCCGCTGGGCGATCCGCGCGTGCAACAGTTGCTGCTTTTCGCCGCGCGTAACAATACGAACTCGGGCCTCCGAATGGATTCGGTGGACCTGTTGACGCAGAAGCACGAGGACGAGCGCGTCCGCGAGCTGCTTATGTACGCCCTGCGGAACGACAGCAACCCGGGAGTGCGGCTGAAAGCGCTGGAAGGTCTTGGTGAATACGTGAAGGACGACGTGCGCGTGCGCGATGCGGTTTTGACGGCGCTGATGAGTGACGAGAACCCTGGCGTGCGTACGCTGGCGATCCAGATGGTGCGACCGGTGCGCGCCGACAGCACGGTGCGGCAGGTGCTGCAGCATCTTTCCGCGAACGACGACAACTCGTCCATTCGCATGCAGGCCCGGTCGGCCCTGGCGTCCGCGCCGCAACTCGATTAGCAGGTGCATTTTTAGTGCAGCATGTGAGGTCTTGAAAGTTTCGGGGCAGAAATAGAGGTAGAGCAAAGAGTGAAAAGCGCAAACGCAGTTTCCAACAACCTGGGGCACGAGAAAACGGTAGTGAAGCGCGCAATGACGCTGACGGTACTGGCGCTCAGCCTTGTGCTGACGTCTGTTGCCGCGGCTCAGCAAACGCGCGTGTACCGTGACGGCAATACCTGGGTAGAGGAGACAACTGGCTCGCTGCCGGCGGTGCCGAACATGAAGGTCGTGACTGACCTCGGCAACGTAAACGTCACGGGAGGAGCCGGACAGATCACCTATACCATCCGCAAGCGGGCCTATACGGGTTCCGAGCAACGCGCACGTGAGGAGTTCGCCGAGTTCCGAGTCAGTGCTACGCGCCAGGCGGATACTGCACTCATCTCGGGATCGGGTCCCGGCGCACGCAGGTTCTCGGCCGAGTTTAACGTGCAGGTGCCGCGTGCAACGCAACAGGCCAGGATCATGACTCACGGGGGCAACGTGAGCGCGCATGGGCTTGACGGCAAGCTATGGGTCTCCACTGGAGGCGGCAATGTGTCCGCTGACGATGTGCGTGGCGCAGTGTCGATCCAAAGCGGTGGCGGCAACGTCAGCGTCGGTAAAGTGGCGTCTGACGTGACGGTGAGGACCGGTGGCGGCAACGTGAGTATCAAAGCCGCAAGCGGGCGCGTTGTGACCGAGAGCGGTGGCGGCAACATCATGGTCGGTTCGAGTGCTGCTGGCGTGGTGGTGAACACCGGTGGCGGCATGATCGACGTACAGGAATGCCGCGGTGAACTGAAGGCCCAGACCGGCGGCGGCAACCTTGCGCTCGGCAACATCATGGGGCGCGCCAGCCTGCAGAGCGGCGGCGGCAGCATTCGCCTGGCGAACGCATCGGGGCCGGTGATCGCTCAGACTGGCGGCGGAAACATTGAGCTTTTTGGCCTCTCGCAGGGAGCTCAAGTCGAAACCGGTGCAGGCGGCATCGTGGCGGAGTTCGTGGGGCAGAACTTCACCGGATCGAACCTGGAGACGCCGGCAGGCGATATCACCATCTATCTCTCGCCGAACCTGAAAGCAACGGTCCGTGCGGTCATCGACATGGCTTCCGGACACAGCATTCGCAGTGAGTTTGCGGACATCAAGGTTAGAACCGAAGGGGGCACGTACGGTCCGAAGACGGTTTATGCCGAAGGTTCGCTGAACGGCGGTGGGCCGATTTTGAATGTGCGCGCAGTGAACGGAGATATCGAGATCCGACGCGCCAAGAAGTAGTGAAAAGGGCTTCTGGGGCACGCAGACATGGTCTGCGTAACTTAAAGCAAAACGGGGATTCAAAAATGTTCTCTAGAATCATTCAATCTGTACTAACGGCATCACTGGCGGTGGTGATGGGCGGCGCGCAAACGCCACCAGCGCCCCCGCAAACGCCAGCAACGCCAGCGGCGCCCGCACCCCAGGCGAGCGTCGAGGGGCAGGAGTCGCCGCGGTTGAAGCAGCGCACCGATGCTGACCTGGCCCGCGAAGAAGCTCGAAAGGCGAGGGAAGAGGCGCGAAAGGCCGCCCGCGAAGCACGCAGGGTCCGAAGCGTCGTCGTTGTGAACGGCGGCGGTGCGTATCTTGGACTCGGCGTGCAGGACGTTTCCAGCGAGCGCCTGGCCGCGCTCAAGCTGAAAGAAGAACGCGGTGTTGAAGTCACAAACGTCGATCGCGATGGCCCGGCGAGCAAAGCTGGAGTGCGGGAGAACGACGTTATCGTGAGTTTCAATGGCCAACCGGTGGAAAGCTACGAGCAGTTGAGGCGCATGCTGCGCGAAACTCCCCCGGGACGGAAAGTTAAGCTCGGACTGATGCGCGATGGTCAGCCCCAGTCGGCAGAAGTGACTTTGGGAAAGCGCACCGAGCACTTCGCGCACAGCGGCAAGCCATTCAAGTTCGACTTCCCGAAGATGACGGTGGAGCCGTTCGAGATGGATGTTCCGGGCTTCACGGTTCTCCAGTACTCGACCCGAAACGGCGTCATGGTTGAGGACCTCACTCCGCAGCTGCGTGAGTTCTTCGGTGTGCGCAATGGCGGCGGCGTGCTGGTTCGCTCCGTCGAACGCAACAGCCCGGCGGAACAGGCGGGCATAAAGGCCGGGGATGTCATCGTGCGCGTGGGTAACGAGCGCGTGTCCAGTTCGAACGAGTGGCGGCGGTTGATGCGCCAGCAGAAGGGCGCCGAGGTTTCCCTGGGCGTGGTTCGGGAAAAACGCGAGATGTCGCTCTCGATGAAGCTGCCGGAGCGGACGACCTCGGATGCGTCGTGGCAGTTCGAATTTCCGGATATCGAGATCGACGAGGAGATGATCAACCAGCAGATCCGCGAAATCGAGCCGCTGGTCCGACGCTCGGTGGAAGTCGCACAGGTGAAGCTGGGCAACGAGTGGAAGCAGCACCAGAAGCAGATCAAGGCCGAGATCCAGAAGGCAATGAAGGAACTGGATAAGGAACTCGAGAAGCAAGAGAAACTCGAGAAGGAAAAGAAGTAGCGCGGTAAGTGCAGCCAGCGAGGGGCCGGGACATCCCGGCCCTTTTCAGTCTCTTGACATCGGCAGAAGAACTCCAGCCGCAAAGCCGCTGAAGAACGCTGAGGGTTGTGAGGAGAGACGTAGCAAGCTACGTCTCTACAATGTGCAGGGTCGTTAGCGGAGAGCAGCTCAGAAGCACCACCACGAATCTTCCTGGTTCTCTCCTCCTGCGGAGAGGACCAACTGGCCGGTGGCGGTCGCTGATGGCTCATCTGCACGCCACTTGCTGTCAGTCCTACTCAGCTTGCGTGGGAACCGACTGTATGGGCGCGATATTGTTCGACTTTTGTAAGTAGCTCCGTGTGTATAGGCCGATGTAAAGCAGACCGGGCACAACGACGCCCAGCAGAACAAGTCCACTTGCGAGAGTGGCAAAAATTGCGGTTATCACTATGCCCGAGATGATCGAAAGCCCCGCGCGTGCCCTAGACCTCGGCTTTGTGAGAAGTACCGAAACGAACGTGGCGAATCCCAGTGCGAGTGAAAAGCCCAGCACAATGGCGAGTCCTTCGATTCCGCCGACCGCATAAACCAGAAACAACGAGAAAAGGCAGAAGACGAAGTCGAATATCGCCCTGAGTCGATGAACGATGGTCGGTTTTGACACGATCGTCTTCACCGGCGCTATCCCAAATCGGCATGGGGTTTCGCCAGTCCTCACGCCCGTACTGTACGCCTCCAATCAAGGCGGTTCCAGTCATGTGATCAGTGAAGAAGGAACTCGTCAACTGGACGGAGCGGCGGCTGTGCTGACGCCGACGCGGTTGCGACCTGCCTGCTTGGCGGCATAGAGAGCGTTGTCAGCGGCCTTGATGAGTTCGTCGCGGTCGTGACCGTTGGCTGGAGATGACGCCAGGCCGACGCTGATGGTGACGGGGCGGGCGACGCCGCGGAATTCGGTTGTCCCGATTGCGTTGCGCAACTTCTCAGCAACGGCAGCGGCCTGCCTTGCACCTGAGTCGGGCAGAAGCACGGCGAACTCGTCACCGCCAAAGCGGCAGAGCACGTCGCTCTTGCGAAGGTGGCGCTGGAATAACGTCGAGACCTCGCGCAGAACTTCGTCACCGAGCAGGTGTCCGAACTCGTCGTTCAACTTCTTGAAGCCGTCCACGTCGATCATGAGCACGGAGACTTCGCCTCCGCACCGCTGCGCGCGGGCGATCTCCTCAAGGATTCGCAACTCGAAATAACGACGGTTGAACACGCCGGTCAGGCCATCCTTGTAGGCAAGCTGACGGACGTGCTCGAAATAGTGGGCGTTCTGTATGGCTCCGGCGCAGATGTCGGCTACCGACTGCAGCGGTCCCACCTCGGCAGGATCGAATGCATTTGGTCGCTCGTTGTCGAGCACCATCACGCCCGACGCCTCACCCATTGTGATGAGCGGCAAGCAGAGCTCCGAGCGCGCGCCTTCGCAAACGGGCACAAACTCAGCTTCGGCCTGGATGTCGTTTTCAAGCACCGGGAACGAGTTTTTGAATGCGCGTCCGTAGAGGCCGGAGTCGGCAGGCATGGGGATTTCCGGCACGAGGGCCAGGTTGAGCTTGCCCTTGTGGGCGCGCAAGACCAGCGCATCGTTGTCGGCGAGCAGTACGGAGACGTGATCAACCTCGAACGAGTGCAGGACCAGTTCGCAGACCTTGTCGAGCAGCTCGCGCACATCGAGAACGGATGTAGTCTGTCGCGCGATGCCATTGATTGCCTCCAACTGCATCGCCTTGCGTCGCTCCTGCGAGTAGAGCCGTGCATTCTGGAGAGCGATTGAGGCCTGCGTGGAGAAGAGGATCAGCAGGTCGATTGTCTCGTTATCGAAGAAGTTCGGCGTATCGGACTGGCAGTCGAGGACGCCGACCACTGTTTCACGCACGACGAGCGGGATTGCGACCTCAGACCGCGTGCTGTCCATCGAACGGATGTATCGAGGGTCGGCCGTTACGTCGGGACAGTGTATTGGGCGACGTTCTCTGGCGGCCGAACCCGTAATGCCCTGGCCAAGCGGTATGCGAACCGCTTCCGGATCTATCACCCATCCGTTGTGACTGCGGACATATAGTTCGTTTCGCGTCTCATCCATCAGCAGAATGGCCACATGATCCAGGTGAAAGTAGTCGGTCATGATGGTCAGGATGCGGCGCAGCACTTCGTCCAACTGGAACGTGGACAAAATGGCCTGGCTCGCATCGTAGAGGATCGCTACTTTCTGCATAGGCGAGACACGTACAGTTTGCCAGTTTAGCATCAGTGTCTAGCCGCAGCCCTGCGTCTCCGGCGCAGGAAAAACTCAAGTAATCCGTACATGACGAGGCATACCCAGAAGTCGATGACCAGGCCCAGATCGAGCCTGCCTGGGACGTGTCGGGCATGGTGCGGCAGCAGCGGGGTGAGGACAAGGAAGAAGATCGCATTGCCCGCGAGCACGGAGACCAGCGACTTGAGCATGTTCTCCTTCAGGGGTATGCGTTGCCGTTGCATGGTTGTGGTTAGAGACGAATTGCCTGCTGGGGATGGCCTGGCAGGACTCTGGTAACATCGGCTGCATCGATGCTCGAGCTTTCAACGCCAGTACAGTACGTGAAGGGTGTTGGCCCCAAGATCGCGGAAATCCTGGGCGAAAAAGGCATTTCCACGGTGGAAGACCTGCTCTACTACCTGCCTTTTCGGTACGAGGACCGCATCAATCCGCGGACCGTCGCCGAGCTGCGTCCGGGCGAAATGGCAAGCGTTGTCGCCGAGGTCCGCACGTCGGGACTGTTCCGCACGCGCAGGGGACCGCTGTTCCAGATGACGGCGGGGCAGGGACGAGCGTCGCTGAAGTGCATCTGGTTCAACGCCACGTACCTGAAGGACAAGTTCCAGCCGGGCCAACTCGTCGCGCTCTATGGAAAAGTCGAAGAGAGCACCTTCGGGCGCGGCGGATTGCAGATGGTACAGCCGCAGTTCGAAATCGTCGGCGATGGAGAGGATGCCGAGACTGCGGCGGCCGAGTCACTTGAGATAGGCCGAATCGTGCCGATCTATGAATCCGCGGGGCAGGGGCGCTTGACGTCGCGATGGTTTCGCCGGGTGATACACGGTGCACTGGAGAGCCTGAATCCGGACCTGCCTGACGGCGTACCGGTCGCCGTGCGTGAGCGTATGGGCCTTGTTTCGCGGCGCGAAGCGTTCTGGCGCGTGCATTGGCCCGATCCGGGTGAACCGTTCCATGAGCTACAAAACCACGCCACGCCTGCGCATCGCAGGCTCATTTTCGAAGAGCTGTTCTTCCTTGAGCTCGGGTTGGAACTGAAGCGACGGCGCATGCGCGCGCAACCGGGAATCTCGTTCGAGATTACAGATAAGGTGCGCGAGGCGATCAAGCGCATTCTCCCGTTCCATCCCACAGCCGCGCAGAAGCGCGCGTTGAAGGAGATTGGGGAGGACATGCTTCAGCCCACACCGATGCGGCGGTTGCTGCAAGGCGATGTGGGCAGCGGCAAGACCATCGTGGCGTTTCAGGCGGCAATCGTCGCGGTCGAGAACGGTTACCAGGTAGCGCTGATGGCTCCTACGGAAATACTCGCCGCCCAGCACTCTCTTTCAGCGCGTCGCTTGCTGGAGCGAGCGGGGTATCGCATTGTCCTGTTAACCGGCTCGATGGAAAAGGGCCGAAAGGACGCGGTGCGGAGGCACATACAGGCGGGAAATGCGCAGATTGTGATCGGCACCCATGCGCTGATTCAGGAATCGGTCGAGTTCTCGAAGCTGGGGTTGGTCATAGTGGACGAGCAGCACCGGTTCGGCGTCATGCAGCGATTCAAGCTCATGAAGAAGCCGGGCGACGTAGAACCGGACACGCTGGTCATGACGGCCACTCCCATCCCGCGTACGCTGGCCCTCACGCTGTATGGCGACCTTGATTTGAGCGTCATCGACGAACTGCCGCCGGGGCGTACTCCAATTGTTACCAGGCGCGTGGGCGACGAGCGCTCTGCGGAGGTGTGGGAGTTTGTCCGCAAGCAGGTGAAAGCGGGCCACCAGGCGTATGTTGTGTATCCCGTCATCGAGGAGATCGCGCAACAGGACGAGGCGGAAGGGCGGAGCTCTCAATTCGCTGGCCTGAAAGCAGCGGTCCAGATGTACGAGGAGTTGCGGAAGGGCGTGTTTTCAGACCTTCGCGTCGGGCTGATGCATGGCCGCCTTGAGCCGGAGGACAAAGAGAGCATTATGCGCCGGTTCAGCGCCGGTGAGATCGACGCGCTCGTCTCGACAACGGTCATCGAAGTTGGGGTGGATGTGCCGAACGCGAACGTAATGGTGATAGAGCATGCCGAACGATTCGGCCTGTCACAATTGCATCAATTGCGTGGGCGCATTGGCCGGGGTGCGACGAAGTCGTATTGCGTGCTTGTGACCGGCGGCAAGGTTTCGCCTGAGGCCGAGCAAAGGCTGGACGCAATGGTGCGTACGACGGACGGATTCCAGATTGCTGAACTTGATCTGGAACTGCGTGGTCCGGGAGAATTCTTCGGCACGCGGCAGGCTGGGATGCCCGACTTCCGCGTGGCGAACATCGTGCGCGACCGTGAGTTGCTGCAACTTGCGCGGCGTGAGGCGCAGGCCGCGACCGAGAGTACAAACGGGGTCTCGCAGCAGGAGCTTTCGCAAGCCGTGGTCCACCTGCGGTCGCATTGGCAACGAAGGTACGGGCTGGTCGAGGTGGGCTGATGCGCGTACCGCGCGAGCGGTGGATGTCATAATTTGCAGGAGATGAGCGAGACTGTCGCCAAGTCGGAGTTGTTCCGTTTGCTGCCGTCGGTAGACGACCTGCTACGGTCGACCGAACTGAGCGAACGCGCTGCACGTTCGCGACAGGCTGCAACGGATGCTGCGCGGACTGTAATCGACAAATTGCGCCGCCAGATCGCAGACGGTTCGCTCGACGGTGACCGAGTAGAAGCGAGGGTGGGCGAGCTTGCTTCCGAAGCCGTTCGCGAGTTCGAGCGCGCCCGGGAACACTCACTGCGTCGCGTTATCAATGCGACCGGCGTGGTGCTGCACACGAACCTTGGCCGCGCACCGCTGAGCGAAGCTGCCATCGAGCACTTGCGCGAAGCGTCGTGCGGATACTCGAACCTGGAGTTCGATCTCGCATCGGGCGAGCGAAGCAAACGCGACGTCCACGTTGACCGCCTGTTCAAAGCACTGTTCCGGCAACATGGCGAGTTCTCCACCGTGGTGGTGAACAACAATGCCGCCGCGGTGCTGCTCGGGCTGAACTCGCTGGCGGAAGGCGGCGAAGTAATTGTCTCGCGCGGAGAATTGGTCGAGATCGGCGGGTCGTTCCGGATACCAGATGTAATGGCGAAGTCTGGGGCGGTGCTACGCGAAGTCGGGACGACGAACCGCACACGCATCTCCGACTACGCGCGGGCACTGAATGAACGCACAAGGCTGATACTCCGGGTGCACCGGTCGAACTTCGAGATGGTCGGTTTTACCGAGCAGCCCTCATTGCGCGAGTTGGTCATCCTTGGACGCGAGCACGGTATTCCTGTCATGGACGACCTCGGGAGCGGAGCGTTGTTCGACCTGGCGAGCATCGGGGTACACGGAGAGCCGGGTGTGCGGGAGAGCCTGGATGCCGGAGTGGACGTGGTCACCTATAGCGGCGACAAGCTGCTGGGCGGGCCGCAGTGCGGCATGCTCAGTGGACGTCCGGACCTGGTTGCGCGTATCAGGTCGAACCCGCTGTTCCGTGCGCTGAGGGTGGACAAGCTCACCTATTCTGTTCTTGAGAGCACGCTGCTGGCCTACGTTTCCGAAGAGCTGGAGGCTATTCCCGCCGTGCGAATGATGAAAACCGAAGCGGCTCGGATTGCGGAGCGCGCGGAAGCCGTCATACGGCAGGTGCGCGGCAACGGCGACCTCACACTTGAAATGATGGACGGCGAGTCGCTGATCGGAGGAGGAGCGGCACCCACGGCGACACTTCCTACCGCGCTGATTACGCTGGAGTGCGCAGGCTTAACGGCTGAGGAACTTGCGAAGCGACTGCGCCTTGGCGACCCGCCGGTAGTGACGCGAGTGGAGGCAGACAGAGTGCTCCTCGACCTGCGGACGGTGTTGCCGGAAGAAGACTCACACCTTGTCGCTGTTCTGAACGCGCTGCACGCGCGGTAGCCGAAAGCGAACGTGGCCACGATTTTCACTATCGGCCATTCGACACGAACGCTGGACCAGTTCATATCCATTCTTGAAGCGCACGGGATTGAGGCATTGGCGGACGTGCGCTCGTATCCCGCATCCCGCCGGCTGCCCTGGTTTCAAGGGCCGCAGCACCCGCCCTTCATGACGGAAGAAGAGGCGAAGCGGAACGAAGCGCTCGAAACCACCCTGCCCAGGGCTGGTATTCATTACGTGTGGCTGAAGGCACTCGGAGGACGACGGAAACGGATTACGACTGAGTCGCCGCACACCGCGCTTCGAAGCGATGCGTTTCGGAACTACGCCGATTACATGCTTACGGACGAGTTCCGCACGGGAGTTGCTGAGCTGTTGCGCGTTGCGGAAGCGAAGCGCACGGCGATTATGTGCGCCGAAGCGCAGGTCTACTACCACTGTCATCGCATGTTGCTGTCTGACTATCTTGCGGTGAACGGACACGCGGTGCTGCACGTCAGCAGCGCCTTGCGTGCTGACCAGCATAGAATCACACCGGAAGCGCGTGTCGTGGAGGGCAGGCTGATCTATCGAGGAGACATGCTGTTCTAGCAAGCGCCCCTGAAAACACTAAAAGGCGGCCCGATGGCCGCCTTTTGAGCTTGAGACGCGAGCGAATTAAAGAGGCGTCACGTCCTGCGCTTGCCAACCCTTAGGTCCCTTAACGACGTTGAACTGCACGGCCTGACCTTCCTGAAGCGAACGGAAGCCATTGCCCAGAATGGCCGAGAAATGCACGAAGACGTCTTCGCCATTCTGACGGCTGATAAAGCCAAAGCCCTTCGCGTCGTTAAACCACTTAACGGTACCTGTTTCCATCGAAACTGTCCTTCTACTGAATCTAAATTTGCTGCGGTGAATCGGGTCAGGTGCAAGGCAGGGAGTTGCTACCAGGTGGGAAGCAAACTGCTTACAACCGCTCGCGATCTACTCGAGCCTTAACAGCATACAGGAAAGACCCTAGGGTTGCCAAATCCGGCAATAGTCGGGGTCGCAAGCCGCCCGCCCAGGGAGGGCATGCGAGCGGGAAATGGTAAGGTAAGTGTGCTTTCCAGGGGTTAGACGGTGATTGTTGGAAGCGGTGTTGACATTATTGAAGTCCCCCGAGTTGCTGCCGCAATTGAGAGGTTCGGGCAGCGCTTTCTGCGTCGGATTTTCACGGAAGACGAGATTCGGTACTGCCAATCCAAGCTGAACCGCGTGGAGCGCTTCGCTGCCCGGTTCGCGGCGAAGGAAGCGGGCTTGAAGGCGCTCGGGACCGGATTGCGCGGCGGAATCGCGTGGAGAGAACTCGAGGTCAGGCGAGAGGCGAGCGGGCGGCCGACGATGGTGTTTTCCGGCAAAGCGGCAGAGTTCGCTGATCGCATCGGAGCGAAACGAGTCGCGCTCTCGCTTTCCCACACCGAGATGCACGCGATTGCACACGTGATACTGGAGGATTGACGGAAGCTTCCGCGGTTTCCAGGTTTCAGAAGTGCTCACCCCAAATCTGAAACGTGAAACTCCCGTCGCAGTAAAGCAAACATTCGAGCCTCCGCTGAATCAGAACTGCTTCGGACGACCACACATGACCGAAGCTGTCCTTACAGTTCCCCCGAAGACTGAGCGTTCCGGCAGAGAAACTGCGCTTTTTGCTGCCGTATTCGTGATGAGCCTCGCCGCTCTGTTGCTGGAACTTTCACTGACCCGCCTGTTCTCCGTGCTGCTCTTCTACCATTTCGCGTTCCTCGCGATATCGGTTGCGCTGCTTGGACTGGGAGCCGGGGGCGTGTTCGCGTATATCAAGCGCGGATGGCTGGAGCGCTGGAGCACACGGCAGCTGGCGGCCACCGTTTGCCTGTGCAACGCGGTTGCGATCGTCGGGGTGCTGACGCTCGTTCTGCGAGTGTCGGTATCGCTACAACTGACGCTGCCGAACTTCCTGAAGCTCACACAGATTTACCTGCTCTCCGCTCTTCCGTTCTTCGCCACCGGGTTGGTGTTCTCGGTTGTGTTTGCGCGCGAGACGAAGAGGATCACGGGGCTTTACGGAGCCGACCTGGTGGGAGCTTCGGCCGCGTGCCTCACTGTAGTCCCCCTGCTGGACTCGGTTGGCGGGCCGAATGCGATTCTCGCAGCCGCGCTGCTGATGGCTGCTTCGGCGGTGATATGGACCGCTTCGTCACGTTTCAAGGTGGCTGCGCTGGTCATGTCGGTGGCGCTGGCGGGACTGATTGCGGCGAACCGCTCGGGGCGCCTGATCGACGTTATCTACACCAAGGGTTACAAGCAGCAGAACATCGAGTTCGCCCGCTGGAACGCCATCTCTCGCGTACAGGTGGAGGACCAGAACGGGGCGAAGGTCATATCGATTGACGCGGATGCGAACACGTTCATTGTGTCTGCGGACAACCTCCACAACTGGAAAGGCTCCCCGCAGGAGCGGTTGTTCATGGAATCCGCACCCGCTGTTGCGAACGTGCTACGACCAGCGGGCAAATACGCGATCATCGGGCCGGGCGGCGGAGTTGACGTTCTACGGGCCGTGGCAAACGGCAGTCCGAGCGTTACCGGAATCGAGATAAACCCGCTCATCGCAAACACGATCATGCGCGACCAATATCTGGAGCACTCTGCGGGTTTGTATACGCTGCCGCAGGTGAGGATCGAGGTTTCGGACGGGCGGTCGTGGATGCGGAATACGCGGGAGCGGTTCGACGTTATCCAGATGACGCTGGTGGATACGTGGGCGTCCACGGCTGCCGGCGCATTCGCGTTGAGTGAGAACAGCCTCTACACAGTGAATGCGTTTCGCGAGTACTTCGACCGGCTTACGCCGGATGGTATGGTGGCGATCACGCGGTGGGAGTTCGCCAAACCGCGAGAGGCGTTGAGAGTTGTGTCGGTGGCCATGGAGGCGTTACGGCAGGGCGGAGTCACTGATGCGCGAGCACACTTCATCGTGGTTTCGCAAAAGCCCTTGAACGTGGATGGCGTGCCGGTCGTGGTTATCGCGAAGAAGACCCCCTTCACTCCCGGGGAAGAGGCTCGCGTCCGAGAGCACCTCGCTCGCTTCCCCGAAATGCAAGCGCTCTACCTGCCCAGCGAGGAGGGGAGCACGGCGTACCATGCGCTGGTACGGTCGAACGATCCGTACGCATTCAGCAACTCGTATGAGCTGAATGTTGCGCCGGTTACGGACAATGCTCCTTTCTTCTTCTTCACGATGAAGCCGAGCATGATCTTCAGCCGGGCGCTCGACCGAGGCATCGATTGGAAGATCAATGCAGCGGTTGCAGTGCTGCTGATGGTGTTTGCGATATCGGTGCTCGCGGTACTGGCGTTCCTGATCCTGCCGCTGGCATTTGCCACGCACCGGCGCCCGAACAGCAAACCCTTGTACTTCTTCGTGATGATCGGTCTCGGCTACATCCTTGTAGAGATTGCGTTCATACAGCGGTTCGTCTTGTTCCTTGGCCATCCGACCTATGCGCTGACGGTTGTGGTGTTCCTGATGCTGCTGGCGAGCGGCCTTGGGAGTGCAGCCTCCCGAAGATGGCTGGCCGATCCACGGCAGGTCAGAGTACCGATCCTGCTGACTCTGGCAGTGCTCGTCCTGTATCTGGCAGTGCTCCCAGCGATTCTCGGAAGCCTTGTCGGCCTGCCTTTTCTTGCAAAGCTGTTCATCAGCGGAGCCATGCTGTTTCCGCTCGGTTTCGCCATGGGCATGCCGTTTCCTTCCGGGCTTCGGGCGCTGGCCGGTTCCGGCGAGGACACGGTGGAGTGGGCTTGGGCTCTCAACGCGGGTGCCAGCGTACTCGGCTCGGTGATGGCCATGGTTGTAGCCGTGAACTTCGGACTGAATGTTGCGCTGGCGACAGGCGCGCTGGCGTATGTGGGCGCGTTCGTGTTGTTGCGCAACTTCGGCAGCGGAGCGAGTCCGGCAACGCGCATGCACTGACTAACAGCGGCGGTTCTGCTATGATGCACCGTCTGGACAACGTCCTTGCGGAGGCAGGTTGCCTAGTCAGCGACAGCTTAAGTGGGCACAGTTGCGGGTCGGCATCACCGTTCTGATTGCCAGTATCACCCTCGCCGTCCTCATCTTCCTAATGACCGGATCGACCGGTCTCTTCACGAAGAAGGTCGATCTCAGGGCTTACTTCGACAACACCACAGGATTGCGTGTTGGAGCACCCGTGCGCCTGCACGGAGTGGACATCGGGAACGTGACCGGCATCCGCGTAGTGCCAGAGCGCAAGACAACGCCGGTCGAAGTCACAATGCGCGTGAGTTCCCGGTACCTCTTCAATCTTCGCAAGGACTCGATTATTACGTTGAAGACCGCAGGTGTGCTGGGCGAAGTGTTCGCCGACATCGACAGCACTCGTGCGAAAGGGCCGGAAGTACAGAACAACGATGAACTCGCGGTGAGCGAAGCACCCGATTTCGAGGACGTGGTTCGTTCAACGCAGGGCACGCTGGTCAATCTCCAGGTGCTGCTCAAGCGCGCCGACCGCATCCTGACGTTCGTCGAAACGGGCGAGGGAACGCTCGGCAAGTTCATTCGGGATCCGGGTCTCTATAACGAGCTCAACGCCACGGTGAAAGACTTCCAGAAGATCGTTGCCGGAATCAACCAGGGTGAAGGCACGATCGGCAAACTGGTGAAGGACGACCAGTTGTACCGGAAGGCGAATGCCTCAATTGACAAGCTGAACGGGTTGATCGACCAGGTGAATGAGGGGCAGGGCACGCTTGGGAAGTTCATCAAGGACCCGAGCCTCTACAACAATGCCAACCAGACGATTGCACGGGCAAATCGTATGCTGGACGACATCAACTCCGGTCGCGGGACGATTGGGAAATTGGCCAAAGACGAGGAGCTCGCCGCGAAGATCGACAACACGGTGACGAAGCTCTCGGCCCTTGCAGACAAAATGGAAGCGGGGCAGGGCACGGCCGGCCGGTTCTTCGCCGATCCGTCGCTGTATAACAACACGAACGCGATGATCGTGGAGACACGGAACCTCGTGCAGTCCATCCGTGAGAACCCGAAGAAGTATCTGACGATCCGGTTCCGGCTGTTCTAGTCGAACGCATTCCAGGGCGCGCGCTATGCGCGCCCGCTCTTCTTTTGCGCTGGATTCCGCGGAAGAACGCTCCAGATTCAGCCGGTAAGTTGAAGTTGGCTTCTGTCGAAATTGTGCTCACAAAATCGTTTGTCACACGTCCAACATTGCTCACGTGTGACTTGGGTTTGGGGCTCGCCGGCGTTTCCGGTTTTCGCGCCCTGCGCCCCGGAGTACACTTTTCTCCTTCATCTACTCACATTCGAGGAACTATGCGTCTGCTGAAGCTTCTTGCAGTCACTTTGTTGATCACTGGCGTTGGGCTGGCTCAAACAACCGCGCCAGCGGGCAAGACGGGCGGGTTCGACGTAACCGCGCTCGACCGCTCAATTGATCCGTGCGTCGATTTCTACCAATTTGCATGCGGCAACTGGATGAAGAACAATCCGTTGCCGGCTGACAAGGCCCGGTTCGGCCGTTTCGACGAACTGCAGGAGCGTAACTACGCGACCTTGCGAGCTATTCTCGAGGAAACCGCGGCGAAGAAGACCCGCAACGCCGTCGAGCAAAAGGTAGGCGACTACTACGCCGCGTGTATGGACACAAAGAGCATCGATGCGCTTGGCACGAAGCCGATCCAACCGCTTCTGCGGCGCGTGGCGGCAATCAAGGACCGCGCGACCCTGATGGACACGGCGGCGTGGCTGCACACGCAAGGCGTGAACGTGCTTTTCTCCTTCCGTCCGGGGCCGGATCTGCACAATGCGCAGTTGATGATTGCGAATGTGGGCCAGGGTGGCTACAGCCTGCCGGACCGCGATTACTACCTGAAGGATGACGAGCGCAGCAACGACGTGCGCGCCAAGTATGCGGCCCACGTTCAGAAAATGTTCGAGCTGCTGGGCGACAAGCCGGAGGCGGCAGCGGCCAGCGCCAAGTCTGTACTGAAGATTGAAACCGAGCTGGCCCGCGCCGCCATGGACCGCACCATGCTTCGGGACCCGAAGAACCGCGACCACAAAATGAAGCTGGAAGAACTCGTCGCAATCGCCCCGAACCTCCAGCTCACGAAATACTTCGAGGGGACCGGCGCGCCGAAGTTCAGCGAAGTCAACGTTGTCAGCCCCAGCTTCTTCAAGAGCATCAATCCGCTGCTGGAAACGATCCCAGTTGACGACTGGAAGACCTACGTTCGCTGGCACGTGCTGCGTTCGGCGACGCCGATGCTGCCGGATGCTTTCGTCCAGGAAAGCTTCAATTTCAACGGACGCTTCCTGAACGGCCAGAAGGAACTGGAAGCGCGTTGGAAGCGGTGCGTCCGCTACACGGATGGCGACCTCGGCGAAGCCCTCGGCGAGCTCTATGTCGCGAAGACCTTCGGCCCCGACGGCAAGGAGAGAACGCTGAAGCTGGTGGAAGCCATCGAGCACGCGATGGGCGAAAACCTCAAGACGCTCGAATGGATGACCGAGGAGACCAAGAAGGCCTCTTACGAGAAACTGCATGCGCTGCGCAACAACATCGGGTATCCGAACAAGTGGCGTGACTACAGCAGCGTCGTAGTGAAGCGGAATGACGCGTTCGGCAACGCACAGCGCGCGGCGGTTTTTGAGACGAACCGCGTGATGAAGAAGATCGGCAATTCAGTCGATCGCTCCGAGTGGGGCATGACTCCGCCGACGGTCAACGCTTACTACCGGCCTTCGATGAACGACATCAACTTCCCGGCCGGTATCCTGCAACCGCCGTTCTTCGACAAGAATGCGGACGACGCAATCAACTTCGGCGGTATCGGAGCGGTGATCGGACACGAACTCACGCACGGCTTCGACGACCAGGGATCGAAGTTTGCGTCAGATGGCAACTTCAAGAACTGGTGGACAGAGAAGGACCGCGCCGAGTTCGAGAAGCGCACCAACTGCCTCGTTGATCAGTACGGCGCTTACGAGCCCGTTCCGGGAGTTAAGCTGAACGGCAAGCTGACGCTCGGCGAGAACACCAGCGACAACGGTGGCGTTCGCCTGGCATTCATGGCCCTGCAGGAGACGCTCAAGAACAAGCCGCAGGAGAAGCTCGACGGCTTCACGCCGGAACAGCGCTTCTTCCTTGGCTACGCGCAGATCTGGTGTCAGAACGTGGCTCCGGAACGCTCGCGCGTACTGGCGTTGACGGATCCGCACTCGCCAGGCCGCTTCCGCGTCAATGGCGTGGTGGTGAATTCTCCTGACTTCCAGAAGGCGTTCGGCTGCAAGGCCGGTCAGCCGATGGCGGCGGAGAACGCGTGTCGGGTGTGGTAGGGAAACAGACAGCTAGTAATTAAAGGCCCGGCGAGGAGCGCTGGGCCTTTTCTAATTGGGTCATTGCGTATTCGGTAATTTGTAAAGTTCCAGCGAATGTAGCTAACAGCTGACAGCCTGGCGGGCAGAGTTACAGGATTTCCCTCGCGTCTCCTACCCGCCTTGTAACGCGTTCGCGGTCGAGCCATTCGAGCAGCGGGATGGCGTACTTCCTGCTCACGCCCGTCATGTCTTTGAAGCGGGAGACGTCTATCCGTGGGGCCGTGGTCTTCAGGGCTGCCACGCCGCGCTTCAGTTCTTCGAGAGCAGTACGGTGAAAGACGAGGTCGTCGGAGATCTTGATCAGTACGCGGTCGCGCAGCAGCAGCGTGACAATCTTTTGGGCGCGGACGCGGTCCACCTTCAATCCAGCGAGTACATTTTTCAGCGCGGGTACCTTAAGGCCGGCAGAGCAGAATGCTTGCTCTATCTCGTCTTTGGAGCGCGCCTCTTCGTCCTTCATCTGCACGCCGCGTCCCGTGATGCTGGCCTGCTCACCGTTCACAACCACCTTGCGCTCGCGGACAAGCGAATCCAGAACAGCGCTGAATATCTCCGGGGCGAGCCCGAGCGTGCCGCGCAGTTCCTCCTTGCTCATTCCTGGAATGAGCGGATTGGCGTCATGGAACGCGTTCAGGGCGGCGAGTGTTTCAGCGCGCGCGGTGGCGATTGCGTCGGATGCGACCAGCGTTCCGTTGACGGCGAGAGCCTTCCCGGAGGTGACCAATGCCTTTGCGACCCGCTCGACTTCGGCGGGCGGCCATCCGGTTTCGGCGACCGCAGCCGCCTGCGATAGGCCGCGACTGCCACGCCTGCGCACGCGAATGGCGATTGCCTCTTCCGGACCGGCGGTGCTGAGTGCCTGTAACTCGCCAAGAACCTTTGGATCACGCTGCTTGCGCCGGAGGCCCGCTACGTCAACAACCGTGCCGCCTCCAATCGTGATTACCGGCGAGAACTGCCGGATGATGAACTTGTCGCCGGGCAGCAGGAGCACGGGTTCCGCCAACCGAAGTTGCGCGAATCCGCTTTCGCCCGGTGCGAGGCGCGCTCTCGTGATGCCGGGTTGCCCGTTGCCGTCGCGCTCGGGCATATAGAGCGCCACTTCCGCGACAGCCTCTGCCGTGTGGGCATGCAGGTGGACGCGCGCGTGATCTTTCAGAGGCTGCGCATCGGCAAGCAAAGAGAGGCTGACGTCCAGTCGCGTGCCGGCGCGGAACATGCCTGCCGGCCCTAACACCATGCCGCGGGTGAGGTCGGGTACGTCAACTCCGGAGAGATTCAGGGCTGTACGCTGTCCCGCGAGGGCTCCTTCGGCCGAGGCGCCATGGACCTGGATTCCGCGCACTCGAGCGCGCCGTCCGGTCGGGTAGATTTCGACTTCGTCTTCCTTGCGGATGCGTCCGGAAAGCAGCGTCCCTGTAACCACCGTTCCGAATCCCTTCATCGTGAATACGCGGTCGACGGGCAAACGGAATGCGGCAGTGACGTTCTTCGCGGGCACTTCGGACGCTATTCGAACCAGTTGCCGCTTGAGTTCCTCCAGTCCGGCGCCTGTGATTGCGCTCACGGGCGTGATGGGCGCACCTTCCAGGAACGATCCTCGAACGAACTCCTCCACTTCCAGCCGTACGACATCGAGCGTGTCCTGATCGACGAGATCGGACTTGGTGATTACGACGAGTCCGCTGCGGATGTTCAGCAGGCGGCAGATGTCGAAGTGCTCTCGTGTTTGCGGCTTGATCCATTCGTCAGCGGCGACGACGAGCAGCACAAGATCGATTCCGCCAATTCCCGCCAGCATGTTGCGGACGAATCGCTCGTGGCCGGGAACGTCCACGAAGCCGAGGCGCAGACGATCACCGGACGGAGCAGGCAATTCAACGTGCGCGAAGCCGATGTCGATGGTAATGCCGCGCCGCTTCTCTTCCTCGAGGCGGTCGGCATCGATGCCGGTAAGCGCTTTGACCAGAGCCGTCTTGCCGTGATCCACGTGTCCGGCGGTGCCGACGATGACGGACTTCATGCCAGAAGTGTAGCGCACACGCGTGTGAGCTATTGACCGACTGGCGCCCCCGAGCTAGCCTGTGCTGCTCCCGAAGGTGGCTCATAATGCGTGCTCTTGTTTTAGCTCTTTTCGTGCTGCTGAGTGCGGCGAACGTTCTGGGCCGAGGAACCGGCCAGCTTCGAACAAGTGCTGGCTCGGGCTGATGCGCTTTATGCCGCAGGCAGGTACGACGAGGCGATCAGGGACTACAAGAAAGCCAACAAGCTGAAGAATAACCAGTCGAGCGAGGCCCTGCTCGGGTTGGCAACAACGTACGACAAGTTGCGCGCAAACAAGAACGTGGTCGAGTCGTGTGAAGGCCGCTGTGCAGTTCGCGCCTAATGATGCGACCCGGGCACGCGCCTATTTCATCATGGGCAATGCGCTCGTCATGCAGGGCGAGCAGAAGAAGGAGCGGTATCAGGATGCCGAGCGCGCACTGCGGGAAGCGCTGCGGCTTGCGCCGGAAGAGAACAACATACGTTTTGCGCTTGGGCGTGCCTTGCTGAAGATGAGCCGGGATGAGGACGGCATTGCGGAACTGAAGCAGTATCTGGCCAACGACCCCAAGGCGTACTACGCGAGAGTTGCGAGCCGGTACATCGAAAACCCGCGGCGCGCGCGCGAGTTGTTCATTCCACAGTTCACTCTCACGACGCTGGATGGCCAATACCGTTCGTCCGAGGACCTGGTGGGCAAGGTCGTGGTGTTCGATTTCTGGGCGACGTGGTGTGGTCCGTGCCGTATGGCCATTGGCGAACTGCGAGAGCTGGCTAAGAAGTTCCGGAACGAGCCGGTTGTCGTCCTGAGCATCAGTGCCGACAGCAATGAAGGCACGCTACGCAAGTTCATCCAGAGCGAGAAGATGGACTGGCCGCAGTATTGGGACCGAGATCATCGGTTGCGCAGCCTCTTCGGCGTTAACGCTTTTCCCACTTATCTCGTCGTGGACCAGGAAGGCATCATGCGCAAGCTCCAGACCGGAGCTGGCGGTTTTCAGTTGGACGTGGTTGAAGGGCAGATCAAGAAGCTGCTGAAACAGGCAAGGAAACAAGAGCCAGCGACCCAAAACTGAGCGTCCGGAGTACATGCGTACAAAATCCCCGTCCTTTGCCTGCCTTTCTCTTACAATGACTTGTAGAGGAAGCAATGTCAGTTGCCCCCGAGCGCACCGTTATCACTGAGGAGGTCGTGCGTGACCACGGCCTCAAGCCTGAGGAATACCAGAAGATTTTGAAGCTGTTGGGCCGTCAGCCAACGATGACGGAACTCGGCATCTTCAGCGTGATGTGGAGCGAGCACTGCTCCTACAAGTCATCACGCGTGCACCTGAAGCGCCTGCCAACGCGCAGCAAACGCGTGGTGCAGGGCCCTGGCGAAAACGCCGGCATCATCGACATCGGCGATGGCTGGGCCTGCGCCTTCAAGATCGAATCGCACAATCATCCGTCATTCATCGAGCCATTCCAGGGCGCTGCAACGGGCGTTGGCGGCATCCTGCGTGACATCTTCACCATGGGCGCTCGCCCGGTGGCGATCATGGATTCGTTGCGCTTTGGTCCGGTGATGGCCAATAACGGCGAAGACCAGAAGACGATCCACGCGAATCACTCCATTTTGGAAGGCGTCGTCAGCGGTATCGCTTCCTATGGGAACTGTTTCGGCGTGCCGAACGTGGGTGGCGAAACGAAGTTCGAGCCATGTTATTCGGGCAATCCGCTGGTGAACGCGTTTGCGCTTGGCCTCGTGCGCCGCGACAAGATTTTCTACGCGAAAGCTGCGGGTGTCGGGAACCCGGTGATTTACGTTGGCTCCAAGACGGGACGCGACGGTATTCACGGCGCCACGATGGCGAGCGAGGAGTTCAGCGAAGGCAGCGAGCAGAAGCGCCCCAACGTGCAAGTCGGCGATCCATTCATGGAGAAACTCCTTCTGGAGGCCTGCCTGGAGGCGATGGAGACCGGCGCAGTGGTCGGCATCCAGGACATGGGCGCGGCCGGACTTACCTGCTCGACTTGCGAAATGGGCGGGCGCGGCGGTGTCGGTATCGAGATCGAACTTGACCGCGTGCCACAGCGCGAAACCGGCATGACCGCCTACGAGATCATGCTGAGCGAGTCACAGGAGCGCATGTTGCTCGTAGCCGAGTCCGGCAGGGAAGACGAGGTGCTGAAGGTCTTCGCCAAGTGGGGACTGGACGCCGTTGTCGCCGGACGCGTGATTGCCGAGAACAAGATGCGGGTGCTGCACCACGGAGAGGTGGTGGCGGAAATCCCGAACGATTCGCTCACCGATGAAGCGCCTATCTATAACCGGCCGATGGAGCGGTGGGAGCCTCCGGTGCCGCGCGAGAAGCCGGAAGACATTCGACTGGGCGAGCGCGAGGATCTGACGAGCGACCTGAAGCGGCTGCTTGCGTCTTCGAATATCTGCTCAACGCGCTGGATTCACGAACAGTACGACTCGATGGTGCAGACGAACACCGTGGAAGGTCCGGGGCGCGGAGACGCGGGACTCATCCGCATCAAGGGGACGAACCGCGGTCTGGCGATGGCGCTGGACGGAAACGGCCGCTGGTGCTGGCTTGATCCGAGACTCGGCGCGGAGCATGCCGTTGCCGAAGCCGCGCGCAACGTGGCCTGCACGGGTGCGACCCCGGTTGCCGCGACCAACTGCCTGAACTTCGCGAACCCCGAGAAAGCGCCGATCATGTGGCAGTTCTCGCAAGCGATAGACGGCATGTCCAGGGCTTGCGAGGAGTTCGAGACCCCGATCACGGGCGGCAACGTCAGCTTCTACAACGAGACGCTGGGCGAGGGCATCTATCCGACGCCGGTCATCGGCATCGTGGGCGTGACCGAGGACGTTTCGAAGCGCATGACGCCGGAGTTCCGGCAGGCGGGCAGGGCTATCGTCCTGCTGCATGCGGGAGCGGAAGCCGACATCACGGATGCCGAAGCCGAGTTCGGCTCCTCTGAGTACGCCAAGGAGATCCTCGGGGCAATCTGGGGATTCCCGCCCGCGCTCGAACTGGAGAAGGAAGCCGCGCTTCACAAATGCATCGTGGAGCTGATCAACCAGGGCGCAATCGAGTCCGCGCACGACTGTTCCGACGGCGGCCTGGCGGTCGCGCTGGCCGAAGCAGGTTTTCTGAATACAATCGGCGCGCGGGTGAATCTGAAAGAGCAGGAGCTTCCACCGGAATTCGTGCTTTTCGGCGAAGATGCCAGCCGCATCGTCGTCTCGTGCGACCCGGCACAGCTCGGGAAAGTCCGCGAAATCGCGGTAAAATACGGTATAGCAGCAGATCACATTGGTGAGACTTCCCCGGGAGTGCTTGAGATCGCGATAGGCGGCAAGACCGTCGCGAGCGCACCCGTGTCCGAGCTTAAGCAGGCGTGGGCAAGCGCCCTGGAACGGGCGCTGCACCCTGATACGGCGGAGCATCTCGTACCCGAAATACTCCAGAAGAGCTAACGCACGGAATTGAGCCGAATCGATCTGTTACAGCGAGTGAGTACATGCCTTTCGACAAATTTCGTGAAGAGTGCGGCGTAGTTGCCATCTATTCGAATCCGGAAGCAGCGAAGCTGTGCTACCTGGGCCTGCATGCGCTTCAGCATCGAGGCCAGGAGTCGGCGGGCATCGTTGCGTCTAATGGCGCGCGACTGCACGTCGAGAAGGGCATGGGGCTGGTAGGCGACATCTTTACCGCGCCGGTACTTGCGCGTCTGCCTGGGTCGCTGGCGATCGGGCACACGCGATACTCGACGACCGGCGACTCCGCGTTGCTGAACTGCCAGCCGTTGATGGTGGAGTGCAACAAGGGGTCGATCGGAGTTGCCCACAACGGCAATCTCGTGAACGCCGCCGAAATCCGCGCACAGATGGAAGCGCAGGGCTCAATCTTCCAGACGACGAGCGACACCGAGGTCATCCTCCACCTGCTGGCACACTCTCGCGAACAGACGCTGCCGGACGCTATTGCCGACGCGCTGCGCCGAATCGAAGGCGCGTTCTCGTTGGTGATGATTACGCCGGACCGCATCTTCGCCGCGCGCGATGCCCGTGGGTTCCGTCCGCTGTCGATGGGCCGCATTCCGTCGGGACCGAACCTCTGGAAGGACTCGATCGTGTTCGCGTCCGAAAGCACGGCGTTTGACCTGATCGGCGCGCGTCTGGAGCGGGATGTGCAGCCGGGCGAACTCGTAGTGGTTGGGCCGGAAGGTGTTTACTCGCGGTACTTCGCCGCGCCCCAGAAGCAATCGAGCTGCATCTTCGAACACGTTTACTTCTCTCGGCCGGATTCAGTCGTGTTTGGGCGCCCTGTGAACCAGAGCCGCGAAGAGCTTGGACGCCAGCTTGCCCGCGAGGCCCCGGTCGATGCCGACCTGGTAATCCCCGTCCCGGACTCAGGCGTTCCGGCAGCGATTGGCTTCTCGTCCGAGAGCGGTATTCCGTTCCGGATGGGGCTCATCCGCAGCCACTATGTCGGGCGTACGTTTATCGAGCCTGAACAGCAGATGCGCGACTTTGGGGTGAAGCTGAAGCTGAACCCGGTGCGCGGAATCCTCGAAGGCAAGCGCGTGATCCTGATCGACGACTCGATCGTGCGCGGCACCACGAGCAAGAAGATCGTGCGCTTGATCCGGAATGCGGGCGCGGCCGAGGTCCATATGCGGATCTCGTGTCCGCCGACCATTTCGCCGTGCTACTACGGAGTCGATACGCCGACGAAGAAACAGTTGATTGCGGCGAACAAGTCAGTGGATGAGATCCGGGAGTTCATCGGGGCTGATTCGCTCGCATACCTGTCACTGGAAGGCCTGAAGCGCGCGTGCGGCGAGGGCGAGAACACGACGTACTGTACTGCGTGCTACACGGGCGATTATCCGACCGACTGGGTGAGCGTGGACGCGATCCAGCCTGCCGCCGTCAAGGCTTAGCGTCGCGTTTCGCTTAAAGATGCCAGTGTTCAGGTGAGGCGAAACAAGATAGGCCTCCCCGCGGGGAGGCCATTTCTGTTTCCGAAAGCTACTCGCCTGCGGTAATCTGCGGTTTCACACACCAGGAGGATTTATGGCGGATTTGCAGGGCCGAGTGGCGCTGGTCACTGGAGCTTCGCAGGGGATCGGGCGCGCGTGCGCCATTGCGCTGGCAAAGGCTGGGGCACAGGTCGCGCTCGCCGCGCGCAATGAAGAGAAGCTGAATCAGGTAGCGAGCGAGATCGCCGAAGCTGGCGGGATTGCCGCCGTCATCAAGATGGATGTGTCCAGCGAAGACGAGATCAAGGCCGGAGTGAAGACGGCCATCGAGCGGTTCGGCAAAATCGAGATCCTGGTGAACAATGCCGGAATCACAAAGGACCAGCTCACGATGCGCATGAAGCGCGGAGACTGGGATTCCGTCCTGACTACGAACCTGACGAGCGCATTCCTGCTGTCGCAGGCGGCCATGGGATCGATGTTGAAGCAGCGCTGGGGGCGCATCATCAACGTCACGAGCATCTTCGGGCAGATGGGACAGATCGGGCAGGCGAACTACTGCGCCAGCAAAGCGGGATTGATTGGCCTGACGATGTCCCTGGCGCGCGAACTTGCATCGCGCAATATTACGGTGAATGCCGTTGCTCCCGGATGGATTGAGACCGCGATGACGGCCGACCTGCCGCAGGAACTTCGTGAAACGGTCATGAAGATGGTTCCGTTGCAGCGCCCCGGAACCGACATGGACGTGGCGAATGCCGTCGAGTTCCTCGCTTCGGACAAGGCCAGCTACATCACCGGACACGTGTTGAGCGTTAACGGCGGCATGTTGATGGGATGAGCCGATATTGCTGATCAGAGCCATGCGCCAGCGTGGCTCTTTGCTTTTGCTCACTGGACGAGCGAGCAGCCCAGAGCTCGAAACGCATCCCCGTCCGGTGCGACTCACATCCAAACGAGTGCGGAAAATCCTCAACTCACAACCGGACCAGCTATGCATCGCCTCGCATTCAGTTCCGTTCGGGCGACAAGCCTTGCACTCGTGTTCGCTTCTCTCGCGCTGTGCGGCGGCGGGCTGGCACAGCAATCACCCGACGCTTCGCAGCCGATCGAAAGTGTCAGCAGACCCCTGGCGAAAGATGCCGTCTCAATCGGTTTGGTGGTGGACAACTCGCGTGAGATGGCACGACACGCTGGGGCTGTGCGTGAAGCTATGTCGGACTTCATCAACCGGCTACGAGACGGGGATGAACTGTTCATCGTGACGGCGCGCGAGAAGGCGACCGTGCATCACGATTTCTCTTCCGATCGCGAAGCACTCAACGAAAGTGTCCACCGCATTCGCGCGGGCGGCGATTCGATGCTGCTTCAGGCGCTGCAACTTGGGAATCAACATCTCTCCAGGTTTGCTGAAAATGACCCGAGAGTGCTGATTGTGATCTCGGCTACTGGCGATTCCGCGCAAGCTCTTTCCGCTGCCGCTCTGAAGGAGGCCGCGGGGCAGAAGGCCGGGCCGGTATATGTGATCGAGGTACCGGGCGGCAACTGGCGGGCGCGCGCCGCATTGCAGGAGTTCTCGCAGAGCACTGGCGGGCAGATGTTCGTTGCGGCCAAAGGCGGGGAGATCGCAGAGATGCTGGACGAAACAGCGACGCGCCTGCTCGGAGCAACGTCAAGGCCCGATGAAGCTAGAGGCGGGCGCAACGGCAATCGGCCCAAGGCTCTGGCCGGATACAAGGTCCTGATCGTGCGCAGTATTCCCGTGGCGCGCACAGACCATACGACCGAATACAAGGGTGCGGCGAACGTGCTGCTGGAGAGAGTGCTGGTCTCGCGCCTGCGAGAGGAGCAAATCTTCGATGACGTCGTCGATGCGACGGACACAAAGACGGCAGGTGACAACCTCGACTTCGAAGGGCGGCCGCCGGGCACTTACCTTGAATTGCTCGGAACCGTGGTGGAGTATCGCGACGTGACGCGTCCGAAACGGGAGATACTCACGTGGAGCGGAAGAAGGGCCGGCATGAAGGTGCAGTTCCTGTTCCGTGATGCTGCTACGGGCAAGACGCTTCTTACGGCCATGACCGAGGGCAAGACGAACGTCGGCCTGTTCAGGAAGAGCGAGGAAGAGGTGCAGACGCGATCCATGATCCGCGTTGCAAATCAGTTGATTGAGCAGATCGAGTCGCATCGGTAGGAGGAGCGCGCGAATCCAACACTGCCGGAGGATGTGAATGCGCAAGAGTGCGTTAACTGCAGTGTTGCTGCTGGCTGTTGCCATCGGTTTTGCCGCGGAAAGCAAACAGGTCACCTACAAGTCGGGAGACGAGGCGGTCAGCGCCACCCTGTATACGCCAGCGAACGCCAAAGGCAAGTTGCCCGGCATCATCGTGATTCACGAGTGGTGGGGACTGGACGAATGGGTGAAGCAGCAGGCGTCCAGGCTGGCAGACCAGGGCTACGCCACGCTCGCGGTGGATCTATATCGCGGCAAGGTGACGAAGGACCCATCGGAGGCGCATGAAATCATGCGAGGCCTGCCGCCGGACCGTGCTGTCCGTGACCTGAAGGCTGCATTCGAGTACCTTGCGAAACAGCCGAACGTTGACCCGAGCCGGATCGGCGCAATCGGGTGGTGCATGGGCGGCGGCTACGCGCTTGCACTCGCCGAGAATGAACCGCGCCTGGCGGCAACAGTCATCAACTACGGCCACGTCGGGACAGAAACCGATGAACTCAAGAAGATCAATGCCTCCGTGCTCGGCATTTTCGGCGGCAAGGACCGCGGCATTCCCGTTGACGACGTGAAGCGATTCGAACAGCAGTTGAAACAGCTTGGCAAACGGGTGGAAGTAGTCATCTACCCGGAAGCGGGCCACGCGTTCCAGAACCCCAACAACAAAGCTCACAGGCCGGACGATACAGCGGATTCGTGGAAGCGTACGCTGGCGTTCCTGGAGAAGAACCTGCAGCAGAAGCAGTGAGTAACTAAAAGCAGGTTCCTCGCTGCTAATCAAAAAGCAGATCCCTCGCTGCGCTCGGGATGACAACGTTTGTGCGGCGGAGGCATCTTGAGCCAGGAACACGAAAGCCCCCGGTCGCCGGGGGCTTCGCATTGGATCGAGTGACTAGTAAACCACTTTCATCTTCGACCAGTCGTACGGGAACTTGTGTCCACAGTCGAGGCAGACGACGTAATGCGTGTTGGTGGAGCTATTCACGGTGTCCCAATCCGAGGCGACGGCCGCGCGACCCGAGCTAGCCGCCGCGAAGGGTTTGGACATCCTCCGATGGCGGCAGCTCAGCGAAATCAACTGCATAAACTTCTTGAACATATCGGATGAGCCTTGACGAGGGCGCGTCAGGTCTTGCCGATGATCTGGACACGGGCCTTGCGGACCGTGAAAAAATCACAACGCCTATGCCTTCGCGGCAGATGCCTCCTGCTTGTCGTCGCCCTTCTGGCCAGGCTTGCGGATGTCGATGCCGCCCTTGAAGAAGGCGCCATCTTCAATCGAGATGCGCTGGGCGATGACGTCGCCGGTGAGCGAACCTTCGTTGCGGATGTCAACGCGATCAGTGGCATTCAAGTTACCGCGCACCTTGCCGAGAACCACGATTTCGCGAGCGGTGACGTTGGCTGCGACCACGCCGTTGCGGCCGACGGTGACACGATTGCCAGGCAGGTTGATTGAACCCTCGACGCGGCCATCGATATAAAGTGACTCGCTGCCGCTGACTTCGCCCTTGATGACAAGGCTTTTGCCGATGGTGGCCTGGTCCTGCGTGTTCAGGGTGGCGTTACGGGGCGCACTCACAGGGGTCGGGTCGCTCATGACCGGAGCAGCAGGGGTTGGCGACGTCCGGTGCTGTGGTTCAGGGCTCTGAGGGGTGTTCGGGGGATTTGTCGGCTTCCACATGATCTAGTACATCCTTCCTTCGGAGGGAGAATTGACTGAATACCCAGTCGCACATTTCTGGCCAAACTGCAGTGTGACCCGATTCCCAAAACCGAGGTCCGGTTTTGTTGCAGGAACGAGAGATGCTGGTTTTGGCCGCGGCCGACAGTCTGCTTGAAGCTCGTGTCCGACCGGTGTCTTGGGTAAATTCTGCTACCCTGTTGGCACTTCTTATATCAGGGACTTACCTTACGTGCAAACACCAAAGGTGCTTAGCGCGTGTGCTAGGTGAGCTGCTGTAGTTTGGTGTTACCCGCATCTCACGGATTTGCGAGAAACGATGATTACTGAACACGCAATCCTCCGAAAACTGGAGCGCCAACCCAAGCAGTCGGCCTCGTTCAGAACGCTTGTCCGCGAGTTGGGTGCCCGCGGGCATGAAGAGCGGCAGCGCCTCCACGAGCTGCTGGCCGACATGGTGCAACGCGGGCAGTTGACGGCGAACTCGGAGCGGTTCGCTATCCCGAAGTCGACGCACCGGCGCACTCGCAACACGCTGACGGGGCGCCTCAGCATGCACCGCGATGGTTACGGATTCGTCACCCCCGAAGACCCGACGTGGCGAGAGCAGGTTGCGGGCGACATATACGTAAGCCCTCCAAATGTGGGCTCCGCCATGCACGGCGACCGCGTGGTCGTGGAGGTCACGGCTATCCGGAACGATGGCCGAGGCGAGGGCCGGATCCTGCGCGTGGTGGAGCGCGAGCATGAAACGGTTGTGGGTACGTTCCATTACGGCGACCGCTTCAACTTCGTTTCCCCGATGGATCCGAAAGTCGGAATGGACGTGATGATTCCGCGAGGTAAAGAACGGCCGCCGGAACACGACATGGAAGAGGAACAAGGCGAACAGCGGCAGCGCGGCAGCGAGCGTTTTCGCGACGAGCGCCACCGCGTGTTTGGGGGCGAAGCAGCACGGCGGGACATTGACTGGAACAACCTCGAAGGCATGGTTGTTAACGTGGAGATCACCGAGTGGCCAACGGCCACGTCGAACCCCCGCGGCCGTGTAGTGGAGGTGCTCGGTTACGAAGACGACTTCGGTGTGGATGTCGAGATCATCATCCGGAAGCACCACATCCCGCATCGCTTCCCGATTGAAGTACTCGAAGAGGCGCAGGACATTGACGCCGTTATTCCGGCGCGTGAACTACGGCGCCGCCGCGACTATCGCCACCTTCCGATTATCACGATTGACGGCGAAACCGCGCGCGATTTCGATGACGCCGTGTTCGTCCAGCGCACGCCGAATGGCGACTTCGAGCTGCACGTACACATTGCGGACGTCGCTCATTACGTTCGCGAGGGCATGGCAATCGACGCCGAGGCTCATCGGCGTGGAACTTCGGTCTATTTCCCGGACCGTGCGGTACCGATGCTGCCGGTGGAGCTTTCGTCGGACATATGCTCGCTGCGTCCGAACGTGGACCGTCTTGTGATGTCGTGCGTGATGGAGATCGATAACCAGGGAGAGGTGGTCGGATACGAGATCAACGACGGAATCATACGTTCCGCCGAGCGCATGACCTACACGGACGTGAATGCGATTCTCGAAGGCGACCATGTCCTGCGTCGCCGCTATTCGCACATAGCTGAGGATCTGGAGAGAATGCGCGAGCTTGCGATGGTCCTGAACCGCAAGCGTGTCCGACGCGGCTCGATCGATTTCGACCTTCCCGAGCCATTCGTCGAGTTCGACGAGTTCGGACTGATGAAGGCCATACTGCGAAGCGAGCGCAACATAGCACACCGGATCATTGAGGAATTCATGCTCGCCGCGAACGAGACTGTCGCGTCCTACCTGGAGGAAAAAGACGTAGCATCGCTTTACCGCATTCACGAAAAGCCGGATCCGAAGCGTGTTTACGAGTTCGAGACGATTGCGGCGGCGTTCGGCTATTCGCTCGGCGTGGGCGCGTTGCCGGTGAAAAAGTTCCGGTATGTGGATGACCGACGTCCGCGCAGGCGCGAGGGCGTACAGGGACGCGGAGGACAGCGCACGCGCACTGTTGAGATCCCGGAAGACATTCACATTACTCCCCGGATGTACCAGAAGCTGACGCAGAAAATAGCCGGCACGCCCGAAGAGCGCATCCTCTCGTACCTCATGTTGCGTTCACTGAAGCAGGCGCGCTACTCGGAGGTGAATGTGGGGCACTTCGCGCTGGCTGCGCCGACGTACACGCACTTCACGTCGCCGATCCGGCGCTACCCGGACCTGATTGTCCACCGCATTCTGAAGGAAGTGCTTGCCGATAGCGCTGAACGTGAAGAGCGCGGAGTGATGGTGGGCGTTGGCCCGCTACGCGAAGGCGAGGCGCGCTCGCCGTGGTCGAAGCGACAGGAGCCCAGGTACGAACGGGACCGCAGAAGACGCAGCGATGATAACGAGAGCGAAAGCATGGGCGGCCCTATCCCCAAAGAAGACCTGCAATGGATTGCCGATGAATGCAGCCAGACCGAGCGTCGCGCCGATGAAGCCGAACGCGAATTGATGGAGTGGAAGAAAGCCCGCTTCATGGCCCAGCACATCGGAGAGGAATTCGACGGCATGATCGTGAGCGTGACGAAGTTCGGCCTGTTCGTGGAACTCACGGACATGTTCATCGAAGGACTTGTGCCGATCAGCACGCTGGACGACGACCGGTACTTCTTCCACGAGGACACACGGCAGATCATCGGGCAGCGGTCGAAACGGACTTTCTCACTGGGTGACCGGATGCGCGTGATCGTTGACCGCATTGATCCAGTAGAGAAGAAGATCAATTTCGCGGTTGTGCAGGAACGCGCTTCGCGAGCGGAACGACGTCACCGGAGAGCGCGATAACAGAGGCGTGCACACTAGTCGGACAACTCACAGCTGAGTAACCGCCGTTCAGTGTGGGTGCCGGTCTTCGACCGGCACCACGCCACTCGAAGACTGGCGGCCACACAAGTGTGAACACCCCTCTCTTTATGCTTGCAGTTCTGCGAATGCCGCGTCGAGTTTCGCAGCGGCCTCGTCAACGTCCTGCTTGCTGATATTCAGCGGCGGCGACATGCGGATCACGTTGCCCCAAAGGCCTCCGCGCCCGACGAGCAACCTTTCGTCGCGGCAGAGTTCGAGGAAACGTGCGGTCTTCTGTGTCGCAGGCACCTTGGTGTCGCGGTCTTCTACGAGTTCGAGGGCCTGCATGAGCCCCATCCCGCGTACATCGCCGATGATTGAGTACTTCGCCTGGAGTTCCTCTAACTTCTCGCGGAAGTAAGCGCCAACGGTTTCTGCGTTGCTGCGCAAATCGTCTTCCTCGATCACGTCGATGACGGCCTTTGCCGTGGCGCAGGTCACAGGGTTTCCGCCGAACGTGGAGATGGTGTTGCCCTGGAACGAGTTTGCGATCTCCTCGCGAGCGACGGTCAGGCCGACGGGTTGACCGTTTGCGAGCCCCTTGGCTGAAGTGAGGATGTCGGGCTCGACCTCCCAGTGTTCAATGCCGAACCATTTCTTGCCGGTGCGTCCCCATGCGGTCTGCACTTCGTCGCTGATGAACTCGCCGCCGTATTGCTTCACAATGTTGAACACGATCTTGAAGTATTCCTTCGGAGGCGTGATGAACCCGCCAACACCCTGGATGGGTTCGGCAAGGAATGCCGCGATCTTTCCCGACGTGCAGGTCTGGATGACGTTCTCGACGTCTCGGGCACAGGCTACGCCGCAATCGGGGTACTTGAGATTGAATGGGCAGCGGTAACAGTACGGGTTGATGGCCTGCACCACGCCAACTTCAAGGGTCGCGCGTCGCCATGTGTGCATACCGGTCATGGAGCGAGTAAGCGAAGAGCGTCCGCTGTAGCCGTGGCGCAGAGTCACGATCTCGTGAGCGCCGGTGTGCATGCGGGCAATCTGGATGGCAGTCTCGTTCGCCTCAGTGCCGCTGTTCGTAAAGTATGACTTCTTGAGCGCCCCGGGTGTGATCTCGGCAAGCTTCTTCGCGAGGGTCACCATGGGCTCGTTGGTGAAGCTCGTGGAAACGTGCTGAAGCGTGTCGATCTGCTGCTTCATCCTCGACGTAACGCGGGGGTTGCAGTGGCCCACACTGATGGTGACGATGCCGCCGAAGAAGTCCAGGTACTCCCGTCCATCCGCGTCCCATACGTGTTGCATGTAGCCACGAGCGAGCGGCAGCGGCTCGGAAAAGTAGGTGGCAACCGAAGGGAAGACGTACTCCTTTTGCAGGCGGTTGATTTCCGCCGTGCCAAGACTCGAATCCGAACCCTTGGTTGTGGGTTGATGACCGGACATTACGACCTCCATGAAAGGAAGCACAATCATAACGCCGCCCAACACCTCACCTGAATGACAAAGAGACTGGAAGAGACGGCATAAACAGGCGACACTAGTGCGGTGAAGCAGTTCTTCCGGTACGTGTTACTGGCGCTTGTTCTTATCGCAGTTGCGCTCATCTCGGCGCTGACTGCCATGCGCTTCGCCATTCACGGACGCGAGGTTGCCGTGCCGAAACTCGTGGGCCTGAATCCGATGGAGGCCGAGCGTGTTGCGGTCGCGAATGGACTGCTGCTGGTTGTCGAGAACCGCTTCTACAGCCCTGAAGTCCCTGAAGGGCGCATCATGACGCAAGTGCCCGCCGCAGGAGAGAAGGTTCGCCGCGGGTGGCGTGTGCGCGTGGCTGAGTCGCTTGGTCCGCAGCGGGTGACCATACCAGATGTGTCCGGCCAAAGCCTGCGCGCCGCCGAGATGAACCTGGTGCGGCGAGGACTCGAGGTTGGTTCCGTATCCTACGTTCACCTGCCCGACACCACGTCGGAGCAGGTCGTGGGGCAATCGCCGGCACCGTCGGCTACAGGCGTCGTCTCGCCGAAAGTGAACCTGCTGGTGGCGATTCCGCCCGAGCACACCTTGCCCGCCTACGTTATGCCGGACCTCGTTGGAATGGACATAGACCAGGCCGCGCGAGTGGTGGCCGAGGCCGGCCTAAAGTTCGGCGAGATCAAAACTGTGGCAAGCGGCGGTGCTACCGTCGGCACGCCGCCGCAGTCGGCGCGAAAGAATCCGGTGATTGTTCGACATTTTCCGGCGCCCGGTCAGCAGGTGTTTGCCGGTTCATCCGTGAATTTTGAAGTGGTGCGCTAATCAGCGCTGGCGCTCGATGACCGCGGCGAAGAACCCGTCACACTCATGAAGGCCCGGCAGCGTTCGCAGGTACTTGCCCCGAACGAGGGTGCTCACATCGTCGACGGCCAGCTCACCTTCTTCCTGCAAACGGGCGAGTTCCGAGCTCACATCGATAAGCTGCATGCCGGGTGTCCGAAGGACCTCATCAACTACAGCTTCGTTCTCTTCAGGTTCCAGTGAGCAGCTGGAGTAGACCAGCCTTCCGCCCGGTACAAGCCTCTCGATTGCCGAGGTCAGAATCGCCACTTGCCGCTTGTGCAGGTCGCCGAGGTCTGCCGGCGACAGGCGCCACTTGATCTCAGGATTGCGAGCGAGCGTGCCGGTGCCCGAGCAGGGTACATCGGCCAGCACTCGATCGAACTCGTCGGCAAAGGGAAGAGCTGTGGCATCGGCAGCGATGACCTGAACATTCTGGGCTCGCACCAGTTTTCGCATGGTTCGTGCCCGATGCGGATGCAGCTCGGCGGCGACGACCTTTGCCGTGGGATTGCGGTCTGCAATGGCGGCGGACTTTCCTCCGGGAGCGGCACAGCAGTCCAGTATGCGTCTGCCGGAGCCGACCAGCGCAGCGACAAGCTGCGAGCCTTCGTCCTGGATCCAGACGCGGCCTTCGGAAAAGGCACGGGTGCGCGTGATGTCCCCGCTCGTGACACGCCGAGCACCGGTCATTATGCGGCCGGGAGCCAGCCTGACGCCCTCTTCCGTCAGCTCAGCTTCGACAGTGTCTGCGTTGCGCGGTAGTCGGATATGCGTCTCGGGCACACGCTGGTCCCATTCGCAGATCTTCGCCGCGATCTCGCGACCGTATTCATCGGTCCAGCGCTGAACCATCCATTCCGGGTGCGCGTAACGCCTCGCAAGCGCTGAATAATCGATAGCGTTGTCGGGAGGCGGCGCGGCTGCGGTCGCTCCCGTCATCTTGCGCAGCACAGCATTGACGACGGGCGCCGCCGAGGTCTTCCGCGCGCGTCGTACAAGCTCCACACTTTGGCTGACGATTGCGTGGGGTGGGACGCGCTCCAGGTAGAGTGCCTGGTAGGCTCCGATACGCAGGGCCGTGAGCACTTCGATGTCGAGCTTGTGCAGTGGCCGGGTGACGAACCGGGCGATGGCTTCGTCGAGGCGGGAACGCCAGCGAAGCACGCCCATGGTGAGCTCCATCGCGAGTCCACGGTCGGATGGGGAGAGTGCGTCCAGCAGCGCGGAATGCAGCAGCTCACTTGCGTACGCGTGTTCGCGCTCCACACGCAGCAGGATTTCGAATGCCGCTGTGCGGGCCTGTGAGACTGGCGCACTGTTTCGCTTTGGAGAAATTTTCATGTGAATCGAACGCGGTAGCGGGTTGTCGAACTGGCCGCACGCGAGCTAGGTGTTGGAAACTTCCTTAGGGGCCAACCTGTTGTCCCACCCGCTCTCCGCGTTGCGGCCGGTAACCATTCACGAAGTCGCGCGCAGGCATCCGCCTCTTGCCTTCCAGTTGAACCTCCAGCAGTTCCAGTGTGGTGCTCTCACCGCACCCGACGTAGAGGTGGTCGCATTCAACCTTCAGTTCGCCGGGGTTGAGTAGATCGGCGCCAGCTGGCAATGGTGCCGCAGCGGTCACGTTCAGCACCTTGCCCCGAAAGTGCGTCCATGCACCGGGCCACGGCTGGAATCCGCGGAGCCGGTTCCAGATGTCGGTGGCTGTCCGCCTGAAGTCGATCAGGCCGTCGTCCTTCTTCAGGATGGGAGCGAGCGTTGCGCGTTCATGGTCCTGCGGACGCGGCGTCATGGTCCCGTCGTCCAAACCGCGGAGTGTTTCCACCAGAACTGGAGCGCCAATGTCCGCAAGCTTCGGACCGAGTGTCAATGCGGTGTCTTCGGGCAGTATGGGCAGCTCGCGTTGCTGGATGATGTCCCCTGTATCGAGGCCGGCGTCGATGCGCATGGTCGTGACGCCGGTGACGGACTCGCCCATTGCAATCGCCCACTGAACAGGCGCCGCGCCACGATACTTCGGCAAGAGCGATGCATGCAGGTTGATGTTCCCGAGCGGCGGAAGCGCGATCATCCAGTCGGGAATGATGCGTCCGTACCCGACAACAACGATGGCCCGCGGAGCGATGGATTCCAGTTGCGCGCGGAACTCTGCGTTGTTCTTGATCTTGTCCGGTTGCGTTACCGGAAGGCCGAGCTTCAGCGCAAGCTGCTTTACGGGCGGCGCAGTGAGGACCATGCCGCGACCGCTGGGACGATCGGGTTGCGTCACTACAAGGCGCACCGGGAAGCCGGCGTCAACAAGAGCCTGAAGGGTCGGGACCGCGAATTGTGGGGTACCGCAGAAGACGATGTCCATTACGAGATCGGGTAATTGCGTAATCGGGTAATCGGGAAATTTGCGATCGTGGAATTTGGAAAGTGAAAAGTTCCCGATTACGGATTTTTCCGATTTCCAATCCTTTGGGAGAGACGTAGCAACCTACGTCTCTACATGGCTACGTGAACTGCCTACCACTCTCCTGCGCGCACCAGTTTCTTGATCTTGCGCTTGATCAGGTCACGTTTGATCGCGCTGAGATGGCTGATGTAGAGCTTGCCGTTCAGGTGATCTGTTTCGTGCAGGAAGGCACGTGCCAGCAGGTCCTCGCCGGTCTTCTCGTACCACCTGCCGTTTGCATCCTGGGCGCGTACGGTGACGCGCTTTGCGCGGGTGACGTCCTCGCGGAACTCGGGGATGCTAAGACAGCCCTCCTGCGAGCGCTGGCGGCCTTCCACGTGGATGATCTCCGGATTCGCGAGCACCAGCTTCGCGCCAGGGTCTTCCTTGAAGCTGATGTCGATGACCGCGAGGCGCTTGCCAATGCCGATTTGCGGCGCCGCAAGACCAACTCCGTGCGCCGCGTACATGGACTCGAACATGTCATCGATTAGCTTGTGCAATTGATCGTCGAAGACAGTGACGGGTTCCGCTGGTGTTTCCAGCACGGGGTCGCCGTATTTCACGATTGGATAAATCATCAGTAATTTCGCAGTTGCTCGCAGTAGTTGGTGAAGTTGCGGCAGGTCTCGGAGACCGAGTCGCCGCCGAATTTATCCAGTGCTGCCGCTGCCAGTGTCAAGGCGACCATGGCTTCCGCCACCACCCCGGCCGCCGGAACCACACAGACATCGCTGCGCTCGTAGCTGGCCTTTGTCGGCTGACGGGTTGCGAAGTCAACCGATGCCAGTGGGCGTCGCAAGGTCGAAATCGGCTTCACGAAGCCGCGAAGGATGAGGTCTTCGCCGTTTGACATGCCTCCTTCGAGACCGCCGGCATGGTTCGTGGCACGCGTGAAACGACGCTCGGCATGCGAGTACCCGATTTCATCCTGCACGGCGGAGCCGGGCAGTTGAGCGGCCTGAATGCCTATGCCGATCTCGACCGCCTTCACTCCGGGCACGGACATGATTGCGGCCGCGAGGCGGGCATCGAGGCGTTCGTCCCAGTTAGCTACCGAGCCCAAGCCGGGGGCCACGTTGTGCGCGACCACTTCAAAAACACCGCCCACGGTGTCGCCCGTTCTGAGTGCGTCCTCCACTTCAGCCTTCATCCGTTGCTCAACGTCGGCGTCGCAGCAGTTCAGGACTACTTCTTCTTTAGCACAAGCAGAGCGGACTTCGTGCCACGAGACCTCGCGCTGGACCGTTGCACGGCCCACTCGCGTAACGTGACTTGCAACCTCGATGCCCAGTCGACCGAGAAACAGCTTGGCAACGGCTCCGAGCGCAACGCGAGCAGCCGATTCCCGGGCCGAGGCGCGTTCAAGCACGTATCGAGCTTCCGGCAGGTTGAACTTCAACGCTCCAGCCAAGTCGGCATGGCCCGGACGCGGAGCGGCCAGAGGCTTGTAACTGTTCAGGTCGCCGCTCTCGACGGGCAGGGCTTCACGCCAGTTTTCCCAGTCGCGGTTCGCTACCAGGCAGGCGATGGGAGATCCGATGGTCGCCCCGTGCCTAATTCCCGAGATAAACCGGGCGGAGTCGCGCTCAAGCTTCATGCGCCCGCCGCGTCCAAAACCCTGCTGGCGGCGCCACAGTTCACGGGCAACGGCCTCGAAGTCGATCTTCAATCCAGCGGGTATTCCGGAGAGAGTGGCAACAAGCGCCTCTCCGTGGCTTTCCCCGGCTGTGGACCAACGCAGCATGACCACTTATTTCAACATACCAGCACACGATAAGCGAAGGTGCTCACGCGCGCTCCGTCCCTCCAGGGCGCTGCGGGACTGGCCGGGGCGTCCAGTGAAGCACTACTTAGCTCTGGAAGACGAGCTCTGCTGTTTGGTTCAGGTGATTTGCAAGTCAATGCAAAGAACGTTAACCTTAGGTGGGTTTCCGGTGGATTTGCCTCTACAAAACAGGTAGAATACCGAGCAACTCGCAAAATCTAAGTTACCAGTCAGTAAATCTCATCCAAAGGCCGTAATCAGGTCCTCGTAGGGGTATTAAGTGCCTTCCATGTTGCCGCTCAAAGAAAGTGTACGGGCCACCATCGTCCGCGTTGGCCACGAGCTGCAGCCTCATTTTGACGACATCACGAAAGCCTGGCGGCGCAGAATGCAGGAGGAGTTCGCATTCGACGATCGAGTATTGGCAGTACTGGAGAGAATCACGATCGGCGTCGGATTCAAGCTCTTCCACAATGGGAACTTCGCCCCGTTTTTCGAGAATCTCAACTACTTCGGTGCTCGGCTGGCGAAGCTACAGGTCGATACCCGTGCGGTAGCGCGTGCAATCGAATTCGGACAATCCGTCTGTGAGCCATACCTGCGTCATCTCGAAGGCGAGAACCGTGTCGAATCGCAAGCTGCGCTGGAGGCATTGGCTTCAGCAACTTTCGTCGCCGTCTCGGGTGCCTATTTCGACAACCAAAAGAAAGAATCAGCAGCACTGCTTTCCGTGCTCGATGCCGAACTGGCGGCCGTTGACCTTTCTGCGCTCCTGGAACGAATTCTTCAGATCACCGTGGAAAGTTTCAGTGCGTCGCTCGGGGTTGTCCTGCTACAGGACAATGAAACCGACCTGTTGAAGATTAAGGCGGCGGTGGGCTTCGAGCCGGGCGAGCTCGATGAGGAACTGGGCATCGCCATCGGTCAGGGGTTCACCGGACGCATCGCGCAGACAGGGGAACCCGACATGCTTCCGGACTTGGCCAAGTCCAGCGGCCTTCTGAATCCGTTCCTGCGAGACAAGGCGAAGGCCCTATGGGGCGTGCCGCTGAAGGCCGGCGATGAAGTCATCGGCGTGCTGATGATCGGTTTCGCGAAGCCTTACTTCTGGCTTCCGACCGAACGGGAGTTGATGCGAGCCATCGCAGACCGCTCGGCGCTGGCCATCGGTCGAGCGCGCATGACGGATGCACTGCGCGAGCGCGAAGCGCGAATCGCCGAACTGTCAGCCCACCTGTTGAAGATCACGGAGGCGGAACGAAAGCGCATCAGCCGGGAACTGCATGACGAAACCGGACAGGCGCTGATGGTGATACGCCTTTACCTCGGGATGCTGGAGCAGAGCACAACCGGGAGGTCGTCGAAAGCAAAGATCCGGGAGACCCTGCAGGTGGTGGACCGCACCATTGAAGGCTTGCGTCGAATCATAGGCAGGCTGTCGCCGCTTGTGCTTCAGGAACTCGGCTTGATTGCGGCGATACGGAAGGAAGCGAAGGACTTGGCGAAGGGCACTGGCATCAAGGCGCGAGTTGCCATTTCGGACGACGTGGGCCGCCTCAATCCGGATATCGAAGCCGCCATCTACCGAGTGGTTCAAGAGGCGCTCCACAACGTAGCCAAGCATTCGAAGGCGGAGACGGTGAACATCCAGATGTCGCGCCAGAACGGCAGAGTCCTGCTGATGGTGGAGGATGATGGGGTCGGCTGCACGTTATCGAAGCCCAGCCGGAACGAACGCCAGACGTTCGGACTGGCGGGGGTTCGCGAGCGCGTCGGCATGCTAGGCGGAAACGTGAAGATCACCTCCAGCAAGGGCAAAGGGATGCGCCTCGAAATAACAGTTCCCGTGAACGAGGAAGGTGAGGCAGTATTGGCCCCGCAAGCTGTGCCGCCTCAACCTGCTCACAACCGATTCGCGGCCACCGGAACCGGCGGCACGAACGTTTAAGAGTCAGCAGCAGTTTTAGATCGAAATTCGGCCCGAGCGGCCCAGTAAAGGTAAAGAAGTAATGCCTAAAATCAAGTGTTTGCTTGTAGACGATCACACGCTGTTCCGTCAGGGAGTTCGGCGTTTGCTGGAGAGCGAGTCCGACTTCGAGGTGGTAGGCGAATCACCTGACGCAGGCGATGCCGTCGAAAAAGCGCGCGAACTGCGGCCCGATATTGTCCTCATGGACATTGGCATGCCGGGGCTTTCCTCGTTCGAGGCCGCGCGGCACATTCGCAAGAACCGGCCCGAAACCAAGGTGCTGTTCCTCACCATGTATGAGGACGAGGACTACCTCGTGCAGTGCCTGGAAGTGGGCGCGGCGGGCTATGTTCTCAAGGACACGCCGGCCCCGCAGCTTGTGACCGCAGTGCGCGACGTGTACAAGGGTGGGAAGTATCTGTCATCGCAGGTGCTCAGCAAGTTGGTGGAGGACTTCCGTGCCCGCGTACGCGACGCGAAGATGAAGCCGAGGATTTCGACGCTTACTCCACGAGAGCGGGAGATTCTGAAGCTGCTCGCCGAGGGCAATTCCGTCAAGGAGATAGCAGTTCTGCTGGCCCTCAGCGTCAAGACGGTCGAGGCGCACAAGTTCAATCTGATGCGCAAGCTGGACATTCATAACAAGGCCCAGCTTGTGACGTATGCCATTCAGAAGAAGATCATAAAAATCCCGGTCAATCAGTAACTTCCCCGGACTGCGAAAGGTCGCCAGTGTATGCCTGGGCGGGGCACCCGAACAGGCGCTGGCGACTTTTGCATCTTAGTAGCGAGCGCGTCCATACTCGCGCCCAGGGTCCATCGCGCAACGCAAGTAGTTAACGTCCACCTATGAGCGACAAACAGCAACCGCAGTCCAAGCCGAAGCTGCTGTTCGTAGATGACGAGCCGGGTATCCGGCTGACGCTGCCCAAAATTCTCGAATTACACGGGTTCGAGGTTGCCGTTTGCGCGAGCGTGGCGGAAGCACTAAGACGCATCAACGAGCAGAGGTATGACGTTCTCCTGGCTGACTTGAACATCGGAGAGCCTGGCGACGGATTCACGATCATCAGCGCAATGCGCCGCTCGCAGCCACATGCGGCAACGATTATGCTCACCGGCTTTCCGGCATTCGAAGTGGCACTCGAGGCCATTCGCAAGCAGGTTGACGACTATATCGTAAAACCGGCCGACATCGGGCAGCTCATACAGACCATCAATGAGCGGCTGAATCGTGTTCCGCGGGAGAAGACACCGCCGCTCAAACGTGTGGCCCACGTGCTCGATGATTCCCGCTCCAAGGTTGTCGATTACTGGCTGCAATTGGTGAATGAGGATCCGGAGCTTGCCGCGTTGCCCTTGTCCAACGGTGAAAGAGCAGCCGAAGTCAGTCGCGAAATCAACCGGCTTGTTGTGATTCTGGAACGGCATCCGTCCGACCTTCCGAAAGATGCGGTGGAAGCGGCGATGGCACTTGGACGGAAGCGCTTCGAGCAGGGTTACAGCGTTCCTGCGATGATCAACGAGGTGCGGTTGCTGCGCCGTGCCGTGTACCGACTGCTCGAAGAGAGCCTGCTGAAAATCGAGATCAGCTATCTGGTGCCGGAAATGGTTGCGATCAGCGACTACCTCGATGCGAGCGTGAAAGTAGCGGTCGAAAGCTATCTTTCATCGGCTCAAAGCAAGGTCGGCTAACTCCCTCAAACTGGTTACCCGCAAGTCCGGGGCAGCCATTGCCGCTGGTGTCGCCCCAAACCCCCCCTTGGACGCTCTACGGTCCACCCACACGTTGGCAATCCCCAGTTCCTTCGCGGGGACAATGTCGTGGAAAACGCTCTGCGCAACATGAAGGATTTCGTTGCTGGACACGCCGAGTCGTTTTATTGCTTCGCGGAAGTTGTTTCGTGAAGGCTTGTACGAGCCGACCTGCTCTGCCGTGATTACATCGGCGAAGTGAACCTGGAGATGCTGCGCCGAATAGGCGAAGAGCTCGTCGTCAATGTTCGAGATGATTGCCAGCTTGTAGCGGGTAGAGAGGTCGCGGAGCGCGGCGACGGTATCCGGAAAGGGCGGCCAGTTCTTGATGGACTCCGATAGGGAC
>Ga0196976_1000085_pt1 | contig 62611 bp, 51 predicted proteins | sample S3v_513CmetaG_FD_148644 | JGI IMG/M metagenome (GOLD analysis project Ga0196976, IMG submission 148644) | Soil microbial communities from Anza Borrego desert, Southern California, United States - S3+v_5-13C | ecosystem: Environmental > Terrestrial > Soil > Desert | place: USA: California...
AGCTCCAGCTCCACGACCTCCGCGGCCGTGCGCGGCTCGGCCCCCGCGACGATCATGCTCAACTCGAACGGCGGTCTTTGCAGCGGCAACTGCCTGGCCGCGACGCTGACCGGCTACTACGTCTCCCAGACCGGCGACGACCGGATCTACGACGCCGACGTCTATACGAACACCGCCATCCAGTTCTACTCGTCGCGCGAGTCGGGCTGCAGCTCCGAGTACGACATCGACGGCGTGATGGTGCACGAGGTCGGACACGTGATCGGCCTCGGCCACTCCAGCGTCGCCGGCGCGACCATGTATCCGTCCGTCAGCGCCTGCAACACCTCCCCGCGCTCGCTGGCCTCGGACGACATCGCCGGCCGCGACGACCTGTACTAGTCATTTCCGGAAGTGAGTGGAGGACGGGCAATCCTGCCTGTCCTCTTTGTCTTGGCAACAGGAGGTTTGAATGCATCGCAGGTCCCTGCTTTTCACCGGGTTACTCCTCGTTCTGGCTCTCCCTCTCTCGGCGTCGCAGTTCATTCAGGTTCCGTTCGACCAGGTGGCCACCGAGTCGAAGTACATCGTCCGCGGCACGATCGACCAGACCTGGAGCGCGTGGGACGACGCGCACGAGGTCATCTTCACGTACGCCACCGTGCGCGTCAGCCGCTACTTCGGCGAAGCCACCGGTCCGGACGTGCTGGTGGTCCGTGAAGTCGGGGGCACGGTCGACGGCTATACGCAGGAAGCGATCGGCTTCCCCGCCATCCGCAAGGGCGAGGACGTCGTGCTCATGCTCTCGCAGTGGGACGACTCGTCCGAGCTGCGCATCCACGCCTTCAACCAGGGCAAGTACCTCGTGAAGAAGGGATTCGACCGCGAGATCCTGATCGAGGATCCGATCAAGCAGGGTGAGGGCCGCCTCGAGAAGGGCGACCGCAATCATCCCGGCACCGTGATGCTCGACGCCGTCGACGAGCCGACTGGCATCGCCATGGACGAGTTCGAGCAGATGGTCGACGCCGCCCGCGCCGGCGGCCGCTTCGTGCAGAAGGAGAAGAGACAATGAGCCGCCGCAACCTGTTCGCACTTGCCATCGCCACCGTCCTCGTCGTCGCCGCGGCCGAACCGGTCATGGCGTACACGCTGCTCTCGCCGACCCGCACCTGGGCCCAGACGCCCGTTCCGGTGCGCGTCTACACCGGCGGCAACTCCACCATCACCGACGGTGACGGCGGCGTGACCGCGGTCAACGGCGCCATCCGGGCCTGGGCCGTCTCCGGCAACGGCACGACCAATCAGGCCGCCGTCCGCGGACAGGCTCCGGCCACGATCATGCTGAACAACAACGGCAGGATCTGCACGGGCTCCTGCCTGGCCGCCACGCTCACCGGTTATTACACCGGAAACACGATTTACGACGCCGACGTGTACACGAACACCCGTTACAGCTTCTACTCGTCCCGCGAGAACGACGGCTGCAGCGGCGAGTTCGACATCGACGGCATCATGGTCCACGAAGTCGGCCACGTGATCGGCCTCGGCCACTCGAACGTCGCCGGCGCGACCATGTATCCCTCGGTCAGCTCCTGCAACTCCGCCAACCGCACCCTCGAAGCCGACGACATCGCCGGCATGAACGCGCTGTACTAGGAGTCACTCAACCGGAGGACGTCGGCGGACCGCCGGCGTCCTCGCCGGCTGTTTGTGACGGCGTCCCGCCGTCACCCTCTTCCGGAGCGCAGGCGAGACGCCTGCGCAGACAGCCGGCGGGACGCCGGCGGTCCCCCTCACTTCGCCTTCGCCGCCAGCACCTCCGCCAGCCGGTCCGCCTTCCCCTCCACCCGCACCAGGTGCGGATAGCGCAGTCCGCCGCGGTACTCGACGGTGTGGGTGCGGAAAAAGTCGGCGTTCTCCACGAGGAGCTCGATCTTCCCGCCGCTCTTCGCCTCGGTGATGGCCGTCTTGAGCAGCGCGGGGGTGAAGCGGCGGCCGTTCACGGCCACGATCTTCATCCCCGGTCCGATGCCCGCGCCGGCGGCGGGGAGGCCGAGGATCACGTCGCGCACCATCCCGTCCTCCTCCTTGATGGCGATGCCGAGGGAGGAGGTCAGGTCGACCATCTTGCGGCGCTTCTCGTTCGCGGCGATGACGTCGTTCGGCGTCTCGTCGTACACGAGCTGCCAGCCGCCCGCGGTGATGCCGGCGATCGGCGCGCGCGGGCTGAGCGACGACAGCCGCTCGTTCAGGTGTTTGCGCCAGTCGTACGGCGTCACGGCGTTCAGCGTATTCACCACGTCGTCGAACGTGTACGGCTTCACCATCGGCGCGCCGCCGGTGCCGCCGTGGAAGCGGCGCGTGAAGTCATCCAGCGAGGCGCGGTTGTTCGTGCGCTCGCGGATGATGGAGTCGACCTCCAGCCAGAGCAGGATCGACTCGTCGTAAAAGTCGACGCTGCGCCGCAGGCTGCGCCAGGCATCGGCCGAGGGAAAGAGGATCTGCGCGGCCACCGCCGTGTCGGAGAGCGGCCGCCACGTGCGTCCCGGCTGCACGTCGAAGCCGGCCGCGATCACCGCCAGGTTGTCGCGGTAGCGCTCCGGCGTCCAGAGTCCGGCGCGCGTCGCCAGCACGCTGCCGAGGTACTGCGTCAGCCCCTCGTACACCCAGAGCAGCGAGCCTTCCATCGGCGTCTGGTAATCGGCGCTGAGCATGGCCGCGGGACGGCGGTACTTGCCGTTCCACGAGTGCACGTACTCGTGCGACAGCAGCCCGCCCACGGCCGGATTCAGCTCGCGGTCCGTGAGCGCGTTCTCCTCCATCCGGTTGTCGCTCGACTCGTGATGCTCGAGCCCGAAGTGCGCCACGTGATCGCTGAGCGTCAGCAGCCAGTCGTACTTGCGGAAGTGGTAGGCGCCGAAGGTGTGTCCCGCCTCGGCGATGAGGCGCGAGAAGTCGCTCGCGAACGTCGGCCAGGTCTCCAGCGCGGCGCGGCTGTCGGCGACCAGGTCGACCCGGTGCGGCGGCGCGTTGCCGGAGGGGATCGTCACCGTCTTGAAGTGGCGGCCCATGATCACCGGCGAGTCGATGTACGTCATCAGCGACGCGCGCTCGAACTTGCCCGGCTCGCTCTGCCGCAGTCCGCTGGCGGCCGTCCACCCCTCCGGCATGCGCACCGTGGCTTCGACCATGATCTCGCCGGCGTCGCGTCCCGGCGGAAAGAGGAGGAGGGTGTTCCAGCTCATCACCGCCAGGTTCGCCGTGGCCGTCTCCCCGGCGGTGAATTGCCCGCCCGCGGTCGGCGCGAGATACGTCGCCTCCACCACCAGCTCGCCCGCGCCCTGCGGCACGTCGAGGTTGAAGACGAACATGTCCCGCGGGTCGCGCGCCCACGTGACCGGCTGCCCGTTGGCGGTGATGCGCACGTTTACGAGATCGGCGATCGGGCCGCTCGGACTGTGCTCGCCCGGCAGCCACTTCGCGAACGCGAGCCGCGGCGTGGCGGGCATGGTCATGCGCGAGTGGAACAGCTTGCGCGGCGCCTCGGTGGCGTCGACGGTGACGCGGATCGTCTGGGCCTGGATGGAGAGAGCCAGAAAGACCAGCAGGAGCACTTTTTTCATGATGGGCGGAGTCTATCGCGCGCCACGACGCGCCCGCGCTCGAGGTGCACGATCTCGTCGCAGATGGCTTCCACCTCGGCCATCTGATGCGTGACGTAGATCGTGGGGATCGGGAACTCCTCCCGCACGCGCACCAGGTGGCCGAGGACGCGGTCGCGCAGCGCCACGTCGACGCCCGACAGCGGCTCGTCGAGCAGCAGCACCTCGGGGTCGCTGAGCAGCGCCCGCGCCAGGGCCACGCGTTTGCGCTCGCCGCCGCTGAGCCGCTTCACGCTCCGCTCCAGCAGCGGCGCGATCTCCAGCACATCGAGGACCGCATGCTCCTTCACGCGCGCGCCATAGAAGATGTTCTGCCGCACGTTCATGTGCGGGAACAGCGCATCGTCCTGCGGCACGTACCCGACGCGCCGCAGCCGCGGCGGCAGCCCGGTCACGTCGCGCCCGTGCAGCTCGATCTGCCCGCTTCGCGGCGTGCGCAGGCCCGCGATCAGCTCCAGCACCGACGTCTTTCCCGCGCCCGAGGGGCCGTAGAGCGCCGTCGCCCGCGCGCTCAGCTCGAGCGACACCTCCAGCGTGAACTGTGCGAGCGGGAAGACCACCTCCCGCAGGACGACGCTCACGCGCGCCTCCGCAGGAAGGCCTCGGTGGTCCAGACGGCGGCGAAGGCGATCAGCACGGAGATGCCGAGCAGGCGGAAGGCGTCGGCGTCGCGCCCGAGCTGGACGTGGTTGTAGATCGCCAGCGAGAGCGTGGTCGTGCGGCCGGGGATGTTGCCGGCCACGAGGATCGTCGCGCCGAACTCGCCGATGGCGCGGGCGAACGCCAGCAGCACGCCGCTGAGGATTCCGCGCGCGGCCAGCGGCAGGGTGATGGTGGCGAAGACGCGGCGGTCGGGGGCGCCGAGGGTGCGCGCGACCTGCTCGAAGCGCGGGTCGACCTCCTCGAAGGCCACGCGCGCCGCGCGCACGAGGAGCGGGAACGACATCACCATCATGGCCAGCACCACGGCCCGCCAGGTGAAGACGACGTCGACGCCGATGCGGTCGAGCAGTGCTCCGGCCGGGCCGCGGCGGCCGAAGAGCTCGAGCAGGATCAGCCCCGTGGCCACGGGCGGCATCACCAGCGGCAGCGCGACGAGCGTCTCCACGAGCGACTTGCCGCGCCAGCGCCGCCGCGCCAGCAGCCAGGCCACGGCCAGTCCCGGCGGCACGATCAGCAGCGTGGCCAGCGCCGCGGTGCGCAGCGTCAGGCCGAGGATCTGCCAGTCATCGGAGGACATCGAACCCGTGCCTCGCGAACGTGTCGAGCGCCGGCTTGCCGCGCAGGTAAGCGAGGAAGCGGCGGGCCGCGGCAGGCTGCTCCGCGCCGCGCAGCACCGCGAACGGGTAGGTGATGCGCGGTCCGTCCCGGACGACGTACGTCACGCGCACCTTTTTCGAGATTCGCGCGTCGGTCTTGTAGACGATGGCTGCATCGGCGTTGCCGGAGGCGACGGCGGCCAGCGCGGAGCGGACGTTGTCGGTGGGGATGACTTTCGGTTTCACCGCGTCCCAGAGGCGCAGCCGTTCCAGCCACTGCCGCGCGTAGATGCCCGCGGGGACGCTGGACGGCTCGGCCAGGGCGATGCTCTTCAGGTTCACGAGGTCGCGCGGCCGGCGGATCGGCTTTCCGATGACCACCAGCGTGTTGGAGAGGACATTCACGCGGACGCTCGTCTGCACGCGATTCATCGACGCCTCGTCGGCGGAGAGGAAGAGGTCCGCCGGCGCCCCCGCCGCGATCTGCCGCGCCAGCAGGTTCGACGCCCCGAAGCTGAAGACGATCCGGTCGCCGGACTGCTTTTCGTACGCCCGCGCGATCTCCTGCAGCGCATCCGTGAGGCTCGCCGCCGCCAGCACCCGCACCTCGGCCGCGGAGAGGGGGAGGGCGAGGAGCAGGAGGAGGACGAAGCGCATGCGATATCTACGCAGAAGTATATCGAAGCTGTCATCCTGAGCCGCGCAGACGGCGAAGGATCCCCTGCCTACGGAATGAGCAGGGGTTTCAGCAGGGGGTCCTTCGCCGTCTGCGCGGCTCAGGATGACACCACGTCTTACAGCTCCTTCCTCATCTTCTCCCACAGCCCCGCGATAGACTGTTCCGCCTTCGCCTCCATCTTCCGGTACAGCGCCAGCACGCGCTGGCCGGACTCGGTGAGCTGCGCGCCGCCCTGGCCGGCGCCGCCGCGCTCCTTTTCCACCAGCGGCGCGCGGAAGGCGGCGTTCATGGTGCGCACGAGGGTCCAGGCGCGCATGTACGACATCTCCAGCTCCTCCGCCGCGGCGCGGATGGAGCCGGTGCGGCCGATGGCGTCGAGGAGGTCGGCCTTGCCGGGACCGAGGACGATCGTGTCGTCGTCGCGGACGATGCGGAGGCGCGGGCGGACGGTGTGTCGCACCGCAAAATCATATGTTGCTGGTTGTCGGTTGCTGGTTCGTGGTGGTGTCTCGCCAAAAGCCACCACGAACCAGCAACCAGCCACCAGCAACATACAATGTCCTCCATGGGTCCCCGGTCGCTCACCCGTATCGGTGACCGCCTCCTCCTCACCGCGCACGGCAGCGACGGCTACACGCACGCGATCGCCCTCGACTCCCAGGCGCAGACCGTCGGCGCGAAGGCGTGCATCGCCGGCGTGCCGGCGTCGGCGGCAACGGCGTGACGCTCGGCGCACCGGCCGTAGAATGCGTCCTATGCGACGTACGGTCATCGCCCTCGCGCTCTTCCTCTCCGCCTGCACCTCCACGCGGATGCACATCGATGTGCAGGGAGTCTCCGACCGCCTCTTCTGCGGCCGCTCCATCCCGGGCGGCGGGGAGGTGACGGATGCCGACATCGACAAGTTCGTCGCCGAGGTCGTGGAACCGCGCTTCCCCGAGGGCTTCACCATGTGGACCGCCACCGGGAACTGGGAAGGGCAGGAAGAGCCGACGCTCGTCCTCGAGTTCCTCCACCCGTACGGCCGCCGCTTCGACGACGAGGTGCGCGAGATCGCGGAGGAGTACCGGCGCCGCTTCAACCAGGAAGCGGTGATGCGGGTGACCCTCCCCGCGGTGATGGAGTTCGTGGACAAATAGGGCCCATGCGAACGGTTCTCATCACCGGCGCGACCGGCGGCCTCGGCACGGAGATCCTGCCGTACCTCACCGGCGCCTACGACTGCGTGGCGCTCTACCGCAGCGAGTCGAGCTTCGCCCCGCTACGCGGTTCCGCCCGCGGCGTGCAGGCGGACCTCGGCGACCCGGAGTCCGTGCGCCGGGCCGTGCGGTCGATCGGCACGCCGTACGCCCTCGTGCACCTGGCCGGCGGCTTCGCTCCCGGCACGATCGCGGAGACGGACGACGCGCTGTGGGCGAACATGCTCTCGCTGAACCTTACCGCCGCCTTCGTGGTCATCCGCGAGGTGCTGGCCGTGATGGACCACGCCGCCGCGGGGCGCATCATCGTCATCAGCTCCGAGGCCGCGCTGACGAAGGCGGCGGGGAGCGCGGCGTACACCGTCGCCAAGAGCGGCCTCAATGCGCTGATCGAAGTGGCGGCGAAGGAGCTGCGCGGCACGGCCATCACCGCCAACGCGCTGCTGCCGGCGGCGCTGGACACGGCGGCCATGCGCGAGGTGATGCCGCGCGAAAAGCTCGTACCGGCGGGCCGGGTCGGCGAGACGCTGGCGTGGCTTCTCTCCGATGCGGCGGCGAACGTCACCGGCGCGCTGATCCCCCTGCGGGCGGTGCCGTGACTGAGACCGCGCTGGCGCTGGAGACCCTCGTACGCACGCACACGGGCGCGCTGCTGCGCGTGGCCCGGCGCTTCCTTCGTTCGGAGGAGGACGCGCGCGACGCGGTGCAGGACGCGTTCGTGTCGGCCTTCCGCGCCCTGGACCGTTTCGGCGCGCACGCGCAGCTCGCCACGTGGCTGCACCGCATCGTGGTCAACGCCTGTCTGATGCGCCTGCGCACGCAGCGCCGCCGTCCCGAGGAAGAGCTGGAGGCCCTGCTGCCGCGCTTCGCCGAAGACGGGCATCAGCTCGAGCCGAGCGAGCCATGGTGCGAGACGGCGGAGACGCTCCTCGAGCGCGAGGAGCTGTGCGGCGTGGTGCGCGCGGCCATCGACGAGCTGCCGGACACGTACCGGGAAGTCGTGCTGCTGCGCGACATCGAAGAGCTTTCCACCGAGGAGACGGCGGACCTGCTGGGCGTCACGCCGAATGCCGTGAAAATCCGGCTGCACCGCGCGCGGCAGGCGCTGCGCACGCTGCTCGATCCGTACATGAGGTCCGCCACGCCATGAACTGCCAGGAACTGATCACGAACTTTCTCGCCGGTTATCTCGAGGGAAGCCTCGACGCCGACGCGCGCGCCGACTTCGAGCATCACCTCGACGTCTGCCCCTCGTGCGTGGCGTACCTGCAGGCCTACCGCACCACCATCGCCGCGACCGCCGCCGCCGGGCGGGTGGCGGCGGACGACGTGCCGGAAGAGCTGGTGCAGGCCATCCTCGCCAGCGTGAAGTAGGAAAAGCGGACCGCCGGCGTCCCCGCCGGCTGTCTGTGCAGGCGTCTCGCCTGCACACGCGCGGCGGCGGGACGCCGCCGCAGACAGCCGGCGAGGACGCCGGCGCTCCCCTGTGTTGCGCGCTGAACGGCGCGTGTGGTTTCATCACCCGTCAGGTCCACGGTCAAAAACAACAACCCGGAGGTCTCCATGCGCGCCGCACGGTGGGTGTTCCTTGTCTCGCTTCTGCTCTCTCTTCCTCTCGCCGCGCAGACCTTCGTCTTCGACCTTCGGGGCAGCCAGGAAGTGCCGCCGGTGCCGAGCACGCACAGCGGCGGCTGCATGGGAGTCCTCGACCAGCCCGCGGCGACGTTCTCGCTCACGTGCGTGCACGACGTCATCGGCGCCACGGTCATGCACATCCATCGCGCGCCGGCGGAGGCGAACGGCGAGGTGGTCTTCGACCTCGGCGACCCGGCCAGCCCCGTCACCGCCACGTGGACCGGCATGACGGCGGCGAACATCGCCGATCTCCTGGCCAACAATCTCTACGTCAATATCCACACCGCGGGACGTCCGGCCGGGGAGATCCGCGGACAGATCCTGGCGCGCACCGTCGACACGGTGCCCTTCACCGCTGACGGCGGGCAGGTCGTACCGCCGAATCCGACCGAGGCGTCGGCGAGCTGCACCGCCGACCTCGATGGGCCCGCCACCTCGCTGGCCGTCTCCTGCACGCACAACCTGCCGTCGCCGTCCGCGGCGCACATCCACCGGGCCCCGTTCGGCCAGAACGGCCCGATCGTCTTCACGTTCCCCAATCCGCTGTCCATCAACGCCAGCGTGCCGCTGACGCCGGAGCAGGTGGCCGCCTTCGCGGCCGCGTTCCTCTATCTCGACATCCACGGCAGCGGCGGGACGGAAGACGACGCGGCGGACGAGATCCGCGGCCAGATCGGCACGCCGCCGGCGGGTGCGGGCACCGGCACGATCGTCATCGCCAAGGAGACCGACCCCGCGGGCGGCAGCGGCTTCGGTTTCACGGAGAACATCACGCCCGGCACCTTCACCCTGAACGACGGCGGCACGCGCACGTTCACCAATATCGCGCCGGGGACGTACAGCGTTTCCGAGAATGCCATGGCCGGCTACACGCTGGGCGACCTGGCGTGCGACGACGCGAACAGCACGGGCGATCCGTTCACGCGCACGGCCACGGTCCGCCTCGAGGCCGGCGAAGTGGTGCAGTGCACGTTCCGCAACTTCGCCTCCACGGCCACTGACAGCATCTTCGTCTTCCATCTCTCGGGCGATCAGGAAGTGCCGCCGGTGGTGACGCCGGAGCGCGGCGGCTGCATGGGCCGCTTCCGCAGCGCCACCAGCTCGCTGTCGCTGGTCTGCACGCACGACGTCGTGCTGCCGACGCTGATGCACATCCACCGCGGCGAGCCGGAGGAGAACGGCCCGGTGGTCTTCGACATGGGTCAGCCCGACAGCCCGGTCATCGCCACGTGGGACGGCATGACGCCGGCCGAAGTGGCCGATCTCTTCGCCGGCAATTTCTACGTGAACATCCACACCTCCGGCCGCCCGGGCGGCGCGATCCGCGGGCAGATCGTCCTGCGCACGGTCGACACGGTGAGCTTCCCCATGAGCTCCGCGCAGACGGTGCCGCCGGGGACGTCGCCGACGACTGGCAACTGCACGGCCGACCTGGATACCGCGGCGGACGTGCTCGCGGTGAGCTGCACGCACAACATGGCCGGCGCCGACGCGGCCCACGTGCACGACGCGCCGCGCGGGCAGAACGGTCCGATCGTCTTCACCTTCCCCAGCCCGGCCAGTCCGTTCTCCGCGGGCGTGCCGATGACGCCGCGCCTCGTGGCCGACTTCGCGGCGGGCTTCCTCTACGTCGACGTGCACGGCCCCGACGTGTCGGAGGACCAGCAGCCGGACCAGATCCGCGGCCAGATCGCGGAGCCGGTCGTGGCGCCGACGACGGGCACGATCCGCATCCTCAAGTCGACCTCGCCCGCGGGGGGGACGAACTTCCCCTTCACGCAGACGATCACCAACGGCGCGTTCACGCTCGATGACGGCGGCGAGCAGCTCTTCAGCAACGTTCCCGCGGGCAGGTACACCGTGACCGAGGGGACCGTGGCCGGCTGGTCGCTGACGGACGTGACCTGCGGCGACGGCGACAGCACCGGCAACGCGTTCTCGCGCACCGCCACGATCAACCTGCAGGGAGGGGAGATCGTGACGTGCACGTTCCGCAACCTGCAGAGCGTGACCGCGCCGACGCGCTTCGTCTTCCACCTCTCAGGCAACCAGGAAGTGCCGCCCACCGACTCCACGGCCCGCGGCGGCTGCTACGGGCAGCTCGACACCGCGGCGCGCTCGCTGTCGCTGGTCTGCACGCACAACGTCAGCTCCCCGGCCGTCGCGCACATCCACCGCGCACCGGCCGGCTCGAACGGCCCCATCGTCTTCGACGTCGGCGACCCCGCCAGCCCGATCGAGGCCGTCTGGACGAACATGACGCCGGCCGAGATCGCCGACCTGCAGGCGGGCAACTACTACCTGAACATCCACGCCGCGGGACGTCCCGACGGCGAGATCCGCGGCCAGATCCTCCCGCGCACGGTGGACGCGTTCAGCTTCTCCGCCGCGGGATCGCAGGAAGTGCCGCCGACTCCGTCCACGGCGACCGGCAGTTGCAGCGCGGATCTCTCCGCGGATGCGAGCTTCGTCGGCGTGCAGTGCACGCACAACGTGGCCGGCGTGACCGCCACGCACCTGCACGTCGCGCCCCCGGGGGTGGACGGGCCGGCCATTTTCGACTTCCCGAACACGAGCACGTTCTCCGGCAACGTGCCGCTCACGCCGCGCCTCGTGGCCGATTTCGCGGCCGGCTTCCTCTACGTCAACATCCACTCGGCGGCCTTCGAGGAAGGGGAGATCCGTGGCCAGCTCATCGCCGGCGCGGTGGCGCCCGCGGCGGTCGCGGCCATTCCCACGCTGGGCGAGTGGGCACTCCTCCTGATGATGCTGGCACTGGCGGGAGTGGCGTTCGTGCGGGTACGCTGATGCACATGACCCGGACTCCCATCGCCGCCCTGTTCCTCGCGCTCGCGCTTTCCGCGGGCGCGCTCGCCGCCGTTCCGCTCCCGCAGCCCAGCCCGGCCGCGGCCGTGATGCAGGAGGTAGGGATCTCGAAAGTGAAGATCCATTACCACCGCCCCGCGGTGCAGGGACGGAAGATCTGGGACGGGCTCGTGCCGTACGGCAAGGTGTGGCGTCTCGGCGCGAACGAGGCCACCACGCTGGAGATCCCGCACCAGGCCACCATCAACGGCAACAAGGTGGCGGCGGGGAAGTACTCGCTCTTCGCCATCCCGAAGGCCGACTCCTGGACCTTCATCATCAACAAGGTCCCGGATCAGTGGGGCGCCTTCTCGTACAAGCAGGAGCAGGACCTGCTGCGCTTTGACGCCAAACCGGAGGCCGCGCCGCACCGGGAGTGGCTCGACATCGACATCGTTCCGCTCAACGACCGGACCATGCGTGTGGACGTGGCCTGGGAGAAGCTGCGCGTGCCGTTCACGATCGAGTTCGACGTCGAGACGATCATGTGGGCGACCATCGAGGCGGCGCTGTCGAACCAGAAGCGCACCTGGGAGGACTACCACAACGCCGCCCGCTACGCGCAGCGCACGAACAAGCGCCTGGAGCAGGCGCTGAAATGGACCGACGAGGCCATGCAGCGCACCGAGAACTTCTGGAACTACGAGCTGAAAGGGCTGATCCTGCACCAGCTCGGCCGCGACGCCGAGGCCATTCCGATGATGCAGAAGGCCCGCGCGCTGGCCCTCGGCAAGGCCCCGCAGGAGTGGATCGACGGGCTGGACCAGCGGGTCGCGGAGTGGAAGAAATCTGGAGTGCGGTAGCGGCCAGCTACCGCTCTCCAACCGGGCCACTTAGCGGCCGCGGCCTTTGAGAGCGCGAGCTTGCCGCTCGCGCAGTCCAGACGCTTCGCGTATCCTGTCGCCACCCGTGCAACTTTCCCCCGGTGATCGCATCGGACAGTACGAGATCCTACGACCCCTCGGCGCCGGAGGCATGGGTGAGGTGTACTGCGCGCGCGACGCGAAGCTGGGGCGCGAAGTCGCGCTGAAGCTGCTTCCCGCCGAGCTCTCCTCGAACCCCGAGGCACTGCGGCGCTTCGAGCAGGAGGCGCGGGCGGCGTCGGCGCTCAACCATCCGAACATCGTCACGATCTACGAGATCAACGAGGCGGAGAGCTTCGCCTGGATCGCCATGGAGCTCGTGGACGGCGAGGACCTGCGCACGATCCTCGGCCGCGAGCCGATGCCGCTGAAGAACGCGCTGCGCATCGCCACCAAAGTGGCGGACGGCCTGGCCGCGGCGCACGAGCGCGGCATCGTGCACCGCGACCTCAAGCCCGACAACGTGATGGTCACGTCCGACGGCTTCGTGAAGATCCTCGACTTCGGCCTGGCCAAGCAGCTCCGCGTCCTCAACTCCGACGAGACCACGCTGCCGCACACGTCGCCGGGCGTGATCTTCGGCACGGTCGGCTACATGTCGCCGGAGCAGGCCACGGGACGGGAGATGGACGCGCGCTCGGACCAGTTCTCGTTCGGCGTGATGCTGTACGAGATGATCACGCGCGTCCGTCCCTTCGAGCGCGATTCGCGCACGGAGACGCTGGCGGCGATCCTTCGCGATGACGTGCCGCCGCCGTCGGAGCGGAGCGAAGTCATCTCCCGCGACCTCGACCGCATCGTCGGGCGCTGCCTGGCCAAGAACCCGCGCGAGCGCTACGCCTCGACGCGCGATCTGGCGCGCGATCTCCGGGAGGTGCGTGACAGCTTCACGCAGTCGTCGGTGGAGCGGCGGGCTTTCAGCCCGCCGGTTCGGCGGCCGAAAGGCACGCCGCTCCACTGGGCGATCGCGGCCGTCGTTCTCCTCGTTGCCGGCGTGGCCGGCTACGTCATGTGGCAGCGCCGCACCGACGTGCGCCGCGTCGACTCTATCGCTGTGATGCCGTTCCGCGATCTCGGCGGAACCCGCGAGGGCCGTGCCTTCGCCGACGGCATCTCGGAGATGGTGGCCACGCGCCTGGCGCAGGCGCCCGGACTCCGTGTGGCCATGCCCTTCGACGGTGCCCCGATGCGCGAGGGAGACGACGAGACTACGCTGGCCAAACGCTCCGGCGCGAGTGCGGTCGTGCGCGGCACGGTGCAGCGCGGGGGCGGGGACGTGCGCGTCACGGTCTCGCTGATCGACGCGGAGAGCGGACGCACGCTTGCCGCGACTACCGCCACCCGCGCCGCCATCGATCTCTTTGCTCTGCAGGATGCCGTGGCCGAGGACCTGCTGCGCGCCCTCGGGCGCCAGGTGCCGCCACGCGCTCCCGTGGCCGCGGCCGTCCTCGGTGCCGACGACCAGCGCCGTGTCACCGAGGCCGTCGGCCTGCTGCAGCGCGTGCGTGACGAGCGCTCCGTCGACCGCGCCATCATCGAGCTGGAATCGGTGCTACGCAATGCGCGCGAGTCGGGCACGGTAAACGCGCTGCTGGCTCGGGCATTGGTCGTCAAATCGCGGCTGGCCCGGCGGCCCGCGCTCAGGGAGCAGGCCGCGATTTACGCCGCGCGCGGCGTTTCGCTCAGCCCGCAGGATCCGGAGACGTACCTCACGCTGGGGCTCGTGCAGAACGCGTCGGAGCATCCGGCCGAGGCCGTGCAGTCGTTCCAGCGCTCGCTCGCGCTGCGGCCGCAGAATCCGGACGCACTGCTCGGGCTGGGCGACTCGTACAACGCGCTCGGGCGTGCCGCCGAGGCGGAGAAGCTGTACCAGCAGGTGCTCGCGCTGCGGCCCGACGAGACCAACGCGCTCTCGCGCTACGGCGCCTTCTGCTACGGGCAGGGACGCTACGAAGAGGCGGCGAAGTACTTCCAGAAAGTGTCGGAGCTCGTCCCCGATTTCGTGCAGGCGCACACGAACCACGGTGCCGCGCTCCAGAAGCTCGGCCGAAACCTGGAGGCGCGAATTGCGTTGCAGAGGGCGCTCGAGCTCCAGCCGTCCGCCGTCGGTTTCTCGAATCTCGGTACACTCGAGTTTTCCCTCGCGCGTTACCCGGACGCGCGTGAATCCTTCAGGCGCGCCACGGAGCTCGCGCCGTCCGACCCGGTGGTCTGGGCGAACCTCGGTGATGCCTGCCGCTTCGTTCCGGGTGGCCAGAATCAGGCAAGGGCCGCGTACGAGCGCGCCGCCAGCCTCGGGCTGGACGTCCTGCAGGGGAACCCGGACGACGCGTACACGCGCGCCGTGGTCGCGCTCTGTCTCGCGCGCAGCGGCAAGGTGGACGAGGCGCAGCGCGAGATCCGCCGCGCGCTGGAGGACAATCCGACCAACGGGATCGTGCTGTACAAGGCGGCCATGATCGCCCTCCTCCGCGGCAACAGCGACAGCGCGCTGTCGTGGATCGAGCGCGCGGTTGCCAACGGCTATTCAGTCAAAGACCTCGAAAAAGACCCGGAACTGCAGCCGCTGCGCGACTTGCCCGCCTTCCGGAAAGCCGTACAATCGAAAAGCTAAGCGAGAAGGAGGGGGTCCATGTCTCGTCACTTCGTGCTCCTCGGAGTCCTGCTGTTCGTCTGTTCGTGCGCCTCTCAGCCGTCCACCGACACCATCGACAGCACTGCCGCCGCGCCGGGAGGGACGGCGCTCAGCCGCGCTGCCGGCGGGAATCCATGCTCGAACGGCGTGGGATCGGAGAACCGCAACGCCCCGATCGTCTGCGTCGATGACACCGGCAGCACACTCACCGTCTCTCCCGACCCGATCCGCGTGCACGACGTCGGCGCGTCCGACCGCGCGCCGGTGGTCATTCACTGGCACACCGTCTCGGGCGCGAACGACCTGAACATCGAGATCGAGCCCGGCTGCGTGGCGGAGATGAACTGCACCCGCGGCCACTGCCGCGCGCGCACCACCCCGCGCAACGACAAGACGGAGAAGCGCTGCAAGTACGACGTCTGGACCGACAAGCACCCGCGCCTCGATCCCGACATGATCATCATCCCCTGCTGCTAGTCTGGAGTGCGGCAGCGCCAGCTGCCGCTCTCTATGCGGCAGCCGCAGCTGCCGCGGGCGGGCGGGAGGCTGGCGCCTCCCGCATGGAGAGCGGCAGCTAGCGCTGCCGCACTCCACACATCTCCGCGTGACGTTGGAGGGCCTCGCGAACCGCGGGCTTCAGCCCCCCCTCGTCGAGCCAGAGCTTGTTCACGACGAGCCGCTTTCCCTCGATCCGCGCGTCGATGCGGCCCACGAGCCGGTCGCGATGCAGGAGCGGGCAGACGTACCACCCCCACTTGCGCTGCGGCGCGGGCTTGTAGACCTCCCACACGTAATCAAAGTCGAACGCGTGTCGCACGAGGTTGCGGTCCCACAGCAGCGGGTCGAGCGGGCCGAGGATGCGCACGCGATCGTCGTACACCGCGCGCGCCTTGAAGAACGCCGGCACGGCCAGATAGCGCCGCGGCGAATCCTCCAGGGCCACGTCCACCAGCTCGCCGCGCTCCACCATTTCATCGACGAGGGGAGACGTCCGCACGTGCGACAGCATCGACCACATCGAGCCGCCGGCGCGGCTGAGCAGTCCCGCCGCGTGCACGCGCTCGCGCAGCGCCCACGGCGCGAACGGCTCCTCCGGCTCGCCCTTCCACTTCGGCACGTCGTACAGCTTCGCGCCCGACTCCGTGCGTCCCGCGACCACGATGTCGCAGCGCGTCCAGAGGATCTCGATGGCCATCGTCGTCGCCTTCGACGTCCCCATCCAGCCGGCCCAGTCGATCGGCACCACGCTGCCGTGGTCCGTGAGCTCGCGCGCCGTCACCGGGCCGCGCTCGCGGATCTCCTCGAGCACCGCCGCTACCAGCTTCGGCGGCACCTTCTGCTCGCGCTCCGCGTGGCGCCACCACGTCGTCTGCGCCCCGTATCCCTCGCGGCGATAGTACGGAAACGCCCGCGCGGGGAGGATGCAGCGCTCCTTCGCGAAGTGCTCGAAGGCGTGCTCCGGAAAGAGATGCCGCCAGACGTCGCCGCGATGGATGCCGTCGACCCGCGCCATGACCACCAGGTCGGCGTTCGTGCCGATCGCGTCCAGCGGATCGAGCTGGATGCAGCGCAGCCGCTCCAGCACCGCGCGCACGCCGCGCGCCCCGCGTCCGGCGACGCGTGCCAGGCCGAGGTGCGCGACCAGCCGGCGGCGCGCCTCGGCGCGCGAGAGGGTGACGGGCATGGTGAGGCAGTCTATCGGACCGCCGGCGTCCCGCCGGCTGTCTGTGGCGGCGTCCCGCCGCCACTGTGCGGGCGAGACGCCCGCACAGACAGCCGGCGAGGACGCCAGCGGTCCGCTTCACTGCTTCATTTTCATCCGCCACGCTGTGGTGAAGTGCAGGGGGAGGGTGGTCTCTTCGCCCGGTCCGGGGACGATGACCGCGATGCGGCCGTCGGGGAGCAGTCGCGGGGTGCTCCAGATCTCCGGGAGGCGGAACAGCTCCCGCGGGCGTTCGATCCGCGGCGCCGCGCCGGAGGGGTCGAACGACGCGGCCAGCATGCGTCCTTTCGACGCCCACACCAGCTCCCGTCCGTCCGCGCTCCACGACGCCACGCCGCCGCCGTCGGTCGAGACGCGGTAGGGACGTCCTTTCGGGAACGGCCGCACGAACAGCTCGGACTCCGCTCCTTCCTCGACCAGATACGCCACCCACTGCCCGTCCGGCGAGAGGGAGGGATCGCTCTCGGACGCTCCAGTCTGGAGCCACGGCTGCGGCTTGCCGCCGTCCAGCGGCACCTCCATGACCAAGTACTCGTTGTCGTTGTGGCGGCCGAGGTCGAAGAGGGTGCAGATGTTCGGGTGGCTGAGGCTCGAGATCGTGCGCGCCTCGCGCTCGAAGCGTTCGCGCAGGGCGGGATCTTTCGCCATCGCTCCCGCGAGGATCTTGATCGCCACCTGGCGGTCCAGCCGCGTGTCGACGCCGAGGTAGACCTCGCCCATGCCGCCGGCACCGATCAGCGACTCGACGCGGTAGGGGCCGAGCTGGGTTCCCGGATTCATTGCTGGAGTGCCGTGATGATACCGCTACGCTCCCGGCGGCTGGTTGGATGTGTTGTTCTCGCAGAGAATACGCGCATGAATCAGCTCGTGACCGATCCGGTCTGCGGCATGAAGATCGATCCGGCGACGGCGGCCGGCTCGTCGGAGTACCAGGGAGAGACGATCTACTTCTGCAGCCTCGGCTGCAAAGCGAAGTTCGACGCGGACCCGGCGCGCTACGTGGGCGGCGGCCCCGCGCCCGAGCCGATGAACGCCTCGGAGTGGACCTGCCCCATGCATCCCGAGGTCGTCAGCGACAAGCCGGGGAGCTGCCCGAAGTGCGGCATGGCCCTCGAGCCGGTCATGATCACCGCGGGTGACGACGAGAACCCCGAGCTGAAGGACATGTCGCGGCGCTTCTGGGTCAGCCTCGTGCTGACCGCGCCGCTGGTCGTCTTCGCCATGTCCCGCCACATCGCCAGCCTGCACTGGTACAACGACGACCTCCTGCGCTGGGCGCCGTGGATCGAACTCGCCCTGGCCACGCCGGTCGTGCTCTGGTGCGGCAAGCCGTTCTTCGAGCGCGCCTGGGCGTCGATCGTCCACCGCAGCCTGAACATGTTCACGCTGATCGGCCTTGGCGTGGCGGTCGCGTATCTCTACAGCCTCGTGGCCACCATCGCCCCGGGCCTTTTCCCGCGGGTCTTCCGCGACGCGCACGGCGCCGTCGGCGTCTACTACGAGGCCGCCGCGGCGATCGTGACGCTGGTGCTCCTCGGGCAGGTGATGGAGCTGCGCGCGCGCAGCCGCACCGGCGCCGCCATCCGCGCACTCCTCGGCCTGGCGCCGAAGACCGCGCGCCGCCTCGGCAAGGGCAACCGCGAGGAGGACATCCCGCTCGAGCACGTCCATCCCGGCGATCTCCTGCGCGTCCGTCCGGGGGAGAAAGTGCCGGTCGACGGCCTGGTCGTCGAGGGCACCAGCAACGTCGACGAGTCGATGGTCACCGGCGAGCCCGTGGCCGTCGTGAAGAACGCCGGCGACCGCGTCATCGGCTCGACCGTCAACGCCACCGGCTCCTTCGTCATGCGCGCCGAGCGCGTCGGCTCCGCCACCTTGCTCGCGCAGATCGTGAACATGGTCGCGCAGGCGCAGCGCAGCCGCGCCCCCATCCAGCGCCTGGCCGACACCGTCTCGGCGTGGTTCGTCCCGACCGTCATCGCCGTCGCGCTGATCACCTTCGTCATCTGGCTGCTCAAGGGTCCGGAGCCGCGGCTCGTCTACGCCATCGTGAACGCGGTGGCCGTGCTGATCATCGCCTGCCCCTGCGCCCTCGGCCTGGCCACGCCGATGTCGGTGATGGTCGCCGCGGGGAAGGGGGCCACCGCGGGAGTGCTCTTCCGCAACGCCGAGGCCATCGAGGTGCTGCGCAATGTCGACACGCTCGTCGTCGACAAGACCGGCACGCTCACCGTCGGACGCCCGGCGCTGGCCTCGGTGGTGGCCATCGAAGGCTTCGACGAGAACGAGATGCTGCGCCTCGCCGCCAGCGTGGAGCGCGCCAGCGAGCATCCGCTGGCCGCGGCCGTCGTCTCCGGCGCGGAGCAGCGCGGCATTTCCATCCCGAAGGCGCAGCACTTCGAGTCGATCACCGGCAAGGGCGTTTACGGCGCCGTGGAAGGACACCGCGTGGCCCTCGGCAACCGGGCCATGCTCGAGGAAGTGCGCGTGCACGTGGGCGACCTGGTCTCGTTCGCGGAGTCGCTGCGCGCCTCGGGGCAGACGGTGATGTTCGTCGTCATCGACGGCCGCCCGGCGGGCTTCCTCGGCGTCGCCGATCCGATCAAGGAGACGACCGCGGAGGCCATCAAGGCGCTGCACGCGGAAGGGCTGCGCATCGTCATGCTCTCCGGCGACAGCAAGACCACCGCGGACGCGGTGGCGAAGAAGCTCGGCATCGACGAGGTCCTGGCCGAGGTGCTGCCGGAACAGAAAGCGGAGGCCATCCAGCGCCTGCAGAAGGAAGGACGCGTCGTGGCCATGGCCGGCGACGGCATCAACGATGCCCCCGCGCTGGCGCAGGCCGAGGTCGGCATCGCCATGGGCACCGGCACCGACGTGGCCATGGAGAGCGCGGACGTGACGCTGGTGAAGGGCGACCTGCGCGGCATCGTGCGCGCGCGCCGGCTCAGCAGCGCCACGATGCGCAACATCCGCCAGAACCTCTTCTTCGCCTTCATCTACAACGCCCTCGGCGTCCCCATCGCCGCGGGCCTGCTCTACCCGCTGTTCGGCGTGCTGCTCAGCCCCATGATCGCCGCCGCGGCGATGAGCTTCAGCTCCGTCTCCGTGATCGTGAACGCGCTCAAGCTGCGGAAGGCCGAGATCTGATGCTGCTGGTGCTCCTGGCGCTGCTGGAGTGTGCGCAATACACGGCCCTGACCGTGGAGGTGCCGGAGGGCTTCGACGCCAGGCGCGACGCCGTCGAGCTGGCGGAGCTGTTCGCGAACGAGCGGGGAGACTACGCCGCGGCGATGCACTTCCTCTGCGGCGCCGGCCGCGAGCTCTCCGCGGCCGACCGCGTCTCGATGATCGCGCACGTGGGGCGCATGCAGCGCGGCGAGACGAAGGAGCCGCTCGTTTTCTGCGACCACGTGACCAGCGGCGACGGCCTGCACGAATGCGCGCTGCGCCTGCAGTCCGAGCTCGCGCCCGCGCTGCAGGCACGCTACGAGTCCGTGCCGAAGAGCGCGTCGCTGGAGACGCTCCGCAAGCGCGCCGACCCGTTCATCGCCGCCGACGCGGAGTGGGAGACGGAGCTGAGCCGCGGCGAGCCGGCCTATCCGTCGATGGCCATCCTCACGCGCCTCGACCGCGAGGAGGCGTTCGTCGAGCTGCTCGAGCTCTATTCGCGCCAGCGCGCCCCCGCCGCGACGGCCGCCGACCGCAAGGCCGCCGAGAAGGAGCTCCGCGAGGTCTACTGGGGCCTGCGCGACGAGGTGTCGCCGGACGTCGATTACCAGCTCAACCTCGCCCAGCACGCCTGGGTGACGTACCGCAACGCCTGGATCGCGTATTACCTCGACCGCTGGCGCGGCGCCGCCGCCCCCCGCGCGCTGCGGCTGGAGATCGAGACGGCTCTGACCAAGGCACGCACCGACGGGCTGAAGCCCGTCCTACGTTAAGCATGCTCAACGTAGGGCGGGCTTCAGCCCGCCGGCACTCGCCTAAAACGTCGTCCCGAGCGTGATCCCCGCGTGCCGCCGCTCGACGGCCAGCAGCGTCACCGTGAATCGCCTGTGTGCGTAGGTCGCGGCGAGGTGCGTATGCACCCCATCATTCATCACCATCGCCGAGAACCCGCGCGGCAGCGCCACGTTCACGCCGAAGGGGAACACGAACGCATCCGCGTGCCCGCTGTAGCTGACGCCGACGTACGGCGCCACCGGCAGCGGGTGCAGGCTCTTGCTCACGGTCGCGTAATACGACTGCCCGGCCGGCGTGCCGATGCGGTCGGAGCTCGTGCCGAACATCAGCGCCGGGCGCGTGTGCGTCTCCGTCAGCGCCACCCAGTTGGCCACGATCCCCACCTCGCCCGCGCGCGCGTTCCACTCGACCCCCGCCTTCAACGACGGCGTGATGCGATGCATGACGATCGTGCGATGCGTGGCGCGGTCGATCACCCCCGCGATATAGCGGTGCGACAGCTCCCACCGTTCCGTCCCCGTGGCAGTTCCCCGAACCGCCAGTCCCTCGCCGGGTCAGCCGGGTCAGCTGGGGACCAGCGACGCCGTGCGCGGCACTTCCCCGGCGGCCTGCAGCTCGAGCAGCGCGTCGTAGAGCTGGGAGAAGCGCTCCGGATCCTCGAGGAACTGTTCGCGGCAGTCGGCGTAGCGGAACGCGTACGTCTTCCCGCCGTACGCCGCGGTGATGCCGCTCTTCCGGGTCAGGCACTCCTCGGGCGTGTGCAGCGCCGCGAGCAGGACGAGGGCGGCCAGCGTCACCGCGCCAGCACCTTCTCGATCTCCGCGCGCATCGCCGCCGGATCGCTCTCGCCGCCGAAGCGCTTCACGATCTTTCCCTCGCGGTCGACCAGCACCAGCGACGGCAGCGAGTTCACCTTGTACGCGCTCCACACCTGCGGCGTGGCCTGCACGATCGGGTAGGTCAGCTTCGCCGTGGCCTTCTTCACCAGCGCCGGACGGTCGTCGACCGTCACGCCGACCACCGCGAAGCCGCGCGCCGCGTGCTTGTCGTGCAGCGCCTGCAGCTCCGGCAGCGCGGCCATGCACGGCGGGCAGAACGTTCCCCAGAAATCGAGCAGCACCACGCGCCCGCGGAAGTCCGCCAGCGACACGCTCCGCCCGTCCAGGGTCTTCAGCGTGAACGCCGGCGCCGTCTTTCCCTCATCGCTGACGAGGAAGGCCTGCGGGTCCTTGAGGAACTCGACTTTGCACTTCACGCTGCAGAAGGCGTACTCCTTCCCCTTGTACGTCGCCCGCGCCTTGACCGGCTCGAAGCCGGAGCCCTCGCGCGGACCGCAGACGGCGCAGATGGCCTGGTCGTCGGCGGCGAGGGCGGCAAATGCCACGAGAAGGATGAGCACGGCGGCTGTGAGTCGCATCGCGAGCCGCAAGCGTGGCCGCCTTCGCGTTATTTCCGGTGCGGCCGCTTCACGACTTCCTACAGACCGCTTCCGATCAGGAACTAGGAAACGTGACGGCCGTCACGGCCGCTGTCCGTTCCGGAACATAGCCGTGACGGACATCACATTTGATGTGAGGAGGATTCATGCGTTCTGGCCGTCCGGTGCTCCTGGTTGTCCTCGTCGCCGCCCTCGTCCTCGTCTCTCCCGCCGCCTCCGCCCAGACCCTCGGCGCGGTCCTGACCGGATCGCAGGAGGTGCCGCCGAATGCGAACCCGGGCTTCGGCAACGCCACCGTCACCTTCGATGACACGCGCCAGAACGTGACCGTGACCATCACCGTGGCCAACCTTGGCGCTCCCATCAACAACTTCCACATCCACGAGGCGCCGGCCGGCGTGAACGGGCCGGTGGTCGTGAACCTCATCGGCCTCGGCGGGACGTTCGTCAACGGCACGATGAGCGGCACCTTCGCCGTCGCCCCCGCCGTGGCGCAGCGGATGCTCGACAACCCGTCCAACTTCTACGTCAACGTGCACACCACCGCGCTGCCGGGCGGGGCCGTGCGCGGCCAGCTCGCCTTCGTCAGCGGCGGCGAGATCCGCTATGCCGCCGAGCTGCGCCCGCAGAACGAGGTGCCGCCCGCGAACAGCAGCGCGTACGGCAGCGCGTTCGTGACCTTCAACCCGATCACCAACAGCATCGCCTGGGACGCGCGCGCGAACGGCATCGCCAACCCGACGCTCTCGCACATCCACCGCGGTGCGGCCGGCGTGAACGGGCCGGTGGTCATCAACTTCGCCACCTCGGCCGCGCAGATCCCCAACGGCCGCACGGCCGGTGCCGGCCCGATCACAGGCGTGCAGAGCGGCAACCTGCAGCCGGCCGACCTGGCCGCGCTCTACAACCCCGCCACCGCCTCCGGCTTCTACGTGAACATCCACTCCTCGGCCTTCCCCGGCGGCGAGGTGCGCGGCCAGCTCTCCCAGCCGCACGAGTTCGACATCGCCGTGGCCGGCCGCGTGACGAACGGCCTCGGGCAGTCGTTCGTGACCGACGTGCGCGTCTTCAACCCGTCGTACACGAATGCGGTCACGGCGCTGCTCGAATTCCTGCCGGCGAAGATCGGCCCGAACGCCACCGCCGCAAACTCGATCGCCGTCAACATCCCCGCGCGCGGCACCTCGGTGCTGAACGACGTCACCGGCTCGTCGCACCTGAACGTGACCGGCCTGGGGGCAGTGCGCGTCTCCAGCGCCACGCCGATCGCCGTCGCGTCGCGCGTCTACCTCGACCGCCAGGCGCAGGGAACGCTCGGGCAGTTCGTCCCGGCGCAGCCGCGCTCGGCGGCGTTGCGCCGCGGCGTGATGCTGCAGCTCGCCAACAGCGCGGACCTGAGCCAGGGCTTCCGCACCAACGTCGGCTTCTTCAACCCGACCATGTCCGACGTGACCGTGCGCCTCGAGCTGCGCGACGCGGCGGGCGCGCTGGCCGGACAGAGCACGCTCATCCTCGGCGCGCAGTCGCAGCAGCAGAACTCGATCGCGACGTACTTCCCCGGCGCGAGCCTGGCCGCGGCGAACAGCCTCACGCTCAGCTTCGACGCCAGCGCGCCGATCTTCGTCTACTCCGCGGTGAACGACAACGTCTCCGGCGACTCGGTGTTCGTCCCCGCGCAACCCGACTCGGGGGTGGCCTCGAACCAGACCAACCCGCAGGGCTAACGCTGCCTGTCATCCTGAGCCGCGCAGACGGCGAAGGATCCCTGCATGCGGAGCCGGCATCGGGTTCCAGCAGGGGATCCTTCGCTGCGCTCAGGATGACAGTTCAGCGCTGGAGCTCGATCGTCAATGACGGCCGCGAGGCGCCTTGCGCCTCGCGGCTGTCGAAGCGCTTGGCCGTCCCGGAGCTCGCCTCGTCGCCGATGACGATCCAGCCGAAGTTCGTGGCCGGCTGGTCGAGCCACTGCTGCACGCGCGCGGTCATGGCCGCGCTCTCCCACACGCCCGTGGTGGTGGCCACCGAGGCCGTGGCGTCGGCGGCGGCGTCGAAGTCGCCGCCGGCGTTCGTCCAGCGCTGGTTGGGGAAGAAGGTGTGCTGCCACGTGGCGTCGTTCGGCGTGGACGCCGTGCCGCCGCCGTCGCGGGACGAGCCGGCGTTCGACGTCCCCTCGCCCCAGTTCCTGTTGAGACGGTGCAGCGCGATGGGCTCGGCGCCGGTGATGGTCTGCGACACGCGCAGGGTCAGCGTGGCCTTCACGATGCGGCTTCCCGGCGGCAGTTGCCCCGCGATGTCGAAGGCCAGGACCGCCCGCCGCCGCGTGCGTCCCTGCGTCGTCCCGGCGAAGACGTGCGGCCCCGCCCCGTTCGACGTCTCGCCGTTCGGCGTCTCGAAGAGCGTGTTGTCTTTCGACGGCAGCAGCGACAGCGTCTGCGACTGCGGCTGCGGCGTGATCGAGCGCACCGCGCGGCGCTTGAGCGTCCGCGCGTGCAGCGTGATGGCGGTGAAGACCTCCGCGCCCGTGCCCTCGTGGACGTCGTGCGCGAACGCGAGCAGCGGCGTCTCCGCGCGGAACGCCGTCCCGCGCAGCACGCCGTGCGGCGGGAGGACGTGCACCGCGCCGTCCATGGTGACGACCGTGGACACGTCGCGCGGATTGACGAGGAGCAGGCCGCTGCGCCACGGCGGCCGCGCCGCGATCGTCGCCTCTTCCACGCCGTCGCGCGCGTGGAGCACGGGCAAGGAGGCTTTGACGCCGTCGCGATGATGGACGGCCGTGACGCTCCCGTCGCCGGAGATCCGCAGCACGCCCGCCGCGGGTGCCGTCCACTGCATCCGTTCCCCCGCCGCCAGCTCGAAGTACGCCGGCGCGCCGCCGAGAAGCTCGAGCCGGAGCGTCGTGCGCCGCGCGGATGGGTTGGCGATCTCCACCTCCGTCCGCGCGGTCAGCGGCACATACCTCTCATCGGCCGCGGCAACAGCGGTCAGCAGCAACGCGAGGGCAAGGGTTTTCATAGGTGAATCACAATAATACGTTGCTGTGTTGCTGGTTGCTGGTTCGTGGTGCTCCTGCGTAAAGCCGCAACGAACCAGCAACCAGCAACACAGCAACCGTGTCAGGGTCACGGCGCGTACGTCACGCGAATCCCTGCCGGAAACTCCGCTGCCACCTCCGCCGTCACGTGCGGCAGCTCTTCGAGACTCAGCTCGCGCAGCCGCGGCAAGCGTTTCAGCGCGCGCACCCCGTCATCCGTCACCCCCGCGGTGCCCCAGAACATCAGGCGCTCGAGCGACTCCATGCGGGACAGCAGCTCCAGGCTGCGATCGGTGATGAGCGTCTTGCCGGCGTAATACGTCCGCAGCGGCAGCCGCTGGATGTGCTCGGTGGCCGCGTCGGTGGTGGTGCGGCAGTACATGCACCAGAGCGTTTCCAGCCGCGCGCACGAGCCGACGTGGCGGAAGCCGTCGTCCTGCACGTCCATCGGCATCAGCTCGCGCAGCTCCGGGAAGCGCGGCAGGGTGGCCAGCGCGGCATCGTCGACGTTGCTGCAGCTCACGCCGAGGCCGCGGAGCGCGGGGAGGTGCGCCAGCGCGGCGAAGCCGCGGCCGGTGAGGTTCGGGCACTCGCGGCCCCAGAGGTACTCCAGCGTCCGCGAGCGCGCCAGCGCGGCGAAGCCGTCGTCCGTGGCCACGGTGCCCTGCGCGATGAGCATCCGCAGGTGCGGCAGCGCGGCGAGGTGCCGCATGGCCGTGTCGTCGCAGAGCGCGCCCTCGCAGCGGAGGAAGCCGAGGTGGGGGAGGTGGGCCAGCGGCGCGAGCGCCGCCGGCGTGAGCGACGGTGTGTGCCAGAAGAAGGTCAGCGCGAAGAGCCCTTCGAGTTGCGCCAGCGCGGCCGCGCCGGTGTCGGTGAAGGGGCCGTCGAGCAGCAGGTGATTCGGCTCCGGCTCGGAGTCCATCAGCGAGTATTTCGGCGTGCCGCCCTGCCACGCGGCGAACAGGGGAAAGTGCTGCAGGAGCGCCAGGCCGTCGTCGGTGACGAGCTTGCCGCTCTTGAAGCGGCGCAGTTGCGGTTTCGCCGCGAGCGCGCGGATGGCGCCGTCGCCGGTGGCGGTACCCATCAGGTCGACGCTCTCGAGCTGCTCGCAGGAGGCGAGGTGCGCCGCGCCCGCGTCGGTGATGCCGCCTGCCCAGCTCAGGCCGAGCTTCTTCAGGTTGGGGAGGTGGCGCAGCACGGCCAGACCGTCGTCGCCGCCGGGATAGTTGCCGAGGTCGAGCTCCGTTAGTTGCGGCATGGCCGCGAGGTGGCGCAGGCCGTCGCTGGTGAGCCCGCGCGAGCCGGAGAGATCGAGCCGCGTGACGTGGCCGAGCGCGGCGACGCGGCGCAGCACGGCGTCGGTCATCTGTCCGTTCGCGTGCAGGGCCGCGATGCCCTGCTCCCGCATCGCGCCGAGGAGCGCGTCCCAGTCGTCGGGGGCCAGCGCGCGGCGCGGGCGGATCGCGTTTTCCCCGCGGTCGACCTGATACGGCGGCGGCGCCGGACGTCCGGCGGCGCGCGCCTCGAGGAACGCGGCCCAGTGGCCGAAGCCGGCGTCGCGCGCCAGCAGCTCCCGCGCTTCGCTCAGCGCGAGGTGCCCGTCGCCGCGCTGCCGCAGCGCGTAGACACGGCGCCGCACATCGGCGCGCACGTCGTCATGCGTGAGCGGGCGGCCGTAGTGGCGGGCCAGGCGCTGCAGCGCCGCGGCGTCGCCGCTGTCGTGCGCGGCGACGAGGTCGTGCGCCAGGCGGTCGTAGGCCGCGCAGCCGTCGAGGAACGCCGCGATGTCGTGCATGCCGCGCTTGCGTGCGGCGTCGGCGGCGGTCGTCCCGTCAACTGCGCGGAACGATGCATCCGCGCCATGAGAGAGGAAGAGGCGCACGATCTCCATCGCCACTCCTTCCTCCTCGGGGAGCCAGAACAGCGGCGTCGTCTGCCGGGTCACGCGGGCCAGCGCCGGCTCGGCGGCCAGCACCTCGCGCAGGCGGGCCGCGCTGCCGGTGAAGGTGAGGTTCCAGACGTCGCGGCTGTGGCGGCCGAGGAGCTCGATCAGGCGCGGATGCTCGTGGTACACGGCGAAATCGAGCGGCGTGTTGTCCCACTGCGTCTCGACGGGATCGATCTCCGCCCCGCGGCGGATGAGCAGCTCCGCGGTGCGCAACGCGTCGTGGCTGGCGGCGACGTGCAGCGGACGCCGTTTCTGCGCGTCTTCGACGTCGGGGGAAAGGCCGCGGTCGAGCAACCGCTCGACGAGGTCCGCACGGTCCTCCTTCACCGCGGCGAACAGCGCCTTCAGCGGATCCTCCGGTGTGGAGGGCACGTCGCTCACGGGAGCGCCGTGACGCGCCAGCAGCGCGGCGATCTCCGTGCGTCCCTGCAGCATCGCGTACTCGTAAAGGCTGACTTGCGGGAAGCGCGGGTCGCTCTCCGGCGGGGCGTCCGGATCGGCGCCGTGCGCGAGACACCATTCGGCGAGGCGAAGGTCGTTGCGGTCGATGGCGATGCGCAGGTGCCAGCGCGCGCCGTTGCCGTAGCGCTCCATGTCCAGCATGGGCCAGGCGGGGTCGTCCCAGTCGGCGCGCGCGCCGAACTCGTACATGAGCTGGAGGAACCACAGCACGTCGCCGCGGAAGTGCAGGTTGTAGATCACCTGCTGGTCGTACGGCCGCGCGCCGCGCTCGAGGAGCAGCCGGACCAGCTCGTCGCGCCGCTCGTGCGGCGGGCGGTCTTCCTCTCCCTCGCCGACCGCGCCGGTCAGCGGCGTGTAGCGGCTGTCGCCGGCCATGAAGAAGACGTTCGGATCGGCGCCGTGGTCGAGCAGCGCGCGGGCGATGGCCACGGCGTTGCCGCCCGCGCCGGGGAGGCGCGCGAAGCAGAGGTAGAGCAGCGGCTCCCACTCCTTGGTCGAGGTCTTCGCATTGGCCAGCTCCGGCCGCTCGCGCAGGAGGCGCTCCACTTCCGCGAGCTCGCCGCAGACGATGGCCGTGGCCAGGCCCGCACGCGCGAGCTCCGGGTCGCGGCGGAGGAGGCGCACCGCCGCGTGCCGCGCGATGCGGTGCGCGGGGCGGCCGCGGACGTGATGGTCGGGACAGGCGTAATCGAGGAACAGGCGCTAAGGTTAATCGTTCCGCCAACGAATGGGGACCGACGAGAGGCCTCCGGCGGGCCGACCCGGTCGGCAGCGCTTATCGAAGCACGTGCGCTCACGAGACGCGCGCTTCAGGCGACAGGCGTGCGTCAAGGCTAGGCCATGAAGCGCTGCCGGCCGGGCCGGCCCGCCGGAGGCCTCCCGGTCGGTCCCCCCATTCGTGCCGGCTCAATCGAGCTTGGCCAGCTCCCGTTGCACGTCCGCGTGCAGCGTGGGCGGCGCGCCGTAGAAGATGCGCACGATGGCGCCGTTGCGGTCGGCGAGGAGGAGCGTGGGGATGGCCGGCGGGCCGCCGAAGGCCTCGCGCACCTCGTTCGAGCCGAGGACCACGCGGCCGGGGATGGCCAGCTTCGCCACGGCGCGCTCGATCTCCGCGCGCGGCGACTCGATGGCAATCGGCACGATCTCCACCTTCGCGCGGTCGAGCTTCTTCATCCACTCCAGCGTGTTCAGGCAGTGCGGGCACCACGGCGCCCAGAACTCGATCAGCACCGGCTTGCCGCGTAGCGCGGAGAAGCGGAACGCCTTGCCGTCCAGCCCCGCCAGCTCGACGTCCGGCAGCAGCTTCTTCTCCGAAGTCGTCTTCGCCGTGGCGGGGAGCGAGGCCACCGTCCCGCCGGCGAGGCGGATGTCGATCATCTGCCGCAGGTCGGCCTGGAACCGGCGGCGGTTGGCGAGCTCCTTCCACGGCAGGTACTTGCCGGTGGCGGGGCCGCCCCAGTCGTAGAAGTCTTCCGGGCGCGCCACGAGCGCATCGTCGACGAAGACGGCCGGGTATTTGTCGACGCCGAAGCTGTCGGCGAGCTTCGAGGCGCCGAGGTCCTCGACGGCCACGCGGACCTTGTCGCCGTACTGCCGGGCCACTTCCTGAACCAGCAAACTTGCCGGATCGGAGAGGCTTCACGTGTAAGGCCAGCGGACGAGCGTGACCGTGACGTGCGCCGTTTTCGGCCGCGGGGCGGTGCCTCCGGCGGTGAACAGCGCGCCGTAGAACGGGACGACGTCGTCCCGCAGCGCGTCGTTCATCGGAGGCTGCTCGTCGGAGGCCCACGCCTCCAGCAGCGCCGCCATGCTGCCCGTGGGCGTCGCCGCCGGATACGTGCCGCGCGGACCGCCGCGGCGGCTCAGCGCGGCGCGCGCCTCGACCAGGAGCAGCGTCGCGCCGGCGGTGCGGCCGGCGTCGAGCAGCTCGCGCGTCTCCTTGAGGCGCACGCTGACCGGGACGACGTTCTGGTTCGTGACGTCGGCGCCGAAGAAGGCCAGCGTGTCGCGCTCGAGCGCCTCGAGCATGGACGTGACGCGCTCGCGCGACGGCGCTTTCTCCGTCTCCGCCGCGGCGAGCGACTGGACGAAGTCGCGGAAGCGCAGGTTCCCTTCGGCCTCGCCGAGGTAATAAACCCCGGACCACGGCGCGGCCGCCTTGGCGTAGGGGAGGCTGGCGCGGTAGAGACGCCCCGCGCGCGTGACCGCGCTCTCGACGAGCGCGCGTTGCAGGAGCGTGCCGCGCGCGGCGGGCGGCTGCGCCTCGAAGCGGGCGGCGTGCGTTTTCCAGAGCCGCTCGAACGTGTCGACGGAGGCGGCGGAGCCTTTCTCCCTGGCCAGGAAGGCCAGCGTCTCGATGCCGACGAACGCATCGCGCAGGCGGTAGAGCCGGTACTCCGGCGACAACGCCTTCCGCGCGCGCTCCAGCGCGGCGCGGTGGGCCTCGAAGAGGGAGTGCACGTCTTTCGGCAGGTCGTCCGGCGCCGCCTCGACGCTCTTCAGGGTCTGCTCGAGACGGGCGATCTCCCGCTCGACGCGCTCCTGCGCCACGGCGGAGGCAGCGAGGCAGAGCAGGACGGCCAGGCGAAGCAGTTTCATGCGATGCTGCACAGTACGGCATCGGCGGGCGGACGGCTCGCACCGCGGCTGACGATTGCGGATTTCGTGACGCGGCGGGCGGGGATCTGTAACGAATGACGCTTCCGCGGCATCGTCCGTATCACGTCGCATGAGACCCCGGTTGCCCCTGCTCCTCCTGCTCCTCGCGGCGTTGTCTGGCTGCGGCTCCGATTCCCCCACCGCCCCGGATGACCGCTTCGCTACCTTGAGCGGCCGAGTGACGAATACCGGCGGCCGTCCTGAATATCCGGCCAGCGTGGCCATCCTCGAGGGCGGCGACCAATTTCGCTACCAGTACGTGAACACCGAAGGGCGGTACGAGTTTCAGCCCCTGCGGGCCGGCAACTACATCATCGTGCTGACGCTGGGGCAGGGAGCGGGTGTCCGCGAAGTGCTGCGCGAGCCGATCGTGCTCGCGCCGGGTCCGAATGTCCGCGACTTTGTCGTGCGCTGAGGAGAGACGACGAGGGGGCCTCCGGCGGGCCGACACGGTCGGCAGCGCTGGTCGAAGCACGTGCGGTCGCGAGCGGCGCGCTTCGGGCGACAGACGTGCGTTACGGCTAGGCCAATAAACGCTGCCGCCCGTGGCGGCCCGCCGGAGGCCCCCCGGTCGTCTCTCCCGGGCGGGCGGACGTAGTACGATGCCGGCCATGCAACTTGGAGCGTTTTCGGTCAGCCTGGCGGTCAAGGATCTGGAAGCATCGCGCAGTTTCTACGAGAAGCTCGGCTTCGCGCCCTTCGCCGGCGATGCTTCCCAGAACTGGCTGATCCTGAAGAACGGCGACCACGTCATCGGCCTCTTCCAGGGCATGTTCGAGAAGAACATCCTCACCTTCAACCCCGGCTGGGACCAGAATGCCCAGCCGCTGGCCACGTTCACCAACGTCCACGAACTGCAGCGCCAGTTCCAGAGCCAGGGCGTGGACGTGCAGCCCGGCGGGCCAGCCAGCTTCATGGTCACCGACCCCGACGGAAACACCATCCTCTTCGACCAGCACGTGTGAGACGACCGGAGGGTCCCGGTCGGCCCATGTGTCGTTCCGAACGGAAGAGATCGCCCCGGGTATACTTCCGTCCATGGCGCAAAAGACGATCCTGACGCTGGCCCTCGTCGCGGTCCTGCTCCTGACCGTCGCCGATGCCTTCGTCGTCTACCGTCTCGAAGACCCCACCAAATACGTCGCCCACGCCACCCTGCGCTCCCTCGCCCTCGGCATCGCCGCGATTGCCGCGGCCGTCACCGCCGCGCGGTTCCACTGGGCCGCCGAATACATGGGACGCGGCTGGATGCTCCTCTCCATCCTCTACGCCGTCCTCACCGTCTCCTATGTCCTCAACCGCGTGCACATGGGATCGCCCGCGGCGCACGACGTCATGACCATCGTGGCCAACATCGCCTCGGTCGGCGCCTTCTGGCTGTTCGGACGGGCCCTGCGCATCGCCGGCCTCCACTTCTACGGCTCCACCGCCGTCAAAGTGGCGGTCGTCCTCGTCGCCGTGGTCATCGCCTCCGTGCTCGTCATGCCCACCATCGTGACCATCCTGCGGAGCGACGTGACCGGCCTTTCGCGCGTCGCGGAGCTCGTATCGGCCGGCGCGGACATGCTCACCTTCATCCTCATCGCGCCGCTGCTGCTCACCCTCTGGTCCTTCCGCGGCGGGCAGCTCTCCTGGGTCTACGGATGCCTTGCCCTGTCGACGCTGGGGTGGATGATCAACCAGGCCGCGGACGACCTGCTGCCCGCCGTGGCCGTCCGCGACGCGCAGATGACCGGCCTGTTCCTGGCGTGCATGGCCGTCGCGGCGGCGGCGTACTCGCAGCTCGCCGCCTCCCGCGGAGGGGCCGCGCATGCCTGAGCCGACCTCCGTGGCCGCGGTCTTCGCGCGGCACCTCGCCGCCTACATCGGCCAGCACACCGCGCCCATGGCCATCAAGACCTTCGCGAAGCAGGCCCTCAACCTGGCCCCGGACCAGCTGAAGGCCCCCGATGCGGCCAAGCTGCTGGACGCCATGCGTCCGATGCTGAGCACCCTCCTCGGGAAGCAGCAGGCGGAGGAAGTGGCCACGCTGATCCGCCGCGACGTCGGCGTTTGAGCGGACCCCGTGTAAGAACGCCGGAAGTGCCTCTGTAAGAACGCATTTTCCCCCGTCGCGCAACGTCCTCGAATGCCTTAAGAAAGGAAGCGAGGAGACGGTGAATGCGATCGAAATGGCTCGCGGTGCTGCTGTTCGTGTGTGGATCGGTGCAGGCGGCGGGCTTCGGATCCTTGCCGGCGGACTTTGTCGAGAACCAGGGACAGTGGAGCGCCCCGGCGCGCTTCGTGGCCTGGACCGGATCGTCGACGGCGAGCCTCACCCCTGACGCGATCGTCCTCCGCTCCGCGGACGAGGTAGTCCATCTCACGTTCGAGAACCGCCGCCCCGGCGTGGAGCTGGTTGGCGAGGCGAAGCGCCGCGGCACCTACAATTTCTTCCTCGGCGCCGACCCGGCCCGCTGGTGCGCGCGGGTGCCGTCGTTCGGCAGCATCCTCTATCGCGGCGTGTACGACGGCGTGGACGTCCGCGTCCGCCGCGGCGACAGCTCGCCGCTCGCCTACGACGTCGTCCTCGCCCCAGGCGCCGACCTCGGGAAGGTCGTCATTCGCGCCGCCGAGGCGCGGGAGCTCGAGCTCGAAACCGACGGGACACTCGTCATTCACACCGCGGCGGGAACGATCCGCCAGAGCCCTCCCCGGACCTGGGAAGTGCTGCCGGACGGCAGCCAGCGTCCCATCGCCTCGCGCTTCCGCCTCATCGACGAGACCCGCTACGGCTTCACCGTGCCCGGCCGCGAGCCGCGGCTGGCGATGGTCATCGATCCGGGACTGGAGTGGTCGACCTTCCTCGGCGGCGGCGATCGGGAAGAGATGACCGGCGGCGTGGCTGCCACGACCGACGGCTCGGGCGACGTGATCGTCGCCGGCAAGACGTGGTCGGGCGACTTCCCGGCCACCAGCGGCGGCAAGGGCGCCAGTCCGCTCGTGCCGTTCGTGGCGCGCTTCAACTCCACCGGCAGCGAGCTCGTTTACGCCACCCTCTTCGGCAGCACCAACGGCTGGGTGGCGCACCTGCACGACCTCGCCCTCGACGCCTCCAGCGCCCCCATCCTCGTCGGCGAGACCAACGGCGCCGACTTTCCGACCACGCCGGGCGCCTACGACCCGACCTTCAACGAGCCCTCCGCGCCGATCAACCGCGGCTGGGATGCGTTCATCACGCGCTTCGACGCCACCGGCAGCCGGATGGTCTTCTCGACCTTTCTCGGCGCCGCGCCGATCTTCGACTCCAGCCGCGCCGGCTCCATGCGCGGCGGCGAGGAAGCGGCTACCGCGGTGGCCGTCGACGCCAGCGACTCCGTGATCGTCGCCGGCTGGACGCGCTCCGAAGACTTCCCGACAACCCCCGGCGCGTACGACCGCACGCTCGACCCGATCCAGGTCGCGGTCGAGCTCAACGGCGTCCCCGGCATCGTCGAGTCGCGTGTCGACGCGTTCGTCGCGCGCTTCAACCCCGCGGGCTCACAACTCCTTTACTCGACGTATCTCGGTGGACAGGCCGACGATCTGTTCCGCGATCTCGCGGTCGACGCGTCGGGGGTCGTGACGCTGACCGGCGTCCAGGCCCCCATCGAGACTCCCGACGGGCGCGGCGGACGCCAGCAGCACGGCCGTCCGTTCCCCACGACCGCCGATGCCTGGGCGCGCACGCACCTCGGCGCGTCCGACGCCATCCTGGCGCGACTGAAGCTCGACGGCGCCGGCAGCGCGGACCTGCAGTACGCCACGATCCTCGGCGGCACGTACATCGACGAGGCGGGCGGCGTGGCCCTCGATCCGGCGAGCCCCGAGCGCATCGCGCTGTCGGGGTGGAGCCGCTCCTGGGATTTCCCCACCACCGCCGGGACGATCGGCCGCGCGCCGCTGTTCATGGTCGACGGCAGCCCGTACTACTTCGGCTTCGCCGCGCAGTTCCGCTTCCCGGCCGCCGGCGGCGGGGCGCTGCAGTGGTCGACGATCATCGAGGGCAACGGCGCGCAGGTCGCCGAGGATGTGGCCATCGACGCGTCGGGGGACGTGATCGTCATCGGCACCGACGAGTCGGGCGTGGCCACGACCGAGCGTGCATGGAAGCGCTATCCCTCCGGCGTCTTCGTCTCGCGCCTCAGCCCCGACGGCAAGCAACTGCGCTACGCGACGCTGCTCCATCCCTCGTCGACGCTCTTCCACGACTTCCTCCACGTCGCCTCCGCGGGGCCCGGGAGCGTGCTCGTCTCCGGCTCGACGCTGCGTCCCGATTTCCCGACCACGCCCGGCGCGTTCGACCGCGTCTTCAACAGCGACGGTACCGGCGACGGTTTCCATCGCTCGGAAGGGTTCGTGGCCAAGCTGACGCTGGAAGCGCCTCCTTCGGCCGACACGACCGCCGCCGCGCCGGCGCTGGTCAGTCCCGCCAACGGCGCCGCCTTCCCCACGGGGACGTCGACGCTCCTCTTCGACTGGACGGACGTGGCCGATCCCTCGGGAGTGCAGGTCTACGAGGTGGCGCTGGCGGCCAACCCCGACTTTGCCGTCGGCTACGGCTTCCGCATGCCCGGCTTCGTGCCGGCGTCGCAGTGGGAGACGTGGTTCAGCGGCGACGGCGTCTATTACTGGCGCGTGCGCACGCTGGACGGCGCGAACAATTTCAGCCCATGGTCGGAGACGCGCAGCTTCCAGATCGGCGCGACGAACTGGACGAACTTCTGCGCCGTCACGCTGACGCCTGCCGGCGTGCCCGGCGGCAGCACGGTGCAGGGGAAGCTGTACATCCTCAACGCCGCGCCGGCGGGAGGGATCACGTACACGCTGACCAGCAGCAATCCCGCCGTGGCCAGCGTGCCTCCGAGCGTGACCGTCCCCGCCGGGGCGAACACGGCGAGCTTCACCGTCAGCACGAATGCCGTCTCGAAGTCGACGCCGGTGCAGTTGACGGTGTGGGCGGAAGGGAACGGCGACCATCCGGTGCTGTGGGTCGACCCCGCGCCCGCGGGCGTGCTGGCGTTGTCCTCGGTGACGCTCACTCCCTCCTCGGTGACGGGCGGCAGTGCGTCGCAGGGGACGGTGACGCTGAACGGCGCGGCGTCCGAAGAGGGGGCGGTGGTGACCCTGTCGAGCAGCAATCCGGCCGCGGCCGCGGTACCGCCCAGCGTGACCGTCTCTCCGGGCATGACCACGGCCACGTTCGCCGTGACGACGCAGGCCGTCTCCTCGAGCACGGCCGTCACCATCGGCGCCGCGTACGCCGGCGCCACGCGCAGCGCGACGCTCACCCTGACGCCGCCGCCCGTCCCGGCCGCGCCGTCGCTGCTCTCCCCCGCGAACGACGCCACCCCCGCGCAGCCGGTGGCGTTCGACTGGAGCGACGTGAGCGGAGCGGCGTCGTACACGATCCAGATCGACGACTCCAGCACCTTCACCGCGCCGCTGCTGGTCAGCAACTCCGTGACCGCCTCCCAGACCACCATCGGCAACCTGCCGGCACGCCAGCTCTGGTGGCGCGTCCGCGCGCTGAGCTCCGCCGGCAACGCCGGGAACTGGTCGGCCGTGCGCCGCTTCACGCCGCAGGGAACGTCTTCCGGCACGGTCGGCACCCCCTCCCTCGTCGCCCCCTCCGCCGACGCCCGCTTCTCCCCCGGCCAGTCCATCACCTTCGACTGGAGCGACGTCGCAGGCGCCGTCAGCTACACCATCCAGATCGACGACGACGACCGCTTCTCCTCCCCCCAGGTACGAAGCGCCACCACGTCCCCGTCGACCTACAGCACCAACACCCTCCCCACCCGCACCATGTGGTGGCGCGTCCGCGCGAATGCCGCGAACGGCACGTCCGGGAACTGGTCGGCAGTGAGGAGGTTCGAGGTGAAGGATTGAGAGGGGCGGGCTGAAGCCGCGCCCTACGTTGAGCACGTTCTCGCGATAACGCATCCTCAACGTAGGACGGGCTTCAGCCCGTCCCGCACTTGAGGATGCCTCGCGAAGCATCGCACCTCCGTGTCTAATATGCATGGTTCACGGAGGGACGGATGAGACGGTTCGAGCTCGTCGAGGGGGCGTCGAACAAATTCTGGGAAGTCGAGGTCTCCGGCAACGACGTCACGACGCACTGGGGGCGCATCGGTACCGCCGGCCAGTCGAAGACGAAGACGTTCGCCAGCCCGGCGGCCGCTCAGAAAGAGCACGACGATCTCGTGCGCGAGAAGCTGGCCAAGGGGTATCACGAAACGGGGGTCGCAACGACGGCGGCGGCGCCCGTGACGAAGGTGCCGAAGCCGGAGCCCGCCGCCGCACCGCCACCGCCCCCGCCGCCGCCCGAGCCGAAGAGCGACGAAACGATCCCGCGCGGGGAGCTCGCGCGCAAGGCGCATCCCTTCCGCGGCTTCGGGCTCAAACGTCCGGACGTCGATGTCGCCGCGGCGTTCGAGCGGATGCGCGCGCACTACCGCGACCACGCGACACTATGGGAGGAGGCCGCCGGACAAGATCCGGCCATGACGCCGCTGCTGACCCGCGTCCGGGAGCAGCTCTCTGGCAGCTCTCCCGCCCTCGGCACGCTCGAAGAGGAGACGGCCGTCGCGGCGGTGCTCGCATTCCGGCAGCACTGGAACCTTCGCCCCGTCGATGACGACGTCATCGATCGCTGGGTGGCGCTCGGCGGAATCGCGTTCGCGGTCGAGGCAGCGACCGCCGCGCAGGGTCTGTTCGCCACGAACCCGCCGCTGCGGCTCGAGCGAACGTTCGAGCCGGAGCTCAGGGACGGGTACGCGCATTACTTCACGCGCGGCACCCTCGGCCCGCTGTACCGGCTGCGGCGCCACCTCGCCTCGGCGCCGGAACCGGAATGGACGGCCGCGCGCGAGCTTGCCCGCAACGCACGCGCGGCCGCGCCGCTGTCCGTGCGCGTGGCGATCGACTACCTCTTCCCCGAAGCCGCCGAGTGGGCAAACGAGGATGCGGCGGAGGTCTTCGCGCAGGGGAGCGATCAGCGCTGGAGGTGCGCGCTCCTGATGACGGGCGTCGATCCCGCGATCGCCGTCCGGCTCATCGACAGCATCGGGCACCCGTACAACACGATCGTCTGCACCACCAGCGTGTATGGGGACGTGGAGGGAACCGCATGGTCGCTGGTCGCGGCGCACGGCGCGCTCGCGGCGCCCGCGCTCGTGAAGCTCTTCGACAAGGCTTCGGACACCAGCGAGTGGCGCCGCGACATCGCGGCGGCGCTCGCTCTCCTGCCGAGCGATGAAGCGCTCGTGGCGCTGGCCTCGCGGCTCGACCTCCGCGAGGTCATTCCCGCGGCCACCGAAGCGGCGCATCGTTTCCCGCGCCGGGCCATTCCCCTCCTGGCTTCTCTCGCCGGACGAGGCAAGCCGCTGGTGGACACCATCCTCTCCGGCGTGATGGCCAGGAACGAAGCCGTGGTGAACGAGCTCCTGCCGGCGCTCTCCGACTCCGCACGCGCGCTCGTGGAGAACCTCCGCGCGAAATCCGCCACGCCCGCGGTCGAGGCGAGCGTGGACGACCTGCCGCGCGTGCTCGGAAACCCTCCCTGGAAGGAGAAACGGAAAGCCGCCGCGGAGTCGAAGCCGCTCCAACTGGCGACGTTCGAGGTGCCGGTCGAGGTCCTCTGGCCCCCGGGGTTGCGGGAGGAGTGGAGCGGCGGAAGGTCGTGGGCCGACTATTACTTCACGCACCACCCCGCCATCGATGCATCGGTGCTCGAGCGGAACGGCCTGACCGCCGTGGACGCGTCCGCCGTCGCGCAGCTCGATGATGCCGCGCTCCGCGCCCGCATCGCGGAAGTCGCGGCGGCGAACCAGCACAGTGCCTACTCGCAGTTCTACCCGAGCTCCCTCGTCTACGCGTCGGAAAAGCTGGCGCTCGCGATGTGGGACGCCATTCCGGCCGAGCGCTGGTCCGACTACGATCCGCCGACGAAGTTCCTTTTGAAATTCGAAGCGCGGGCGTTTCCCACGCTGCTCCGATACGTCGCCGCGAGTCCCGGGAAGCGGCTGGAACTGTTGATCCCATTCCGTTCGCCCGTCGCCGCCCCGCTGGTCGCGGATGCGCTGGCGAGACTGAAGAGCGCGCGGGCGGTGGCGCGGCGCTGGCTGCTGCTGCATCCGGAGACCGCCGCGATCGGCCTCATCCCGCCGGCAGCCGGAGCGCGCGGCGCGGCACGCGACGCCGCCGCGAGCGCGCTGCGCTTCCTCACCGCGAACGGCCACGAAGAGACCGTGATGTCGACCGCCGCGCGCTACGGCGCCGAGGCTGCAGCGGCCGTGCGCGAGGCGCTCGACTTCGATCCGCTGCTCCTCTACCCGTTGAGACTGCCGAAGCTCCCTCCGTTCTGGCACCAGGGTGCCTTCACGCGGCCGCTGCTGCGCGGCAACGGGGCGGCGCTGCCGGCGAGCGCGATGGAGACGCTGGCCACCATGCTCGCGTTCTCCTCCCTCGGCGAACCGTACGCCGGCCTCGCCGAGGTGAAAGAGGCGTGCAAGCCGGCCTCGCTCGGCGCCTTCGCATGGGACCTGTTCTCCGCGTGGCTCGTGGCCGGTGCACCGTCGAAGGAATCGTGGGCCTTCAACGCCGTAGGCCTCCTCGGCGACGACGCCTGCGCGCGCAGGCTCGCACCGCTCATCCGCGAATGGCCCGGCGAGGCCGCGCATGCGCGCGCCGTGGCGGGCCTCGACGTGCTGGCCGCGATCGGCAGCGACGTCGCGCTCATGCATCTCAACGGCATCGCGCAGAAGGTGAAGTTCAAAGGGCTGCAGGAGAAGGCTCGCGAGAAGATCGAGGAGCTCGCCGAGCGACGCGGCCTGACGGCCGAGGAGCTCGCGGACCGGCTCGTCCCCGACCTGGGGCTCGAGCCCGACGGCTCAATGACCCTCGACTTCGGGCCGCGCTCCTTCCGCGTCGGCTTCGACGAGCATCTCCGCCCGTACGTGAAGGACGCGCAGGGGAAGAAGCTCCCCGACCTGCCGAAGCCGGGAAAGAGCGACGATGCCGAGAAAGGGAAGCAGGCCACCGAGCGCTGGAAGGCGCTGAAGAAAGACGTGAAGACGCTGGCCGGCCAGCAGATCCTGCGGCTGGAGACGGCCATGTGCTCGCGGCGGCGCTTCGACGCCGCGGTCTTCCGGCAGTTCTTCGTCGAGCATCCGCTCGTGCAGCACCTCGTGCGCCGCATCGTCTGGGGTGCCTACGACGACCAGGGGGAGTTGCTCGCCACGTTCCGGGTGTCGGAAGACCGCACCTTCGCCGATGCGAACGACGATGCGTATCAGTTGCCCGCGGGAGCGCGTGTCGGAGTCGTGCACTCGTACGAGATTACGGATGACGTTGCCGCGGCGTGGGGACAGCTCTTCGGCGACTACGAGATCCTGCAGCCGTGGAGACAGCTCGGCCGCGAGGTCTACCGCCCCGCGGACGGCGAACGGGCGGCGAAGAAGCTCACGCGCTGGATGGGGATCACGTTGCCAACGGGCAAAGTCCTGGGGCTGGAGCAGCGCGGCTGGCGGCGCAGCGCGGCGCAGGACGGCGGCGTCTCCCCGTGGTATCTCAAGCCGCTGCCGTCGGGACATGAAGCGCAGCTCGCGCTCGATCCAGGGATCATCGCCGGCATGGCCCTCGAGTTCAACGAGCAGACGCTGGGCGAGGTGACGATCGAGAAAGCGGGCGACTGGGGTGGACAAGGGGTGATGGCGTTCGGCGAGCTCGATCCGATCGTCTTCTCCGAGATCGTGCGCGACCTGGAGGCGCTGAGACCGTAGGACGGGCTGCGCCGGCCATCTGCGATTGACATGAGGGATGTCAACCGCAACTCTCCTGACCAAGTACAGCTTCCCGGAGAAGAGTGTCCGGAGCCGACAACATCGGTCCACACGGACACTCACTTCCGGGAAGCTGTACTAAGTACTCGATTCGCTAAATTCGATCACAGAGCGCGCGGCGCCAAGGCGTCGTCTGCGTCGTCCTCGCGATGCACGTGGAAACGTAGGACGGGCTTCAGCCCGTCGGGCGCTCGCGGCGAACGGGGCTCAGGCACGGTCACCCAGGTGCCCCCGCTCCGCCTGGGGCGGGCTGAAGCCGCGCCCTACGTTTGGCACCGGTGTCGCGTGCCTCGCGATCCGTGCTCGAATTTAGCGAATGGAGTACTAAGTACAGCTCCCCGGAGAAGAGTGTCCGGAGCTGTTGTCGGTTGTCGGTTGTCTGCGCAGCAGCGCGAAGAGGCGCAGACAACTGACAACCGACAACCGACAACATCGGTCCCACGTGCACACTCACTTCCGGGGAGCTCCACTAAGATGAGGAGGATTCACGGAGGACGGATGAGACGGTTCGAGCTCGTCGAGGGGGCGTCGAACAAATTCTGGGAAGTCGAGATCTCCGGCAGCGACGTCACCACGCGCTGGGGCCGCATCGGAACCGCCGGTCAGTCGAAGACCAAGGCCTTCGCCACCCCGGCGGCCGCGCGGAAAGAGCACGACGATCTCATTCGCGAGAAGCTGGCGAAGGGATATCACGAAGCCGCTGCCGCAACGCCGGCGGCGCCGGCGGCGCCTCCGCCGCCGGTCGCGGCGAAACGCGAGGAGCCGAAGAGCGACGAGGCGATCCCGCGCAGCAGTCTCGGACGCAAGGCGCATCCCTTCCGGAGCCTCGGGCTGAAACGCCTGGACCTCGACGCCGGCCGGATCTTCGAGCGGCTGCGCGAGCACTATCGCCAGCACGCGGACATCTGGGAGGCCGCGAGGATGCGGGACGCCGCGATGGCGCCGCTGCTGGCGCGCGTGCGGGAGCAGCTGACCGGCACCTCCCCGGTGCTCGGCACGATCGAAGAGGAGGCGGCGATCGCCGCGGTCCTCAGCTTCCGCAAGTGGGACGCGAATTTCGTCGACGATGACGTCATCGATCGCTGGGTGGCCCTCGGAGGCGTGCCGTTCGCGGTCGAGGCGGCGATCGCGGCGCAGGGTCTCGCCGCCAAGAGTCCGCCGGTGCGCATCGAGCGCACGTCCGAGCCGGAGAAGCTCGCCAGTGGCGAGATCGGCTCGCTGTACCGGCTGCGGCGCCATCTCGCATCGGCGCCCGAGCGGGAATGGACGGCCGCGCGCGAGCTCGCCCGCAACGCACGGACGACCGCACCGTTGTCCATGCGCGTCGTGATCGCGTATCTCTTTCCCGACATCGCCGAATGGGCGAATGAGGACGCGACGCAGGTCCTGGAGCAGGGGATCGACGAGCTCTGGTCCGGTGCACTCCTGATGACGGGCGTGGACGTCGCGCTCGCCATGCGCCTCCTCGACTTCATCACGCACCCGGCCCTGGAAATCCCGCGCCTCGTCGCGGGCGGCGCTCCCGGGATCGAGGGGGCGGCCTGCTCGATGGTCGCGGTACACGGTGTGCGCGCGTTACCTGCCCTCCTGAAGTTGTTCGACAAGGCGTCCGACTTCGGCGAATGGCGTCAGGGCGTGGCCACGGCCCTCGCGCTCCTTCCGAGCGACGAAGCGTTCCACGCGCTGGTGTCGCGGCTGGACGTCCACACGCTCGTTCCCGCGGCCACCGAGGCAGCGCATCGCTTTCCCCGCCGCGCGATTCCCATCCTGGCCTCGCTCGGCGGCGAGCAGGCCGAGGCCATCCTGGCCGGCGTGGTGGCCGCGAACGAAGCAGTCGTGGACGAGATCGTCCCGACGCTCGCGGGTCCCGCGCGCGCGGTCGTCGAGAAGCTCCGCGCCAGGTCCGCACCTTCCGCGGACGAGGCGGGCCTGGACGCACTGCCGCGCGTCCTCGGCAGTCCTCCGTGGAACGAGAAGAGAAAACGCACCGCGACATCGGAGCCGCTCGAGCTCACGATGCTCGACGCACCGGTCGAGGCCATCTGGCCTGCGGGGTGGAAGGACGAGTGGGCCAGAACCTCGCCGTACGCTCCCTACCTCGACATCTACGACCTCTGGCGGGAACACTCGGGCCTCGATGATGCCGCGCTGCGCGCCCGCATCGCGGAAGCCGTGGTCAGGTTCAGGCATCTTTACGAGCACCCCTACACGCAGTCGCTCGTCTCAATGCCGGAGCGGCTGGCGCTCGCCGTGTGGGATGCCATGCCGCTCGACCGCTGGTCGCAATACGACGATCCGACGCCGTTTCTCGCGAAATTCGAAGTCCGGGCGCTGCCGACCCTGCTCCGCTACGTCGCCGCCAGTCCCGCCAGGCGGCTGGAGCTGTTGATCCCCTTCCGTGCGCCGGCCGCCGCCCCGCTCGTCGCGGACGCGCTCGCGAAACTGAAGACCGCGCGGCCGGTCGCACGGCGCTGGCTGCTGCGGCACGCGGAGGCCGCCGCGATCGGACTCATCCCGCCCGCGGTCGGACCGCGCGGAGCGGCACGCGATGCCGCCGCGAACGCGCTTCGCTTTCTCGCCGCGAACGGCCAGGAAGAGATCGTGATGGCCACCGCCGCGCGCTACGGCGCCGAGGCAGAGGCCGCGGTGCGCGAGGTGCTCGACTTCGATCCGCTGCTCCTCTTCCCGCCGAAACTCCCGGCCCTTCCGAACTTCTGGCAGCACGGCACGTTCGCGCGGCCGCTGCTGCGCGGGAGCGGCAAGGCGCTTCCGTCCAGTGCCATGAACGCGCTGGCCACCATGCTCGCGTTCTCATCGCTCGAGGAACCGTACGCCGGCATCGCCGACGTGAAAGAGGCCTGCGAACCGGCTTCGCTCGGCGCATTCGCGTGGGATGTGTTCTCCGCGTGGCTCGATGCGGGTGCACCTGCAAAAGAAGCCTGGGCCCTCGACGCCCTCGGCCACCTCGGCGACGACGCCTGCGCGCGCAGGCTCGCGCCGCTGATCCGCGAGTGGCCCGGCGAGACCGCGCACGCGCGCGCCGTGGCGGGGCTCGACGTGCTGGCCGCGATCGGCAGTGACGTCGCGCTCATGCACCTCAACGGCATCGCCCAGAAAGTGAAGTTCAAAGGGCTGCAGGAACGGGCCCGCGAGAAGATCGGCGACCTTGCCGAGCGCCGCGGCCTGACGGCGGAAGAGCTGGCGGACCGGCTCGTCCCCGACCTCGGGCTCGAGGACGACGGCTCGATGACGCTCGACTTCGGCCCCCGCTCCTTCCGCGTCGGCTTCGACGAGCATCTCCGCCCCTACGTCAGGGACGCGGAAGGGAAGGAGCTCCCCGACCTTCCCAGGCCGGGCAAGAGCGACGACGCCGAAAAGGGGAGAGAGGCCACCGAGCGCTGGAAGGCGTTGAAGAAAGACGCCAAGACGCTCGCCGCCCAGCAGATCCTGCGGCTGGAGCTGGCCATGTGCTCGCGGCGGCGCTTCGACGCCGCGGTCTTCCGCCAGTTCTTCGTCGAGCATCCGCTCGTGCAGCATCTGGTGCGCCGCGTCGTCTGGGGCGCTTACGACGAGACGGACACGCTGCTCTCCACCTTCCGCGTGTCGGAAGACCGCACGTACGCCGATGCTCACGACGATGCGTACGAGCTTCCCGAGGGCGCGCGGGTCGGGGTCGTGCACCCGTACGAGCTGGCGGACGACGTCGCGCAGGCGTGGGGACAACTCTTCGGCGACTACGAGATCCTGCAGCCGTGGGAGCAGCTCGGTCGCGAGGTTTACGGGATCGAGGACGACGAGCGTGGGGCGAAGATCCTCACACGCTGGGACGGGATCGACCTGCCGACGACCAGCGTCCTCAGGCTCAATCAGCGCGGATGGCGGCGCGGCCCCGCGGGCGACGGTGGATACGCGACGTGCTATTGCAAACCGCTGCCGTCGGGACATGAGGTGCGGCTGGAGCTCGAGCCCGGAATCGACGCCGGCGCCGTGCTGCAGGAGGAAGAGCAGACCCTGGGCGAGGTGATGATCACCAGCGCCGGCGACAGCTGGCAGCCGGCACCGGTGATGGCCTTCGGCGAGCTCGATCCGATTCTCTTCTCCGAAATCGTGCGCGACCTGGAGGCGCTGAGGAACTGATGGCCAAGCCGGTGAAGACCCCGACCGAATCGACGATCCAGCGTCCGCCCGCGGAGATCCTCTACGCGGACGAGCTGGAGCGTCTCGCCAAAGACGACCGTCAGCCGCGGCCTCCCGGCTGGCGGCTGTCGCTGCACGCCGTGAGGCGCTTCATCGTCGGCGACGATGCGCTGAAGATCCGCAGGAAGTTCGTCGGTAACTCCGCGCTCGTCGACCGGGCCATGGTCAGCCTGGCCACGAATCGCGGCCTGATGCTGGTCGGCGAGCCGGGGACGGCGAAGTCGCTGCTCTCGGAGCTGCTGGCGGCGGCCATCTCCGGCTGCTCGACGCTGACCATCCAGGGCGGCGCCTCGATCACCGAAGACCAGATGAAGTACTCCTGGAACTACGCGCTGCTCGTCGCCGACGGGCCGTCGCCGCGCGCCCTCGTGCCGGCACCGCTTTACTCGGGGATGAAGTCGGGGCAGATCGTCCGCTTCGAAGAGATCACGCGCTGCCCGCTGGAGGTGCAGGACGCGCTGCTCTCCACGCTGTCGGACCGCGTGCTGTCGGTTCCCGAGCTGAGCGGCGAGGAGGCGATGCTCTTCGCGCGCGACGGGTTCAACGTGATCGCCACGGCGAATACGCGCGATCGCGGCGTGAACGAGATGTCGAGCGCGCTCAAGCGCCGCTTCAACTTCGAGACGATCTTCCCGATCGCCGACTACCAGACCGAGCTCGCGCTCGTGCGCGACGAGACGGAGCGGCTGCTGCTGCGCTCGGGAGTGCCGACCGCGGTGCCCGAGCCGGTGCTGGAGATCCTGGTCACGACCTTCCGCGAGCTGCGCTCGGGCGAGACGGGCGAAGGCCAGGCCATGGAGCGTCTCAGCGCCGTGCTGTCGACGGCCGAGGCGGTGTCGGTGGCTCACGCGGTGGGCGTGCGCGGACACTTCCTGCGCGGCGGCGAGGCTGTTCCCGGCGACGTGGTCGAGTGCCTGGCCGGTACGGCGGCCAAGGACAATCCGGAAGACCTCAAGAAGCTGCGCCGCTACTTCGAGCAGCGCGTGTCGAAACGGAAAGGCGACGCGTGGCGGGCCTTCTACGAGGCGCGCCATCTCCTGCCGGGATGACTCTGCACGTCGTCGGCGTCCGTCATCACAGTCCCGCGTGCGCGCGAGTGGTGGCGGAGGCGATCCGCACGCTGCGGCCGCGCCACGTGCTCATCGAAGGGCCGGCCGACATGAACGGCCGCATCGCCGAGCTCCTGCTTCCGCACCAGCTGCCGGTCGCGCTCTTCACGTATTTCCATGGAGACGATCGCACGCACGCCTCCTGGACGCCGTTCTGCCGTCACGCGCCGGAGTGGGTCGCGCTGCAGGAGGGGCATGCCGCCGGCGCGCAGGTGCGGTTCATCGATCTTCCCGCCTGGGACGACGCATTCGCGGGCGTGCGGAACCGCTATCGCGACCGGAAGGATCGCGCGGCGGAGTACGTCCACGCGCTCTGCGTAAAGTTCGGATTCGACGACAGCGACACGCTCTGGGATCACCTGTTCGAGCAGCCGATGCCGGTGGCGGAGCTCGCGGAGAGGCTGACGGTCTACTTCGAATCGCTGCGCGCGGATGACGACGCCGAGGAGCGCGACGTTACCCGGGAGGCGTTCATGGCGCGCTTCATCCGCTGGGCGCTCGCCGATGGCGGCGACGTGCTCGTGGTCTGCGGCGGCTATCACGCGCCGGTGCTGGCGCGCGTGGCAGCGGACGGTCCCGCGGAGCTGCCGCGCGTCGCGGAACCGGAGGCCGGCACGCGCCACGGGACGTACCTCGTGCCGTACTCCTTCAAGCGTCTGGACAGCTTCGTCGGGTACGAGTCGGGGCTGCCGTCGCCCGCCTTCTACGACGCGCTCTGGGACGATCCCGCGGGCGCTGCCGAGAAGCTCCTCGGCGAGGCCACGCTGCGCCTGCGCGCGAAGAAGCAGCCGGTCTCGCCCGCGGACTTCATCGCTTCGCTCTCGCTCGCGCGCGGCCTGGCCCGGACGCGCGGCCACGCCACGCTGTCGCGCACGGACGTCCTCGACGGCATCGCCGGGGCGCTCGTCAAGGACGCCCTCGACGCGCCGCTGCCCTGGAGCTATCGCGGCACGCTGCATCCGAAAACGGACCCGCTGCTCGTCGAAGTGATGGCGGCGTTCTCCGGGGAGCAGGAGGGGCGTCTCGCGGAGGGGACCCCGCGGCCGCCGCTGCTGGCCGAGGTGCTCGAACGGCTGGAGGCGAACGACCTGACGCCGCGCAGGGACGCGTTCACGGTCACGATCGACCTGACGAAGGACCTCGCCCGCAGCCGCATCCTGCACCGCCTGCGCGTGCTGGAGATCCCCGGGTTTCGCAGGGTAAGGGGGCCGCAATGGGCGACCGACGTCGAGACGGCGGAGGTGTGGGAAGTCCGCCAGCTCTTCGAGACGGAGTCGGCGCTGATCGAAGCCGCTGCGTGGGGCGCCACGCTCGAGACCGCGGCCGCGGCCCGGTTGTCGGAGGCGCTGGAGCAGTCCGCGGGGAAGCTCTCCCGTCTCGCGGCCTTGCTCGGCGAGGCCGTCTTCACCGGGATCGACAGCTTGTCCGCGCAGGTGCTCGGCCATGTGGCCGCCGGGGCGCAGCAGGAGCCGTCGTTCGCGGAGCTGGGGGAGGCGGGGAGGCATCTCCTCGCGCTGTTTCGCCACGGGGCGCTCCTCGGCGTGGAAGGCGCGACCGCGGTTGGCACGGTGCTCTCGGCGATCTACACGCGCGGGCTGTGGCTGGTGGAAGGGCTGCAGGGAGAGACCGCGCCGGCGAACGAGGCGGAGCTCCGCGCCGTCGCGCTGCTGCGGGATCTCGTGCGCTTCGCGTCGGGCGCACTCGTCGCCGATCCCGTGCACGGCGAGTCCGTCATGCGCCGGCGAGGGGAAGACCGGCAGGCGCCGCCCGCCATTCGAGGCGCGGCGATCGGCTTCCTCTGGAGCACCGGCCGCGGGACGGTGGACGATGCCTCGCGTGGACTGGCCGGCATGGCGCGTCCCCTGGCGATCGGCGATTTCCTGGCGGGGCTCTTCAGCGTCGCGCGTGAGGAGGTCATGGGCTCGGACGGGCTCGTCGCCGCCATCGATGCCGCCTTGAACGCGCTCGAGGCCCACGATTTTCTCGTGTCACTTCCCGCGCTGCGCCTGGCGTTCTCGTTCTTTCCGCCGCGGGAGCGCGAGCACGTGGCGCAGCGCATCGTTGATCTGCATGGGGCCTCGGTGAGCGCGCGCTCGCTGGTGCGCGCGGAGGTCGCCGCGGACATCGTCGTGCGCGGTCTTGCCGTCGAAGAGGCCGTGTCGCGGCGGGCGGAGAGGTACGGCCTGGCATGAACCAGATCGCTCCTCTGCAGCGCTGGCGGCTGGTCCTGGGCGAAGCCGCGGACGAGATGACGAGGCTCGGCGGCGACCTGGCCGCCATGGATGCCGCGCTGGCGTGGCTGTACGGGCGCGATGCCGCGCTGGCCGATCGCGACATCCGCGGGCGCTCGGGCGGCAGCGAGCCGTCGGCGCTCAGCGTTCCCGACTGGATCAGCGAAGTGCATCGTCTCTTTCCGAAGGAGACCATCGAACGCCTGGAGCAGGATGCCGTCGAACGATTCCGGATCGACGAGGTGGTGACGAATCCCGACGTGCTGGCCAGGGTCGAGCCGAACGAAGTGCTGCTCGCCGCCGTGCTCAAGACGAAGCACCTGATGAATCCCGAGGTGCTGGCCATGGCGCGGAAGCTCGTGGAAGAAGTGGTGCGGCGGCTGATGGAGAAGCTCGCGCGCGAAGTGCGGCAGACGTTCTCCGGCGCGCTCGACCGCCGACGCCGCTCGCCGCTCGCCTCCGCGCGCAACTTCGACTTTCGCACGACGCTGCGCACGAACCTGAGGCACTGGTCGCCCGAACGGCGCCGGCTGCTCATCGAGCGCGCGCATTTCTTCTCCCGCACGCGCCGCTTCTCCGAGCAGTGGCAGATCATCCTGCTCGTCGACCAGAGCGGCAGCATGGTCAGCTCGGTCATCCATTCCGCGATCACGGCCGCCTGTCTGTGGGGCCTGCCGGGGATGCGCACGCACCTCGTCGCGTTCGACACCGCGGTCGTCGACCTGACGCGGGACGTGACCGATCCGGTCGAGCTGCTGATGAAAGTGCAGCTCGGGGGCGGGACGGACATCGCGCAGGCGGTGGCGTACGCGGAGAGTCTCATCGAGGCGCCGCGCCGCGCGATCGTCGTGCTCATCACCGACTTCTTCGAAGGGGGCTCGCCCGCGCAGCTCGTCAGCCGCGTGCGCGCGCTGCACGAGCAGGGGACGAGCGTCCTCGGCCTGGCGGCACTCGACGAGCAGGCCAATCCTTCTTACGACCGCGATCTCGCGGCACGTCTCGTGGCCGCCGGCGCACAGGTCGGCGCCATGACTCCCGGGGAGCTCGCGGGGTGGATCGCGGAGAAGGTGCGCGCATGAGGGCCGACCTGCTCGCGCTGACGCCGGAGAGTCTCGCGGCCCTGGCGAACGCGGGCCTCGTGAAGCGCGCGCAGAAGGAACTGCAGCAGGGAAAGGCGCCGGCGATCGCCGAAGACGGCGGCGGCGCCGTGACCGGGACGTTCGAGGACGGCGCGGTGGCGCGGCTGCTGCCCGGCGTGCCGCTGCGCGACTGTCCCTGCAGTTGCGGGGCGACGGGCACCTGCCGGCATCGCGTCGCGACCGCGCTCGCCTATCAGGCGGCGAACGGGAGCGCGGCCGCGCCGGCAGCTCCCTGGTCGCCCGGTGCCATCGCCGACGATTCGCTGCGCGCACGCCTCGGCGCGCGCACGTTCGACCGGGCGCTGCAGAAGCGCGCGGCGGGCGTGATCGAGATCCGGCGCGACGCGGTTCCGTCCGCCCATCTCTCGACGTGCACGGTGCGGTTTCTCGTCGCCGGTGATCTCGCGCACGCGTCGTGCGACTGCGAGGCGAGACACGATTGCGAGCATCTCGCGCTCGCGGTCTGGGCGTTTCGCGAGGCCGATGCGAAGGCTCCCGATGCGCGCTCGCTGATCGTGGAGCTTCCTTCCTCCGGCGCCTCCGTGCAGGGACCGGGCGAAGCGCTCGACGAGGCGGTGTCGCTGGCGGCCGACGTGATCGTGACCGGCGTGGTCAACACGACCGAGTCGATGGCGCAGCGATTCGCGCTGGCGAAGCGGAGTCTTGCCGCCCGAGGATTGACCTGGCCGCTCACCGCCATCAAGGACCTCGAGGAGAGCCTCGCCGCGTACCGGTCGCGCAGCAGCCGCTTTCATCCGTCGGACGTCGCGGAAGTGCTCGCGGAGCTCTACGCGCGGCGCGATGCAGTACGCCGGGGCGGTGAAGTCCCTGCCCGCGCGATCCTCGGCGAAGGGGAGGCGCTCGAGACGCGGCTCGATCTTGCCCGTCTGGTCGGCCTCGGCGTGCGCGTGGAGGCCGATGGACGCGACCGTCACGCGGAGGTGTATCTCGCCGATCCGCAGACGGCCGCGGTGCTCGTCCTGCGCAAGCGCTTCGCGATTCCGGAAAGCGAGACGCCTCCCGACGCGGCCGCGCTGGCCTCGCGGCGCGTGGCCTCGGGCGTGACGCTGTCCGGCGCGGCGACGGGGCAGATCGTGACGCGCGTGGCGCGAAGGATGGCCAGCCGCGTGGTCGTCCTCGGCGAGTCGCGCGGCGGGGCGACGTCCGTCGTGCCGCAGGCGGGCGAATGGGAGCAGATCCCCGCGCCGCTCCGCGTGTCGCGCTTCGCGGAGCTGAAGGCGTCCTGGAGCGCGCGCGCGCCGCGCTTTCTGCGGCCGCGCATCGTGGCGGAGGACGTCCACATCCTGGAGGTCGCAGCGGTGACGGACGTCGCCTATCTCCCCGGCAGCCAGTCGCTCGTGGCAACGCTGGTCGATGACGACGGGGACACGCTGGAGCTGTCGAAAGCCTGGCGCGCCGTGGCCCCGCGCGCACTCGACGTGTGGGGCGCCCTGCTCCTCGGCCGTTACGGAAGGGTGCGATACCTCAGCGGCGAGATTCAGCGCGGACCGCACGGCTTCGAGGTCTCGCCTCTCGCCGCGGTCGCCGATCGCTTCCTCGTGCCGGAGCTGGAGAAAGAGTGCCCGGCCGCCGAGGTGCCCACGGGACGTGCGGCAGGCAACGCGGACGGGCTCTCCGATGCCGCCTCCGCCGCCGTGTCCGTCCTCGAGGCGCTCGCGCATCACGGGCTCCGCTACGCCTCCTCCGCGATCCACGAACGGGTCCGGACGGCCATGGCGCGGCTCGAGTCGGCCGGTCTCACGACCAGCGCGGAGCGCCTGCGCGCGTTGTCGAACGCGTGCGCGGAGGCGCAGTCGAATGGGGAGCCGGAGTCGTGGCGCCGCGCCGCGGACGCCTGGGCAACCGCGGCGATGCGGCTGGAGCTGGTGATGGATCAGCTGAGCGGCGCCGGCGCGGGGTGATCCAGGGTCCGCACCGCGGAGCGATACCTCGCCGGGATGAGCAACTGCCGGGCGATCGAGTGCAATCCGGTGCGGACGAGCAGGGGATAGAGCCGCACGAGAAGCCGCAGCCACTCCGCACGCTTCAACCGCAGCAGGCCGCGCACGTGCCCGGGAGCGAGGATGGCCTGGATCCGGAGGAGGAGCTGATACCGCCAGGGGCCGAGGTGATTCCGGTACTCGGCATACAGCGCGTCCGTGGCATCGCCATGCAGCAGGTCGCGGTGCAGGTGCCGCTCGCGATCGGTTTTCCACTCGGCGTACGTCGGCGGGAGGCCGGGGATCTGCAGGCCGGTACCCACCCGGTAAAACACGTCGTAGAGCTCGCGCTGCTCGTCCGCGCTCAGGGGGCGCGCGAGCAGCTCATGAGCTCTCTCGGAGTAGTCGATGAGCATGTAGAGCACGTCGCGGTGGGCCCAGTCGGGGATGTGCTGCCCTCGCTCGCGCTCGACCGCCTGGTGCGCCGCCCGGATGCGAGCGCACGTGCGCGAGGCCGTCCTTTCGTCGGCGAAGACGATCTGCTGCCCATAGCTGGCGGTGGAGAAGAGCCGTCCGATGGGATCGCGCGGTAACTCGCCGGTGAAGAACAGCCAGTCGACGGCGCGGTTGAGCGCGAACTCGGCCGCGGAGCCGGCGAAGACCAGGAGCACCATGTCTCCATTGCCCCAGATCCTGCGCACGACGGAGCTTCGCTCGACGAAGTCGGCCACGCGTCGATAGTAACGTCATGGGCACGCTCACTGACGCGATTCGTGCAGAAACTCCTCGCGCTCCCCCGCGGTCAATTCCCGCGTGGCACGCGATCGGGCCAGGGCGATGAGAGCATCGACCGGCCCGCACTCGTCACAATCGTAGATTCGCGCCGTATCGCCGGCGACGAGTAAGCGCTTTCCGTCGGGAGTGAACGTCGCCGTCACCGCATCCAATGACTCGCCCGGAAGCTCGATCAGTCTGGCCCTTGTGCGCGCATCCCACACCGTTGCGCGATTGTGGCCACCGCCCGTGATGACGAGCGTCCCCTTCGGGTTGAAGGAAGCGGTGGCCCAGCGGTCCCGGTCGCCGCGCAGTTCGGTGATCTGGTGACCTGTCGCCACTTCCCACACGCGCGCCGTACTGTCCTGCCCCAGCGTCACGAGGAGACGTCCCAGATGCACGTGCTCTGCTCCGCGTCGGAGGTGGCCAGCAGCGTGCCGTCCGGACTGAAGACCGCGCTCACGACCGCATCCTCGTCCCCATGCCCGCGCAATTCGACGAGTGGTTTTCCGGTGCTGACATCCCACAGTCGCGCGATCCCCTTGTTGCTCGCGGTCGCGAGGAGCCGCGCGTCCGGGCTGAACGCCACATCGAATGCCGAGCGTTCGGCGAGCTCCACGTTGCGCGTGCCTCGGATCGATACACGCCCGTCCGAGCTCGCGATGGCGATCATCGCGCCGTCCCGGGAAAGGACGGCCTTTCTGATGCCGCGCCGAGGGATCTCGAGCCCGGTGGAGCGCGAGAGCTGAATCCCTTCCCAGACCCGCGCGGTCGCGTCGAGGCTCGCCGTCGCGACACGGTTGCCGTGCGCACTGAACTGCGCGCTGGTGACGACGTTCCGGTGTCCGCGCAGTGCGGCCACCAGCGCGCCTGTCGCCACGTCCCATACGCGCGCGGTCTTGTCTTCGCTGGCGGTGACGGCGTGGGTGCCGTCGGTGCTGAATGCGACGTCGAAGATTCGTCCCGCGTGACCGGTGAGCTCGAACACCACTTCGCCCGACGTGGTGTCCCAGAGAAGAACGCGATTGCCGAATTTCTCGACGGCCGCGATGCGCCGGCCGTCGGGGCTGAAGACCGCCTCGTCCGCCGGCCAGGTGGTAGTCAGCGTCGGGCCGGCCGTCCACGTCGCGGTCTGCCAGAGTTGCACGAGGCTCTCGTCCGGAAGCGTGGCGGCCAGCTTGCCGTCGGGACTGAACACGACCTTGCCGACTGGCGTCGACGCCTTTTTCAACTCTGCCGTCGTCGAGCCGGTTTTCACATCCCACACGCGCGCCGTTGCATCGGCACCGCCGGTGAGGATCGACGCGCCGTCGGGGCTGAATGCCGCCGAGCGGACCGCGCCGGCGTGGCCGCGGAGCTCCGCGATCGTCTTGCGCGCGGCGATGTCCCAGATCACCGCCGCGTCTCCTCGGGGCAGGACCAACAGCCGTGAGTCGGGACTGAACGTGTCCGCGGTGACGAGAACGTGATGTCCGTCGAACCGCGTCACGCTTTTCGCGGCCGCGACGTCCCACAACCGGGCACCCTGGTCATCGCCCGAGCTGATGAGGAATCGCCCGTCGCGGCTGAAGGCGAGGCTGTGGACGCGCTCCGTGTGTCCGCGCAACTCGGCGATCGCGGCGCCGGTTGCCGCATCCCACAATCGCACCGTCCGGTCTTCGCTGGCGGTGGCGACGCGCCGGCCGTCGGGACTGAAGGCCGCGCTCCAGGCGCCGGCGGTGTGTCCGCGCATGGCGGCGCGTACGTGAGATTGCACCAGCGCGAGCCGCAACGCACTTTCGGCGTGGCTGGTTCGGGAGACCCTGGCCCCTTCGGAAGCGAGCAGCACGCTCAGTTCCGGATCGAGCGCCAGTTGCGCGGTCGCGCTCGTGGCCAGCTCGTGCGAGCGGGAGACGCGGCTCTGTTGGATGGCCAGGTATGCGGCGGCGACCGAGGAAATCGTCAGCGCGAGCAAGGCGACCGCGGCGCCCCAGGCCACGCGCCGTGTGCGCCTGTGCTGGCGCACGTCTTCTCCGTCCAGCTCGTCCTTCGCGCGCCCGAGCAACGGCGCGGCAATGTCGAGCATCGCTGCGCGAAACTGCGAGTGCCTCAGGCTCAACGTCTCCACGCTTTTCGCCCAGCGGAGATCGACGTACAGCGGCTCACCGCTGAAGCGTCCCTGCAGGATGTTCGAAAGCGCGGTCGTGCGCGACCAGTCGAAGTCTCCTGCCGCCTGGTTCCACGCCAGCTCTCCCTCCGTGAGCAGGATCAACAGGTTTGCGGCCGAGCGATGCTGCAGCCACCACGCGATCTCCTGCCCGACCCACTGCGACGCGGCCGCGCGCGGCGAGGCCATCAGCAGGAACCACTCCGATTCGGCCAGTGCCTTCTCGATCGTGAGCCACAGTGCCGGATTCGCTGACAGACTGGTCTTGTCGCGAAAAATGCGCATCGCCCGCAACCGGTACCACGGCTTCGCAAACCGATGCAGCGCCGACTGCACCGCCGGAGCGAGCCGATCGTCCGCGGCATGGCTGTAGGAAACGAAGCCTTTGTAGAGCATCGCGGCGGGACCACTGTAGGCCATCAGTGGCTGGGTCGCCGGACGAAAATGACGGGTAAGGGTATGTGCCGCCGCTGGAAGGGCGTACCGCCGTCCGGCGAGACGCCGGAAGACGTCGTCCAGAAGGCGTTCCATCAGGCGCTGAGCGGCGTGGCGTCCGCAAGTTTCCGAAGGAAGACGTCGACCTCTACGTCTTCTTCGTGATGGTGGTGAGGAGCCTCATCAGCCATCTCGCCGAAAAAGAGGAGAACCGCTGCGTCCACACGCCGATTGAAGAAAGCGCGAGCCTGTTGATGGATTGGAAGCACACGCCGCGGGAGGCGGAGCTCGCGGCAGCCGCGGATGTCGCGCGCGTGCTCCGGGACTTCGCGCCGGACAAATTGATGACGGATTACATCCACCTGCGACTCGAGGGTCAGTGCCGGAACGCCGCCGAATATGCCTGCGCTCTCGGTGTCACTGTCGCTGAGATTCACAACATGAACCGTCGCCTGGCGCGCTACCGCGACCGGCAGAGACGGGAAAACGAGACCGACCGATGAACGACCGAACTGAACATCGCCCATACCGCGAGCTCGACGACGATGAACGTGACTACGCAACGGCTCCGATCGACGAGATCCGTCGAGAGCTGGAGCGCTACGACGTGCGCGTGGAGCCGGCGATCGCCGGTGCGAGTCCTGATCGACGAGCGGACTCCGCGCGTGCCGGCGCTCGATCTCGAGACGATGTACCTCGAGCACCTGGCATCGATCGAGCGAATCGCTGCGTTCATCGCGCACCGAAACCATTTGGCCGCTGACGAGACCGCGGAGTTCAGCCAGGTCGTGCGCGTGAAACTGTTCGAAAACGACTACGAGATCATCCACAAATTCGAGAGCCGCAGCAGCTTCACCACCTATCTCACCACCGTGATCGCGCGTCTGTTCCACCAGTGGCGCGTCGAGCAATGGGGGGAATGGCGGCCGTCCGCCGCAGCGAGAGCGCTGGGGGAGACGGCCATCGCTCTCGAACGCCTGATGAGTCGCGACGGCTTCACGCTCCCGGAGGCCGTGACGATGCTCACGACGCGCCATTCGCAGTATTCCGTCGAAGAGCTCGAAGCCATCTACGTCCGACTCCCGCTCCGCAAACCTCGGCCGGTGCTCATCTCGGACGAGACCGTCCTGGCGGAGCTTCCCGGCGAAGGCTCGGCGGAGGAACGGGTGCGCGCTGGCGAGCGCGAGATCGCATTGCACTCCGCTGCCGCCGGTCTCGATCGTGCGCTCGGTGGCTTCAGCCCGGACGACCGGCTCATTCTGCAGTTGCGGTTCTGGAAACGGATGAAGGTGCCGGAGATCGCGCGGATCCTGCGCCTCGATCAGAGGAAGGTCTTCACGCGCCTCGAACACTTGCTCAAGGCGCTGCGGCGGGCTCTCGAAGACGAGGGGATCGACCATGCGGCCGTCGGCGAGCTGATGGACCAGCCGGCGCTGGACCTTTCGCTGGAACTGCGGCCGGAGTGGACCTCGGGGTCAAACGGCGATCGGCGGTAACGATGTCGCGCGGCATCCGCGACCGCGCTCGCGGCAATCGCCTACAGGTTGCCCTTGATCATCGCGGCCTACACTGCCGGGCGTGAAGGTGCTCGGCTCGATCGTTTGCGTGGCGCTGCCGCTCCTCGCGGGGGCCATCGGCGGAATCGCGTCGCGGAGCGCACCGGCGTTCTACGCGCAACTCGTGAAGCCGGAGTGGGCTCCGCCGCCGTGGCTCTTCGGTCCGGTATGGACGGTGCTGTATCTGATGATGGGATTGCGGCGCTGCGGTGACGTTCGCAGCCATGCTGAACTGGACGCTGTGGCAGCGGAATCCGGCACTGCTCTCGTGAGCAATCGAAAGAGAACGGCCGGCTTTCCAGCCGGCCGCAAGGAAAGTCGAAAGTTGGTAGCGCATACGGGATTCGAATCCGATCACGTGTCCACGCACGCAACCGCTCCGGGGCCGGACGGCCAAGTGAGCGGGTGGAAGGGAGCGAGCTTGTACCGCCGGACGCCGCGCTGGAGGCGCAGACGCGACATCGACGTGACCGTCGTGTCGATGTCGGCGGTGTCTGTCGTCGGCACTTCCCGTCGCTGCGCGCCGTTCGACGCGAGCGCGAAGAGGATGAAGAGGATCGCGAGAATGACCAGCAGCGTCACCCAACCCGGCGTTCCTCTCTTTGCCGGAGCCGCTGGCGAGACGCGGACTGGCGGCTGGTAAATCGGGATTCCGTCCAGCGTCACCGGCGGCTCGGGGGCGGAGGGTGGTTGCCTGTCGAAATCGTCGGGTGTGACCGGCATGTGAAGTCCCGAGCCGTTCGGCTCATGCCTCCTTTCCGTCGATTTTGACCCGGCAGCGGCCTTGTGGATCGAACATCACGACCCCCGGCCGCAGCGGGATACGCGCGGGGCCGGGGAAGGATTTCCAGATGTTGGCGACCTCGATGCTCCTGGCGTTGACCTGTGCGCCGCTCGGTACGACGACGTCCACGGAGCCGTCGCGATTGCGCTCGATCGTCGCGCGAATCTGAAACGTCGTGCGGGCGAGGTCGAGAATGGTGCTTGCGTCGGCGAACGCGACCTGATGCGTGGGCGCGGGAGGGACGGCCGAGAGGACGACATCCGTCATCTTCTTGCGGGGCGGACGGCCGGTCGCGATCTCCCGGAGCACCTCGCGCCAGTCATTGGGTGACGGGCGGTCGAGCGGCCGCACGGCCTTGATCGCGCTGCGGACGAGCTCCGCGACCTTCGGGTACTTCTTCAAGAGGTACGGATGCGGCTCGCCTGCGCGGCGGCAGAGCTCTGCCTCCTGGTCGTAGACCCAGCCGAGGGCGTCGTCGCGAGCGACGGCCGGGTCGCCGACGACGAGAAACTCCTGGATCAGGATGGCCATGCCGAGCCGGTCGCTGCCGATACTGACGGACCGCTGGTTCCAGATCTCCGGCGCGGCATAGCCCGGCGAGCCCTTGATCTGCAAATCGAGCTGCGGGTGCGCGGGATGCACGAAGGCGTCGAAGTCGACGAGGGCCATGTCGCCGGCGTGCGGCTCGGCAACGGTCAGCATCACATTGCCTTCGGACAGATCGGCGTGGATGAAGTGATTCTTCTCGAGCGTCTGGATGGCCGTGGCCAGTCCGTAGGCCCACGTTGCCCGGATTTTGACGTCGGGCCACCCGGTCGGCGGATAGCTCCCCGCCTTCACGCGCTCCTTCAGATCGGCCCAGCTCTCGCCGCTGACTCTCTTCATCAGGATGGCGAACGGCGTGTGGCGGCCGACCCGCTCGATGATCTCGTAAGGGGCGCCGGCGAGCGCGTCGGCGATGGGTTTGTTGCGGTTGGCGAGACGCTGCTGCACCAGCAGCTCCGATCGCTTGCGGCGGGCGGTGTTCGGATCCCAGAAGCACTTGATGCAACACTCCGTGTTCGCCATTGCATCGAAGGCGAACTGCACGAGCCCTTCACCGCCGGGGCGGTAAGCGACCTGTCGGGACGTGCCGCTGATCCGGTACGTGCGCCGGTTCGAGGCGACCAGACTGGTCCCCTGCCGTAATCTCGCTTCTTCCATCAGCTCGTAACGTGTCATTGGCGGTCATCGTCTCCGTACGGTGATTCGCACCAGGGCGAGGTTGTCTTCGAAAAGGCGGCTCTCGCCGTCCTGCCGGTGGAGCTCGTCGGCTCTCGCCGCGGCGGCGGTGAGGACATCGAGGGCGGAGCATCTCTGGTCGAACTTCGAGAAAACATCGGGGATCAGGTTGCGCAGGGTGGTGATGACGGGATCGGAATGGCCGCGAGTGAGGCCGTCGGAGGAAGCGATGAGATCGTCGCCGGGCTCGAGATCGGTGAGTGCGAACTGCGCGCTGCCGATCGACTGGTCGCCCACCGGGCCGGGACAGATCGCCGCCGAGATGACGGTCTCGGTATTGTCGACGGTGAACAGGCTGCGCGCCGACAGGTCGGCGCTGCGCCAGACTTCCACCGCTCCGTCGCCGATGCGAATCACGCCGGCCCGGGCCTGGCGGCCGTCGCGCGGCTCGGTGACGACGCCCGCGACGAGCGTCGACGCGAACGCCGGGCCGATCGGTCCCATCTTGCGCGTCAAGGTGTTCTCCATGAACCGCCGGGCATTGCTGAGTGGTAGCGGCTCGGCGCCGCGGATGAGGCTCCACGTCTCCTCGTCGAGGTTCGCCAGCGCGTGGGTGAGACATTCCCCGACGAGCCGCCGCGCGGCGTCGGCAGCATCGCGCAACACGGCACGCATCACGGTCTCGCTGCCGTCCGGCGGCATGTGCTCGACCAGATGAGCGACCGCGGCCTGCACCGCCGTCCATGCAGCGAAGCGCGAGCCGTACGAGGTAGTGACGCCATCGGCGAGCGCGAAGACCACACGGCCATCGCCGAGGTCCGCCGCGGCGGCGTCCTGATTCTCGCGCAGGGTTGCGTACGACGGGCCGCGGTGCGTGGCCAGACGAATCTCCAGGATGCCGCTCGACGTGCGGCGAAAGACACCGGTCGATTCGTCGGCACGCAATCCGGCGGAGGCGAAGGCGCGATGAACGTCGAAGGCGGGGGTGTGCTTCCCGGGCTCACTGCCATGGGCGGGGTCGCGCCCGGGCGCCGGCTTGCGCGTTTGCACCGGCTCGGGGTCAGACTTTGTCCGCAGCGCGCCGCGTGCTTCGGGCACGATCTTCCGGAGGTAAGCGCTGTTCTCCGCGCGGCGCTGGGGCACCTGCGAGGCGACGGTCTGCAGCACGAGTGCCGTGGCATGAATGACCGTTCCGCCATCATCGATCTCGAGGCAATCGATGAACTGGAGCGCCCCGTCCAGCAGCGGCCAGAACGGCGAGCCCGGCTCATTGATGTTGCGGGTGGATGGTGCCGGCCAGTGCTGTGGCGCGAGTCTCTGCTGCATCGCATCGCGCACGTCGGCAAGGGCCGGCTTCTTTGCCGCCAGCAGAAAGAGAGCGCCGACCTTCACCCGATCCCGCGCCCCATCCACGCTGCCCCGGAGCTCGTCGTACAGGAGCGCCGCGAGCAGCTGGACGACCCGCGGAGAACGATCCAGGCGAGTGCCGTACTTCACACTCAGCCGGTCCGGCGAAGGATCATGCGCGGCGATCATGGATTGTCGAACTGTTGAACGAGATCCTGCGCCGACCCGCCCTGGACGACGGTCTTCCGCACTTCGGCGATGAAGTTGCCGAGCTCGGAGGGCTCGATGTTCACCGCCAGCTCCTCCTTCGACGCGATCACCTTCATCACGTTCTCGAAAGCCTCCTGAGTCATGCCGATGCCGCAGGCGACGACATCGATGCTGCCCCCCACCATCTTGAGACTCTTGAGCTTCTGCGCCGGTGCAGTCACGTCGGGTCCGGTGTTCTCGCCGTCGCTGAAGAAGACGACGATCGGATTCGGCGCGGCTTCCTCCTTGAACTTCGGCAGCGACCGGAGCTGCTTGAGCGAACGGTCGGTGACCGCGGCTGCCCATTCGAGCGCCGGCGCCATCTCCGTTCCGCCACTGTCGCCGGTGAAGTTGAGCGTATCGATGTCGATCGTGTTCGGCGCGGCACACTCGGCGAGCGCGGTCACCTCGTCTCCGAACTTGGCGATGTTGACGAGATACCTGTAGCCGCCCGCGCCCATATTGCCGCCCTGGATCTCCATCACCATCTGCTTCAGCGCCTCTGTGGCCTGGGTGGACTTGAAGTCCGCGGACATGCTGCCGCTGTCGTCGACGACGAGCGTGACGATCTGCGGAGACTCGGAATTCGCTTTCTTCGTGGTCAGTCGTTGCGTAGCCATACGTGGTCCTTTCTCAAAGTAGTCCTGCATCCCTGAGCGTTTGCTGAACGACGTGTCGTCGCCTGAGGTAGAGAAAGAGGGAGAGGGCGAGGGAGCCGAGCGACAGCAGAACCGCGAAGCCGGCGCCGAAAGAGCGTCCCTCGCCGGGAGACGCGCCTTGCGGCACCGCTCCCGCCACGCTTGCATGCAGCGCTTTCCGGCGGACGGACACAAGGTTGCGGTCGATCGTTTCGATCTGGCTGTTGAATTCGGATGTAGGCGTTTTGCCGGTGACGAGGTCGAGCAGCAGTTCGTCGGTGCGGTCCGCGAGCCGCTCGGTAGCCGTGCCTCTCTCTTCCGTCCAGATCAGCCGCCGCAGCGTGATCAGCCGCTCGGCAGCGTCGCGTCGCAGCTCCGCCTCGGCTTTCTTTGCAGCCTCGGCAGCGTGCTGCTCCGCCGTGTCCGTTCGCGGGGTGGTACCAGCAGCCCGGGTCTCGATAGCCATCAGCGCCAGACAGCCCGCAACCGCGAACAAGCGCATTGCCATATCCCCTCCGTCCTTCTGTGTTGCCGTGATAGACGGAGGCGAGGTGCCGGATTTTCAGATCGGCATGAACCCGGCGCCGAGGTTTCCGGTCGGCACATGGATCGAGAGCCGGTCGAACTGCTTCGTATCCTCTCGATAGCGCAGCACGTGCAGCGGAACCTTCGGATCGCGCGCGTGCTTCGTCATCGCCGCGGTGAGGTCGTTCGGATTCGTCACGGGGAGGAGGCCGTACGTGGTGATGATGTCGCCGCGGCGCAGCCCGGCCGCGGCGGCCGCGCCGTCATTCACCTGGAAGAGATAGACCCCGCCGTGAACGTGCAGCTCGCCAGCCTGTCGCGTGAGCGCTTGCGCGGTCGTCGCGTAGAGCCGCGCGGTCGGGTCTTTCGCGCCGAACATCTCCTCGTATTTCACGAACGCCTGTTCCGCGTCCTGCACCCGCCCGAGCTGCCGCAGCGAGATGGGCTTGCCCACGACCTCGTTCCACTTGTCGGTCGGGTGGATGGTCAGCTTCGACTGGAGATCGGCGATGCCACGGGTGAGCTCAGAGTCGCGCGCCTGTGCGAGCTCGGCGCCGAGCGCCGCCTTCTCACGCAGCAGCTCTCCGAGGCCGCGGGCGACCTCGACCATGTCGGCATCGACCGACCGTGGACGTCGCAGGATCTGCAGCGTGTCGAGGCCGGGCTTTTTCCCGGGGATGACATCGAGCACGCGCAGGGCGTACAGGAACGCGAGGCGGCTCTGCAGCTCGAGCCCGCGCACCGCGAGCGACAGCCGCTGCGCCGCGAGGGCATCGGGTTTTCGCGCGCCCGCGTCGAGCGTCTCCAGTACGACGTCGGAGCGGTAGGCGGCCTCCTTCAACTGTTTGTAAAACTCGTGCACGCGCTCCGGGGAAGCGTTTGCCGTCGTCACGGCCTGGCGGATGAGATCCGTGACGTCGGCGTGCAGCGGCGCGCTGTTGAACGCTTGCCGCAGTGACGCCGCGGCCTGCTGCGACAGCAGCTGCGCGTAGGTATTCGCATTGATCTCCGCCACTACCGGGGCGACGTTGCCCATTCCGGCGCGCAACTGCGCTCCGAATTCATCGGGGGTGGCCGCGGCACGGGCCAGGCCGATGCGCGAGTCGAGCGAGTGGAGGTTGTGCACGATCTCGTTCGCCAGCAGGCTTCGCGCCGTTGCAATCTTGCGCTTGCGCTCCTCCTCGCTGTCACCTTGCTGGATCTGCATGCCCACGACCGTGACCGGCCCGTTCGCGTAAATGTCTCCGGTTTTCACCGTGATGTTCTGCACCGCGTCCGACCGCGTCGTCGTGTAATTCACGACGCCCGCGACCAGTGAGAGCATCAGCAGCCCGATCGCGCTCGGCAGGAGCACGCGGTGGGGGAGCCCGCCGAGATCCTTTGCGCGGAGATCGAGGACGAACGTGGCTGCGGCGCTGAACGCGGATGCCGCGGCAACGAGTTTGAGAACCGTCATCAGATTGCTCACGTCCGATAATGACGTCCGCATTAGCATTTTTGGCTCCTCACACTCGCCCTCACCTTCACCGTGGGCCGTGCCCGTCGTTCGGTCGTTCGCTCAGCCGCCGTAGAGATCTCGGACCTGAATCACGCGTAGTTGCCTGCGCCGTTCTCCGAGTGGAAGCAAAATGCTTACGCGGCTCCGCGTCCCCTCACGCCACTGCATGGCATTAGGCGCGAACTCGACTGGTGACATGTTGTCGATTTCTATACCGTCGTTGTCATAAAAGTATGCAAAAAACATCGCGGGACCCATGAACTCCCGAATGGACTCCACAGTAAAGCTCAACACGTCGAAATAGGAAACGTGACCGAGTGGATCGCGGAACTCTTTCTTGATGATCTCGGCCTCGCTGATTTTGAAATACGCCTTCATGATGCCGGCATCGAAATTGAATTGCGCGTACGCAGGCACTGTCACGGTGATTGCTGCACAAATCAGAACAAAGGTACCGACACGGCGTATCCAAGTCGCACGATAAACCATAGTGTCCTCCGTAGAGCGAATGTGGGTTCGCGGGGGATAGACGGACGGGATGTGCCGAGTTTTTCGCGCTTCGTTCGCGCGACGGAGATCGCTGAAATAGGCTGTGCGCGTCCGTCCTCCGCGCTTCCTGTCACAAAAAGTGTCTCCGCGCGAATAAATCAACCTTCTGCGTCCGACTAAACATCGAAAACCGATCGTAGGAGGAACGCATGATCGATGGTCACCTCCACTGCTGTCCAAATTAGGCGTTCGACGGCAGCAGATGACGGAGAACTCGCCTGATCTGATGGGGTGGGCGGCGGGATGTTGGAACAGACCCCAGGCTCAGCTCACGTCTTGTCAGATCTGCTGTCCAGATTGAGGGTCCGTGTTTCGAGCGCGTCCACGTGATGAACCTCGAGCGGCTGTCCAAGTCATGGGAGGGCGAGCTGGACGGGCTCAGGCAGGGCTGGAGGAGAG
>Ga0196976_1000086_pt1 | contig 62576 bp, 46 predicted proteins | sample S3v_513CmetaG_FD_148644 | JGI IMG/M metagenome (GOLD analysis project Ga0196976, IMG submission 148644) | Soil microbial communities from Anza Borrego desert, Southern California, United States - S3+v_5-13C | ecosystem: Environmental > Terrestrial > Soil > Desert | place: USA: California...
TGGGGAGTGCATACTTCGATAGCGCACATGCTGGCGCTCGTACCTTAAGCGCTAGCCTATCAAGCGCCACTGGGCCTAGCTACTCCGGCAGTGGCGCTACTTGGTCGGTGTCGGGCTATTCAACGGGCAGTATGGCTGGGTCCGGCACTGGTTCAATTACACCGAGGTCGGTGACGGCCAGCATCAACGCCGTTGGTAAGATCTATGACGGGCTGACGAGTACCTCGTCAACGCTGAGTGCACCTACCGGCTTTGCGGGGAATGACAGCGCCAGCGGGGTAAGTGGCCTGCAGTTGGCCTTCGACAACCCGAATGCTGGAATGCGCAACGTGGTGGCGAATGGCACCGGTACACTCACCGGATTCTCTGGAGCGGTACGAGGGGACGGCAGCGGTATAGGCGTGGGCAACGAGGTAGCAGGTTTGGCAAGCGACTATGCATTCGTTGCGCCGGCTCCGGCCGCCGCGACCATCACGCCAGCAGCCTTGACAGTAGTGGCAAACAACGATGCCAAGATCGTCACGCAGACTGATACGCCGGGATATAACGGCGTGAGCTTCTCAGGTTTTGTGAATGGAGAGAGTGCCACCAATCTGGGCGGCACATTAACGATCACTCGCACTAATGGGGGCGTGGAAGCAGCTGGCGATTATAACGGCGTGCTGATGCCGAGCGGTTACACCTCGGGCAACTACACCATCACCTATCAAGCAGGCAATTATAAGATCGTGCCTGCGCAGCAGCTCCTCGTGCGCATCCAGAACATGAACAACGTCTACGGCACGACACTTCCCTACGACGTCATAAGTGCCCAGTACCTGGATGCCAATGGGGGTACGATAAAGACGTTGGCTGGCACCAGAAATGGCAACACCTTCACCTTCACCGATGGGGCCGATGGCAGTGTAACCTTCACCGTCACCCCGCAGGGTGCATTGACTAGCGGAGCGGGATATCTAGCCGCGGGGAACTACTCACTGGCAGGCAGCAATGTCACCGTCACGACCCCTAACTTCGCTGCACTGAACTATGTGGGTAACCAGACCGTGGATCGTGCGGCACTCACCCCGCAAGCGAATGGGACGATCAAGGTGTACGACGGCACGACCGACATGCCCGCACTGAGCTTGGACTTCAGCGGGCTACTATTGGATGATGTGGTCAATGCCACTGGTACAGGGGCATTTGCTTCCAGGAATGCGGGGAATAACCTTAGCTACTACGTAGATGGAATAGCCATAAGCGGTGCGGATGCAGCAAACTACTATCTCACTGCGGGTAGCCTTACTGGAAATAACGGCGTCATCACACCTCGGCAACTTACTGTAACCGCGGTACCGGCAACCAAAGTTTACGATGGCACGCGCAGTGCCCCAGGCACACCGACGGTAACCGGATCACTTGGCGCCGGCGACAGCTTTACGCTACTTGCTCAGCAGTTTGCAACCCCGAATGTCGGCACCAACTTGAGATTGTCACCACTTGTGGATATTGCCGATGGCAATGGCGGCGGCAACTATGCGCTCATCCTAGTTGATAATAATCTGGGTACTATCATCGGGCCGGCTGAGGATGCTCCGACACTGTCAGTGGATATCAGCAGGCTCGGCGGTACAAACGCAGCTGCAACATTGAACAATGACAGTCCGGATAGCCGTAATGACGACAACACAGTACGCTGCTCTGATGGTAACCACCAGGAGAACTGCGGTGGTGACGGGTATGGGGATGCAGTGTACCGGATTGTTTCCTCTGGACTGAAATTACCGCAGGGGCTGACGATGCCAGTCCAAGTGGACGGCGGCTTGCAGCAATAGTTTTAGCTTCCTACAAGTTCTGCGTTCGGGCTTTGCGCTTATGCTGACTCAACCTGCAAGTTCTTTGGGTGGAGTTGTGCCACTATCGATAACAGAAGCAGCAGGGGTTTGATGAACCTTACCTGCAGGGATGACGAAATAAAAAGTGCTGCCCTTGCCCGGCTGGGATTCGGCTTTCACCGAACCACCATGTCGTCTGGCTACGACTTGCACGAAAGCCAAACCTAAGCCTGTTCCGGGAATTTCGGGGTGGCTTTCTGCATGCAATCGCTTAAATGGCATGAAGAGGTCGCCGTGTCTCTTGAGCTCAAAACCTAGTCCCTTATCCTTGATGGCTAGTTCCCAAGAATCATCGTTCTGATTGAGAGTGCATAAGACCTCAGTATGAGGCGGGCTGAACTTGACAGCATTACTCAATAGATTGAGCAGGGCACGTTTACAAAGATTACGGTCAAGCAACACATAAGCTTCCTTTGCGCCTGTTATGATGAAGCGGATGCCTGCCGTCTTTCCCATCACCCAGCTTTCCTCGGCTGCTTCCCGCAAGAGATCTGCAAGATTCATCAGCTCAAAACTAAGATGCCCGGATTCTGCGCGCGATAAGTTGAGGACACCATCTGCCAGTAACAAGGCCTCTTCGGCATATTGTGAAATGCGTTTTGCCAGATCGGGTTTGTCGGGTTGCAGGCGCTGTAGCTCGAGTGTTGCGATAATGGCTGAGAGTGGAGCTCGTATGTCATGAGCAATGAAATTGAAGGCCTCTTCACGTGCGCGTTCTGCTTGGCGAAGTTCCGAAATGTCGACTAGGCTCAGCATCCACCCCGTCCTTCGTTGATCAATACCTGAGATGGGCACACACTTGACGATAAGATCACGCCCCATTTGATCTCTGGCCTCATCTCTAAAATCGGACGACCAATCGCGCTGGAAGCCCGCAGGGATGACCTGTTGGCCGGATGTGGTAGAGATAAGGTCATTGGTCAGCGTATGCAACGGTCTTCCATACAAGCCCGCCGCTGAAGGACGTTGAACATGCTGAGCGGCAGCTTCATTGGCGATTTGAATGACGCCATCGAGGTCTGCGACAAAAATAGGATACGGCACCGTGTTGATCGCGTCGATGACGAAACGATGCAGCAATCTAAGTTGGGTGGTGGCGGCTTCTAATGCGGTGATTCGCCGGCCTAGAAAGTCATGCAGCCTTGGCCTCTTTTCGGTCGTGGCTGTTGCTATACCCTGCTGCTGCAGAGTTTCGAATTCAGCGCTCAGGAAACGTACCGCCGTATCAAGTCGGTTCCAGCTCCAAAGAACGTAGGTTGCCACGATACCGATAACCCCTGCAGCTGGGTTGAGCATCCATCCCATACCGACGCCGAGATAAGTAATCGAGAGCAAGACTGCACTCAATCCCAAGGCGAACAGCAAGGCACGCAATGGCTGCAGGAATATGAGTCCAATAAATGTGAGGAGCACGAAGGACACATTCATGGCAGCATTCAGCAGTGGCGAGACGGTCTTGATAGAGCGGCTATGCATCATGCTATCTATCACATTAGCCAAAACTTCAACACCCGGCATCATTCGTGCTTCCCCGATAGTAGGCGTGGCGTATAGGTCAGCCATACCTTCCGCTGTGGCGCCTACCAGCACATATTTATCCTTGAATCGCTCGGCAGGGACTTTGCCATGTAGCACATCAATATAGGAAATTCGCGAGAAATATCCTGGACCGCCGGCAAAAGGAATGATGATTGCATCGGTGCCATCTGCCGGAGTTAATGGTGTAGTGAACGATTCGCCGTCCGGCTGATGCTCAGCATCATGAGCTGCCTTCATTATTTCGACAGCAAAGGGGGACCATAACTGACCTTGTGCCGGTAATGCGCGGTAAATACTACGGACGATCCCATCCGTGTCTACTTTCAAGTGAGCCTGACCAAGCCCCGCGGCGTTCTTTGCCAGCTCCGGTTGCGGCAATATGACCCAGCCATCAGAGCCCTTCTGCTGGATAAACACAGGCAGAACGACAGGTCGATTCCTGAGTAGGGAAGTCGCAAGCAAATCGTCATCCTGGGGATGGTTCAGGTCTTCCTCAATAAATAGAACATCCAGACCAATTGCTTTAGGTTGACCTTCACCAATTCGATTGAGCAATTCAGCATGTACCGCCCGCCGCCAGGGCCAACGCCCTAGTTTCTCAATACTTGAGTGGTCGATGGCTACAATGATGATGTCATCGTGTGGGACCATACCGTGTGAAGCCACGGCCAAATCCTGAATGAGCCGGTTAAGCTGCAGCAGCCGGCCCTGAGGTGAATAGAATGCGACAGCGGCAAGAAGACTTGTTACCACCACCAGGACAACGACAGAGTGGGGCAGTAAACGTGGTAATTTGGGTGGCATATTGCTGCGCAGTAGAAGAGACTATTTGGTCTTGTCGAACCAGGTGCGTTCTACACTGGAACCGTCACTGGCCTCATCAGCACGTGATTTGATCTCGAATTGACGAGGAAGAGTGGAGTTACCAATCATCCCAGACTCATCTCGGGCACGTAAGCGGAGGAAATAGATGCCGGGCTCGAAGTCATCTGTTTTGACATTGTTTTCAGAGGCTTCGAATTCCTTCACCACTTGGGAGAATTTCTCATCTTTGCTGATCTGGACCAAATAACGGATGCCAGGTTGAGCTTCCCAGAATAAGGTAGGGTGAATGTGGATTTCTTCTTCAGTTATTGCATCATCGATCTCAAACTCAGTAGGAAGGCTGAAGGGCCCTTCGCTCAAAGCGCCATCAGCCCCGGATGATTTTGCAGCAACCCGCCAATAATAGCGGCCGGAAGGGAGCTGTTCAGCGGTATGACTGCAGGCCTTCAGGTTGTCAGCATCCACAATAAGGGTTCTAAAGTCCCTCTCAGATGAGATTTGGATATGATACCCATCGGCTCCAGACACAGGGGTGCATTCAAAAAAGGCGTTTGGGCCTGACTTCCCACTTTTGCCAGGCTGGATGAACAAAGGAGACGCAGGACTTGTTTTGATATGCAAAACCTGACGAGCTTCAAATCCCACTACGTCGTCAGGATCGATTGGCCTGACACTTAGCGTATAGGAGCCATCAGCTAAACCGGCTATGCGAATGCGAGGCTCAGTACTTTCGAGATTTCTCAATACATGCTCAGGGTTTGTGTTTTTGGCGACCTGGATTCGATAAGCTTTTGCATTCGAAGTCTCCGGCCATTCCAAAGTGACAAAGTCCGCGTTCTGCGTTGATTCCAACTGCTCTAGCTGAGGCGCCGGCAGCAGAGCCCTAATATCTCCGACTTTCCCATCTGCATACACAGGAATACCGAAGCCAGCTTCGACGGCCAAAGACTGATTTTTCTTGCGGCTATTAGATTTGTTCGAGCCGATACCCACTGTGCCTTCAGTAACGCCGCTAGTGGTCTTTTGCTCTGGAGAAACTGCGATGTTGAAGCGAGTGCCCCGAACAGCCGCAACGGCTCCCGGGGTGATGACCTCGAAGGAATTTGGCTTGTATTTGCGTTTCTGGGGATGTTTCCGTGGGGTGACTGATACGTCGAGGGTGCCACGCTCGAGTTCTAATTTGCGCGTAGCAGTCTTCGACTGTTCCCGAACTTCGGCCAGACGCACGGTCGAGTCCGACATCACACGGACCACTGAACCATCAGCAAATTCAAGGGAAAGATAGCTATTCTTGCCTACACTAACTTTGGTTTCTTCCTGAATTTTCTGTCCGATTTCCAGAGAGGTGATTCCGGCCGCACTATCCAGCACTTGCACATCGCCTTCTATATAAATGACGGTTACAGAAGCACTGGGCAAAGGGATAAGCAGCTCAGAGCCCGGTTTGAGGCGGCGAGGGTTTTTGACCTCGTTACGCAACTGAATTTCACGCCAGGCATCTTTAGTACCTGTGTACTGCTTTGCGAGCCCATACAAGGTATCACCTGGTTCGACAATATGGGTTCGGTAGCCCAATTCCTCCGCGCCTGCATGTATCGAGGCCTGCAACATGAGGCAGCCGATAATCAGAGCCAGAGTTCCGTTGTGCGTGGGTCTAGTGTGAGGCGCCAAGAGGTGCTTTCTTCATCGATCTACTTATTGATTTGTATGAGTTATAACGAATTCTATTGCCTGCTGACGAGCTCGGCTACTGTATTTTCAAGACGATAACCAAATCCGTACACAGACACGAGGTGATATCCATTCTCAGGGCGGAGCTGAAGCTTGGTCCTGATTGCGGATATATGAGTATCCAGCGAGCGCGAATTCACATCCGAAGCTTTGGTCCCCCAGATTTCTTCTTGCAGGTGCTGTCGGGAAATCAGGCGCCCAAGATTCTGGAATAGAAAAAAGGCCAAGGCATATTCCCTGTTTTTGAGGGGAATCGGTTGCCCGTCGAATTCGACCACGCTGTTCTTGGGGATGAACGTATAGTCGCCCCATATGTATTTCTGCATATCAGGTTCGGGATGAATGCGCCTGATGAGCGCCTTGATTCTGGCAATAAGCTCACCTACGCGAATGGGCTTAACCATGAAATCGTCCGCGCCCGCTGTTAAACCATATACGACGTCGCGTTCATCCTGGCGATTAGTCACCAATAGAATAGGAATGGGTTCCTTCTTGTTCTGCCGGACCCACTTAACAATATCTACGCCAGAGATCCCCGGCAACTCCCAATCAAGCACCAGAAAATCAAAGCTGTCTCTGCGTAGGGCACGTAGAAGTGCCTCACCGGTGGTGAAAGTATGGCACTCGTGAGCAATCGAGGAAATAGAAGATTTAATCAGCTCTAGTTCTGAAAGATTGTCGTCTAAAACGGCAAATCGCATTTCTTACCCTTAACTTTTCTCGCCGAAATAAAGCGTCAGCTTACTGTTCGGTATGAATAATAAGGTGAAATCGGTCTCGTACGACCCTTCTGATTGTCAACAATTGTTAACTCTCTGGAACTGCTGAGCTAAAGTACGGACAATAGCGTCCGATAAACAACCACACCGCTCACGGGGATTCTAGTCCTTCACGCGAAGTGGTTAGAGAATTTTCTTGGGGGGAAGTATGTTCAAGTCGGTATTCCGAAGGATAAGGGTCGCACTCGAAAACGCAAATTCACAGCTCCAAGCTCAAGCGGAAGGGGTGCTTAATTCCAGTGCCACCTTACCTTTACGCAGAATTTTCTTCCTTTTCGCTCTATTCGTCCCCCTCAGCGCTCAGGCAGCCGTAGATCTAGTAATCAATACCACAGATAACCCCGACCCAGTGCTCGCGGGGGGCGTAGTGACCTATACGGTCGAAGTAGACAATAACGGAAGCACTGGCGCTACCGGACTGACATCGTCACATAGCATTCCCGCAAACACGACTTATCTCGGGTTTAGCGGAACAGGTGTTACTTGTACAGGAATGACAGCCGGGACCACGGGCCCAGGTGTTTTGAATTGTTCACTTCCTAATGTGGCAGGTCTTGCGGAAGGCCCAGCATACACAGTTCAATTAAGAACTTCAGCGCAAGGAAGTATCGTTTTTGGTGCAACCGTCTCATCAATAGAACCGGACGCCACCGGTGCAAACAATACAGATAACGAACAAACCACGGTCAGCCGTGGCGCAAATTTCTCCATCAGCAAAACCCCGGCATCCGGGAATGCAATTTCGGGAGCGACATTTTCCTGGCAGCTGACAGTCAACAATGCCGGACCTGATGCTGCCAGCAATCTCCGAGTGCAGGATCCTATTCCCACTGGATTCAGTGTCACTAGTCTTCCTGCGGGGTGCAGCAACAATGCCGGGACCATCGTCTGTAATATCTCGGGGCCTATTGCACCCGGGGCCAGTTTCGTTATCGGAAATGTGGCCGGAGTCATCACGGCGGGAGGTGGCTCAACCGTTACCAATGTGGCAACCGTTGCTTTGTCGCCATCTGCAGACCCTACAGATCCCGATGATCCCGACACCACGAATAACACAGCCGTATCCAACATCAGTATTAATCCCGGGTCAGACGTTCGCATCTCCAAAACGCGCAGCGTGGCGGGCAACTTCCTGGTTGGAGACAGTTTCAACTTTATTCTAAGTCCGACTTATACGGGCGACTCTCCCAATGGACTGACAATAAGTGACACGATTCCTTCCAACTACACGATAGGTGCCTTGCAAGCATCCCAGAACGGTTGGTCATGCGGGGCTGCTGGCCAAGTAGTAACCTGCAGCAAAGCTAGCGGTGGAGGTTCTGCTGGTAGTAATCAGCCGCTGGGCAATATTGTTATTCCTGTCACCGTGGCCACTGCTGGTAATGGCGTTATCAATAGTGCAGCAATCAGCACTACATCGAATGACCCGGATTCATCCAACAACACCACAACAGATGGGGGCGTGAATCTATTGGCCCCCACTGTTGACCTGGGAGTCACCAAAACTGGGCCATCTCCCGCCTTGGTTGTTGCAGGTGTTCCCTTCAACTTCAATATACGTGCGACTAATACTGGCACAGCAAGTTATTTCGGCACCATCACTCTGACCGATAACTTGCCAGCAGGCATGACCGTGACCAGTTATGCCGCAACTAATGGTTGGACTTGCTCTGCACTCCCGGTCACCGGTCCCGCTTCTATTACGTGTCAGCGCACCTACACCTCAGGCTCGCAACTAGCTGGGGGTGCTAATACCCCAGTTGTTACCCTGACTGCCCAAGTGGCCACGAGTGGCTCCTTCAATAACAGCGTTGGGATTTCTGCCGACTGTAACTTGGGCCCAGGCAATTGCGGTGACGGTGATACGGCTAATTATGCTGTGACCAGCAGTGTAGGTACGGACGCTGCGGATATAAGCATTGATAAAAGAGTCGATCTTGCCAACGTACCAGCAGGGGATGTGCTGACCTACACGCTGGAAGTCATCAATGCAGGTCCACAGCCTTCCAGTACGGTTGTACTGACCGACACCTTCGGAACACTCATCAATAATACCGTAGGCGCGACTGGCGCAGGTTATGTCGGGCACACCATTAATCCCGGTGTAGCAACGGGTGGTTCGTGCTCAACCGTTACATCAGGTAGCAACGGTCGACGCATCACCTGTAACTTCACAACAATTCCTGTTTGTACTGCTGGCAGCAACTGCCCCACCGTGGTGGTACAGGTACGTCCAGGCGGTGATGGTGGTCCGCGTTCCAATACTGCGAATGTCGTGTCCAATGGCACGGCAGACCCCAACCACAGTAATGAGACTGACACAGCAAACAATACGGTAGACCCGCGCGCTGATGTCACTGTCACCAAGAATGTAAATCCGGGCACCGTACCTGCGGGCCAAAACCTCACCTACGTGGTTGCTGCGGCCAATGCAGGGCCAAGCCGTGCAGACAATGTCACCATCACCGATACGTTGCCGCTAGATGTGACCTTTGTCTCAGCAACCCCTTCGTCTGGCAGCTGCTCGGTAACACCAGGTGCAAATGTAACTACCACTGCTGGTGCCCGTACCGTGACCTGTAATTTGGGGTCGGTGAATAGCGGTTCGCAATCTACCGTCAACATTGTCATCAGACCGAACACTGGGACGCGTGGCACAACTATCACCAATGACGTTGCAGTCAGTACTTCAACAACCGAGACCAACAACACTAACAACACGGCAACTGTAAATGCTTCTGTAAGCGTCCCCAGTCTGGATCTGGTCATTAATAAGTCAGATTCGGTGGATCCCCTGGCTGTTGGCGATAGCACGGTTTACACCATCACCGTTAATAACCAAGGTCCATCAGCAGCAGAAAACGTCGTAGTAACGGATACGCTTCCAGCAACAGGACTTTCATTCCAGTCAGCTACACCCAGTGCGGGGTCATGCCCAACTCAACCTGCTGTGAATGCAGTGGGTGGCACCATTATCTGTAATTTGGGTTATATCCCCGCCAGCTCATCACGCACCATTTCAGTGAATATGACAGCAACCGCTAAGGGGGTGGTGACGAACGGCGTTTCGGTGAGTTCCAATGAAACTGGATTGGGATTTGAAACGACTGGCAATAACAGCGTCAACGAAACAACCACCATCCGCAGCAAAGCGGATATGCAAGTGGTCAGCAAAGTCCCATCCGCATCGCCCGTCAACTTGCGTCAGAACTTCAACTTCACGGTCAAGGTACGCAACAATATCGGCGCAGGCCTCGCAGAAGCTGACGACGTCGTTGTGTCTGACACCTTGCCATCGGGCATGCAGCTAACAGGTACCCCTACGGTTGTGCTTGTTGCGGGCAGCACCACACTTTCTACTTGTACCGGTAGCGCTGGTTCGACCAGTTTTACGTGCAATTTAGGCACCGTAAGTATAGGCGGGGAAGTAGACATCGCCGTGCCTGTACGGGTGGTGACAGTCACAAGCAGCGGACAATCCTTTTCCAACACCGCAACAGTTGTCACCACATCACTGGATACAAACGGCGGTAGCAACCCTAGTGCCGGCAACAACTTCAATAGCGGCAATGTAACGGTCAATTCATCCAGTATCGCTGGCCGTGTCTTCCGTGACTTCAACAATAGCGGCACAGTGGATGGCGATGACAATGGCATTGCCGGCATCACGATGACCCTTTCGGGTACCGCATTCGATGGCACACCGATCAGTATCACTACAGGTGTCGTTACCGACGCCAACGGCAATTATCAGTTCACAGGTCTGCCACAAGGCACTTACCAGGTCGCAGAAGGGCCGGTAGCGGATACCAGCCTCATCGATGGCACAGACACCGCGGGCTCGGTCGGTGGGACGGTTACCAATGACCTCATCTCTGCTATCAGTCTGCCTGCCAATACTGCCGCCATAGGCTATCTGTTTGCGGAAAGACCCGTCCCCAAAATTGGGCTCGCAAAGTCCGCGGGAGCAGTCGTCAATAATGGCGATGGTACCTATACGGTTCAATTCACTCTGACTGTGACCAATGTAGGTGCTACCCCGCTCACCAATGTCCAGATAAATGACACCATTGATATTGGTGGACCCTTGTCGCTGGGCACTTATACCACCGACGCCATTCCGGCGGCTGGTCAGTACACTATCGTCGGGGCCCCAGTAGTTGGTGCGCAGACGAATGGGGCCAGCTTGTCGCCAGTGGCTGCCGGAGCATTTACGGGCACAGGCGCAGGTACTGGACTCCTCGTCTCTGCCAGCAGTAGCTTGCCAGACTTCACTTCCGGTAGTCGCTCCTCAGCCACGGTAAGCTTCACAGTCCGGTTCTTCCCCACAACACCTGGGCCATTCCAAAACACGGCAACGACCAACGGCACGGCGCCAGATGGGGTGGTAGTCAACGACAACAGCCAGGACGGCACAAATGTCGACCCTGATAATGATGGCGACCCTACCAACAATTCAACACCGACGCAGATCAATTTGTCTGGGCAGACAATTGGTATCGCCAAGAGGCTTGGGTCCGTAGTTCAGACAGGGGCAAAGCGCTATACGCTGCCTTATACACTTGTTGTTGCTAACCCGGGCACGGTGACCGCAACTAACGTGCAGGTGACGGACAACCTGGCACTGACATTCCCTACAGCGCAATCCATCACCATCGCAGTACCTGCGGCCGTGACAGCATGTACTGGAACTGTTCTCACGGTTTCAGGGACGCCTTATAACGGTACGTCGCAACTGAACTTACTCACCGGCAACCAGAATTTGCAGCCCGGAGAGCGATGCACGATCACGTTCACTGCAGAGGTTGATTTCGGCAGCAATGCCCTGCCGAGCACCGTGCAGAATAACCAAGCGATTGTGACTACCGCCCAGACGCCGGGCGGCACGGTAATCGCCACCGACTCTTCAAATGACGGGACGAATTTCGACCCGAACAACAACGGTAATGCCAATGAACCTGGCGAAAATGAACCAACGCCAGTGAGTTTTGCAGCGGGTAACTTGGCCTCAGTCTCTGGCAAGGTCTGGCGTGACCTCGACCACGACCGGATCCAAGATACAAGCGAGCCACTCGTCAATGGTTTCATCGTTGAGGCAGTGAATGCAGCGGGTCAAATCGTCGGTTCAACGGTAACTGACGAGAATGGCGCATACACAATAGGGGGTCTCTATCCTTCTACACCGGGCAATCCTACTACTTACTATTCTGTCCGTTTTCGTGACCCTGTGAGCAGGAATATCTATGGCCGACCTGCCTCTCAAGACGATCCAGCAAGCCCTCGCGGCACTAATACTCCAGGGGCGATAACCCAATTGCAATTGGCTCCGGGTGAGAATATACCTGAGCAAAATCTACCGCTTGATCCTTCTGGGGTGGTCTATAACGCAGTCACAAGAACCCCAGTTTCTGGTGCCGTTGTGACGATCACTGGGCCCGCAGGCTTCAATCCAGCAGTACATTTAGTAGGAGGATCAGCTACTGCGATTACTGGTGCTGATGGTCTGTATCAATTCCTGCTCCATCAGGGCGCTCCAGATGGGACTTACACCCTCTCCGTCACAACCTACCCTCCTGGCTTTGTTCCTGCTCCGTCCAGCTTGATTCCTGTTTGTCAAGCCAGTTTGACGGTGAACAACCTACCTGATCCTGCTCGCGTGCAATTGAGCAACTCAGCTCCGAGTGCAGGCGCTGCAATCCATGATCCCGCATCTTGCCCAAACTCGACAGCGGCGTTTAACGGAGCGAATCAGACTTCTACACAGTATTTCTTCAACTTGGTCATCACAGCTAATGGGGGATTCCCATCGGCTAATCTCCTAAACAACCATATCCCGCTGGATCCTATTCTAGGCGGTGCCTTGGTGGTAACCAAGACAACGCCATTAGTGAACGTCAGCAAAGGTGATTTGGTCCCTTATTCCATTTCTGTGACTAATAATTTGAGTGCCGCTCTACCAGGAATCGACGTGGTAGACCGTATACCCCCCGGATTCAAATACCGCAGCGGCTCAGCGAATCTCAATGGAAACTCACTCGAGCCTACCGTCACTGGTCGGGACTTGACTTGGAAAAATCAGAGCTTCGCACCAAATGAACGCAAGCTCTACAAGCTCATGCTAGTTGTCGGTACGGGCGTGAGCGAGGGCGAGTATGTCAATCAAGCCTGGGGGAATAACAGCATATTGGGCGCACTCGTTTCGAATATTGCCTCGGCCGCTGTGCGTATCACGCCTGATCCTACGTTCGATTGCTCAGACATCATCGGCAAGGTGTTCGATGACAAAAATGCCAACGGGTACCAGGACGAAGGGGAACCAGGTCTCCCCAATGTACGGGTTGTGACCGTTCGCGGTCTGCTCTTCACAAGCGATCCAGAAGGCCGGTTCCACATCGCATGTGCAGACATTCCGGACAGTGACCGCGGCAGCAACTTCGTGATGAAACTCGACGAGCGAACCCTGCCGTCCGGTTATCGCATGACTACAGAGAATCCTCGTGATGTACGCACCACACGAGGCAAGCTCGTCAAGCTGAACTTTGGCGCGACCATTCATAGGGTGGTTCGACTCGACCTCAATCCAAAGGCTTTTGCTGAGGGTGAGAACACATTGCTGCCCGAGTGGGAAGAAGCTTTGCCTAAACTCCGCGAACGGCTTGCAGAGCGCCCATCGATACTGCGGCTCGCGTATGACCCAGGTGGAGGCGATCCTGAATTAGGACAACGCAGGCTCGACGCTGTCGCCGAGGCCATGCGCAAGATCTGGAAGCAACATGCTGACGAACAAAAAGAAGAGCCGGCTTACCCGCTGGTGATTGAAACAGCAGTGGAGGGGCAGCCATGAGCAACAATAAGCATCCGATGAGACGGCGTGCTCTCGCCGTAGCCATCAGCTTGCTGATGAATGGTGTCCATGCAGAGCCCATGCTCAGCAGTAATGAGTTAGCAACCCGTCCGACTCCAGATTTCGCTGAAGAGAAGGGGAAGCGAGTAGACAATGCCCGTGTAGAGACCCGCGGTATACCTCCGTCTTCTGAGCGCCAGGGTGTCTCTTACCCACTGCCGTCGGGCATCACGAGCAGCGCACTGGAGGCGATGAAGGCTGCGGCTGCTAATACACCTGAGGCTGAACCGGAAGTTCGCGTCGAACTCATTGAGGATAACGGCGCGGCACAATTCGAATCCGGCAAGGCAGAGCTGACGAGAGAATCACGAGCTGAGCTTGATGCTCTGGCACAGCAGCTGGCCGGCAAACCAGGCATACGCATTGACATTGCAGGTCACACCGATAACCAAAGGCTGTCACCCAATGCTCGTGCCATTTTCAAGGATAACCAGGGACTGTCGGAAGCTCGAGCTTTGGCTGTAGCAGCCTATCTCAAGGACAAGCTTGGGGTTCCCGAATCTCAGATCAGCTTGAAGGGCTACGGGGACAGCCAGCCCGTCGCCAGTAACAACACACCCCAAGGCATGGCACAGAATCGTCGGGTCCAAATCCGTGTCTGGTTCAACCAGATAACTGAAATTCCAGTCGCCAGGGTTGTATCGCCCTTGCCAAAAGGGGAGTGCGAAGCAATGGCGAAAGCCAAGGCAGAGCTTCCATTCCGCATTTCAGTAGACGGTGAACCGGTTGACCTCGATGACGCACCGCTTGAGGCAGACCGCCAGCGTTGCACTGACGTAGGTCTCGAAAAAGCAGATATTCAGGTGCGCTACGACAACCTCTCTATCCTGCCGCAAATGAATGTCTGGGTTACCCCTAACGGCGTGCAGCGGGGCAAGGAGGTTGAGTTCCGTGCCTGGGCCAATTACCTACCATGGATCCGCAAAGCGGAGATTCGGTTGTTCCGGCCAGGTCAGCAGGTTCAGGAAAAGCCGATGGCTATCCTTCCTGTGAACTGGAATGGTGCCACAACCTGGCAAGTCCCAGCCAGCCAGGATGACCAAGTCATGTTCCTCCTGCGTGTCTATGACGACCAGGGTCGATACGATGAGAGTGCGCTCAAGCCCTTGCTGCTGTTGTCGAATCCCCCAACGAATACAGATCTGCAGCCAGGCAAGGAGGAGCTTATCGGGTATGGGGAGAACAGCCTCAGCCTGCGTAATATCCCCGTTAAAGGTGGCACGGTCACAGTGAACGGCAGCCATCTCAAATCCGGCCAACAGATCGAGGCCTTTGGCCTGCGTATTCCGGTGGATAACAATGGCCGGTTCGCCATGAAGCAGATCATGCCTAGCGGGCCGAACACCGTTGAAGTGAAACTGATTGAGCCTGACGGTGAATCAAGCACCTTCCGCAGGAATCTCACGATCGCCGAGGACGATTGGTTCTATGTGGCCATGGGTGATCTCACCATTGGCAACAACAGCGTCGATGGCCCTGCGCAACTCGTCACTGGCGATAAGCAGCACTACGACAATTCGACCTATGTGGATGGGCGCGGGGCTTTCTACCTCAAAGGGAAGATCAAGGGTGAGTATCTGCTGACTGCTTCTGCGGACACCCGCGAACAGCCTTTGGAGCATTTGTTCACCAATTTCTCTTCCAAAGACCCGCGATACTTGCTGCGTAACATCAATCCGGATCTCTACTACCCGGTTTATGGTGATGACAGCACCACGGTTGATGACGCACCCACGCAAGGGAAGTTCTACGTCAAGCTCGAACGGGGTGAGTCACATGTCATGTGGGGTAACTTCCGTACTACCTGGAATGGCACAGAGCTGCTGCAATATTCTCGCGGCTTATATGGCGCCAACGCTCGTTACCGTTCTGAAGCAACCACCACGCATGGCGAAAAGAGAACCCAAGTCGATGCCTTTGCTGCGGACCCGGGAACACTCAACTCGCGCGATGAATTCCGGGGCACCGGTGGCTCGCTTTACTATCTGCGCCATCAGGACATCACGATGGGTTCTGAACGCGTGTGGGTTGAAGTGCGCGATCGGGATTCCGGACTGGTGATCGAGCGCAAACTGCTTGCTCCCGCGCAGGATTATGAAATCAATTACTTGCAAGGCCGCATCACCCTCAATCAGCCGTTGAATTCAACAGGCGCTGCGCCCAGCATGATCAGCACCTCATCGCTGAATGGCAATGCCTTGTATCTGGTCACCACCTATGAATATGTGCCCGGCTTCATGGCGGTTGATAACATATCCATCGGTGGGCGTGCTAGCCAATGGGTCAATGATCACTGGCAAATCGGCGTCAGCGGCTATAAGCAGGGGGAGGGCCTCACCGAGCAGAAACTCGGCGGAATCAATACAACCATTCGCTATAAACCTGGCACTTACATCAAATTTGAAGCGGCAAGATCAGAGGGCGCGGGTGAGGGTACCTCAACCTCACTGGATGGCGGTTTCGCATTCAATGGCTTGACCCCTCCAGACGGTGATGCAAACGCCTACCGGGTTGAAGCAGCAGTTGATCTCGCCGAAGTGACCGAAGATGGCGAAGGCAAGATCACTGCTTATGCTCAAGAGCGTCAAAGCGGATTTTCTGGCCCAGGCCAAATCACCTATAACGGTGAAGCGCTCTCTCAGCAAGGGGTTAAGGCTTCGGTTGAAATCACCGACACTACCAAGCTGGAAGCGAAGGGAGATGCTCAGAGCTCTGACAGTCTAGACGTGGTTGCTGTTGAGGTTGGAGTGCGGGAAAAACTCAATCCCGAGTGGGAATTGGGAGTGGCCGTGCGGCAAGATGGCCGCAACGTCCACGTGACCAATGCCAGCGATATTCTTTCACAGACTGGTGATAGAACCGACTCACAAGTGCGGCTCGACTACACCCCTTTGAAAGAGGATGGAGAAACTCCTGGGGAGCCAGAAAGCTGGGCGGCCTACGGCTATGTTCAAGGCACGCTGGCGAGAGACGAGGAGCGAGACCCCAACAACCGTGCGGGTCTGGGCATGAGCTGGCAGGTTACTGATCGTATCAAGCTGGTTGCGGAAGGTTCTCACGGTAACTTAGGGCCTGGCGTCAAACTCGGTGCCGATTACCGGCTATCCGACCGCAGCAATGCCTATACGAATTACCTGATAGAGACAGAGCGCTCCGACAGCCTGTATCGAGGCCGTCATGGGACTTTTGTCAATGGTTCTTCCTACCGTGTATCGGATGAAATGCGAGTGTTCGGTGAAACCCGCCGTACGGATGGGTCGGGTCCACAAAGTTTGATACATGCTTTCGGCTTGGACTTTGCGGCAACCGATTACTGGACCATAGGCGGTAAGGGCGAAGTCGGTGAACTATCTGACCCGCTTGCAGGCGATTTGAAACGCCGTGCCGTCAGCGTGTCCTTAGCCTACAAGCGCGATGAGACGAAGTACTCCGGAAATGTCGAGTTGCGTGACGAGGACAGCAACGTGGCTGGCGAACGCAAGACTTGGCTGGTGCGCAATACTTTTGGTTATCAAGCAACACCTGAGTGGCGACTGCTCGGTAAAGCGAACTTCTCCATCTCCAATAACAGCCAAGGCGCTTTCTATGACGGCGATTTCCACGAGTTGGTGTTAGGTGCCGCTTTCCGCCCCATTGCCAATGACAAATGGAATACCTTGTTCAAGTACACCAACTTCTACAATCTGCCATCTCCTGGCCAATTGGCGCCTTCTGGGTTGGTCGCGGATTACGCTCAGCGTAGTCAGGTGCTGTCAGTGGACACAATCTATGACCTGAAGCCATGGCTCTCGATTGGCGGTAAATACGCCATGCGCATTGGCGAGCTCAAGGATAACAAGGTCGGTGGCGAGTGGTTCAACAGCAAGGCTGACTTAATAATCCTGCGGGCGGACTGGCATTTCGTGAAGGAATGGGATGCGCTGTTTGAGATCCGCAACTTGCGAGCTACAGAAGCAGAAGACGCCAAGGCTGGCGCTTTGGTAGCGATCTACCGACACATGGGCAATCATGTAAAGGCAGGTGTCGGGTATAACTTCACTGATTACTCAGATGATCTTACCGATCTAGACTACCGCAGCCGAGGCTGGTTCATCAACGTTCTGGGTACGATGTAGGAACGTCAAAGCATCAACTCCCTTGATCGTGGTTGTGGCTGTGCTGCAGCCACGATTTTTTTATTCAATACGATAAGCAGAAAGGGTTCTGATACGTGTTAACTATCAGCTTTGATAGCTCATATTATTGTTAATGACGCTGGATAATATGCCTGCCCAACTCATCATGCTGCAAGCCGCACTCATGCTCATTAGAGCCACCATGATAACTAACCCGCGGTTGTAGGTGAGTGGAAGGAGATACAAGCGGGGAGATCGTGAAAAACCAAATTCGACTGAAAAATAAGGGGAAGTCCATGCAACACCTTCATCTCGATCCGTCCTTCGCGCCGCGGAGATCTTTTACTCTCACTCCTCTGGCTGCTGCCCTCAGCCTCGCAATGTCGACAGGAACGTTCACCTTCTCGGCGCATGCTGCGAACTACACCGCAGCTAATGAAACCGAACTGCGGGCTGCCATCAACAGCGCCAATGCCGATTCTGACCCATCCGCCACCATTACCTTGACCGCGAACATCCCACTCGCTAGCACGCCTGCTTTCCCTGCTTTGACAAAACCGCTCACCATTAACACAAACGGCTTCGTGTTGTCTGGCTTTGATCAACCTGCAGGCACAGGCAATGCCGGTACGTTGCAGTTCTCAGGTAACACATTGAATATCCTGGGTACTCTAAGAGGGGGTAATGGGGCGTCGTCTACTGGGTCTGATGGCGCTGGCGGAGCAGGCCTTACCCTGGTTTCTGGAGCATCGCTAATCAACAATGGCACTATCATCGGCGGCAATGGTGGTGACAACTTATCGGGTGTTGGAACGGGTGGTCCAGCCGGGACAGGGGCCGTGCTCACGGGGGGCTCCCATGTAAACAATGGCACCATCAGAGGAGGTTTGACTGGCGCTAATCTTGGGGGATTCATCAGGGGCGGGAACGGAGTTACCCTATCCAATGGCAGTCTAGTCAATAACGGACTCATTGAAGCTGGAGATGGGAATTTTTATGGATCGAACGCAGGGGTTGAATTACGTAACACAGCAACACTAATCAACAATGGCACTATCGAAGGCAGCTCGAATATTCCAACGGCCAATACGGGCTCAGTTAATGTTGGCATCAGGGTATCTGCCGGCGGCACCGCGACCATCATCAATACTGGAACCATCAGGGGCGGTACCGGGGGAAGTTTCGGCGGCCAGGCTATCTATATCCTTCCAATCGGCTCCACAACTGAGAATCTGACGGTTATCAATAGTGGGACAATAGCTGCTGGCACGGGTGCAACTCAGGCAATCCTGTTTGATAATACAGCCTCGGCCCTTAGTATTCTTGAACTTCGCGCAGGTTCAAACATTGTCGGCCAAGTGGTTGCGCGGGCAGCAGTGAATGCCAACGACATTTTCCGCCTCGGAGGCGACACCAATAGCACGTTCGATATTTCTTCCATAGGCGCGGCTGCGCAGTACCGAGGCTTCGATACATTCCAGAAAACGGGCGCCAGCACCTGGACATTGACAGGCACCTCGGCACAGGCCCTACCATGGCAGGTGACAAACGGCACGCTCGCGCTAGCCCCGGCTACAAGCCTGATAGCAGGAAGCAATATCACCATCGCTTCAGGTAGCACATTCGGTGGTTACGGTAGCGTAACGGGGACTATCAATAATGCAGGGACACTCGCCATCGCTAATGCCATTCCAGCGCTTTCGGGAGGCGGCATTGGAACATTAAACATCACCGGAGACCTGACCAACGCCGGCTCTATCCAGATTGGGGGCCAAGGCGTAGGTAATCAGCTCGTCGTCGCGGGGAATTACACCGGCAACAATGGCCTCATCCGCCTCAATTCAACGCTTGGTGCTGATGGGTCGCCCTCAGACCGGCTGGTTCTGGATGGCGGCACGGCCAGCGGAACTACTGGCCTGGTCATCACAAATGTTGGAGGAGGCGGGCTGCCGATCGTTTCTGATGGCATTGAAGTGATTCGCGCTCAGAATGGCGCAACCAGTACAGCCTCTGCATTCTCCCTGGCAGCACCCGTCAAAGCTGGAGTCTATGAGTACTACCTCGCCAAGGGCGGCCTCAGCGGAGGCACACAAGAGAACTGGTACCTGCGCAATTTCCTGGTTGAAAATAATGTTCCGACGACCCCTTTATTCCGTCGTGAAGCTCCGATCTACAGTGAATTCGGGAATGTCGCGCGAGAGCTCGGCTTACAGCAGCTTGGCACTTTCCGCGATCGCCGCAGCGATCAGATCATGGCCGAAAATGCGGAGCTTGCGCCTGCCTGGATGCGCGTTTGGGGTAGTGATACGGAGCTGAGTCCTGCCAGTAGCCTCGATCAATCATTCGATGGTTCCATGTTTGGCTTCCAGCTCGGTCATGATCTCTACCGAACCGAGACCGATCATGGTCATCGCAATCAGTTCGGGGTGATGGGCGGGGTTGCACGTGCCATTGGCGATGTGGATGGGTTTGCGTCCGGTCGGGAAAACCTGCATGTGGGCAATCTGGCGATTAACCAGTACAGCCTGGGGGGGTACTGGACTCACCTGGCGCCTGGCGGTTGGTACACTGACCTTACATTAACGGGTAGCGTGTTGAGAATCGAAGGCCAATCCAATGATGGAGGCGGGGACAAGACGGATGGGAATGCTATTACAGGCGCCATCGAAACAGGCTTGCCGATCCATTTGGGAGAGCGTCTTGTTTTTGAACCCCAGGCGCAACTGGTGTGGCAACGTTTGTGGATTGATGACCTGAATGATGGATACTCGACCGTAGGCTTCGAAGAAAACAATACCTACAGAGCCCGACTAGGTGCAACCCTGCGCAGCGATATCACGATGAACAACATGCAGTGGCAGCCTTACATCAAGGCCAATGTGCTTCGCTATTCCGGCAACGAAGACGAAACAACATTCGGAGGTGGTTCTGTAATGCGGACTCGCGTTGGCCAAACATCAGGGCAACTCGCAGCAGGCATTGTAGGGAAACTGAATGCCTTCAGTAGCGTGTATGCCACGGCCAGTTATCAAACCAATCTTGACGATCAGGATCAGCGCATACTCGCTGGCAATGTAGGGGTGCAGCTTCTCTGGTAGTAGGGTCTATTCCCTGCTGGCGCCTTGGCGTGCAAGTAGGATAGAGGTGATGGAATAAGCGAGGAAGTCTAAGCCAGCCCTCGGGCTGGCTTATTCAGACCTTACCTATCAGTCCTTATTGTCCGGCATTCCAGACGTGTGCCTGCGTGAGCCAGTTCCCGCTGGCGTCTCTCTTCATGACATTCAGGGTGATGCCCCCGAATTCGGTTCGGGCGCCATCGGTTGCCGCTCCTTTGGCGCTCCATCTGGCGACCTGGAACAAGGCGTTTTCATCGCCATTGACCTCTACGGTTTCCAGGGTATGTTCAACCACCCCTGCATCAATGAAAGTCTTGAAGAGGTTTGCGATTGCTGCACGGCCCACCAATACTTGTCCATTCCCCGGCGAGAGGACGGCATTGTCTGCATAAAGAGCGGCCAGCCTTTCCGTGTCGCCACTATTGAAGGCCGCATTCCAGGCTTCATTTGCACTGGCAATAATCGTTGAAAAGTCTTGCATTCATTTCTCCTGATTGATAACAAAAATTCTGTAAAGGCTGGGCTTATTCCACGGCTTCCCAGGCATTGATGTTCTGCTTGGGTACCACGTATCGGTAATGGTAATAGCGCGCGCTGAGCCAAAAGCCCAATCCTATCAATGCGAAGGCTAACTGTCCGATTGCCAGCCACAATACTGAATGCAGGAGGAACGGCGCCGCGATGCCCGCTACGGCTGCGCTCAGCATGGTCTGGGTGAAGGACTGGCAGGAAGCGACGGTGCCGCGAATATGTGGGAACAAGTCGATAATCAGCAGCGTGATGACCGGGGCGATCAATGACATGCCGAACGTGTAAAAGAACAGCGGTATCACCGACCAGGGAAGTGCGGGGGGTAGAAATGCATGGTAGATCACATTGGCTGTCGCTGCACCGACGAGTAGGCCATACCCAATGAACATCATCCTGGGAATTGAAATTTTTCCGGCCAGGCGATTAGCGGCAAGCGCACCCAGGAATATGCCCGATACCGCCGGTATGAATTGCCAGGCAAAGTCGTTGGGCCCCAATCCCAAATGCTGGGTGATGAATACGGGTGCTGCAGCGACATACAGGAACAGCCCGGCAAAATTGAAGGCAAGTGCGCCCGCCTTGAGCTGGAATGCTGGCGACAAGAATATCTGCTTGTAGCTTTCCCAGAGGAAATTTGGGTTGAAAGGTGTGCGTTTGATAGGCGGCAGAGTTTCGGGCAACTTCTTGTAGCAATACCACAAGAGCAGGACAGTGTAGACAAACAGGGCCAGAAAAATGGTGCGCCAGTCGGACGATACGACAATCCATCCACCGAAGATGGGAGCAATAGCCGGGGCAATGGAAAAGATCATGGTTACCAGGGCAAGCAGGCGTGCTGCTTCAACATCATCATAGATATCGCGGATGATGGCGCGGCCCACTACGACACCGGCACCAGCAGAAACGCCCTGCATAATGCGGAAGGCCCAAAGATATTCGATGCTGTGAGCGGCAGCGCAGCCCAGACAACCCACGGCGAAAACAGCCAATGCGACAAGGATGATGTTGCGTCTGCCAAAGGCATCGGCCAAGGCGCCGTGCCATAACGTCATGATGGCAAATGACAGCATGTATGCAGTCAGCGTCTGCTGTACTTCAACAAGGTTGGCGCCAAGCGATCTTTCTATGTCCGGAAACGCAGGCAAATAAGTATCGACCGAGAAAGGGCCGAGCATGGCTAAAGCAGCCAGCATGAGCGCGAGCTGGTTTTTGTTTGGCTGTGCAGAGCCAGCTGAGTGTGTCTTCATGATGTCCAAGTAAGATGACGATATGCCGTACTGATGACGTCCGCGTATGCTCAGACGTCCCGGCTCTCGTGGTCTGTGCGTTACTGCCTAATGTAACCTAAGGCTTAAAGTTAACATCGATGCATTCTAAGTGCATATCAGTACTAACAGGTTGACGCCAAGCGGGGAGTCATGGACGCTTGCAGGTGGTGCTAATGAAGTGATTGCAAGCATGATGAACAATACCAAGACGCAGTTAACCCAAATTTTAAGACATTGGCTCAGTCGGGCGACAGAGCCAGTCATTCTATTTCCGACCATTGCCGTCATCGTACTGGCGCTCATCTGGGGCATGACCTATAACTTGTCTCAGGTCGAGCATGCCGCGGCTGAGCAGGCAGCAAGAGTATCCAGTCGAGAGCTCGCGGAGACCTACGAAGCACAGGTGCTGCGCTCCCTACGCGAAATCAACCAGAACCTGCTGCTGGTCAAATACATCTTCGAATCCAGAAACAGTAACTCCGTGCTCGATGAGCTCAGGGATAGGTCCCTCATGCTGCCGGATCTGCTGTTCACTGTCAGCATCGCCGATGCGCAAGGCAATATCTTGCAGAGCACGGGATCCCAAATAAAGAGCAACATTGCTGATCAGGATTATTTTCAAAGCCAGCGCGAGAATGATGTACTGTCGATTAGCCAGCCTCAGCGTGATCCGGAAACCGGGGAATGGAAACTCCAATTCAGCCGCAGGTTGAATGGCTCGGATGGGAATTTCGCAGGAGTGGTTGTCGTCGCGGTAGATGCCGGTTATTTCGTTAGCGGTTACGAAACCGCCAAGCTGGGCGAGTATGGCTTGCTCGGCTTGCTGGGATCAGACGGCGTATTCCGGGTAAGGCGTACAGGTGATTTCACCACCGCAGAAGGCAAGATCGATTATGAATCTGTGGTACCAAATGCAGATGACATGGACACAAGCCAGGTGGTTGTTAGCACGCTTGATGGCGTCAAGCGATATGTCAGCGCCCGGCCGCTTTTTGATTTGCCGCTTGCTGTGGTGGTGGGGTTGTCCCAGGAAGAGCAACTTGCAGCTGCCAAACGTAATATTGAGACCTATCTCTGGCGGGCAGCAGGGGGCAGCCTGCTGCTGCTTTTCGTCATACTCCAGTTGTATCGCCTCAGCCGTGAGCTGGCGCAAAGCCGCCAACGTGCCGTTGAAGAACAAATGGCTCATGCCCAACAGGTCGAGTATCTGGCCTTTCATGATGGCCTTACCGGACTGCCTAACCGTAGTCTGTTCAGCAAATTGCTGGCGCAGAGTATCAATAATGCCAAACGCTACAACCACAAATTGGCCGTACTGTTCCTTGACCTCGACCGCTTCAAGCAGATCAACGACACGCTCGGACATGACGCCGGGGACGAATTGCTGAAGGAGGTCGCAACACGTTTGCGGAGCTGCCTGCGAGAAAGTGACACAGTCGCACGATTAGGGGGCGACGAATTCGTGGCCATCCTGCCCGAGCTGCAAGATGAGGGCTACAGCGCATCCGTGGCCAAAAAGATCCTTGCCGTTGTAGCTGAGCCTTTTATGCTAGCCGGCCAGGAATACCGGGTCACCGTCAGCGTCGGCATCAGCACATTTCCCCACGATGGGGAGGATGAGCAGACCCTGACCAAAACTGCAGACATCGCGATGTATCAGGCCAAGCAGGAGGGCAAGAACAACTTCCAGTTTTATTCGGACAAGCTCAACGCCAACTCGCTGGAACGGCTGGCACTGGAATCCGGCTTGCGGCATGCCTTGGATAATAATGAGTTCGAGCTGCACTACCAGGCCAAGCGCGATTCACGCAATGGTCAGATTACCGGCATGGAAGCTCTGCTGCGCTGGAATCACAAGGATCTTGGCACAGTCGCGCCCATGAAATTCATCCCGGTTGCTGAGGAGTCCGGACTCATTATTTCCATCGGCAGGTGGGTGTTGCGAACCGCATGCGCCCAGAATGTGGCATGGCAAAAACAGGGCCTGCCCCGGCTGAGCATTTCCGTGAATATGACCGCGCGTCAATTCTTTGATGACAACTTGCTGCGCGATCTGTCCAAGATTCTCAAGGAAACAAAGATGGATCCCAGCCTGCTGGAGCTCGAGATCACAGAGAGCCTGTTGATGCGGGATATCGAAAAAACATTACATATTCTGAATGAGCTCAAGAACATGGGCGTGCTGATCGCCATTGATGATTTCGGCACCGGGTATTCTTCGCTCACAACGCTTCAGCAGTTTCCGCTCAATACCATCAAGATCGACCGCTCATTTATCAAGAATGTCGCCAAGAGTCCGGGCGACAAGGCACTAACTGAAGCCATCATTGCCATGGGAAGGGCCTTGAGCCTGACTGTTGTAGCGCAAGGGGTCGAGACCAAGGCGCAGGCGGATTTTCTGCGTAAGAAGTCCTGTGATGAGTTCCAGGGTTTTTATTTTTACAAGCCAGTGCCGGCTGAAGAGATTCCCCAGATGCTGCGCGACCAGGGCCTGACTTAACGACGGCTTTCCAGGATTTCCCATCTGTGCAAAGCGGCGGTTAACGCCTGCTCCAGCTCCGCCAGCCTGCGCTGGAGGGATTTGACCTCATCAGGCTGATCCTTATAGATCGTGGCATCAGCCAGCTGCGCATTGATATTCGCCTGCTCAGCCTCAAGCGCCTCGATCTTCTCCGGCAGTTCTTCCAGTTCTTTTGTTTCCTGAAAGCTCAGCTTACCGCCTTTTGGCTTGGCGGTTTCTGCCTTGTTGGCGGCCGGCTTTGCAGCGTGAGCTTTTTTCAACGCCTGTTCATCGGCAGCACGCTGGGCTGTGAATCGGCGCCAGTCATCATAGCCACCGCCGAATTCGGTCAGGACACCATTGCCTTCGAAGGCAATGACCTGCGTTACCGTGTTCTCCAGGAATGCACGGTCATGGCTGACCAGGAACAGCGTACCGGCGAAATCCTGTAACAGGGTTTCCAGCAGTTCCAGCGTATCAATATCGAGATCGTTGGTGGGTTCATCGAGGACGAGTACATTAGCTGGACGCGCGAACAAACGCGCCAGCAACAGACGGTTACGTTCGCCCCCTGAAAGCGACTTGACCGGTGAGCGCGAACGCTGCGGCGGGAACAGGAAGTCTTCGAGATAGCTGATCACATGCTTGCGTTCATTGCCGATTTCGACAAAATCCGAGCCCGGACTGATGGTATCCGCCAGTGTAGCTTCTTCATCAAGCTGCTCGCGCATCTGGTCGAAGTAGGCGACATTCATGCTGGTGCCGCGCTTGATGGTGCCACTGTCCGGTTCGAGCTCGCCGAGGATGAGCTTGAGCAGCGTGGTTTTGCCGATGCCATTCGGCCCCAATAGGCCGATTCGGTCGCCGCGCAGGATACGCGTACTGAAGCCGTTGATGAGTACCTTGTCACCATAGGCTTTTTTAACGTTATCCAGCTCGGCCACGAGCTTGCCGGAACGATCCCCGCTATCGAGATGCAGCTTCACGTTGCCTTGCCGTTCGCGACGGGCGGCGCGCTCCAGTCGCAATTTCTCCAAACGTCTGACGCGGCCTTCATTGCGCGTTCGCCGTGCCTTTATACCCTGGCGAATCCAGGCTTCTTCCTGTGCCAGCACCTTGTCGAACTTGGCGGCATGGGTGGCTTCCACCGCCAGCAGTTCTTCCTTTTTTGCCTGATAATTGGTGAAATTGCCGATGAATTCAGTGAGACGCCCGCGATCAAGCTCGACAATCCGTGTCGCCAGCCGATCCAGGAAACGCCGATCGTGGGTAATGAATAGCACGCTGCCGCTGAAGTTGAGCAACAGTTCCTCGAGCCATTCGATAGCCTCCAGGTCAAGATGGTTGGTAGGCTCATCCAACAGCAGCACTTCCGGCTCTGCGACCAGCGCACGTCCTAGTGCCACGCGTTTGCGCCAACCTCCGGAAAGGGTTGAGACTAGCGCTTCCGCATCGAGATTGAGCCGGCTCAACACCGTCTCGACCCTGGCCTGGGACTGCCAGCCGTCCTGCGCATCCAGCTCGTGCTGCAGGCGTTGCATCTCTTCCATGAGCGCTTCGATATCTGCCTCTGGCTCTGCCATACTGTGCGTCACGGCATGGTAATCCACAAGGATTTTTTGCAACGCGCCAAGGCCTTCAGCGACGGCTTCAAACACCGTGTGCGTGTGATCAAGCGCAGGTTCCTGTGGCACATAGACGATGCGCGCAGAAGGCGCGCGCCAGATGTTGCCGTCATCCAGCTTGATTTCACCGGCGATGGCCTTGAGCAGGCTGGATTTGCCCGCACCGTTGCGTCCGATAAGACCAACGCGTTCGCCGGCATCCAGTTGCAGGTCGGCATGGTCGAGAAGAGGGTGGTGACCAAAAGCCAGGCTGGCTTGGTCCAAAGTAATCAGGGGCATGGTTTATTCTAACAGGGCATGCAAGCGGTCAGGTTCAGATGCTTGGCCATTAAGATTTGCCCAGCATGGCGCGGATCTGCGCCATTCTTTCCTTGCCGTGCTCCTTGCTGGCGGCTGGGTCTGTGTTAGTGCTGCCGGAATGACGAACATCATCCGGTGGTAATTCGGCAATGAAGCGGCTGGGTTCGCAGGCTTCCGTCTCGCCAGCTCTTTTTCTTTTGCGGCACCAGGAAATGTGCAGCGATTTCTGTGCACGCGTGATGCCTACGTACATCAGGCGCCGTTCTTCCTCGATGGTGCCGTTGTCTATGCTTTCCCTATGAGGAAGAATGCCTTCCTCCACACCAATCAGGAACACGTGGCCGAACTCCAGCCCTTTGGCCGCATGCAAGGTAGAAAGCTTGACCGCATCCGGTTCACCGTTTTCACGCCCTTCGAGCATGCTCATGAGCGCAACAGTTTGCGTTAGCTCAAGCAGGTTCTTTTCTTCGTCCTCATCGGCCTTGGATCGCTTGATGAGCCAGTCGATGAACTCGCGCACGCTATTCCATTTCGATTCTGCCGCGCGCGGCTCTTCATTGTCATAAAGATAGGCCTCGTACTGGATGGCGTTCATCATGTCATTGAGGATGTCAGCAGCCGGGTCGCGTACAGCACGCTCCTGCACACGGTTGATGAACTGGCAGAAGGTCAGCAGGTCTTCCAGCTGTCGCGCCCCTAGCTCATGCTGGAAGTCCGCTTCGAATGCGGCTTCAAAGAGGGAGATATGTTTGCGGCTGGCGTACTCGCCCAGTTTTTCCAGCGTGGTGTTGCCTATGCCTTTCTTCGGCGTGGTAGCGGCACGAATGAAAGCCGGATCGTCATCTTCATTTGCAATCAGCCGCAGATAGCTCACGATATCCTTGATTTCGGCCTTGTCGAAGAAGGATTGTCCACCAGACACCGTGTAGGGGATCTTGTGGTTGCGCAACTGCTGCTCGAGAATGCGCGCCTGATGGTTACCCCGGTAAAGGATGGCATAGTCCTTATGGTAGGTGCGGTGCTCGAACTTATGCGCCATGAGCTTCATAACCACGGACTCCGCTTCGTGCTCCTCGTCCCTGGCAGCTGTGACCTGGATTGTCTCGCCTGTGCCCAGCTCGCTCCACAGCTTCTTTTCGAACAGCTTGGGATTATTGGTAATGACCTGGTTGGCGGCGCGCAGGATACGTACGGTCGAACGATAGTTCTGTTCCAGCTTGATCACCTTGAGACGTGAGAAATCCTCGGTGAGCTGGCGCAGGTTTTCCACGTCTGCGCCGCGCCAGCCGTAAATCGCCTGATCGTCATCCCCCACAGCGGTAAACCGGCCTTCAACGCCAGTCAGCATCCTGACCAACTTATACTGGCAGGCATTGGTATCCTGGTACTCGTCAATGAGCAGGTACTTGAGTTTGCGCTGCCATCTTTCCAGTGCCTCCGGGTGGTTCTGGAACAGCTCGACTGGAAGCTTGATCAGGTCATCGAAATCGACCGCCTGGTAAGCCTTGAGCGTTTGCTGGTAGATTTGGTACACCTTGGCAGCGGCATGTGTGAGCTCTTCATCGGCGGATGCCTTGGCCTGGTCGGGGTTGATGAAGGCGTTTTTCCATTGCGAGATTTGCCACTGCGTTTTGCGTAGCAGCTTCTTATCGGTTGTGCTTAAGACATCTGCCAGAATCTTGAAGCTGTCCGAAGAATCCAGGATGGAGAACTGCGGCTTGTAGCCCAGTAGTTGGGCTTCGGCACGCAGCATCTTAAGCCCCATCGAATGGAAGGTGGCAATCGTCAGGCCCTTGTTCGACTTGCCCTCGAGCAACTGGCCCACGCGCTCTTGCATTTCGCGGGCTGCCTTGTTGGTGAAGGTGATCGCGGCGATCTCCTTGGGCTGATAGCCGCATTCTTCAATCAGGTAGGCGATCTTGTGCGTAATGACGCGTGTTTTTCCACTACCTGCGCCGGCCAGCACGAGCAGGGGGCCATCCAGATATTTGACTGCTTCACGTTGGGGGGGATTGAGTTTTGACAGCATGAATTTCAGACTTTCAGAGCGCGCAAGTTTAGCTGCTCCACGGACTGCATGTCATCCCTTAAATTACTATGGCGGCTGAAGCACCAACAAAACCGGGACTTGCGGGTAAACTATTGCCGGTTCAACAAGGAGACATGAAAGCGCATGGCCACCTGGAATGAAGGCAAGATCGTCAGAAACCTCAACTGGAACGGTAATCTACATACGCTATTCATAGAAGCCGACATTGAGCCTTATGAAGCCGGCCAGTTCGCGCGCATCGGCCTGGAAATCGATGGGGAGATTGTGGGGCGGCCGTATTCATTGGTCAATCCGCCCGGCACTCAGCCGCTGGAGATCTACTACATCGAAGTGCCAGAGGGCCCGCTGACTTCGCGGCTGGTGAACATGAAGCCGGGCGACACCATCCTCATAGCGCCACGTGCCAATGGCTTCCTCATACTCGACGAGATTCCGCAAAGCAAGCACTTGTGGCTGATGGCAACAGGTACCGGTGTTGGGCCATTTCTCTCCATACTCGATACGGAAAAGCCATGGCAACGTTTTGAAAAGGTGGTGCTGGTCTATGCCGTGCGTACCCTGGCTGAGCTCAATTATCAGCACCGCATCAATGAAGTGCTCCGTCGCTATCCCGATAAGTTTATCTACATTCCCTTTATCAGCCGGGAAGTCTCACAGTTCGCCATGCCAGGGCGTATTTCCACCGCCCTCATTGAAGGTACGCTGGAGGAACGCGCTAAGCTCAAGCTGAGCCCGGACGACAGCCAGATCATGTTATGTGGCAATCCGCAGATGGTGGACGACACCACTAAACTGCTCATCGAACGTGGGCTCAGGAAACATCGGCGTAGAGAACCCGGTCATATCACCGTGGAAAACTACTGGTAACCATCATGAATCACACAACATCACAGGAACAGGAAGCACTGGCACGCCACACTCGGCTACTCTGCGACAGTTACCGGCATTGGACCGGCATGCGGCTTATCGAACATGACCCTGGTTCTCCCGAAGGGGTGGAAGAGTTGTTGAACGCGCCGTTTGCCGTCGCCTCGCACAACACGCAGGACGACCCTGTATTCAACTACGCCAACAATGCAGCACTCAAGCTGTTCGGCATGGAGCGGGAGGAGATCCTCGGCTTGCCATCACGTTTTTCGGCAGAGCCTGCAGTACATGAGGAGCGTGCGGGGCTGCTCGAACGGGTGACCAAACATGGCTACGTGGATGATTATTCAGGCATACGCATTGCCAAGAGCGGTTTGCGTTTTCTGATCCGGAATGCCGTCGTGTGGAACGTGATAGACGAGCAAGGTGATTATAAGGGGCAAGCCGCACTGATACGCGACTGGGCCCCGGTGTAGGCTTCGAACGTTCCGTCTTTGCGGATTCGGGTGGGTCTATTGAACAACATGAGCGAACGACCAAACAAGGCGACTATTTGCAGTGTGGTTTTTCTCGACATCCTTGACCAGTCGAGCAAGCCTGTCGTCAAGCGGGTCCAAGATAAGGCGCTCTTCAGTAGCATGATCGACGAGGCGCTCAGAGATGTAGCCCAGCATGAGCGCCTTCTGATTGATACAAGTGATGGCAGGGCGATAGCCCTGTTTGGTGCGCCAGAGGCGGCTCTTTTCATCGCCATGACGATTCGGGACACTATCATCAAGTACAACAAATCCAGCGAGGACAAGCTTCTCGTTCGCGCAGGTATCGGTATTGGTCCTGTTCGGATAGGCGGGGATGCTAATGCCCTGCCGAGCATTCAGGGCGAAGGCGTCAATGCGGCTGAACGTGTCAAGAACCTTGCTAGACCCAACCAGATTCTCGTTTCACGCGCCTATCACGACATTACCTCCGGGCTTACGGACGAGATCGATGGCCTGTTCTCTCCCTTGATGGGCACGGAGGTTTATTCCGTTCGTTCTGCGGAAGAAGAACCCTTTGTACCCGAAGCGGCAGTTGAAGCTCCAGCTGACCCTGCACTATTTTCCCGCATGCTGAATGAGGAAGAATCGCCTCGCTATGGTCTATGGAGCAGTGCCGCGCTGGTTGTCATTGTTCTGCTCGTGGCAGGTTTCATGCTGGTTTCCAATGTACGGCATCCCGATCTCGGTGACGTGATTGCCGAATCCAAGCCAGCTGTTTCGGCTACTCCGCAAACGGCATCGACATCTGATGCCCCGACGCCACTTGCCTCGCCGTTAGCGCAAGAAATTGCGGTGTCGCCTGCTGACCCTGGGGTGGCGGCTACGGTCGACTTGCCCTCCGTAGCAACACAACAGACGATAGAACAACCTGTTGCAATTCCACCCACAACATCGCGGCGAGCCTCCAGAAAAGCCAAAGCCGAACCTACTTTTGAAATAATAGAGGCTAACCCCATCGCCCGTGTTGAAGAAGCCGAGCCGGAGAGGCAGGCCGTGGTGCCACAACAGGAAGAAAAGAAAGTGGCTGCCGCGCCTCGTGCGGTAAAAGGCCCGAGCGTGGAAGATCGACCCGTACCTTCTAGCGGCATTCGGGCCAAAACGATCTGGGATGATTTCCGGGAGAGCTTCAAGCAGGGAAGTACACAGCCCGTCTGCACCCAGGCCGAGATCGCCTTGAATCAATGTAAGTAATCAGGAAATGAAAAAGAACAGGTTAAGCCGCTCTTCCTCCTCACTTTTTTAATATGGCGCTTATGCAGTTCACATAAAACTCCGAATTTGTAGTTTAATTAGTCGTCGCCTAAATTATTAAAACAACATGAGCGAAAGACTCAACAAGACCTCCATTTGCAGTGTCGTCTTCCTCGACATTGTCAATCAATCAAAAAAGCCAGTTGCCGAGCAGATTCGGGACAAGGAACTGTTCAACGGTTTCATCAATGAGGCAGTCAAGGATGTTGCGCAAAACGATCGCATCCTGCTGGATACCGGTGATGGAGCAGCAATCGCGTTGCTGGGCGCACCTGAAGAAGCGCTGTTTATCGCAATGACCATTCGCGACAGCATTCTCAAGTACAACAAGGATAACAAGCACAAGCTCTACGTCCGTACGGGCATCAATCTGGGCCCGGTACGCGTGGTAAGCGACATCAACGGCCGGCCCAATATCCTGGGCGACGGCATCAACGTGGCCGAGCGCGTCATGAGTTTTACCGAGCCCAACCAGATTCTGGTGTCACGTTCCTACTACGAAATCACTTCCCGCCTGACCGAAGAAATTACGGGCATGTTCACCTATTTTGGTATCAAGCAGGACAAGCACATCCGCGAGCACGAGGTATATTCCATCCGCTCCGCGGAAGAAGAGCCCTTAATACCGGAATCAGCAGTCAAGCCAGCAGCAGCGGCATCGCCAACGTTCTTTTCACGCTTGCTGAATAACGAAAACCTGTCCCGCTATGGTCTATGGGGCAGTGTGGCGCTGGTGACCATTGCCATTTCAGCCGGCGCCTTCATGCTAATCAGTAACATGCTGTCTTCCGACCTCATTGCTGTCACTGCCGATACTTCTGTAATGGATCCCAAAACCCCGGCTTTGCAAACAGCAGCAGTCTCAGATTCAGGCATGCAACCGGATGCCCCGGGCCTGAAGGCGGTGGCACCTGTAATGGCGAAGCCTGGGGAATTGCCCTCGGCGAACGACGGGGAAGCGGCCAAGACAAGCGTCAAGTCTGAAACGCCAAAACGGAAATCCATTACATCGGGCAAGAAGCAGGAGTCGGTTCAGCAAGTGAGCCAGCCTTTGGAGGAAAGTACTGTTGCCATAGCGCCGGTACAGCACAAGCCAGTGGTTGAAGAGGGCAACGATTCTTCTCAAGGCGAACAGAAAAGCGGGTGGTCTGCATTCAAGGAAAGTTTGAAGAAGGGGCGTGAAGAGCGCGTTTGCAGCCAGGCCGAGATTGCCTTGAATCAATGTGGCTGAGCTAGTCTTGTTCGGAATCTTCTTGTTCAGGTTCTAAAGCAGGCTGGTTTTGCCGCATCATTTGGGCCCGGCTTTCCGGCGTCTCGAGACTGATGCGACCCAAGGTGCCTGACCGGTAATCCACCAGCAGCGTCATCGCCGCTTTTTCAATATCCGCCACCCCGCCCTTGAGCAGGAAGCCCCGTTTTCGGGCAACGGCTTCCACTACATCCACGCCATCCATACCGCTGGCCTTGAAGCCATACCGCTGCTCGAGAAGTTGCGGATAGCGCCGGAGCAATACATCCGCCAGGAAGATGGCCACATCCTCATCAATGACTGCGTTTTTGCCGATGGCATGGCTTGCCGCCAGCATGTAGCCGTCACTCTCGTACTTGATTTTTGGCCACATGAGCCCAGGCGTATCCGTAATGCTCATGCGGTCGCTCAAGTCGAAACGCTGCTGTGACTTGGTGACGGCGGGTTCGTCGCCGACCTTGGCAATGCGCCGGTTGAGCAATGCATTCATGAGGGTGGATTTGCCGACATTCGGGATGCCCATGATCATCATGCGAAGGGGCTTGAGCGGCGTGCCACGATGTGGAGCCAACTCAAGTGCGAGCTTGGGGACTTTATTGGCATCACCAGGCTTCTTGCACGAGAGTGCCACAGCCTTCACACCGTCCTGTTTGTTGTAATAGTTGAGCCAGGCTTGTGTGGCCTCTGGGTCGGCGAGGTCGGCCTTGTTGAGAATCTTGAGGCTGGGCCGCTGTCGGAAGAGCCGCAGTTCGCGAATCATGGGGTTGCTGCTGGCTTCAGGCACGCGGGCATCCAGCACTTCAATCACGATATCGGTGAATTCCATGGTTTCGGCCGCTTTTTTCTTCGCCGCCGCCATATGGCCTGGAAACCACTGAATCATTTCGCACCTCTCAAAATTTCCAAAATTTCTTCGCGACACTGGGTTGCTCAAATATTTCTGGCGCGTACATATAACGCATATGCGGCGGCGTCAAAAATATCCTCGCGCCTTGTTTCGCTTTGAACTTTGAATTTTAGAGGCGCGAAGCCCAGCGCGCATTCTAACATTGTGCCGCTTACTTAAGCCTCGGTTAAACTAGCGCTATGACGCTCATTCCCGAAATAAAGCCCGGCCAATCGATCGAGCTGCTCAAGGAACTGCATATCCTGACGCGCGACGGCAAGATCAACCAGGACAGCCGCCGCAAGCTCAAGCAGGTCTACCATCTCTATCACTTCATCGAGCCCTTGCTGACTGAAGTCATGGTCGAAAACGAAGACCCGGTGCTGGTGGATCATGGCGCCGGCAAATCCTATCTGGGGTTCATTCTTTACGACTTGTTCATGAAGGAGCATGCAGGGCAGGTGATCGGTATTGAAACGCGCGAAGAGCTGGTGCAGAAGTCGCAAGAATTAGCCCAGCGGTTAAGCTTCGAACGCATGCAGTTTCTTCATCTGAGTGTGGAGGATTCAATCGCTTCGCCTGAAATTCCTGAACAAGTGGATATCGTCACCGCCTTGCATGCATGCAATACCGCAACTGACGACGCCATTCGGTTTGCCTTGAAGAAACAAGCCAGGTTCATCGTGCTTGTGCCTTGTTGCCAGGCTGAGGTTGCGGAGGTGCTACGCCGCCATAAGAACGAATCGTTTGCCAAGACACCGCTGTCGGAAATCTGGCGTCATCCCATCCATACGCGCGAATTCGGCAGTCAGATCACCAACGTGCTGCGTTGTTTGCAGCTTGAAGCGCATGGCTACAATGTTACCGTGACCGAACTTGTGGGCTGGGAACATTCCATGAAGAACGAGCTGATTATTGCGCGTTACAAGAATAGCCCGCGACGCAATGCTCAGGTGCGGCTGGAGCAGATACTGCAAGAGCTCAATCTGGAAGAGCTGCAAGATCGTTTTATTTATTAGGGGGAGAGATCATATGAAATATTGGGGAATACTGTTGTTCGTGATGATGGGTGCTGCGCAAGCTTCGGACTTTACGGGCCAGGACTACAGCGGCGTTTATCTATGCACTGGCGACGATGCGCATGAGGGCAAATATACCGGCAAGGTCACCCTCAAGCTGATTCCCGCGCATAGCCGCGGGCAGTACGCGAGTTACGACTTCAAGCTGGAAGTGCCGGGCTACGGCACTTACCTCGGCCATGCGGCTGGCAACGGCAACCACCTTGCCATGCATTTCGCTCTAACCGATCAGAAAACACGCGACTATGGCACTGGCATCGCCGAGATGAAGAAGAACAAAAACGGCAAACTGAGTTTTCACAAGTTCTACTACGAACCCGAGTTCAAGGGCGGCAATACCGGTGTCGAGGACTGCACCCTGAATTGATTGTAGCCATGAGCCGCTCCGATCTGCATATCGGCTGTGCCGGTTGGTCGATTCCTCGCGCAGAGACAGGGCGATTTCTAACCCAAGTCAGTCATCTTGAACGCTATGCCCAAGTGTTTGATGCGGTAGAGATCAACTCATCATTCCATCGCCCGCATCAATACAAGACCTATTCGCGCTGGGCTGATTCAGTGCCGGATAATTTCACCTTCAATGTCAAGATGCCCAAGGAAATCACGCATCAGCGCAAGCTTGTCGATTGCAAAGAACCCTTGCAGCGTTTTTTGGATGAGATTGCTGGCCTTGGCCCCAAACTAGCCGTTGTGCTGATTCAATTGCCGCCGAGGCTGCAATTGGATATGTCCGCTGCGACTGATTTCTTTACCCTATTCCGCGACCTCTACACGGGTCTGGCTGCTTGCGAACCACGTCATGCAAGCTGGTTCGCGGCCGAAGGAGAATCCCTATTGTGCAGCTTCAAACTGGCGCGTGTCGCAGCAGATCCTGCCCCGCTTCCAGCTGTCAGCGAGCCAGGCGGTTGGGATCGCTTTCGTTACTACCGGTTGCATGGTTCACCGCACATGTACTACTCGGCTTATTCCGAAGAGTTTCTGCAGGATTTGGCAGTACAAAGCATGCAGAAGGAGAATCCTGCCTGGTGCATCTTTGACAACACTACCTTAGGCGCAGCGATACCTAATGCTCTGTCACTAAAGCAGCTGTGCGGGATGTGACTCAGCGCCTTGCTTCATCATGTCATGTAAAATTGCAGCCCTATGACTGCCAAAGACCCGGCGCTTGCTCACATCGAAGACGCTCTCGCTACCTGCCTTGTCAAAGACCGCTTTGCCATTCAGCGCAAACTGCGCGAGCTGAAGGAAGCGGCCAGACTCCAGAAACAAGCGCAAGCTGAAAGACTGCAGCAGGAAATCAGCGCTAAGCTTGCCCAATCGCAAGCACAGTACCAAGCCCGCGTTTCTTCATTGCCCAGACCGGATTATCCCGAAGAGCTGCCCGTCTCGGCTCGCAAGAACGAAATTGCCGAAGCCATAACCAACAACCAGGTGGTGATCGTCAGCGGCGAAACCGGCTCGGGCAAGACTACACAATTACCAAAAATCTGCCTCGAACTTGGGCGTGGCGTGGCAGGGCTCATCGGGCACACGCAGCCTCGGCGCATTGCGGCAAGAGCAGTGGCATCGCGCATTTCGCAGGAACTGAAGTCACCGTTAGGCCAGCACGTGGGCTACAAGGTGCGCTTCAATGACAAGCTGTCGGAAGCAAGCTACATCAAGCTCATGACTGACGGCATCCTGCTCGCTGAAACGCAGGGCGACCGTTTCCTCAATGCCTATGACACTATCATCATCGACGAGGCCCACGAGCGCAGCCTCAATATCGACTTCCTGCTGGGCTATCTGAAGCAGTTACTGCCCAAACGGCCTGACCTCAAGGTCATCGTGACTTCGGCAACGATTGATGCAGACCGCTTTTCGAAACACTTCAACAATGCCCCCGTGATCGAAGTATCCGGGCGCATGTACCCCGTCGAAATCCGCTACCGTCCTCTGCAGGAGACGGATGAAGATGAGCAGGAAGAAACCATGGAGTCAGCGATTGTTGACGCAGTCGATGATTTATCAAGGCTGGGCGGTGGCGATATCCTGGTATTCCTGCCCGGCGAACGCGAGATACGCGATACGGCTGAGCATTTGCGGAAACACCATCCCAAAGGCGCGGAAATCCTGCCGTTGTTTGCGCGGCTGTCGGTTGAAGATCAGCAGAAGATATTCCGCCCTAGCGGCGGCCGACGCATCGTGCTGGCCACCAATGTCGCTGAAACCTCGCTCACTGTACCTGGCATCAAATACGTCATCGATACCGGGCTAGCACGGGTCAATCGCTACAGCGCCCGCAACAAGGTCGAGCAACTGCAGATAGAAAAGATATCGCAGGCTGCTGCACGGCAACGGGCAGGGCGTTGCGGCCGGGTTTCCAACGGCATCTGCGTGAGGCTTTATTCAGAAGAGGATTTCAATCTGCGTTCTGAATTTACGGATCCCGAAATCCTGCGCTCTTCCCTCGCTTCGGTCATCCTGCGTATGGCCGCCCTCAAGCTGGGCGATGTCAGCGAATTTCCCTTCCTGGAAGCGCCGAGCTCGCGGCTGATTGCCGATGGTTACCAATTGCTGCGTGAACTGGGCGCAGTAGACGCCAAGCACCAGCTCACCGATGTCGGCAGCCAGCTTGCCAAATTGCCATTGGATCCACGGATCGGGCGCATGATTCTGGCGGCTCGCAAGGAAAATTGCCTTCGGGAAATTCTCATCATTGCCAGCGCATTGGCCATTCAAGACCCGCGCGAACGGCCCATGGATAAAAGGGAAATGGCCGACCAGGCGCATGCGCTATTCGCCGATGACCGGTCAGATTTTCTGAGTTTTCTCAAGCTTTGGGCTTGGTACGAAGAGGCGCTCAAGCACAAGAAATCCAATCGCGACTTGCTTAATAAATGCCACGCCAATTTTCTGTCTTTCCTGCGGCTCAAGGAGTGGCGCGAACTGCATGGGCAGATTGCCGGGATTGCCGCTGAGATGGAATTCAAGCCCAACGAAAAGGAGGCGGATTATAACCAGATTCATCGTGCGCTTCTGGCTGGGCTTTTGGGGAACATAGGCTTCAAGGACGGTGAATCGGACAGCTATCAAGGCGCCCGTGGTATCCGCTTCAGCATTTCTCCAGGGTCATCCTTGAAGAAGACGCGACCCAAATGGGTGATGGCGGCCGAGCTGGTGGAGACCACGAAACTTTACGCACGCGTCGTGGCAAAGATCGAGCCTGACTGGATCGAACCGCTGGCCAAAGGGCTGACTGAAAGTCATTATTCCGACCCGCGCTGGGACCGCAAGATGGCGCAAGTCATCGCATGGGAACGCATGAGTCTGTACGGTCTGACCATAGTACCCAAACGGCGCGTGCATTATGGGCCTATCAACCCGCATGAGGCGCGCCAAATCTTCGTGCGCGAAGCGTTGGCGAATATGGATTTTGATACCCGTGCGCCATTCTTCGCCGCCAATAAACGCTTGATTGCCGAGATCGAGGAGCTGGAGCACAAGGCGCGTCGGCAGGATGTGCTGGTGGATGAGCATGTGCTGTTCGGGTTTTATGATGCCCGTATCCCCCCGGGCATATTCAATGGCATCAGTTTTGAGAAGTGGCGGCAGGACGCCGAGAAGGAGAATCCGCGCCTGCTGTTCCTTACCCGCGAAGAGCTCATGCGGCATTCCGCCGCCAATATCACCGAAGAGCTATTTCCTGAGCAGATGCAGATTGGCGTCATTTCCGTGCCGCTCAAGTACCGCTTCGAACCCGGACATCCACTCGACGGCGTAACAGCCATCGTGCCTTTACATGTGCTGAATCAGCTCAACCCTGCTGTGACCGACTGGCTGGTCCCGGGCATGATTCGCGACAAGGTCACGTACCTGGTCAAGGCGTTGCCCAAGACTATCCGGCGCGTTTGTGTGCCTGTCCCTGATTTCGTCACCAAATTCCTGGAGCAAGCGCAACACGGCGAGAAGCCAGTGCGTGAGGCATTGGCCCAGTTCATCGCAAAACAGACCGGGCTGATTGTAGGTCCGGACGACTGGAACGGCGAAAAGCTACCTGATCATCTCTCCATGAATTTCCAGGTGGTAGATGACGCCGGTCGAGAACTGGCAACAGGCCGCGACTGGAATTCCCTGCAGGCGCAGTTGGGCCAGGCGGCGCAATTGACCTTCCGCTCGAACACACCGGATATCGAACGCGAAGGCTTAAGGCAGTGGGATTTTGGCGACCTGCCGGAGTCGTTGACTTTCACGCGTGATGGTTCGACGCTGACAGGTTATCCGGCAGTGGAAGACAATGAAGACTCAGTAGCGATCCGGCTCTACGATACGCCTCATGTTGCCACGGAAGCCCATCGTGCCGGCGTACGCAGGCTCATGCGTTTTGAGCTCAACCAGCAGATGAAGCAGCTGGAGAAGGGCCTGCCGGGTTTTACCCAATATGCGCTGCTGCTGCGCAACATCATGATCCCGGATGATTTGCGCGAGGACATGATGACGGCTATCGCCGACCGCGCATTCATTGGTGATGACCCGTTGCCGCGCAGCAACGACGAATTCATGAAGCTCAAGCAGCGTGCGCGCTCTAGGCTCCCTGCAGTGACGGATGCGATTACACGGCAGGCGCAGAACATCGCTACGGAATATCAGGCATTGACGGCGAAGCTGGCCCAGCCTGGCGGCGCCGCACGCATCAAGCCCGAAATCGAGCAGCAGCTGCGCAAGCTGTTGTACAAGGGTTTCTTCTCCCAAACACCTTGGGAACAATTGCAGCACCTGCCGCGCTACCTCAAGGCCATGCGATTACGTATGGACAAGTACCCGGGCAATATCGACCGTGACACCAAGCACGCCTATTCCATCATCCAGCTATGGCAGAACTGGGAAGCGGAAGTGGAAAAAAGACGTAAGGCAGGGCGGCTGACGCCTGAGCTCATGGATTACCGCTGGCTCATTGAGGAGCTGCGTGTTTCTTTGTTCGCGCAGGAACTCAAAACGCCATTTCCAGTGTCGTATAAGCGGCTTGAAAAGGCGTGGAGTGAGCTCTAAGCTGGACTAAGTTGAATATCATCAAAGCTGGCTACCGTGCTTACTTCAAGAGGCCGTGCATCCCGGGCTAATAACTTGGTCTGCATTTCAGCTTCGCGAGCTGCGCTCAGCTCGCCTTCTATATCCGACAGGAACAGGATTTCTCCCGGAGGCGTTCCGATCTGCTCGGCAATCGCCTGATAGGAAGCGCTTTCCTGCTTGGGCCCAGTGCGGGTATCGAAGAAGCCGGAAAACCATGGCGTAAGGTCGCCCCAAGCCGTATGGCCGAACAGCAGCTTTTGCGCCTGAACCGAGCCTGAGGAAAACACATAGAGCTTCAGACCTTGTTCATGCCAGCGCTTGAGGCCGCGATAGGCGTCTTCATACAGATGCCCGGTGAAGTCGCCATTTTTATAGCCGCTCTCCCAGATCAATCCCTGTAATACTTTTAGAGGGGGCGCCTTGCGGTCTTCGTCTATCCATCGGATGAGTTTTTGTACAGCCCAGTCCTTGTCGAATACGTGGCCTTCCATCTGACAGGTTTCAGCCAAGAGCTCTCGAACTTCAGCGTTGTCGTCATGAGAAGCCACGAACTCCGCCAGGTGCTCACGTGCATACGGAAAGAGCACGTGCTTGACAAAGGAGATCGCACTGGTGGTGCCTTCGATGTCGGTGAGAATGGCCTTGACCATGATTACTTGTGCGAAGAGCGGTACTTGTCGTAGTCGGCAAACTGCGAGGCTATCGGGCTGCCGGAGAATTGTGCTACCCAACCTTCCTGGCTGGTAAAGAAACGTATGGCGCGAAAGCTCGGCGCAGTGCCCATATCAAACCAGTGCGGCGTTCCGGCAGGAACGCTGATGAGATCGCCTTTTTCGCATAACACACCGTAGACCTTGTCACCCAAATGCAGATAAAAGAGGCCGGACCCCTCCACGAAAAAGCGCACTTCGAATTCCGAATGCACGTGCTCGTTAAGGAATTTTGCCCGCAGCTGCGCGCGGTCCGGATGCTCGGGATGCAGGCCAATGACATCCACGGATTGAAAGCCGTACATCTGCATGATGCGCTCGACGGAATCGCGGTAGGCCTTCAGTACTTCTTCCTGACTGGCGTCGGGCTTGAGCGGGCTCTTGGTTTGCCAGCATTCAAACCGGATGCCTGCCTCCTCGAGCTTGCCGGCGATCTGTTCGTAATCCTTGTAAACCTCCTTGGGGCCTTCTCCAGACTCATGTTGAATAGTTAATACGCTCATGCGGGATGGGCTCCTTGTAAACGTGCTTCCAGGTTGAACAGAAATTCCAGCGCCTCAACATGGCGCAGGGCTTCTTCCACAGAATTGCCCCAGGTATAGAAGCCATGGTGGGCAATGATGTAGCCATAGATATCGCCGTGTGCATCCATGTAATCAATGACTTCCTTTGAAAGCGAGGTGATGTCCTGGCTGTTCTCGAAGATGGGGATGTCCACAGCCGATTCATGGGTCGTGATGCCGTTGAGGGCCTTGAGTAACTCGTAACCACGGATGTGCAGTTTGTCGCTGAATAAACGCGACACCAGTACAGAACCCACTGAATGCGGATGCAGCACCGAATATATTTCCGGATAGCGCTGGTACAGGGTGGTGTGCAGCAAAGTTTCAGCTGACGGGCGACGGCCGTCAAGGGAATGGCACCGCATGTCTACGCGCATGATGTCTTCCGGCGTCAATTGCCCTTTGTGCCTGCCCGATACAGTAATGGCGATGGTGCCGTCATCAAGACGGGCGGAAAAGTTACCGCTGGTCGCGGGAACCCAGCCTCGGTCATGCATGAAGGCGCCTACATCGATGAGCTTTCGTACTGCAGTTTCAAGGTCCATGACAGCCTTATAGTGGATAACGCACAGGAGTTCAACTCTGCATAAGAATAGGTTGGTTTTCGTACATACCTCGGCCTTTGCACCGGACTAGGCTAGACCTTTGAACAGGTAAGGAGTCGATCATGGCAGTTGAACTCAAACCTCTCGATCAGCAGATCATGGTGATTACCGGAGCCTCTAGCGGTATAGGGTTATGCACTGCGCTCATGGCTGCAGAACAAGGTGCGAAGCTGGTGCTGGTGGCACGCAGCGAGGATGTACTGGAGGACCTGGCCGATCAGATCAGGGCCCAGGGTGGCGAGGCAACCTGGGTAGTCGCTGATGTCAGCGATCGTGCAGAGATGGAAAGAGTGGCGCGTACTGCGGGAAGCATTTATGGACGCATCGATACCTGGGTCAATGACGCCGGCACTTCCATTTACGGCAAGCTCTACCAAATCTCCGAAGCCGACAGCAAACGGCTGTTTGATATCAACTTTTGGGGTGTGGTAAACGGCTCACTGGTAGCTTTGCCTTACCTCATGCGGCAGGGTGGCGCGCTCATCAATATCGGCAGCGAAGTCTCGGATGCAGTAGTGCCATTGCAAGGCATGTATTCCGCAACCAAGCATGCAGTGAAAGGCTTTACCGATGCCTTACGCGTTGAAATCGAAGAAGTCGACAAGGCGCCTGTGTCCATCACGCTGATCCAGCCAACCGCCGTTGATACGCCGTTCCCGCACCACGCCAAGAACTATATGGATAAGGAGCCCAAGTTGCCCATTCGTCCAATCGATCCGCAACGTGTGGCAGAAGCTATTCTGGAGGCCGCTACCGAAGGCGGACGAGACGTGAAGGTAGGCATGGCAGCCAAGATCAACACCACCGCTTTTAAGCTCACCCCTCACCTCGCGGACAAATTTGTGGCGAAAATGGTTGATACCCAGCAGGAAGACTACCCACCGGTCAACCCCGAAGGGATTTTGTACCAGCCCTCACACACGGGCCGCATCTACGGCGGTCAATCCACTAATCACCCGAACGTTTAGCTATTGGAGAACTGACATGTCGAAGATTATAAACAAGGTAACGCCGACGATTACCAACATGATCCGGATGGATCACACGCATGTGATGACGGCGTTTCACCAGTACACAGAATTCAGGAGCCCTAATAAAAAGCAGGCTTTGGTGGAGACCATCTGTCTTGGGCTGCAAATTCACGCGCAACTGGAAGAAGAGATTTTCTACCCTGCGATGCGCTCTGTGCAGCATGGCAGCTCAGTGTTGGAGAAGAGCGTGCCGGAGCACGACGACATGCGCCGTCTAATTGGTAAATTACGCGCGATGAAGTCCTCCGACGTGGATTACGACAATACGGTCATGGACCTCATGCGAATGGTCATCCATCATGTGGCCGATGAGGAAACCGTGCTGCTACCCAGGGCTGAACGTCTGCTTGGCAAGGAAAGGCTCAGCGAGCTGGGTGTGCAGATGACTAAGCGGAGACTACAGCTTGTCAAACCTCACGCAGGCGAACTTGCCAGCAGCCACATCCGCAGCTTATCCAGCAGTACCGTGATGGTACTGGCAGGCGCTGCCTTGGCCGCTGGTTACATGTTCAACCGTTCTTCGCATAGTCGTCAGCAAACGGGTCAGCATTCTGCGCATTGATGGTTGGAGGCTGGTGCTGTGCTGCTCAAGCGTTGATGCCCTGCAGACTGCAGGGCAATAGCCCATGCACATCCATGGCAAAGGTGTAAGCTGTGTCAAATCTCGTGACTTGTTAAGGAGGAAATAATGTTATTTTTTCCAGGTTGGCAGGGCATTTTGACGTTTATCGGCGTATCCATCCTCGTTGTGCTGATGATCCTGTTTTTCGCAGGCAAGCTGAATTAGCGAACAGCCTCAGCTATTGAATAGAGTCGGCATCAGACAGGGCATCAAAGCCGGCAGCACAACGCGCAATGCGTTTAGCCATATTGGGGCGCTGTTGTGCATCCTGCTGTTGCTGAGCCCTTCAGTCTCACAGGCCCACACGCGATTACTGTTTTCGGATCCGGCCGCAGGAGCAGTGCTGAAGACTGCGCCCGCTCGCGTATTGCTTCGGTTCTCTGCGCCTCCTGAAAAGGGTTTTAGTGAGTTGCAGTGGTCGCACGCAAAAGACGAGAAATGGGAAACACTACAGGTGCAGCAACAAGCCAGGCAGCTGGAAGGAACCTTACCCAGCCTTGCGCCTGGTCGCTATAAAATTCGCTGGAGCGTACTATCTCGGGATGGACATCGCCAGCGTGGAGTTCTTCAGTTCCAGATCGATTGAAGCTTTCACAAACCATCCGCATGTGCTGGATGGTTCATTGGGCCGCGCCCTGGCCTACCTCGGCTTGTCTCTCGTCATCGGCCTGCGTTTATGGATGGGCATATTGCGCAATGCCGGCCCAGCTAATCTGCACGTATACCAATGGACAGGACTCGTAGCCGGTTTTACTGGCGCATTTCTGGTAATCCATGCATCACTGGCAGAGGCGGTAGATCCGTTTTCATCATCCTTCAGCATGCAGGAAACCGCCATCACTTTCGCTGATTATCGCCAGATGCTGTTGCACACCGATTACGGCATTGCCTGGCTGGTATACCTTGGATTATTGATCGTGGGGATCATGCAGATTCGCCGTGCATGGCCCTCCTGGATTGCGGCTATTGGTGCTGCACTGGCTTTGGCTGCCTGCGGGCATTCTGGGGAATATGGGTTAGACGCTCCCCTTTATTGGCTGGGCGCCATTCATTTGGCGCTGGCGCTTGCTTGGCTAGGCGGGCTTTGCGTTCTGGTAACCGGTCGGCTGGGCAGTACCTGGCGCATCGAATATGAGGCTCTACAGGCCTTTTCAGGTGTGGCGCTACCGCTTTTTCTGCTTATCGTACTGCTGGGACTGATACGGCTGGGCCTGCAGTATGGTTATGAAGAGGGCTTGGGGCCTTTGTACGTATCGATCCTGGTGCTGAAGCTGATCGCCGTTACCGGGGTTGTTGTCAGCGCCGCCAGGCTTCGCAAGCTACTTCGGCACGGAGGGAAGGAACAGGCCTATGACAACAAGCTGGGCATGGAGATCTTCTTTGCCGGGCTGCTAATCCTGGCCACGGCGCTACTTACTCAGCTCCCACCGAAGTAGCCATATCGGGTTCCATAACCACATCTTCTGCACCTTGCGAGCGGAAGATTTCCTGTAGCTCACGGGCTTCTTCTTCCGGCTGCAAATGAACGAGCATCAGCATGGCGTCACTGCGCAAGTTCGCCCGCTGGAACTGTGGACGGATGTCACCTGGTTTCAGCCATCCATACACCGCACCTAGAAAAGCGCCGGCAATCACGCCAATATCCGGCCCCAGGAATTGCACAATGGCCATCATCTCGGACATGTTGAATCCTGGAATCATAATGATGACGAGGCTGATGATGGCGCTAATGATGAGCCCGGCAAGGGCGCCACGGCCCGTCCAGGAGAACCAGGAGTCACGGTTGGGGCGAGCGCGTCCACCATAGAATTTTGGAGCTGCCGCTTCAGATACCGCCACGTCAATCAGGTCACGCGGCACCCCACGGCGTACGCAGCCATGTAATACAGCATGGATGGCGGCTTCATCCCGGAAAAAACCGGAAATGGTATAGGAGACCGGCGTATTTTCCGGGCTTCCCGCTGTAACGCCGTGCTTGGTGACTGAACTCATTGCTGCCCTCCGGCAAGTTCCTCGGCAGTATAGGGTGTGGTCTTGTCTCCGGTATCCTGCCGTAGTTTGGCTACGAATTCCGCATCCACAGGGTCGGCGTTGTTGCCGCCAAGTTCACTGCGGATATAACTCACTACGGCGGCAATCTCGTCGTCGGTGAGTTGGCCGGCCCAGGCAGGCATGGCGCCGTTATATTTTCCTCCTTGTACCTCAATGGGTCCCTGCATGCCATGAAGTACGATGCGTATGGGTACTGAGGGGTCTCCAAGGACGTACTCTGAATTAACAAGCGGAGGGAAGGCCCCAGGCACACCAAGGCCAGTGGTCTGATGGCAGACTGAGCATTTGCTGGTGTATATTGTGGCACCTGACACCTTGGCCTTTTCCGTCGTCTGGCCTGCCGTTTCAGCTGCCGCAGGCAAGCCAGGCTTCAGGTAACCGATGTGCGTTTGCGTGCTGAATGCGCCCATGTATTTACCCATGTAAAAACTGCCAACCACGATGGCTCCTACTACCAGCACCCAGAACCATAGTGGTCCTGGATCGAAGGCTTCATCAGGGTCTGAGGCCTCACGCATCAGGGCTTGGTGAATGTCGAGCGTGGAGATCTCGCTTTCAACCGGATCGGACAATGGCTGGCTGGAAGTCCTGTCGCTCTGGTCATGCTTTTCCATGTCCTGTTCACTCATTTATTGGCTCCCTCGCCTTCACCCGTTTCGCCTTCAGGCTGGACCGGCGCCTGGGCATTCACCGGGTAGTCACGCTTGAGTGCTAACAGATAGGCCACCAGTGCTTTTGCTTCATCGGTGACGACAACCACACCGGATTTAGGGCCAAAAGCTTCGGGAATGGTCAGTACCGTCTCATCCGGAGTGGCCGTTTCCTTGTGTTCGAACAGGAAGGGGTAGGGTGGCATGATGGACCATGGCACCAGTGCACGCGGTTGGTAAAGATGCAGCAGATGCCACTGCGCGTCAGGCAGGCGAACCCCGACATTGATCAGATCAGGGCCGGTACGCATGGTACCTAGCAGATGCGGCTTGTCATACACATAATCCGCAGGTACCGAAGGCCGGCTGCCCCAGCCCCGCGCGACATCAGTCGTAAAAGTGGGATCGCGGACTTGCTGGCTATGGCAGTAGACGCAGCCGTTGCGGATATAGACCTGCCGGCCCAGCAGCTCTTCCTGTGTGTAGGGCTTGAGGCCTGGCGGCGCTTTCACTTTGGACAGCATGGCGTTGGGCAGGATGATGAGTATTATCAGCGCAAACAGCAGTGTTGCCATCGCACCCAAAAACAGGATGATCGCCCGCGTCATGAATCGCTACCCCAGCTAACCATTCCGCACCAGTACTGGCCGCACGAAGAAGAACGGTGGATCTTCTGGCACGCTTGAACGGCCGCGCATCACCAGCATGAGCGCATGCGCGGCAAAAATGACGTGTCCAATGGAAATCAGCACCGCGGCAAAACTGCGCGTCAGCAGCCAGGGTTTGGCTGCCTCCACGGAAGCCTGGAAGGGGAGCGTAGGGTCCAGCATACGCAAGCCCTGCATGACACCGCCGCCGCCCAGTGTCACGACATAGATCACCATACCCAGCCCGACCAGCAGGAAATGCGCACGGATCATGTTTGCACTGGGCCATTCACGGCCGATAAGCCTCGGCAGGATGTAATAGATGCCGCCGAACAGCGACATGGTCACAAACATGTAGACCCCAAGATGGGAGTGCGCAATGGTCCAATGAGTAAAGTGGGTGACGCGGTTGACGTTGACCAGCGCCGTCAGGATCCCCTGTAGCGACACCGCAGTGTAGGCCATGGCTGCGAGCACAAGGAAGGTGAGCGCGGGTGAATATCGCAAGGCGCCAAAACGGCCTGCAATGGTCATGTGCTGGTTGATCCCGACAGCCACCACTGGGATTACCATGAGGATACTGGCCGTGATGGAGGTCGCAATCATCCACGAAGGCATGGGGCCGCCAATCAGGTGGTGCATGCCGTTCAGGGAATAGAACAACGCCAGGCCCCAGAACCCGATGAGTGATAACCAGTAGGAATAGATGGGCCGACCCACGATCTTGGGCAGCAGGTAATAGATCAGTCCCAGGTTGATCGTGGTGAGCCACAGGCCGAGCGCATTGTGCCCGTAGAACCAGTTGATCGCGGCTGATTCCACCCCTTGAAAGATTGGCAGGTTGCCCGCGATAAAAATAATGGCAAGCCAGGGGTACGAAGCCGCTACATACCAAACCGACACATAGAGGTGATGAACATTACGCGCAGCCAGCGTACGCCATATTGACGCACCCACCATTGCTGCGCCGATAACGAGCAAGGGGTCGGCCATGCGGTTGTCCATCTCCAGCCATTCGAGGCCATCGGTAACGCCAGCCAGCAATAGGATGATGCCGATATAGACGCCGATATTCCAGACGATGATGCCGCCCAGTGCGATGCCCGGCCAGCGCAGTTCCGTTCGGCACAGCCGTGGCATCATCCATAATGAAACCGCAAACATGGCCGATGAGGCCCAGCCGTAGATCATGGCATTAAGGTGGGCGGGGCGTACACGTCCAAATGTCAGATATTCCTGGCTGCCCAGAAAGTCCGGAAAATCGAACTTGAAGCTGGCGATATCACCCAGCAGTGTGCCTTCCAGCAGCCAGATAATGGCAAGCGTGAAACCTACGAGAACTGGCAAACGGCTGGAGCGGTCGAGGCGGGCGGCTTGTGCGACATTGACGCGCACCTTGGAATGATCGATGACGCTGCCACTTCGCGTGGCATTGTCCACCACGTTCTCCTGCCGGGTTGAGCCTTCTACAGCCATTTTCTCCACCCCTCAGGTTGTGCGGGCAGCAGTTTTCCATACTTCTGCATGCGCTCACTGACTTGCCGCGGCTTTTCCCAGGGGCGTAAGTAACGCAACTCTTCTTCCTCGAAAATCGCTTCCGAAGTTTCGTCCAGGTTCTCGAATTGGCCATTCCGCAGTCCCCAGGCAAGGAACAACAAAGGAGGCAGGCCAATGATGAGGCCGAGCAGGATGACTGAAATGGAATTCGCAAACATGGGGAACCCTCCGTCTGGATAGACCAACTCTATCGCCGGGGTTAGCCCATGTATGTTGTTTGGGCTACAAAGGAAACGAGCGCGCTACTGATAACGCAAAGCTTCGATGGGGTTGAGCTGCGCAGCCTTACGCGCAGGGTAGAAGCCGAAGAAGATGCCCACGGTGGCGGCCACCGAGAACGCGATGATGACCGAGCTGCCCGATACGATCACCGGGCTCTGCGTCAATATATTGACCAGCACAGCCCCGCCTATACCCAGCACAAGCCCGATGAAGCAGCCGACGATGGAGATGACGATGGCTTCGAGGAGAAACTGCAGCAGGATGTCACGTTCGCGTGCGCCTATTGCCATGCGTATGCCGATTTCACGTGTCCGCTCGGTTACCGAAACCAGCATGATGTTCATGATACCGATGCCGCCCACCAACAGGGATATGGAGGCAATAGCACCCAGCAGCAATGACATGGTGCGCGTGGTTTCCGCTTCGGATTCGGCTGCAGCCGTCATGTTGCGGACGGTGAAATCGTTAGGCGTGCCTTCGCGCAGCTTGTGGCGTTGCCGCAGCAGACTGGTAATACCGTTCTCCACCATATTCATGGTCTGCGGACTGGAAGCCTGTACTAGGATCATGCGCACACTGTCGGAAAACTGGCCGCCGAAGAGCTTGCGCTGGGCGGTCGTGAGCGGCACGATCACTGTGTCATCCTGGTCGCGGCCATCCAGACTCTGGCCTTTTCTATCCAGCACACCCAGCACGACAAATGGGCTCTGGTTGATGCGCATGGTCTTGCCGACGGGATCCACATCACCAAACAGGTTTTCAGCAACCGTTTGACCCACCAGCGCTACGCGTGTGGCAGAGCGCATGTCAGATTCGGAGAAGGAATATCCCGAGGTCAGATTCCAGCCGCGCACATCGAGATAGCTGGGCGAAGTGCCAAGGACACTGGTGTTCCAGTTATTCGGTCCGAAAACCATTTGTGCGGTGGACATGCGCACAGGCGCTGCACCTGTCACACCTTCCAATTCCTCGATAAGCTCGGCATCCTGCATGGTCAACGAAACAGAATTTCCGCTGCCGGCACGCGCGCCACTGGAAGTGGGTGCGCCGGAAAGCACGATGAACAGGTTGCTGCCCATGGCATTGATCGACTGCATAACGGCATACTGCGCACCCTGGCCTACGGCCATCATGATGACCACGGCACCTACACCTATCATCATGCCCAGCATGGTGAGGAAGGTGCGCAAGCGATTGGCACCCATGGCGTGCCAGGCTTCACCTAACATTGCGGCAAACATCAGGCAGATTCCCCGGTGGTTGCATCGTACGCATGCGGTTTCCTGCGGTCGTGGTGAATACTTTGATCCGGGCGGGTGTCCTCAACAATGCGGCCGTCATGGAAGCGCACCTGACGGCTGGCATGGTCGGCGATATCCTGCTCGTGCGTCACCAGAACGATGGTGATGCCTTCGCGGTTGAGCTCCTCGAATAGCGCCATGATTTCCTCGCTGGTCTTGCTGTCGAGGTTGCCTGTCGGCTCATCAGCCAGGATCAGGCGCGGGCGATTGACAAGCGCTCGTGCAATGGCAACACGCTGTTGCTGGCCACCGGAGATCTGGTTGGGCCAGGAGTCGAAATATTTTTCCAGGCCCACTTTCCTGAGCAGCTCGGCTGCACGTGCCAGGCGTTCTTCCTTGTCTACACCGGCATAGACCAGCGGCAGGGCGACATTATTGAGCAGGCTGAAGCGCGACAGCAGGTTGAACCCCTGGAATACGAAACCAATCGTGGCATTGCGCACCTGGGCCAAGGCATCGTTTTCCATCGCGGAAACCCGGTGGCCATTGAGAACATACTCACCGCTGGTCGGCTTATCCAGGCACCCCAGAATGTTCATGAAGGTGGATTTGCCCGAACCCGATGGTCCCATGATGGCAACAAATTCCCCGGGTGTTATGGAGAGATTGACGTCCTTCAGCACCGGAAAAGGGCCAGCGGCCGTGTAATACTCCTTGTGCAGGCCACGGACGGCAATGACCTCGTCAACCGCATGAATAGGGGCGGGTGTGCTCATCAGAACATCCGCATGCGCATGCTGCCAGGCTGCTGATTATCGCTACCGCCGACCTCGCCGACCACTACGCGATCACCTTCCTTGAGTTCTTTCGTGATAATTTCCGTGAAACGCCCATCGGTGATGCCGAGCTCAACAGAGATTGGCTGCAGCTGACCTTGCTGCAGGATATAGATCTTGCCTGATGGCGTATCCGCGTTGCCCTGTTTCCTGGCTCGCTTAGGTTTGGGAGCGTCGCCGTCCTGCTCGTCATTTCTGGGCTTGAAGCGCAATGCGGCATTGGGCGCCAGCATTACATTCTGATGGGTGGTGACGGCGATATTGACGTAAGCGGTCATGCCCGGCAGCAGGATCAAGTCAGGGTTGTCTACCGAGACCACAACGTTATAAGTCACAACGTTCGAGGTGATGGTAGGGTTGAGACGCACCTGCTTCACGATGCCTTCAAAGACGCGGTTTGGGTAGGCGTCTACGTTGAATTTGGCTTTCTGCCCTACCTTGATGTTACCAATATCAGCCTCGGCAAAACTTGAATTGATCTCCATCTTGGTCAAGTCCTGGGCGATGGTGATCAGGGTGGGCGTCTGAAAACTGGCTGCTACGGTTTGTCCGATGTTGACAACGCGATCCACCACGACGCCCGATACCGGCGATCGGATAATGGAGTAACCGAGATTGGTCTCGTGACGACGTAGCTGTGCCTTGGCGGTTTCAACCTGGGCACGTGCAGACTTGAGCGCCTGCACAGCCTGGTCGAGCTCTTGTTTGGATACGTATTCCTGCTGAAACAGCGAACGCATGCGAGCCTCATTCGCTTGTGCCAGCTCAAGGCTGGACTGGGCGTTACGCACATTGCCACGAGCTTCCTCAATCTGTGCCGTGAACAATGAATCGTCCAGTTCCAGCAGGATCTGGCCTTTTTCCACCTTGTCATTGAAATCCACATACAGCTTACTGACACGTCCAGAGACCTGGGTACCGACATTGACCAAGGTCACGGGATTGAGTGTGCCGTTTGCGGAAATGGTCTGTGTCACATCGTCGCGAATGATCTGCTGGAATCGGTAGAGCTCCTCAGGCTTGGGAGTGCTGCTTTGCGAATAGAAATAGAAAGCGGCACCTGCTGCGGCCAATAACAGCAGCCAGATTAAGGTTTTCTTGATGGAACGGCTCATGGTTGTTGTATCCGTGCTTGTGGCGTCGTATTGTCGGGATTGGTTGGCAAGGACTGGATCATGGCATTGTCCAGTGCGCCCATGGATTGTGCGAGAGCGGCGCGGGCAATGTTCCAGTTAAGGCTGGCCTGCACAAATTGCTGGCGCGCTTCTGCCAGGGCACTTTGCGCATTGAGCACATCGAGAATATTCCCCACGCCTGCCTTATAGCGACCGAAGGCAACGCGCGAAGACTCTTCGGCGCTTTCTACTAACGTGCGCGCAGCACTGATGGATTGCGCCGACGTGCGCAAGTTATGGTAAGCACGCCAGACATCCAGGGAAATCTGCAGTCGTAAGGTATCTCGCTGGGCCGCACGTAAATCGGCGATAGCCTGAGCAGAACGGATCTGGTAGGTGGACGCGTAACCATTGAAAATGGGAATCTCGACATTGATGCCGACGGCCGAATTATTGTTGGAAGTCAGGTTGCTGCCATCCTGGAAACTATAGCCGGTGAAGACCGAGACGTTAGGCTTCGCCGCTGCCTTGCTGACTTCTATGTCGGCTTCTGCCGCCTTAAGCTGCGCCTCTGTCGCGACCAAGTCTGGCCGTCTCGTGCGCGCCTGTTCGATCAGGGCGTTGATATCCTGAACGATTTCAGGATTCTCCGGCACTGGGCTTGCAGAAACCAGTTTCAAATCCTGATTGGCCTGCAAGCCCATGATATTGGCAAGTACGCCATACGCGGTCTTGAGATTGCCCTCGGCAGTAATGCGGTCAAGGGTCGCCTGGGCCAGAGCCGTCTGGGCCTGAAGTTTATCTGCGGGGGTTGCGACACCTGCGCGATGCCGAGCATCCGCGGCCCTGAAGCTTTCCTCAGCCGCGAGTTCGGTTTCACGTAGCGCTTCCAATGCCGCCAGGCTCGCTTGCACTTGGTAATAAGCCTGAACAGCAGCAAGCAGGATGTTCTGGATAACCGTATTCTGGGTTGCACTGGCTGCGGCCAACAGCTGCCGTGCACTTTCAAGGTTGGCATCACGACCGCCGAAATCATAGAGCAGGTAGGAGGCGACGATGCTATTGCTCAAGCCGGTATAGGGGTTGTTGCGGTTGGATTCAGGGCTGTTCCAGTTGAGGTCTGCTGAGACGTTGTCTGAAACGACAGGCAGGTAAGCGGACTTGGCAATGCCCACCACAGCCGCCTGAGCCCGCGCACTAGCCCAGACTTCACGGGTTTGCGGATTGTTGCATAGTGCGGCGTTGGCGACCTCGGCCAGTGTCAGTGGTTGGGAGGCATCCAATGGGGCGCAAGCTGACTGCTGCTCCCCCAGGTAACCCGCCGGGATTGGCGGCGGCGTTAAAGGCTCCGTATTGAGCGGATCCCCGTCGCTGTACCAGATCGAGGATTCAGCAAGCGCAAGGGAAGGGAGCAGCAGCAGGGGTGCTAATAAATAGCGCATGTATTGAAGGGACCAGTGCATGTAGTTATTTAAAGACAAGAAAGCGATATTAATCATTCGCCTCCATCTCTAACGCAACCATTATCCATCCGATGACACGCTGCCAAAAAAATTATTCCAGGCCTTGGCTGGCCAGGTAATCCTCGTAGTTGCCGCGGTAGTCCACAATGCCGTAGGGCTTGATTTCGAGGATGCGTGTCGCCAGCGAGCTTACGAATTCACGGTCATGGGATACGAACACCAGTGTGCCCTTGTACTTGTCGAGTGCGGTGTTGAGCGCCTCGATGGATTCCATATCCATGTGGTTGGTGGGCTCGTCCATCAGCAGCACGTTATGACGACCCAGCATGAGCTTGCCGTAAAGCATGCGGCCCTTCTCGCCGCCAGACAGTACCTTGACTGATTTCTTGGTGTCTTCGCCGGAGAACAGCAGCCGACCCAGCATGCTGCGCACTGCCTGGTCATCGTCTCCTGCCTGAGTGTACTGGGACATCCACTCGAACAGCGGTTCACTTTTCTCGAATTCGTATTCATGATCCTGTGCGAAATAACCGATATTGGCTTTTTCCGCCCATTTGACGCTGCCGTGGTTCGGCTTGATGTCACCGGCAATGCAGCGTAGCAGCGTGGTCTTGCCGATGCCGTTCTCGCCGATAATGGCGATCTTCTCGCCTGCATCGATCATGGTGCTGAAGTCATTGAATAGCGGCTTGTCGTAGCCGTGGCTGAGCTTGTCGATTTCCACTGCCTGCCGGTGCAGTTTTTCCCGGTCGTCGTACTCGAAGCGGATGAATGGAAACTGGCGGCTCGAGGGTTTGAATTCCGCAATCTCGATCTTGTCGATCATCTTGAGGCGGCTGGTTGCTTGCTTGGCCTTGGACTTGTTGGCAGAGAAGCGACGCACAAAGTCCTGCAGCTCTGCGACGCGTTCCTTGGCCTTGGCGTTGTCCTTGGCCTGTTGCGCGCGGGCTGCAGTGGAGGCTTCCATGTAGTCGTCGTAATTACCGGGATACACCTTGAGCGTCTGGTAGTCCATGTCGCAGGTGTGCGTACAGACCTGGTTAAGGAAGTGGCGGTCATGCGAGATGATGATCATGGTGCTGTTACGGTTGTTCAGCACGTCCTCCAGCCAGCGAATCGTGTTGATATCCAGGTTGTTGGTGGGCTCATCCAGCAGCAGGATATCCGGATTGGCGAACAACGCCTGCGCCAGAAGTACGCGCAGTTTCCAGCCGGGCGCAATCGCACTCATCGGGCCATTGTGCTGTTCGATGGGAATGCCCACCCCCAGCAACAGTTCGCCAGCACGCGCCTCTGCCGTGTAGCCGTCGTATTCGGCGAATACATTCTCCAGCTCGGCAGCACGCATGTAGTCATCCTCGGTTGCCTCAGGGTTCATGTAGATCGCGTTTTTTTCGGCGTTGGCCTTCCACATTTCCTCATGGCCCATCATGACGACATCCAGCACACGTTCGTCTTCATAAGCAAACTGATCCTGCTTGAGGAAAGCCATGCGTTCGTTGGCATCCAGAGAGACATTGCCAGCTGAGGGCTCCAACACACCAGCCAGGATTTTCATGAAGGTAGACTTGCCGCAGCCGTTAGCGCCGATGAGCCCATAGCGGTTACCGTCGCCGAACTTGACTGACACATTCTCGAATAGCGGCTTTGCGCCGAACTGCATGGTGATGTTATTGCTGATTAACACGGGGCTTCCTTAAAAAGGCAAAGGCAATGCCAGGCATTGCCCTTACTGCTTGCTTAAAAAAAATGATTACTTGAACTTGTTCTGGATGACCACTTCGCTCATCGGCAATTGACCACCTTTTGGCCAGGCCTCCTTGATGCCTTTGCCAATCGCAACGTACATGGCAGGAGTGTGATCGGAGGGCAGGTTGAGCAGCTTGGCCACGGCATCGAAATCAAAACCGTCCATGGGACAGGATGCGTAACCCATCTCAGTTGCTGCCAGCATGAGGGCCATCGCCGCCATCCCGCAGGAACGCATACCTTCATCCCGTTGTACCTGCTCTTTGCCACGGTAGTACTGGTCGATGGCAGGCAATAGAAAATCCTGCACTGCCTTGGGTGCATTGGCCCAATAGCGTTCAGGCTGTTTTTCCCATGACTTGAGGTCGGCAACCAGCACCACCAGCAGGGAAGCATCCGTGACTTGCGCCTGATCCCAGCTTACAGCACGCACTTGTTTGCGCAGCTCCGGATCCTGCACCAGCACGAAACGCCAATTCTGAATATTGAATGCAGTAGGGGCGAGCAGGGTAAGGGACATCAGCCTGTCGATCTCGTCCTGGCGCATGCGGTGCTCAGAATCAAATGCCTTGATCGCGCGGCGAGTTTCAAGGGCGGTGGCGACACTCATGTTATTGCTCATTCTTTTGTGCTCCAGAGTAGTTGATATCAAGAATTTCCAGCAGTTGATTGCCGGCAGGCCTGACCCAGGTGACGCTTTCACCCAGCTTGTGCCCGAGTAATGCTCGCGCCAGCGGAGAAACCCAGCTGACCTTGTTGGCGGCGATGTCTGATTCATCTTCCCCAACGATGGTGAAGATGCGGGTTTCACCTTCTTCATCCTCTACCGTCACGGTAGCGCCAAACAAAACAGTATCGGCAGGCTGTTCGGCGGGATTCACCACGATAGCCTGTTCCAGTCTTCTTTCGAAATACCGCAAGTCGCGCTCTACAACAGCCAGGCGCTGGTTGACGATAGGGTCTTCCTTGCGCGGGAAAAGCTCTGAACGCTCCTGTTCCAGCTTTTCAGTTGCTTGCTGAAGCAGCTTCAGCCCCAGGGGCGTGACGTAGTTGGGATGCGGGCTGACCGGCCGTTCAGGGAGGTCGGTGCCGGCATGTTCCAGATCGTCTTCTTTTACAAATCCACGGCTCATGATAGTTAAAGTCAGTGCAAGGGATGAAAAGGCAAATGAATCAATTCTAAGATGACCATGCCGTAACCGAGTTCATTCTTGGCAGCGTTTCCGACGTGGTGCCCTTCCTACGGGGTCTCTACCAACGCTTCGCGATGGAGCCTGCTCCGCCCTCCGCAGGTGTTACTCCCATTCAATCGTAGCCGGCGGTTTGCCGGATATATCGTAAACCACGCGGTTGATGCCGCGCACTTCATTGATGATGCGGTTGGATATCTTCGCCAGCAGGTCATAGGGCAGTTCAGCCCAGTGGGCGGTCATGAAATCGGTAGTGACCACAGCACGTAATGCAACGACATAATCGTAGGTACGGCCATCACCCATTACACCGACTGACTTGACTGGCAGGAATACGGCAAAAGCCTGGGAAGTCTTGTCATACCAGCCAGAGTTGCGCAATTCTTCGATGAATATGGCATCCGCAAGGCGTAGCAGATCTGCATATTCCTTCTTGACTTCACCCAGAATCCGCACGCCCAAGCCAGGGCCAGGGAAGGGGTGGCGATATACCATTTCGCGAGGTAGTCCCAGGGCCACGCCTAGTTCGCGAACCTCGTCCTTGAACAATTCGCGCAAGGGTTCCAGCAATTTCAGATGCAAGGTGTCCGGCAGACCGCCGACATTGTGGTGGCTCTTGATGGTGTGCGCCTTCTTAGTCTTGGCGCCCGCAGACTCAATGACGTCCGGATAGATAGTGCCTTGTGCCAGCCATTTAACCTGGGGCAGCTTGGCGGACTCCTGCTGGAATACTTCGACGAATTCGCGGCCGATGATCTTGCGCTTGGCTTCAGGATCCGAGACGCCCTTGAGGTCTCCCAGGAATTTCGCACTGGCATCCACATGGATGACCTTGACCCCCAGGTTGTTGGCGAAGGTTTGCATGACCTGTTCAGCTTCGTTGAGCCGCAACAGGCCGTTATCCACGAAAACGCAGGTCAGCTGATCGCCGATGGCCTTGTGAATCAAGGCAGCAGCGACAGAGGAATCGACACCACCGGAGAGGCCCAGGATGACCTGGTCGGAACCGACTTCGGCACGGATACGCTCAACCGCTTCATTGACATAATCCGGCATGTTCCAGTCGCGACCGCAACCGCAAATGACGTGCACAAAACGCTCGATGATGGCCTTGCCCTGCTTGGTATGGGTGACTTCCGGATGGAACTGCAGTGCATAAAAGCGTCGTGTTTCGTCGGCAATGGCCGCGATAGGCGTCGCTTCATTGCTGGCGATGATCTTGAAGCCTTCGGGCAATTCAGTGACCTTGTCGCCGTGGCTCATCCAGACATCGAGCAGACCATGGTTCTGAGGATTGCTACGGTCCTGTATTTGCATGAAGAGGGCGGAATGGCCATGGGCGCGCACTTCGGCATAACCAAATTCGCGGACATTGGCGCTCTCGACCTTGCCGCCCAGTTGCGCAGCCATGGCTTGCATGCCATAACAGATGCCGAGAACAGGCACATCGAGCTCAAATACGACTTGCGGAACGCGCGGCGTTTCATTCTCGTAAACGGAATTCGGTCCGCCCGAGAGGATGATGCCGGAGGGGTTGAATCCACGGATGAAATCATCCGTTACATCCCAGGAGTGTAATTCGCAATAAACATTGGCTTCACGCACGCGACGTGCGATGAGCTGGGTGTACTGGGAGCCAAAATCGAGGATCAGGATTTTCTGATGCATGAGGAAGTCACGTGCTGAAATTGAAAGGGACTAATGCTCACAAACGCTGGCATTAGTCAGAAAGGTAATACTCAACCGTCGACACAACGCGTACCTTCTTGATGTGCGGGGTACTGGAGTCACGGTTTTCAATGCTGAACTGTCCTTGGTTGGCACGCTTGATCTTGCCTAGTGTGCTTTCAGAATCCTTGGCAAATTTGTTGGCTGCTTCGCGCGCATTGCGCGTGGCTTCCTCGATCATGGCTGGCTTGATCTGGTTGAGTCCGGTATACAGGAACTGCGTATTGTAGCCTTCGCCGGCAATGGCGATCCCTTGCTTGCCGAGGTCAACCAGCTTGATCATGGTCTGGCGAACCGAGTCTACTTTTTTGCTATAGACCGTAATTGTGGAGGTGGCTGTATAGCGAAAACGGGAGCTCGCACCAGAGTCTCCATATTCCCGGGCTTGCTTGTCAATGACAGCCGGGGCCGATATGGTGATCTCGTCTGCAGAAAAGCCGTTGCTTTCAAGGAACTTCACGACCAGGTTGTTTTTCTCCTGAACGGTCTGGTAGAGCTGAACCAGGTCATTGCCAGGTTCGTTGAACGTGATCGGCCAAATGGCAATATCAGCCGATACTTCACGTTCGGACAATCCCTTGACCTCAACCGAGCGCTCCATGAGTTTCAGTTGAGTCAGGCTGTGCGAAACCAGGTAACCCAAAAGCCCCAGGCCGATCAGGAGACACAAGCCCAGGATCGCTGCTTCGGTAACGCGATTACGGTCGCTGGGCATTGTGAGCCAGATCAATCAATGTGGTAGTTGGGGGCTTCCTTGGTGATCTGCACGTCGTGGACGTGTGATTCACGCATGCCCGCAGAGGTGATCTGTACAAACTCAGCCTTGGTGCGCATTTCATCAATACTTGCTGCACCGACATAACCCATGGATGCCCGCAGTCCGCCCATGAGCTGATGTATGACGGCTATAACGCTGCCTTTGTACGGTACGCGGCCTTCTACGCCTTCGGGAACCAGCTTGTCGGCATTGCCTTGCGTGTCGGTGATGTTGTCCTGGAAGTAACGGTCGCTGGAACCCTTCTGCATGGCACCAATAGAGCCCATGCCGCGATAGGATTTGTACGAACGGCCCTGGAACAATTCAATTTCACCGGGTGCTTCTTCCGTACCGGCAAACAATCCGCCCAACATGACGGAGAATGCGCCTGCGGCAATGGACTTTGAAATGTCGCCCGAGTAGCGGATGCCGCCATCGGCGATGAATGGGACACCAGTGCCTTCGAGCGCTTCACACACATTACTGATGGCAGTGATCTGCGGTACGCCAACACCAGCTACGATACGTGTGGTGCAGATGGAGCCAGGGCCAATACCAACCTTGACGCCATCAGCGCCTACGTCGACCAGTGCTTTCGCCGCATTCGCTGTGGCAATATTGCCACCGATGACTTGTACATGCGGGTAATTCTTCTTGATCCATTTCACGCGATCAAGTACGCCTTGGGAATGGCCGTGCGCAGTATCCACCACGATGACATCTACTTCGGCCTCAACAAGCGCAGCTACGCGTTCATCGGTGCCTTCACCTACACCGACTGCAGCACCTACACGGAGGCGGCCCTTGTCATCCTTGCAGGCCAGTGGGTGTTCGCTGGATTTCTGTATGTCTTTGACGGTGATCAGGCCCTTGAGCTCGAAACGGTCGTTGACTACCAACACGCGCTCCAGTCGGTGCTTGTGCAACAGCGTCATGGCTTCCTCACGGCTCGCGCCCTCACTCACGGTGATCAGGCGTTCCTTCGGCGTCATGATGTTGAGGATAGACTGATCCAGGTTGGTCTCGAACCGCAGGTCACGGTTGGTGACGATGCCGACAACCTTGTTGCCGTCAACGACTGGCAGGCCGGAAATCTTGTGCTGATGCGTCAGTGCCAGAACGTCGCGTACGGTCATGTGGGGCTGAATGGTGACGGGATCCACGACCACTCCAGATTCAAAGCGCTTGACCCGGGAAACGTGCGCAGCCTGCTGCGCCTCACTCATGTTCTTGTGGATGATGCCGATGCCGCCTTCCTGAGCCAGCGCTATGGCCAGGGGTGCTTCAGTGACCGTATCCATGGCCGCGGAAACCAACGGCAAGTTGAGTCGTATGGAGCGGGTCAGTTGGGTAGAGAGATCAACTTCGCGAGGCAGCACGGTGGAATGTGCAGGAACCAGGAGTACATCATCAAAAGTGAGGGCTTGTTGCAAGAGACGCATGGGACACCTTTCGGCAAAACGCGATTATACAGAATTTGAATTCACACCGTAAATCACGGCTGACTTATCAATGAGTTGTGCCCAGCAATGAATCGTCCTTTAAACCAAGGGTAGAACTGCCACGGTCCGCTTAGTCAACCATGGGAAGGGCTATACGTTGGCAAACATTGACGTTGTAACTTCAGTGGCTTAATGTAAGCCTGATCATGAGCAAGGAAACTCAAATGAAAAATGTACTGTGGGGGCTTTCGCTGGCTTTGATGTTATTCACGGCAAATTCTAATGCCGAGATATACAAGTGGAAGGATAAGAATGGCGTCGTCCGCTATTCGGATGTTCCACCGCCATCCAATATTCCCCATCAATCTATAGGCAAAAAAACCACTAAAGCACCCCCGGCACAGGATGCTGCTCCAGCTCCCGTAATAGAGGGGGCGCCTCAACCTGCACCTGATGCACAGCAGACACCTGAGGAAGTCTCTCCTGATGCTGAGGTTCAGCGACAAGAGGCAGAGGCTGCTAAAAAGAAAGCGGAGGCGGCGGAAGCAGAACAACAACAGAAACAGGAAAACTGCGCTACTGCGAGGGCAAACCTGGCCAATTTTCAGCAAGGCGGACGTGTTTACAAGATGAATGAGCAAGGAGAGCGTGAGTATTTGGGGGATGCGGAGCTAGGAAAAGGCTTGGCAGACGCGCAAGCCGAAGTCGACAAATACTGTAGCTAGTTAAACTCAGGGGCGGTTCTCAACCGCCCTTTTTCATGGCCTTGGCTTCTGCAGCACGCTGCCGCCGGGCTTCCTTAGGGTTGGCAATCAACGGGCGATAGATTTCCACTCGGTCCAAATGATGTAATGGCGTTTCAAGCCTGCAGAGTTTGCCGAAGATACCGATTTTGTTCGTCTTGAGATCAATCTCAGGGAATCTGGCGAGAATGCCGGAAGCTTCAATGGCTGTTTGCGCGGTTGTGCCTGGCGTAACCGTAATAGGTAAGATGACCTGTTGGGTAGGCAGGGCATAGGCCACTTCCACCTTGATTTGCTGGTCCATATCCTGTGAAGCTATTGGTAGACTTGTTCTGCGCGATGGACGAAAGCGTCCACAAAAGTGTTTGCGATGTGACTGAAGACGGGTGAGATCAATTTCTCCAACAGAAAGTTGGAGAATTCGTAGTTCAGCCTGAATTCGATCTTGCAAGCATTTTCTTCCAGCTCGATAAAGCGCCAATGGCCTTCCAAGTGCCGGAATGGGCCATTAACCAACCTGATCTCCATCATGTTTGGGAAAGTTTTGTGGTTTTCGGTAGTGAAATTTTGCCGAATGCCGTGGTAATCAATGTGCAGGGTTGCGACAGTGGTCGACTCATCACGCTCGAGGAGATCCACGCCACCGCACCATGGCAGGAATTTCGGATAATCTTCAACGGTATCCACCAAGGCATACATGCGCTGGGCAGAGTGTCCCACCAGAACTGTTTTTTCAACCTGTGCCATTTAAACTACTTGAGAAGGTAAAATGGCGATTTTAGCCGATTCTGAATGAGTTCTCTGGCGAATTCACTTTTACAGATGAAGTGCAACAGCCAATTGAACATCCCAGCCATATCATTGAGATAGACGAGGAGTAGACGAGCATCCTTGCTTGTAAGTGAATTCCTATGAGTATTGCGCAAAACAAGAAAGCCTTTCACGACTACTTCATTGAAGAGAAATATGAAGCCGGTATTGTGCTCGAGGGCTGGGAAGTCAAGGCCATCCGCGATCACAAGGTCAGTCTCAAGGAAGCTTACGTCGTTATCCAGCATGGCGAGATTTATCTGATCGGCTGTCATGTCACGCCGCTTGGGTCGGCTTCCACCCATATACGACCGGATGCTATCCGCACCCGCAAGCTGCTGTTGCACAATGAGGAGATTGCAAAGCTCATCGGCAAGGTAGAGCGAGCGGGCTATACGCTAGTCCCACTCGATATGCATTACACCCGCGGCAAAATCAAGATACAAATCGGGCTTGCCAAGGGTAAAAAACAATACGATAAACGCGCCACTGAGAAAGACCGCGACTGGCAACGCGAAAAGGCACGCATTGTGCGTGCTGCCAATAAATAGTCGGTAAAGGCGTATAATCCAGGTTGGCAACTTTTTCCAAGCTTGCCAGTCATAGAAACAGCTTTGAAGATCATGGGGCCGACTAGGCTTCGACGTGGGTTGCAAAGCAGTGCAGGGCATACCGAGGGTTCAGGTTTCCTCGTAAATCCATCTGAAAAAGTATAGTCGCAAACGACGAAACTTACGCTCTAGCCGCTTAATCCCGGCTGGAC
>Ga0196976_1000087_pt1 | contig 62464 bp, 40 predicted proteins | sample S3v_513CmetaG_FD_148644 | JGI IMG/M metagenome (GOLD analysis project Ga0196976, IMG submission 148644) | Soil microbial communities from Anza Borrego desert, Southern California, United States - S3+v_5-13C | ecosystem: Environmental > Terrestrial > Soil > Desert | place: USA: California...
GCACCTTGACGCGGCGCTCGCGGCGGCGGGTGTAGTCGGAGGCCAGACGGCGCGCGCGGTCGCCGAGCGCCTTCATGCGCGCCCGGAAGGCGTCGTCGTTCAGGATCCCGTCGAAGATCGACCCGCGCCGCATGTCCGTCCATCCTTGCGAAGGGGCGCGCTCTGCCGCTCCGGCACCGCAGCGCCCCAACAAGGTTAACGTAAAGTTAACGATCTTCAAGTAATCGGATGGATTAGTGGTGATCAATCCGGCGCCGTGTTCCTGAAAAACACAAAATTGATAGGCGAACACGCTCAAGTCATTGCTTTTCAACGAAGAGCGGACACGGAACGATCCGCTTTATCTTGCTGAACCGAGCTCCACTATTCTACCACCCCAACCGCCATGACTTGCGTGGCGCCATGCTCCACTGCGACGGAATACGACGGCGTACGGTGTGGCCGGGAACAACACCCCATCCAAAAGGGCGTGCGTGATGGAGGTAGGGGAACGGGGCACACGACGGCGCCCCGTCCCTTGGACCGATGCCGCCGGCTATCCGCCGCCGCGGCCGAACAGCTCGGTGGTGATGGCCGAGAGGCAGGTCACCGCCGGCCCGCCGCGCGCCGCCTCATGGACAAGCAGGCCGGCCGGCAGCACCCCCGACAGGACCGGTTCGTCGCACAGCGCCGCCGCCGTGCCGACCAGACGCGCGCCGTTGACCATGGCCAGCACCGCCCCGGGAATGGCGCCCCGGACCCGCGTGTAGACCACCCGCACGGCGAGATCCGGCCGGCGGCGGCGCTCCCACAGCGCGGCGGCGATGGCGGCGCGGCTGCCGGACAGGGCAACACCGCCGGCCGGCACCGGCAGCAGCACGAGGTCGCACGCCGCCAGCACCTCGGAGAGCCGGTCGAAGGGGCGCGGGGGCGTGTCGACGATGACGGGGTCGGCGCCATCGCTGAGCCCGGCCAGCGCACGGCGCAGGCGGCCGGCGGCGATCAGCTCCCGGTCGAGCCCCACCGTCTCGAACAGCGCGGCGTGGCCGGTGCGGCGGCGGGCCTCCGCCCAGCGCAGGGAGCCCGCCTCCAGCCCGGCGTCGGCGAGCAGCACCCGCCGGCCGCGCAGCGCCAGCTCGCCGGCCAGGTGCACTGCCAGCGCCGTCTTGCCGGACCCCGGCGCGTGGTTGACGACGGCGGCGATCATGACCGCCTCCCGCCGCGCAGCGCCGGAGCGGACCGCGGCCAACAACAGGTTTCTTTGTTAGACTCTTTGTTAGAGAAGTTACGGGGCCGGATCGGCGTTTCCGGCCAAGGGCTTGTGTCCGGTTCGTGCGCCCGATGTATCGAGTCCGCTGCGCCCGATGTATCGATACCGGATGCGCCCGATGTATCGACGGGTGTCACAGCCGAAGTCATGTTATCCATAGCATCACGCACAGCCTTATCCACAGCCGTGATGGCCGGCGCGCCGCCGCGTGCGATGCCGGGGAGCGGCGCCACGCGCAGCACCTCGGCGCCACCGTCCGGCCGCTGCACCGCCAGCCGGTAGCCGGGCAGCGGCTGGCGCCGGGCGATGCGCCGCAGGTCGAGCGCGAAGTCGGAGAAGCGCGCGAGGCTGCCCGACTTGGCGTGCAGGTGGCGCAGGTCGAAGGCCCAGCCGGCCGGCTGGTGGCCGGCGTGCTTGCGGGCGATGCGGTAGAGCCAGCGCTCGATGCCGCCGGTCAGCCGGAAGTAGGCCGGGTCGATGCTCAGCACCAGCGTGCGGTCCAGGACGCCGCGGTAGAACCAGTCGGGCAGCACCAGCTCCATGCCGTGGCTGCGGCCCCGGGCGTCGACGCGGTCGCCCCATTCGGTGATCCAGGAGAACGCCCGCTGCCGCCAGCCCTCGCCGTGGCGGATGGTGGTGCGCACCACGGTGGCTTGCAGCCGGTGCAGGGCGCCGCGCAGCAGCTGGTAATGGCGCTGCGTCGTGTCGCGGCCGGTCGCCTTCAGGAGCTGGTAGGGGGTGAAGCGGATGAGCCGCGACGGGGTGAGGCCGTGGTCGAGCGCCTCGACGATCTGGCTGGCCGCCCAGATCAGCACGTCGGCGTCCCAGATGGTCGCCATGCCGCAGGCCGGCAGCGCCTCGACGATGACTTCCACCCCGGTGGTGCGGTAGTGGATCGGCACCACCCGCCGGCCCTTGGCCAGCGAGAAGAACGGCCGCTCCATGAGGTCGCGCTGGTCGCGCGGGGCGACGGCGTCGGGGATGGCGGTGAAGGGAACCGACCATTTACATACTATACCTGATAAACTTCGGCGGCCGGAACGGGTGACTTCTGGCGCATGGACATGCGCAAGCTGGTCGCCCGGAACGTGAAGCGGATCAGGCTGGAAAAGGGCCTGACGCAGGAGCGGCTGGCCGAACGGTCGGGGCACACCCAGCAGTACATCAGCGAACTCGAGCGCGGCCAGGGCAACCCGACCATCGTCAGCGTCCACGAGATCGCCCAGGCGCTCGGCGTCACCCACCTCGACCTTCTGCAAGTGGACGACCCGGCATCATCGCCATCCTGTGATCGCGCCACGGGCCGCTGACGCCGCGTCCGGCGCCGATCATGCCACCGGCGGGATGGGGCGGCGCCAGCGACGCCGCCCCATCCCGGCCGTCAGGCCTCCGGTTCCGTGTGGGGCTGGAGGGCGTGCAGATAATCGACGGCGCGCTGGGCGTGCGCGGCGGCGCGGACGATGACGCGCGTGTCGTCCTTCAGAACCGTGAGCCACGACGCGATGTAGGCGGCGTGATCTTCCCGCACCTCCGGGGTGATGCCGAGGTCGGCGCACAGGAAGGCGCTGCCGATCTCCGCCACCAGTTCCTCGACGGCGTAGCCCTCGTCGCCCCAGCGCTTGCGCCCGAGGTCGCGGTTCAGGCGGGACGGATGGCGAGTCCAGTGCACCAGCTCGTGCGCCAGCGTCGCGGCGTGGCTTTCGGCGTCGCGGAACGCCTCGAAGGGCGGCATTTGGATGTGATCCGAGTCGATGGCATAGAAGGCCCGCGCGCCGCCGGTGCGGATATCGGCGCCGGTGGCGGCGAAGAACCGCTCCGCCGCCTCCAGGCGCCGCATGGCGTTGGCGGGCTCGGCAACCGGCGCGTGGAAGGGCTCGGGCAACCCGTCCACCTGCCCGGCGTTGAACACCGTGTAACCCTTGAGGAAGTGGATCTCCCGCTCCTCTTCCGCGCCGTCGGCGTCGGTGTCCGGGCGGGTGACGGTGCCGGCGTAGACGACCAGCGTGCCGTGTTCGCCGCGCCGCACCTGCCCGCCCGCCGCCTGGGCCTGCCGGTAGGTGAACCAGTAGGGCGAGGCGTAGCCACGCTCCACGGCGGCCATCCACAGCATGACGGTGTTGATGCCGCGGTAGGGCTGGCCGCTGGCGCGCAGCGGCCGGGCGATGCGGCCGGCGGCATGGCCGGCGCTCCACAGCCGCATCCACGGGCGCACGCCCTGTTCCAGATCGGCGAGGATGCGGGCGGTGACGCGGGCGTGGACGTCGGTGCGGTCCGGTGTGGTGGTGGTCATGGCGGTGTCTCTCTTCCAGGCTGCCGTGCAGCGCGTCTGCGTCTGCACGGCTGCCCGTCGGCGAGACCGGGGTACGGGGGAGGGCCCGCGGGCGGGCGGGGCCGGGCGGCGCGGCCCGCCGGGGACGGGCGGCCCTGCCCCGCCGTAGGCGGCGGGTCCGGCGGGGCGTAGGGGCGGCCGCCCCTCGGCTCCCCGCACCGGCGGCGCCGGAGGCGCCGATCCACGGGACCGCGCCAGGGATCGTCACCGAATCCGGACGAGACGCGCGAGCGCGGCTTGGGGGGCGGTCAGTCCCTAGGGCACGGCAGGGAACTACGTGTTCAGAATGACGGTTGGAAGAGTGCCCAGGCACCGCATCCCTTGTGAGCGGAGCGACCAATGTCCTCTTCCGTCGTCCACTCGTGTACGTGCCCGCGCTGCCGGGCCGATGAGCCGCACCCGGATCAGGTGCTGCACCAGCAGATCAACCTGCTCATCAGCCGGCTCGATGAGCAGCAGCGCCGCTGGTTCGTGGCCCTCGAGGCGCGGCGTGTTGGTTGGGGCGGGGAGACGTTGCTGGCGCAGGTCACCGGCCTGAGCCGCCGTACCATCCAGCGTGGCCGGCGCGAACTCGAGGCCGGCTTGGCCGAGCGCCCGGCTAAGCGCGTCCGCGCCCCGGGTGGCGGCCGTCCCCCGCGCGAGGCGCAGGACCCGGAGCTTCTTCCCATTCTGGAGGCGCTGGTCGCGCCTGAGACCGCCGGCGATCCCATGGGCCGGCGCGCCAAGGGCACGCGCAGTTCGCTGCATCAGCTGAGCACCGCCCTGTGCGCCGCTGGGCACCCGGCAAGCCGGCCGACGGTGGCGCGCCTGCTGCGTCAGCTCGGCTACTCGCCCAAGGTCAATGCCCGGCGCACCGAGGCGCGCAGTTCACCGCTCGAACGCGATGCTCAGTTCCGGCACATTGCTGCACAACGGGCGCAGTTCCAGGCGGCCGGTGAGTCCATCATCAGCGTCGATGCGAAAAAAAAAGGAACTGGTCGGTAATTACAAGAACGCTGGCCGCACATGGTGCCGGTCGGCCGAAGCCGTTCTGGTGCACGATTGGCCGCAGGACGCAGTTGGCCAAGCGATCCCTTACGGCATCTACGATCTGACGGGCAATCGTGGGTTCGTGTGCATCGGTGATTGCTTCGACACGCCGCGTTTTGCGGTCGAGGCGATCTGTGACTGGTGGGCCAACGAGGGGAGCCGCCGCTTTCCCGAGGCCGAGCGCCTGCTCATCCTGGCCGACGCCGGCGGCTCGAGCAGCTGCCGCTCACGCGTCTGGAAAGCGCAACTCCAGGAACAGCTCTGCGATCCCTGTGGACTGGCGGTCACGGTGTGCCACTATCCCAGCGGCTGCTCGAAGTGGAACCCCATCGAGCATCGGCTCTTCAGCGCGATCAGCGTGAACTGGGCCGGCGTGCCGTTGCGCACCTTCGACACCGTCGTGCGCTACATCGCCGGCACCGTCACCGCCGCCGGGCTGCGCGTGACCGCTCTCCTCAAGCGTGGTGGCAATGAAACCGGCGAGCGCGTCTCCGATGCCGAGATGCGCCGCCTCCGCTTGGCTCCGCATGCCGTCTGCCCGGCGTGGAACTACACGCTCTCACCACGAACTGACTGGGAAAAATGAACACGTAGTTCCCTGCCGTGCCCTAGGGTTCTGTCGGACGTTTCGGGGCGGTGTTCAATCTTGATGAGGCGCTTGCCTTCGTCGCTGATGAGCCAGCCTATTGGATCCGCGCACGCAGGACCGCTGTCCCAGGATGCGCAAAGTCGAATGAAAGAGCCCAGTGTTGCAAGCTGATGCAGTGTTGCAGTTTTGCAGTGTTGCAAGCCGGTGCAGTGTTGCAAGCCGGTGCACACCGAATCCGTCCCCATCCACTGCTTTTCAGTAGGCGAACGTGATCGCAAAGTGCGGGCGGCCGCCACCGGCTGCCGTTCGTCCGGCGCCGATGAACTGCCAGCCGTAGTCGACCTTTGCCAGCGCATATGGCGCCAAGGCGTATCGCAGTCCGACGCCGGCGCTCGACAGACGGGTCAGCTTCTCCTCGCCGACACCCAAACGCCGGTTGTGGGCGACGCCGTAGTCCCAGAAGGCGAGGAGCTGGAGCTTGTCCGCCATCTCCCGTTCGCCCACGGCCTTGAACAAGCTGAATTCCGGCGTGCGCAGCTCGCTGGAGACCAGGAGGCCCTGGTCTCCGTTGACCTGCCGCTCGTCGTAGCCGCGCACGCTGGCCTCGCCGCCGAAGCCCAGTTGTTCGGACGGCAGAAGAGTGCGGTTCGCCAGTTGGCCCTGCACCCGCACCAGCCAGGAGAATGACGCCGGCAGGGTTGTCACGCGATCCACGCCCAGGCGCGCATAGGTGTAGCGCCCCTCGGCCCCCGCCCGCTGGGCCTGGAAGGCGGCCGTACGGTTCTTGGCGTCGAATCCACCGGGACTGAGGAAGAGACTGCCACTGAACGCTGTCAGCCCCCAATCGTCCGGCCGCGAGGCGCCGTAGCCGACCATCCATTGCGCGATGTCGCTCGTCGCGCTCGACACCGAAGTGCCGCCGAACTCCAGGCTGTTGTTGCTGCGCTTCCAGTCGAAACCGGCCTGCACCTCGTGGGTTGCCCCCCACATCTCGCCCAACGGTACGGCGTAGCGTGCCGACACCTGCGAGGACCGGCCGAGTTGCCGGAAGCTGAGCGGCACCTTGGGGAGACTTTCGGCGTAGCTGCCGAAAACGGTCAGCTTGTGCCGCCAGGGCAGCGGGATGACGTAGCTGGCGGAATGGCCGGTGAAATGGGTCCTGCCACCCGTTCCCTTGCGCCAGAAATCCGGGCTGGTGGTGAACTGGTAGGAGAACTGGTGGTCCAGCCACAGCGCGTTGCCCCAGTTGAAGCCGGCGAAGGTGCGGCCGCGTTCCGTGCTTTGGCTGCCGGTGTTTTCATAACCGGCGAATACGCGCACCGGGAAGCGGTCGGTGGTGCGCAGCACAATGTCGCTCGCACCCGGCTGCGCGCTGCGCTGATAGACCAAGTCGACGCGCCGGAACGGGTTCTGGTTCAGCCAGTTCACGTCGTCCAGCAGGCTCCTGGCGCTGATCCGCTCGCCCGGCCGGGTCCGAACCTTGCCAGTCAGCAGCGCGTCGGAAAACCAGCGGTTGCCCTCCGGGCGGATGGCGCCGGCCACGAATTCGGCGACCAGGATCTGCACCGTCCCCGATGACACGTCCTGTTCCGGCACGATGACGTCCACCAGCGGCCGGTCGTTCTGGCGCGAGAAGACGACGGTCGCCCGCGTGATCTCGTTGAGCCGGTCGAGCGTGACCGGCTGGCCCAGGTACGGCGCCAGCAGGGCGCGGAACTCCGGCCGGTCGAGGGTGTCCACCCCGTCGACGCTGATGCCGCGGGCATCGCTGCCCCCGCGGCGCAGCGCATCGGTGCGTCCGACGAACACCAGCCCCTTCAGCGCCGGCAGGATGACGGCACCACCGTCCGGCACCGCGGCCGGCGGCAGGGCTGGAACCGGCAGGCGCTGCACCGGCGGGTTGGGAGGCGGCTCCTTGGGGGCGATGCGCTCGAAGTCCTGGGCGAGGGTCGCCGACGCCTGGAGGATCAGGGCGGCGGCGAGTGCCATTTGGCGAGGGCGTGGACCGGCCATCACGGTCCCTCGCCACGGCGGCCCAGGGTGCCGGCCGTGCCGACGCCCGGTGCCGCTGACTCGTCCTTGTCGACCAGGGTGACGCTCGGCCGCTCCTCCGGCTTGAAGGTGGTGAAGCTGGAACTGCCGGTGAGGACTGCGCCCGACCCACCCCCGGGACCACCCGCCCCGGCGATGGCCGCGCCACCGGACGGCAGCGGGGCGGACAGCGTGAAACTCGCCGGCTGGCTGTAGACGACGTTGAACGCCCCGGCGCTGAGCGAGGCTTCGAGTTGGCTGCCGGGAGCGGGCGAACCGGATGCCCCGCTACCGCCGGCGGCCGGAAGCTGCACCGTCAGGGTGGCGCCTCCCGCGGCCGGCAGGACAAGACCGGCCGGAACCTCTGTCCCGCCGTCCGGCGTCACGAACGAGGCGCTGCCCCCCACCGCCATCCCGCTAGTCGCGGCGACGGTCGTCACGGCGGCGGCCGTCCCGGTGGTCGCCGTGCCGCCGATGACCGGCGGCTGTACGACGGGAGGAACGATAGGCGGAACGACGACCACCGGCGGCGAGGCGGGAGGGGGAGGAACCGGCGGGGTTACCGGAGGAAGAAGCGGCGGCTCGACCGGAGGCGTCATGGGAGGTTCGGCGGGAGGCTCGGCCGGCGGTGTGACGGGTGGCGTGACCGACGGTTCCGCCGGTGGGGGCACCGGAGGCGTAACCGTCGGCGGGGGCGGAGGCGGAGCCGTGGCGACGATGAACGCCGCACCGGTGAACGCGATGGTGTAGTCGCCGTTCGCCGCCAGGGTGCCCTGCCCGATGGCGTAGACGCCCGGCGTCTCGCCCGCCGCACGGACCAACGCGCCGGACAGCACGGCACCGGCCGTGTCGCCCGTTTGCAGGCCGCCGACGATGTAGGTCAGCGGCGGGTCGGCCGAGCCTTCCGTCTTGCCGGCGGGCTGGGCCGTGACGGCCAGCGTGGCCGCGGTGATGGTGCCGACGGCAGCACCGGCCGTGGTGGTGGAGAGCGTGTAGTTTCCCGCATCCGTGCCGGCCAGGGCGAGGCCCGTCGCGGTCACGGTCTTGCCAGTCCCGGCGCCTTTGCTGTCGTAGCCGGCGCTGGTGGCCGTGGCGCTCACCGTGTCGGTGCCAATGACGCCGGTGAGGGTGACGTTGCTTGCGTCCAGCGTTGCGGTCGTGGTGCCGTCGTAGGTCTTCGACACCGTGCCGGTGAGGCTCGGGGTGAGGCTTTTGGGCGTGATCGTGCCGGTGCTGTTCACCGTCACGCTGCCGATGGCGTAGCCGTACACCGGCTTGCCGGTGCCGTCGGTGACGCCGGGGGTGCCGATGTCCGTGGCGGCGATGCTGATCGTCTTGCCGCTGCCGACGCCCTTGCTGGTGACGCTGCCGTCGGCGGTCGTGGAGGACAGCGAGGCGCCGACGGTGTCGCCGTTGATGGTGCCGGTGGCGCCCGTCACGCCGAGGCCGGTGCCGGTGATCGTCGTGGTGCCGTCGTAGGTCTTGCTGAAGGTGCCGGTGACCGTCAGCGCCAGCGACGGCGCCGTGCCGTAGAGATAGCCGTTGCCGCTGTCCGCCACGTCGGCCGGCGCGAGGCCGGATATGGTGGCGTTGTAGCGGCGCCAAGCGTGAGTGGTCGGCTCGCCGGTGTTGCCGGTTGGGCTCGTCGAATAGACCAGCCAGCGCCCGTTGGACGCCGCCAGGGCGCTGTTGCCGGCGTTGTTGATGAAATTGCTGCCGGCCGCCAGCGTGACCGCATTCCCGGTTGCCGAGGAACCGACCGCGTTGCCGAGCGTGATCGAGCCGCCGGCGTCGGCCCGCACGGCGCCGGTCGTCTGGAGCCCGGCCGTCGTGCCGACGGTGCCGACCGTCAGGTCGCCGGTCGTCTTGACCGACAGGCTCCCGGTGTCGGCAGCCAGGGTAGCGATGCTGTTGGAGGCATGCTCCAGCGTGTAGCTTCCGCCGGCACCCTTCAACGCCAGCCCGCCGGCCAAGACCGGCTGGCTCTGCGTGACGGCGCTGCGGCTGGTGAGCGTCACGCTCGCCGTGCCGGCGCCAACGCCGTCCGCCCCGTCCACGGAACCGATCTCGAAGCCGGTGTCGTCGCGGAACGCCACCGCGTTGTTGCCGCCGGAGCGAATGGCCGTCTTGGTGACGGCGTTGGTGTTGGCGGCCAGCGACACCGCACCGCCGGCCGACACCCGCAGGTTCGTGGCGGTGATCGCGCCGCTGCCCGACTGGGCAACCGTCGAACCGGTGAACAGGCTGAGCGTGGACGCGCTGCCGGCGCTGACCGGCGCGCTGACCGTGATGGCGCCGGCGGCGTTGCCGGCGTCGTCGCGGCCGATGCGCAGGGTGCCGGCGGTGATGTTGGCGATCTCGGCGGTCGAGATCTCCAGCGCCGCCGCGGCGTCGGTGCCGGAGCCGACGTTGATGGCGCGGCCGGCTGTGCGCGGGCGCAGCGTGACCGCGCCGGTCGTCTGCAGCGTGGCGGTGCCGAGCACCAGCGAATCGGTTTCAAGCGTGATGGTGCCCGAACCCATCGGGCTGGCACCCCGGCCGCCGCCGATGATGTAGCCCGCCCCGATGAACTCGATATCGAGCGCCGACGCGTTCGGCCCCTTGGTGCCGGACAGCAGCACGGCGCCCGACGTCGCGCGGACACGGGCAGCGCCGTTGGCGAAGATGATGCCGTCGTTGTACCGGTCCGTGCCGATGCCACCGGTGCCGGTGATGGTGATGCCGCCGCCGTCGCCGGTCGCCTCGACGATGCTGCCGGACTGGACCGAGACGCCGGAGCTGTTCCCCGCGGTGCCGGCCGGAGCCCCGGTGCCGGTGATGACGATCGCCTGGGCCGCAGTGCTGGCCGAGGTGACCGTGCTGGGCGCGGAGGCCACGCCGCTGCCCAATGCCAGCGCCCGGATGTTGACGCCCATGTTGCCGGTGGTTCCGTTGCTCGGACCAATGCCGGTGACGGTTATGGTGCCGGTGCCGGAGTCGACCACGGAGCCGCCCTGGACCATGACGCCCACGGAGTCGCTGGCGGGGTTGCTCGACGCGCCGGTGCCGCGCAGGCGGATGTCGCCCCCGCCGGAGTGCAGCCGCGCGTTCTCCAGGAACACGCCGCTGGCGGTCTGCGTGGTGCCGTTGTCGAGGCCGCGCGCCGCACCCGTCAGCCAGCCGTTTCCGTCGACGGTGTCGCCGCCCGCCATCTCGATGGACCCGCCGTTGGTGCGGATCTCCGTCGCCGTGGCGCGCGTTCCGACGATGATGTTGCCCTGCCCGTCGGCGTTGCGGTCGGCGTTCAGGACGACGTCGAGCCTGCCTTCGGTCGAGGTGATCGACTGGAGGACGTTGACGCTGCGGTCGGCGTTCAGGCGCAGCGTGGCGTCACCGCCGGCCGTCTTGGTGATGGCGCCGGACACCGTGATGTCGCCGGACTGGCTGCCGGTGGTGCCGGTGGTAATGGTGACGCTCGTCCCGCCGTTCAGCGCGGCGTTGAGCGTGGCGGCATCGACGGTGGCGTCGTCCGCCGTGGGGGTGACCGTGCCGCCGGTCGTCGCGTCGATACCGCCGGAGGTGATCGTCACGTTGCGCGGGTCGAGCAGCCATTGCCCGCCCTTGCCCGCCGGTGCCCGGGCGTCCACCGTGCCCGTGGCGCGCAACGCGTCGCGGCCGGAGGTCTCCACACGGCCACCGTCGCCGCCGGCCGCGCCGCCGCGCGCGCTGACCGTGCCGGCGAAGCGCGTCTCCTCGTCCGACCACAGCACGACCGTCCCGCCGTCGCCCTGTCCGCCGACGGTGCCACCGTCGGCGCTGATGGTGGCGCCGGACTGCATGGCGAGGCGCTTGGCCACTGGGATCGGCGGCGGGACGATCCTCTTCGCCGGGTCCCGGCCGCCTTGCCAGTCGCCGCCCGCCAGCACCGTGCCGCCCTTGCCCGTGCCGGAGGCGTCAATGCGCGACCGGCCGGCCAGCGTGACGCGCTCGCCCGTCACCACGGCGGTGCCGCCGTCCCGGACCGGGCCGGCGCCGCGCACGTCGATGGCGCCCTGGTGGGTCGCGGTGCCACGCTCGGCCACGACCGTCACCCACCCGCCGGAGCCATCGGCGTTGCGCGCCTCCAGCGTGCCAGCGTTGGTCACGTCGCCCGAGGGGGCGGTGAGCCAGATGCGGCCCTGCCGGGTCTCGGTGCCGGTGGCGCGCACCACGCCCCCATTGTTGCCGGCCAGCGCGTAGACGTTGCCGCCGGCCGCCTTCAGCTCGGCCTGGGCGGCCTCGATGGTGCCCTGGTTGTCGACCCGGCCGGGGCCGACGCGGACGAACACCCGCTCGCCGTCCTTACCGCCCTCGGTCAGCAGCACCTCCTGCCCGCCGGCCAACCCGACCGTGCCGCGCGGCGCCTGGATGGTGCCGGCGTTAGCCACCTCGCGCGCGATGAGGATGACGTCGCCGCCGGTGGAGGAAATCTTGCCAAGGTTCCGCACGGTCCCGGACGAGTCCCCCGTGAAGAGGAGCGTGCCACCGCGCGTGAAATGCTCGTTGGCCACGTCGTGGGTGGAGGCGACGAAGTCGCCGCCGGCCACCACCGTGCCGGTGGCGCCGACCACCACGCCCTGCGGGTTGATCAGGTACAGCGTGCCCGTGGCCTTGAGCGTGCCGAGGATCGTCGACAGCTCCCCGCCGGTGACGCGGTTCAGCGTGGCGCCGCTGCCGTTGTTGATGGTGACGCTGCCGCCCGGGCCGATCGAGAAGCTCTTCCAGTCGATGACGCCGCGCGCCGTCGTCTGGTCGATGGTCATGGCCGTCCCGGACTGGCCGATGGTCCCCGCGCCAGCAACGAACGCGCCGCCCTTCGGCAACGTCGTCTGCCCCATGGCCGCACCGACGGGCAGCAGCACCGCCGCCGATGACAGAAGGATCATCCTGAAGCGGCGTTCGTTCATCATGGCTGGCCCGACGTGGTCCTGTGCAATCTTTCGTCGCAGATCCCGAACGACGCGGACGGCCGGGTTGGCCGAATAACCCCTATCGCTTCGGCGGCTTTACCGTACGGTTGCATTCAAAGCGGGTAAACAAAGATCACGTCGCCGACGTGTAAAGGCATGTAAACGGTGGTCCGTGTCTTGGGGCCGGCACACTCAAAACGTGTAGCGCAGACCCAACGCCCCGACCCAGGTGCCGGATTCCGTCCGGGCGCGGATGGAGGCCGCCGGAGCCGCGGGGTTGGCGGTCGGCCGGGTCAGGTCGATGCCGACCGTTTCGGCGAACACATAGTTGACCGCCGCATCCAGCGAGAGCCTGTCGCTGAACGCGTATCCGAAGCCACCCCCCACCCCGTAGGTGTCGGCGTCGGGATTGCTGGTGGTCCGCAGCGGCGTGGCGGTGGGGGTGCGGATGTACTGCACGCCGCCGCGCAGCACGAGATCGTCGCTCCAGCGGTAACGGGCACCGAGGCCCAGTGCGAAGCTGTTCCGATAGCCGTAGGGGGTGACCGCGTCGGCCCGGCCGGCCTGGGTCACCCGCAATTCGTCGAACGCGCGCCAGCCGTACCAGTCCACCTCGCCCAACAGGGTCAACGCGTCGGTCACGTCGTGGGACACGCCGGCCCGCAGGATGGAGGGCAAGCCGAAGCTCGCCCGTCCCGGCTGGTCGGACAGCACCATGGCCGGCAGGCTCAGCCGCGCCCGCCCGTCGAGCCGGTGCTCCATGCGCGACCGGTAGGAGAGGCCGAGCTGCGTCCCCGGCGTCAACCGCACGCGCACGCCGACCTGCACGCCGTAGGCCCAGCCGTCCCCCTTCAACTCGCTGCGCGCGTCCAGGCCCGGGGCGATGTGGACCGCCTGCGTCAGCTCGGCGCTGGCCCGTTCGACGATCAGGTTGGCCCCCACCGACAGCCAGTCGGCCATGGCGTAGGCCACGCCCGGCATCAGCGCGATGTCCCGCAGCTCGGCCTTTTGCGAATCGTAGCGCCCGAACCAGCCATCCGCGTACTTCGAGGCGAGGCCGAAGGGCGCCGTCGCGCTGAAGCCCAGCCAGAGTCGTCTGTCCAGCACCGGTGTCGCGGCATGGGCGTAGGGGATCAGCGTCGGGCCGATCGGGTTTCCGCCGTCGTTGCCGGTGGCGGGCGTGCCATCGGACAGCGCCGAGCCCCGGTTCGACATGGCGATCCTCGGAACCAGCAGCGCCGACCCGGCCGTGGCCTGCGCACGCCCCAAGGCCGCCATGCCGGCCGGGTTGTAGAAGACGACGCCCGCATCCTCCGCCAGCACCGCGCTGCCGACCGTGGCGTAGCCCACGGCCGACGCGCTCTGCGTGCTCACGTAGAAGCCATTCGCCGCGGCTGGCTGCGTCGTCGCAATCACAATCCAAAGTAGCGCAACGGCCCGCAACGTCGCTTTTGCCGGAGAATGAGGCATATGGGGACCTGTTCCTGGGTGGATTGTCGGCGCGCTAAGCGGCTTGCTCCATTTACGGGCATGTGCAAGAAACAAGCAAGACGATTTGCTAAAATGCCGAATAACTGCTGCAACCTGCTATGGCAGTGGGAGATCAGCCCGTGATGAAGGTTCCCGCAGCGGACGGGTTGGGCGAGCGGTTGCTCGGCTGGGGCACGCGCGACGAGCGGATGCAGCGTGAACTGGTCGAAAGCTACCACGGCCAGATGACGCCGCTGGCGCTGCTCGGCAATGTGCTCGCTGCCGGAGGCGTGACCGCCACCCTGTGGGATCCCGGCGCCGCACCCGCTTTGCTGGCCTGGTTCGCGCTGGTCTGCGCCGTCGCCCTGGGCAACGGCCTGAAGCAGCGCGCCTATGACAAGGGCCGGAACCGCCACCCGCCGGCGCGCTGGGCGCTTCTGTTCTGGCTGGGCAGTCCGGCGAACGGGTTCGTCTGGGGTGCGGCCATGCCGCTGTTCTTCGATCCCGGCAACCTGGGCGGAAGCCTGCTGCTGCTGGTCCTGCAGGGCGGCCTGTCGGCCGGCGCCGTGGTCACGATGGCCAGCATTCCGGGCACCGCCATGGGCTTCTTCGTTCCGGCCTTGCTGGCCACGGCCGCCACGCTGCTGGTCCACGACGACCTCGGCCTGCGCATCACCGGCGGGATGACGCTCTTCTACATGGTCGTCCTGGTGCAGCTGTCCTTGCGGGGGCACGCCGGCATGATGCGCACCATCCACCTGTACATGGAGAACGCCCGGCTCTCCCAGGCCAAGACGGACTTCCTGGCGGTGATGAGCCACGAGATCCGCACGCCGATGAACGGCATGCTCGGCGCTGTCCACCTGCTGAAGACGATGCCGCTGGACGCCGACGCCCGCGCCGCCGTGAACGTCGCGGAGCGGACCGGCACGGCGATGCTGGCGGTGATCGACGACATCCTCGACTTAACCAGGATCACCGACGGCCGGCTGGAGACCGAATGGGCGCCGTTCGACCTGCCAGACGTGCTGGACGACGTACAGGCCATCATGGGCCTGCGCGCGGAGCAGAAGGGGCTGTCCTTCACCGTCCGGATCGACCCGGCCCTGCCGGCGGCGGCGATGGGCGACGCCGGCCGGCTGCGTCAGGTGTTGCTCAACCTGACGGGCAACGCCGTGAAGTTCACCGAAACGGGCGGCGTGCGGCTGCGCGCGTGCCCGGACCCCGACGAGCCGGAGTGGGTCCGCATCGACGTGACCGACACCGGGATCGGCATCCACGCCGACACCCTGGACCGGCTGTTCGAGCCCTTCACGCAGGCCGACGCCTCGATCTCCCGGCGCTTCGGCGGGACCGGCCTGGGCCTCGCCGTCTGCCGGCGCCTGACGGAGGCGATGGGCGGCACCATCGGCGTGCGCAGCCGGCCGGGAGAAGGCAGCACCTTCTGGCTCCGCCTGCCGCTTCCCCCGGCCGACGCCGGCACTCCGGCGGACGCGGCAGCGCGGGACAGCAGCGCCTCCGGCGCCATTTCCCGCCGCATTCTCGTGGTCGACGACGACGTCAACAACCGCTTCGTGCTCGCCGGTCTGCTCGCGGTCATGGGGCACCGGGTGGAGGAGGCTGGCGACGGCGAGCAGGCCCTGGCGATGCTGGCGACGCACGCCGTCGACGTGGTGCTGACCGACTTGCAGATGACGCCGATGAGCGGGTACGACCTCGTACACCGCATCCGGCGGCTGGCCGGCGCGGTGGCGGCCGTTCCGGTCGTGGCGGTCACCGCCAACGTCACCGCCGGCGTCGTCGAGCAATGCCTTGCCGCGGGCATGGACGGCCACCTGTCCAAGCCGGTGATGCCGAACCGGCTGCGCGACGCCATCGACGCGGTGTGCGCCGGGCGTGCGCCCGCGCCGCCCGACCCGGCGGATTCCGCGCCCACCGCGGCTGCCTTCATCGTGGAGTTGGAACGCCATCTCGGCGCCGAGGCCACGCGGCGGCTCGTCGCGCAGGCGGCGGACGCGATCGCCCGGCACGCCGCCGACCTGAAAGCCGCCGCCGGATACGGCGACCGGGACACCGCCCGCCGCGCCGCGCATCGGCTCGCCGGATCGGCCGGGCTGGCGGGTCTGGCCGACCTGAGCCGCGCCGCCGCGAGCATGGAGATTGCCTTCGCCGAACGCCGGACGGACGGGATGGACGCCGATCTCGCCGCCCTGGACGTCCAGGCGGAGCGGTCCGTCGATGCGCTCCGCCTCGCCTATTCGAGCTTGGCGCAGAAGCGGTAGCCGACGCCCGGCACGGTGACGATCAGCCGGGGATTGCGCGCCGGATCGCCCAGCTTGCGGCGCAGCGTGCTCAGCATCACGTCCACCACGCGCGACGGCGCGTCGTTGCTGTTGGAGGCGATCGCGTCCAGCAGTTGCGCCCGCGACACCGTGCGCCCCGCCGCCGATACCAGGGCCGCCAGGATGTCGAACTCCGACGGGGTGAGCGGCACCGGCCGGCCGTGCGCGTCCGCGACGGTGCGGCCGGCGGGATCGAAGGACCAGCCGTCGAACCGCACCGCCGCAGCCGCGCGGGGCGCCCGACCCAGCAGGCCCAGCAGGCTGTCCACCAGCTGCCTGGGATGGAACGGCTTGACCAGGTAATCGTTGGCGCCAAGTTCGGCGGCGACGGTGCGGGAACTCGGCGTGTCGTCCCGCGTGATGATGCAGATGGGCACGTCGAGCCGCGACCGGATTTGCCGGACCAGGACAAGCCCCTCCTCGTCCGGAAGCCCGAGGTCGAGAGCAATGGCGTCGACGGGTCTGGCCGGCGCGCGAAGAGCGGCCCGCATTTCCTCGGCCGTCGCTGCAACCGTCACCGCGATGCCTTCCTTATCCAGGTACGCAGCAAGAAGCATCTGAGGAAACGGATCATCCTCGACGAGAAGAACGGAAATTTTCTGCTCTACCATAGGGCGATTGCTCCGGCTTTTGTTGAATTTACATCCGGCTGTGCCGTGTCATCCAGGCATTGTTGAACGGCGGGCGTTTCGCCGTGCCGACGGAAAGTGCGCCTTGATGGCACCGGCGCACGGGCATTTCGGGGCAGGCGACCGCGGATTGCGCCCTTACCGTCAAGCTCCCGCCGTCTCCCGCCGAACGACGGACATCCCGGGCACCAGTCAAGACCGCCCCTCAGCCCGGCGCCGTCTTTACTTCCATTTACAATGTCCAGCACCAACAAGCGCCACAGAACCCTGAAAACAATTGACCGGAGAGGATTTCAATCTGCATAATCCCAAATATCTGGCGTCGGTGCGCAGACTGTTACTTGCAGCGCAGCAAATGTCAGAGAGCTCAGAGATTCACAGGCCAAGGAGATCGCGCAGTGTCTAGCCCGGATAATTCACCAGAGCTGAAGCCGGGGCAGCGGGCATGAGGCTAAGCCGCTGAATTCGTGTATGATTTTGCTGCTGAAGCAGTCTCACCACGGATCAACGGAGTTCACGCCCGCCATGGCCGAGAGTACCGGGGTTCTGCCCGGCTTGTCACCGGTTGCCGGCAAGCCGGTTCTCGCCGCCTTCGATGGCGGCCGTCTCACCGCCGACACCGGCATCCTGCTGCTGGCGGCAATCGACCGGCGGCTTGGGATCTGCGAGCGCCTGGCGGACTGCATCGAGGACCCGCGCATGCCCGAGCGCACCCAGCACACGCTGGCGGAAACGCTACCTATGCCGACAAGGGCCGGCGGCTTGACCGCGTTGTTCTTATTTTGTGCGACTGTGAGACAAATTCACGCACTTCGTTATTCGGGCTCGAATGGAGTACCTGCGTGGGCGCCTCGTAGTCTAAACTAAGTTTTACTTTGTGATTCTAAGTAGCCAATCCGAGGGCGCGCTTTGTGGTGCGGTTTTCTTGGAATTACAAAATCTTTGACATGCCGAGCGCAAGGGAGGCAAGAAGTGAGGACGTCTAATACATTCGCAGTAGCGATATTTCCGCTACTTGTAATTTTTCAGAACAGCTCAATTGCAATGGCTGACAATGCTTGCTTTAATTACTCGGACCATATTCGGTGCGATAGGTCGGATGTGACTACTCCTAGTTTTATTGTCGCTGTTCCGAACACATCCTATACGTTCAACCTCGGGAATATCAGGAACATTTCCCAGAGCCAGGTAACCATGACAATGTATAATGGAAACCCTGGCTGCATGGTAGGCGTCAATCCAATGGAAGTACGATTGCAGCCTGGGGACATATACGAGGTAGTTGTTAGGGGCATTTTGGAGTGCCCTCAGAACAATGACAGGTGGGAGTGGCGGTGTAAAGATAGTCAAGGATCTACTGTTTGCAACGCTCTAACCTATATCTATCAATAGCATCGTAGCGCTTGGCGAAATACCATCGTTACTGCGGAAGGCGTTGCACATGCCGAGCGATCGGGTTGAGTTCACGCCACGTCTTCCGCAGCTATATGCATCGGCTTGCAATGCTGGGCTATGTCGGATTGCTGTTCCGCTGCTACTCGGTCCCCTCCTACGGGCTGTGGTGGGAGTGGGGCGGCTGAACTGACGGTGCCGAAGCGGGGCTGCCGGGTGCCGGTCAGGTCGAGCCAGACGCGTACGCCAACGGCGACAGCGCAGGCCAGCGACACGACGGCGGCGAGGTCGACGATCCAGCGGTGCCCCGGCGCCAGCAGCCCGCGCCAGCCGAGGAACTGCCCCGGCCAGTACAGCGCGACGCCGCCGACGCGCACACCGCCGAACGCCGCGGGCCAGGAGAACAGCCAGCCGGTCAACTCGGTGATCGCGAGCACGGCGGCGGGCCAGAGCAGCAGAGTGCCCAGCAGGCGCTTGCGCATGGCGAGGATCCTTCCGACCAGACCGGCGCGCAGCCAGCCGCGCAGGCTCGGGTCGCAGAACGGGATGCGGTCGGTGAAGAGCACGGGCCGGCCGGCGAAGGTCGGCCGCACGCCGCCCAGCGGGTGCAGGCGGAAGACGAAGCGCAGCCAGGCACGCCGGCCGTCCTCCAGCTCCACCGGCGTCCAGGCGAAACGGCGCTCGCCGTGCAGGATGGACACGGGCATCCTCATCGCTCGTGCCCTCCGCGCTCCTGGAGGTGCTCCCGGGCGTCGCGCTCGCGGCGCTCGCGCATCTCGGCAAGCTGGTCCTCGTAGGCGCGGCGCTCGCGCTCGTCCATCCAGCCGAGCCGGTCGGTGGTCACCTCGACGGCGTCGTGGCGCAGCCAGTGCGTGACGACGGCCGGGTCGAGGAAGAGGTCGCGGTCGTGCTGGACGCCGCGCACCATGACGTGCAGGTGCTGGTTGCCGTCCGGGTGCGCCATGTCGGGCTTGCGCTCGACCGCCGCCACCCACTCCAGCGGACCGATCCGCTCCTCCCAGGCGGCGACGATCTCGCGCCCGTAGGCGGTCATGTCGGCGATGCGGCGGCCGTCGTTCGGGCTGACGATGACGTGGAAGACGCGGCGGTCGTCCCCCCAGGCCTCGACGATCTCCGCCTTGTCGATGCCGGTGCGCTCGCGGTCGAAGAGCGGACCGTCCTTGCTCAGGTAGCCGGCCAAGGCGGCGACGGAGTTCGGGTACGCGCCGCGGGCGCGGTCGTGGTAGATCACCTTGACGGTGACCGGCCGGGCGTAGGCGCTGGCTTCGTTGGGGGCGCCGCGCACCTTGACGCGGCGCTCGCGGCGGCGGGTGTAGTCGGAGGCCAGACGGCGCGCGCGGTCGCCGAGCGCCTTCATGCGCGCCCGGAAGGCGTCGTCGTTCAGGATCCCGTCGAAGATCGACCCGCGGCGCGCCATGCCCTTCCGTCTTCCGCAGACGAAGGCCGGAGCGGCATGCGCGCCGCTCCGGCAGGAGGTGGCGCGCAGGACCGGCGGGAGGCGAGGGCAGCGAGTGGCGCCGGCCGGTGCGCTCCTCCAGCCAACGCGCGTACTCCGCCAATTGGGCATCGGTGTGTTCGGCCACTACCGCGTCCAGCTCCGGCAGGTCGCCGGCCAGCATCACCCGCCCGCCGGCATGCGCCTTGGCTTCATGGCGTTCCTCCTCACGGGCTTGCTTGCGCCAACTCGAGACCGTCGCCTCCGACACCTCGAAGCGCCGGGCGATCGAACTCTGCGTTTCGCCTCCCGCCTCTCACGCCCGCAGCATACGCTCCCGCAAATCCGACGAATAGGCTCGGGTCATCGCGACGCCCTCCACAATGGGTCAATCGCTCCAACAGCCAAACCGCCCGCCCGTTCTTCACGTCAGACAGGAATTCGCTCTAGAACCCGGTTTGCCGCAATCCTCTGCCGGTGAAGGGTCATTGAACCGCGCCGCTTCACACCCTGCGCTGACGCGCGGCGGTGCAGATCGCCGCGTCGTTTTCAGGGTTCCATTGCGGCGTTCTCGGTGCTCCCGTCCGCCGACGTGGGCCGGGTGCCGCCGTGCCGGCGCCAGTCGCCCGGAGGCACGCCGTGGATGTCCTTGAAAGCCTTGGAAAAATAGGCGGATGAGGAGTAGCCGAGCGTGTGGGCGATATCGGTGAGAGTCCGGTCGGTGGCGAGAAGCGCGCGCGCCTCCCGCATCCGCAGCGCCGTCCGGTATTCGCTGAAGGAGGACCCGGTCAGTGCGGACAGCTTGCGCTGGAACTGCCGTTCACTCAGACCGCAGGACCTGGCGATCTCCAGCAGCCCGACCGAGGCGTCGCCCAGCCGTTCGAGAAGGACGGCGTCAACACGCGCAAGGAACTGCTGATCCCGGATCGGCAGCGGGCAAGGATCGCCGGCGGGTTCCGCTTCGGGCGGTGCCGGGGCCACCTGCAGGCGTTGCCGCATCTCCTCGGCGACCCGCCGCCGGTTGGCCAGCAGGTTGCGCACGCGCAGACGAAGCTCCTGATTGTTGAAGGGTTTGGTGACGTAGTCGTCGATCTCGCGGTCGAGCCCGGCCAGCCGGCTGTCGTCGTCACCCAGGGCGGTGAGCAGGACCAGGGGCACATGGCAGATCCTCGGGTCCGAGCGAACGGCCTCGGCCACGTCGAAGCCGCTTTTCGAGGGCAGCATGACGTCGCACAGGATGCAGTCGGGGACCAACTCCCGGGCCAGATCCAGCCCTTCCTCGGCGGTCGCCGCCACGTGGCAGGCATAGTCGTCGGCGAACAGGCGCGGCAGCCAGCCGCGCAGGTCGGGGTCGTCGTCGATGATCAGCAGCATCGGGCCATCGGAGCCCGCGCTGCGCTCCGCGGCCGGCTGCCCGCCGTGCGGTGGAGGCGCCTGCGGCATCGTCGCCGCCGCGACGGCCGGCGCCGAGCACGGCGTGTCATGCGGACGGGCGGCGCGGAAACGCACGGTGAAGGTGGCGCCCCGTCCGGGGGCGCTCTGCACGTCGATGCGCCCGCCGTGCCGGTGCACGAGGTCGCGCACCAGCGCCAGGCCGATGCCCGCGCCCATCTCCCGCTGCACGTCGGGATCGGGCACGCGGTAGAAGGGCTGGAAGATGGCCTGCTGCTGGCTTGCCGGAATGCCCATGCCGGTGTCGGAGACGATCAGACGCACCTCATCCACGCCGCCCTCGACGGCGACCCGCACCGCTCCACCGGCCGGCGAGTACTTTATGGCGTTCGACAGAAGATTCTGGGCGATCAGCTCGACCGCTTCGGAGGTCACGACCCCGCAGGCTTGGTCGTCGATCCGGTGTTCGAGCGTCAGCCCCCGCGTGGATGCGAGCAGGCCAAAGGCCGGCAGAAGCTCGCGCACGGCGGCGCCCACGAACGCCGCACCACCGTTGGACGCCGCTGTCGGCGGGCCGTCGATCCTGGCCAGAAGCAACAGCTGCTCGACGAGCCGGCTGAGACGCCGCGCGCTTCCCAGCACGATGTCGACCGTCTCCCGGCTGCTGCCTGCGAGACGGCCGCTGAGATCCTGCAAGGCGGACAGGACCACCGACAACGGCGTCCGCAGTTCGTGCGACAGGGCACGATACAGGCCGCTGCGGACGTTCAGCAGTTCCTGGAGGGCGGCGTTCTTCTGCTCGATGGTGGCGGCGCTGGCGGCGAGCGCCTGGGTCTGGCGGGCGACCTCCTCCTGGAGCCACATGGCGCGGCGGGCCAGCGCGCGGTGCCGGACGGCGGCGCCCCCGATCCCGGCCAGCACCAGCGCCAAGGCGTAGAGGGCGAATGCCCACATGGTGCGCCACGGGGCCGGCTTGACGGTGATGGGCACAGTGATCTCGTTGCGCGCCGGAACGCCGCGGGCGGTAACGGCGCGCGCGTGGAAGACGAAACGCCCGGCGGGCAGTTCGGCGTAGCGGGCCTGCCGCACGCCGGCGGCCAGGGGGCCCCAGCCCTTTTCCAGTCCCTCCATCCAGGTGGCGTAGCGCGTGCCTTCGGGCTGGTCGTATTGCAGGGCGGCGAAGCGGATCGACAGCGCGTGGTCGGCATGACCGAGCGCCAGCCCGCCCGTGCCGTCGGCAAGGCGCGTGCCGGCGTCGGACGCCACGGCAATGTCTTCGACCACCAGCGGCGGCGCCGCCGACGGCGGAGGCGGCGTCAGCACGGTGCGGGGGTCGAACAGGTTGAAGCCGTTGATGCCGCCGAAGAGAAACAACCCGTCACGCGTCCGAGCCCAGGCGCCGAAATTGAATTCGTTGTCCTGCAGGCCGTCCGGCGCCAGCCAGACGCGGAACCGGCCGGCCTTCGGATCGAAGCGGGCCAGCCCGCGGTTGGTGCTGATCCACAGCTGCCCGTCCCCGTCGGGCAGGATGCCGTAGAGGGTGCTGTTGAGCAGCCCGTCCCGCTCGTCGTAGGTGCGGGTCGGCCCGCGGTCCGGTTCGAAGCGCGTGAGGCCGCCGCCGGTGGCGAGCCACAGCGTGCCGTCGCCGGCCTCATGGATCGCCCGCACGTCCCCGTCCTGGAGGGCGTTCGGATCGCCCGTGCGGCGCAGCCAGTTGGTAAAGGTCCCGTCGGGATCCAGCCGGGCCAGGCCGCCGCTGGTCCCCACCCACAAGACGCCGGCGCGGTCGACGTGCAGGGCACGGATGCGGGCATGCGGCAGCGACCGGGGATCGGCCGCATCGTGGTGGAACCGGCGGAAGCGGCCGTTCGCCGGATCCAGGCGGTTCAGCCCGTTCTGGGTGCCGACCCAGAGCGCGCCATCCGGGTCTGGCAGGATCAGGCGCACGCGGTTGTCGGAAAGCGATTGCGGATCGTTGGCGTCCGCGGTGAACGACGCCCACTCCCCGCTCCGCGGGTCCCAGCGCAGCAGGCCCTTTCCCCAGGTTCCGATCCACAGCGCGCCGTCGTGGGCCACCACCGCCCGCACGTCGCCGCGCAACGCCGGCGGCACGGCGTCCGCCCGTTCGGCCAGGGGCACGAAGCGCCGCCGCGCCATCGAAAGGCGGCCCAACCCGCCGGCGGTTCCGACCCATACATCGCCGTCGTCGCCTTCCGCGAAGGCCCACACGGTGTTGTCCGGCAGGGTCGGCTCGCGCAGGGGGTCGCGATAGTGGTGCTCGAAGGGGGCGCGCTCGGAAAACCAGTTGACGCCGCGGTCGAAGGTGCCGACCCACACCATTCCGGCGGCGTCGCGGAACAGCGACTGGACGATGTTGCTGCTCAGGCTGTGCGGATCGGCGAGGCTGGCGCGCAGGGCGTCGAAACGGCCGGTTTCCGGTTCGAAGGAGGCGAGGCCGCCGCCCCAGGTGCCAACCCACAGCCGCCCCTCGCCGCCAGACAGGAGCGCGGTGATCTCGATGACAGGGGAGCCTCCCGGAATCGCGGGGTCGGGGTTGTAGCGGCGGGCTTCGACCGCGCCGTCGGCGACACGCAGGCGAACCAGTCCCGCGTTGGCCGTCGCCACCCACACCGTGCCGGCTGTGTCTTCGAGGAAGCCGTTGATGGAGAGATCGCCGCCGCGCAGCCCGACGTCGGCGGGAGCGACGGGCAGCTTTGCGACGCGGTCGTGCGCGCGCTGGAACACGTGGACGCCGTCCCCGGCGGTGCCGACGAGGATGTCGCCGTCGGCCCGCTGGTACAGCGCCCGTACGGCCGGCTCGCCGCGCCCGGCTTCCGCGGCCGCGCGCATCGGCACCCTCGTGAAGCGTCCGGAGCCCGCATCGCGGACGGCAAGGCCCCCGGAGGTCCCGACCCACAGCGCCCCGTCGCGGTCGACGAGCAGCGCGGTCACGCCTTCATGCGGCAGCGACGACGCGTCGGCCGGATCGTGGTGGGCGTGCTCGAACCGGCCGGTCTTCGGATCGAAGTGATCCAGGCCGGCGCCGATCAGACCGACCCAAAGGGTGCCGTCGCGATCCTCGGCCAGCGCGCTGACGTAATTGTCGTCAATGGACGCGGGGTCGTCGGGGTGGTTGCGGAAGACCCTGACGTCGACGCCGTCGTAGCGGTTCAGGCCGTCGCCGGTCGCCAGCCACATGTATCCCTGCCGATCCTGGAGGATCTGGTAGACGGTGTTCTGGGACAGGCCATGGCTCGACGTCAGCCGGGTGAACTTCACCGGCGGCGTCTGCGCCGCCGCGAGGCCGGCGAACAGCGCCAGCGCCAGGATCAGCGCCAGACGCAGCATCGGCAGCGCGCTCCCGACCAGGAGCAGCAACTTCAACGGGTGCGCCGAGCCAAGCTTTCCGAAGCCCATCGACTTGCCATCCGTCAACAGCAGGCTGGGGGACGCAAGCGCGCGTCTGGCCGCCGCGGCCCGAACGGCGCTCGCCCGGAAACCAGCGGAGCCGCGCTGCGGCGCCCGTTGCAGCCTTTGCGAACGTCCGTACACGTACGCCATCGCAGTTGAGACGTACACCTTAATGCAGCCGTACGTGTGCGTCAAACCGCCGCATGGCGCCGAAACGTAATCGGATGTCGTCCCAGCGATAGCAAGCCGTGTATCGCACTGACAGGTTGTCCCGCCTGGGGTCGGATTTCAGGCCCGCCGCCCGCCGCGGCGTGTGTCCCGGGGCGCATGTCGGGGCGGCCCGCAGTCAGAGAGTGTGACATGACGGAATTCGATCACAAGATTTCGCTTCCCGGGCTTGGCGGTCTCTACGTGTCGGACCTCGCCTACGTCCCCGACGGCTTTACCGAGGGGAAGACCGTCAGCTTCGCGCTGTCGAACACGAACTACCTGCACGCCGTCGTGGAGGTCTACGACGCCAGTGGCCAACTGACCGCCTTGCAGGTGGCCGAAGGCTTCAAGTTCGAGACGAACGTTTGGAAGACCTACGACTACCTCTTCAAGATGGCGGCGGCCATCCGCGACACAGGGGAAGCAATCACCCGTCTCGACTGGCGGGAACTCATCGACCCCAGCAGCGCCGCGCAGTCGAACACGACGGACATCAAGGTCACCGTTCCCAAGGACGGGTACATCGTCGCCGGGTACGACTCGCCCTATGCCATGGCGATACAGTTCATCCAGTACGCCATCGACCTGTCCCCCTTCAACGAGTTGATGAAGGACCGCATAAAGAGCAGCATCTTCGATCAGCTGGCCTTCGGCGGCGCGGACCTGGAAGCGTTCGACACGTTCGTCGGCGATCTCCTCGCGTCCGGGATGGAGCGGGGCTCCACCGGCATTTTCTCGACGGACACCCTGAAGGATCTTGTCGGACTGGTCGGCACCTTCTTCAAGGAAAACTGGCTGGGGCTGATCCCGGATCTGATCCCGCTTGAGGAATTCATCGAGAAGACGCTGCCGGAAGCCAAGCTGCTCGACAAATTCGCGGCGACGTTGGGCGGGCTGCTGACGGAAACCGCGATCACCCGCGTGCAGCTGTCGAACGAGGCGTCGACGTTCGTTTTCGATCCGTACGCGCCGTCGCCGGAAGCGTTCTTCTACGACCTCGTCCAGGCGGCGTCCCACCAGGACACCATGGGCCTGCTGAATCTTGCCCGCGACCCGGTTGAATTCCACACCGGAACCGGCGGCGGCGACCGCATTCCCCTGGATTTGGACAGGAACTGGCGCGTCCGGGCGGGCGCCGGCGACGACACCGTGCTCGGTGGGCTGCGCAACGACGTGATCTTCGGTGAAGCGGGTGCGGACAGCCTGGTCGGCGGCGACGGCAACGACACCGTCGACGGCGGTCCCGAGAACGACACGATTCGGGGCGGCGGGGGTACGAACCTGCTGTACGGCGGCCTCGGCGACGACGACATCGCGTCGGGACAGGGCCAGACGGACCCGGAACTGGCGGGCCGGATCTACGGTGGCGGCGGCAACGACACAATCCTCGTGCAGGATTCCTACGCCGTCGACGGCGGAAGCGGCGACGACGTGGTGATGGTGACGGCCCCGGCCCGCCTGTCGGTGGACGGCGGTACGGGGAACGACCTCGTCGTGCTGCAAAGCGCGGCGCCGGCCGTGGTGGAGGGCGGCGCCGGCGAGGACACCCTGCTGGGATTCGACGGCGGCGAGACGCTGCGGGGGGGCGACGGCTACGACGCGATCAACGGCCAGGGCGGCGACGACATCCTGGACGGCGGGCGCGGGAACGACACCCTGTCCGGCGGCGCCGGCAACGACGACCTGGTCGGCGGCAGCGGCCTTGATCTCCTCGACGGCGGCGCCGGCGACGATCATCTGTTCGACCTGGACAGCGACGGCGGCAGCCTGCTCGGCGGCGACGGGAACGACGACTTGTGGGCGTCCGGCGGCGGCCGGGCCGAGGGCGGCGCCGGCAACGACACGATCTTCGCCACGCCGGACGTTGGCGTCGACGGCGGTCCGGGCGGCGACCGCCTGGACCTGTCCATGTCCTCGCACGGCGCGGCCGTGACCCTTGGCCCGGACGTCTTTGACGCCACGGTGGCGCTGGGCATCGAGGCGCTGATCGGCACCACGTTCGACGACACCCTGGCCGGCAGCAACGGCGACGACGTCCTCGACGGCGAAGCCGGCCGCGACCGGCTCCTGGGTGGCGGCGGAAACGACGTGCTGTACGCCGGCATCGGCGACGACACCGTCAGCGGCGGCGACGGCGAGGACACTTTGGTCTTCACCGACGCCGAATTGGTGACGCCGGACGGGCAGGTGCGCGGCTATCCCGTCGCACGCGTCGGCGACCGCTACCTCATCGCCGGCAGCCAGGGCTCGGTCGTGCTCTCGGGGGTCGAACGGGTCCAGTTCCGGATGGCCGATCCGCTGCGGGGCTGGGTGACGACGAACGCGGTCGCCATCGACTCGCTCGTCCAGCCCGTCGGAACGGATGGCCCGCACCCGCTGGCGACGACCTACACCGCAACCGACGCCGGCGCCGCCACGCGCGCGTGGAGCATCGGCACCGGAGCGCTCGCCAAGGCGGAGCTGTCGTCGTCCGCGGACGGACGCTACCTCGTCTACACGAAGCAGGCGGACGTCTACTGCTTCGACACGGCCAGCGGCACCGAAACGCGCGTCACCGACGGCACGGGGCAAGCCCGCGGCGCGCGCATCTCCGCCGACGGCAACACCATCGTTTATCAGGTTCCCAACCCGCAGATGGGCGACATCACCGTCTACCGGGCGGTGCGCAACGGCGCGTCCTTCTCCGTCTCCCTGGTTGGCGTCCAGGGGGCGGTGAACGGCCAGACGGTCGAATGGGATTCCGTCGTCGTTCCTCTGGTCTCGGCCGACGGACGCTTCGTCGTCTTCGATTCGTACGCCCGCGACACCCTGGCGCCGAATGCCCCGCTGGAGCGTCAGGTGCGGGTGTACGACACCGCCGCCAACACGTGGGGAACACGCCTGACCCTGGACCCCGCCTCCAAGCTGCTGGCGCTGTCCGACAACGGCGAGACGCTGGCCTTCTCCGTCGGCAGCGACGGCGGTACGCTGTATCTGGCGGACACCACCGGATCCGGCGGGGCCCAGGAAATCGGCACCTATGGCCGCGGCGGGCGCGTGGTCTCGGCGGCCTTCGCCCAGGACGGGACGCGCCTTTCGGCGGTCTTCGCCCCGGATACGGCCGACAGCGCGTGGCGGGTGAAGGCCTACGACCTGGCCGCGGGCACCGCCGCCACGGTGTTCCGGAGCGATCCGTTCGCCGCGCAGCTCGGGCAGACGGCCAGCCTCGGTGCCGGCGGGCGGACCCTCGAGTTCAGCTATCTCGCCGTCATGGGCTTGCCCGAGAACGGGACGACGCACCGGGAATACCCGTTCAGCCTCGTCGATCTCGATCTCGGCACGATCGGCAGGATTTCCGTCCGGGATCCGCAAGGCTGGAATTCGCCGGGCACGCTCAGCGCGGACGGGCGCTGGCTGAGCTACTGGCGCCTCGGGCTCGACCAGAGCGGGACGCCCGTCGCGTCCCTGCGCCAGATCGACACGCAGTTGCCTCTGCTCGCCGGCACCGCGGTGGATGAGGGCGCCGCGACACACACCCTGCGCCTCACCGCCACCCTGCCGACCCCAAGCCTCACCGCCGCCACCTACCGGATCACGACGCGCGACGGCACCGCGAAGGCGGGATCGGACTACGTGCTCCGCGACGTCGAGCTGGTCGTGCCGAAGGACGCGACCACGGTCGAGGTTCCGGTCACCATCCTCGGCGACGTCAGGCCCGAGTACGACGAAACCTTCGAGGTGGTCCTGACCGACGCCGCCAACCCGTCGCGCACGGTCAGCGCCACCGTCACCATCCGCAACGATGACCGCCCCGTGGTGACGCTGCCCGGCCGGGCGACGAACATCGTGGAAAGCAGCAACCTGGCGGTTCCGATCGCGGTCGCCACCGCCTCCGACTATCCGTTCCGCGTCGACGTCAACGGCATCGGCACGGTCACCATCGCCGCCGGCGAGACCACGCACACCGCCTATTTCCACGTGGACGGGCGCCCCGGCATCTACGACGGCGGGCGAACCGAGGCCCTGCGGCTCTCGGCCCCGGAGGCGGCGGTGGACGACGCCGACGCCCGGAACGGCGCGCTTGCACCCGTGCTGTCCGGCAGCGCGCTCACGGTCCTTGTGCGGGAGCAGGACGACCGCGTGTCAATCGCGCAGCCCGACCTGAGCCAGCCGGAAAACGGCGTCTTCTCCGCGACCCTCGTGCGCGAGGGCAATCCAAGCCAGGAGCGCACGATCTGGTACCGGATCGCGCCGGCCACCGGGAACACGGCCGGCCCCGGCGACCTGTTCAGCCACGCACCGGACGACCTGACGTTCAGCTATAGCGGCTACAAGGCCGTGACGTTCGCCCCCGGCGAAACCCGGAAGACCATCTCGTTCAAGGTGACGGACGATGGCCAGCTGGGCGAGCCGAACGAAACCTTCACCCTCAGCATCGAGGAGGGAAACCACACGCCCGTCGATCCGAGCCGGTTCGGCACCTCCACCGCCGTGGGAACCATCGTCGACGACGACAAGACCTGGGTCGGCTTCACCGATGAGCCGGCCAGCCCGGTCGAAGGCGACGAGGGCGTGACCGAACTGACCTTCGTCATCCGCCGCGGCGGCGATCTGTCGTCCACCACGCGCGTCGACTTCGCCGCGACGGCGGTGTCGAGCCCCGCACCGGCGATCGTCGACGCGACCAGCTCCATCACCTTCGCGCCCGGCGAGACGGCGAAGACGGTGACCATCAAGGTCGTCAACGACAACCTCGCCCTCGGCGAAACCAACCTCGTCCTGACGCTCACCGCGCCCGATGGCGTCGCCGCCGGCGGAAACACCCTGAGCGGAACGTACTGGCGGTCCACGCAGAGCGCCACGGTCCAGGACGACGACGAATACACCGTGTCCGTCCACACCGACGCGACGTCGGTGCGCGAAGGCGACACGCTGCACGTCTCCATCGTCCGCCAAGTCGGCGGTTACTGGTCACGCGGCGGCCTGCCGGTGAGCGTCGGCTATTCGGTGCAGGGGTCGGGCGACAAGCCGGTGTCGGCGGCGGATTTCGGCGGTGCCTTGCCGGGCGGGACGGTCACCTTCACGCCGGACGGCAGCGGATACACGCAGACCATCGAGGTGGACATTCCCGTCGGCACCGACGCGCTCGCCGAGGGCGACGAGGAACTGACCCTTTCCTTGCAGGACGACGATCACCGGTTCCGCTGGGTGTCCGACCCGATCAGGATCCGCGTCACCGACGTCACCGACGGTTCGCAGAACCCTGGTCCCACGACCTATTCCGTCGGCGTCTCGCCGGCGTCGGCATTCGAAGGGAATGCCGGAACGATGCCATTCGTGTTCACCGTCTCCCGCAGCGGCGACACCAGCGCACCGGTGTCCCTGCCGTACACGGTGACGGGCAGCGGCGCCAACCCGGCAAACGGCGGCGACTTCCTGGCAGGCGTGCTGCCGGCCGGCACGGTCCGCCTGGACGCCGGACAGGCGAGTGCCAGCGTGACCATCCTGGTGTCGGGCGACATCGTGCCGGAGGCCGACGAGACCTTCGCCTTCGCCGTCTCCGACGGCGCAGGCGGCGCCGGGGCCACCGCGACCATCCGCAACGACGACGGATCAATCCCCGCCGGCAGCACGACGAGCGGCACGCCCGGCAATGACACGCTGAGCGGTACGGCCGGGAACGACACGCTGTCCGGCCTGGGGGGTGACGACCGGCTGTCCGGACTGGCCGGTGACGACACGCTGGACGGCGGCTCGGGCAATGACCAGTTGTTCGACGGTGCGGGAAGCGACAGCGTCGACGGCGGGCCTGACGACGACGTGCTGGGTTTCGGCGGCACGGGCGGCGCCGGCAGCGACGTCGACACGCTGAACGGCGGGGCGGGAATCGACGAGGCGCGGCACTTTGGCAACGCGTCCCTGGCCGTGGACATGGCCGCCGGGACAGCCCGGGACGGCAACGGCAACCGCGCCGTCCTCATCGGCGTCGAGCGGCTGTGGAGCGGCCCAGGCGACGATTCGCTGCTGGGCGGCATGGGCAACGACGACCTGATCGGCGCTGACGGCAACGACACCATCTCGGGAGGAGGTGGCGACGACGTCATCCGCGGCGGCCGGGGTGCGGATGTGCTGGCCGGTGGCGCCGGCAAGGACCGGATCGAGTTCTGGAATTCGACCGCCGGGGTAGCGGTCGATCTGCAGGCGGGGACCGCCGCGGGCGGCGATGCCGACGGTGATGCCTTCAGCGGTTTCGAGGACCTGCTGGGCAGCTTCGACCAGGGGGATTCCCTTGCGGGCGACAGCGGCGACAATGTGATCATCGGCCTGGGGGGCAACGACGTGCTTCGCGGCGGCGACGGCAACGACGCGCTGCTCGGCGACATGATGGGCAACTCGGGCAACGACACGCTGGACGGCGGGGCCGGCGACGACTACCTCGACGGCGGCAGCGGCGGCGACCTTCTGACCGGCGGATCCGGCAACGACGCGTTCCGCGTGCGAGCCAACACGACCATTACCGACTTCACCATGGGCGACGTCCTGCTGGTGGATGGAACCTTCACCAGCGCGGCGCTCACGACGACCACGTCGGGCGGCGTGACAACGCTCGCCATCGACCGCGACGGCAACGGCACGACCGACCTGACCGTCACGCTCGACGGCAGCCTGACCACCCCGCTTGCCGCGTCGCCGACCGGGGACGGCACGACCGCCATCACCCAGGCACCCGCCGCGCCGCAGACGACCGTGTCGATCGCGTCCACGGCCGCGGATCGGGCGGAAGGCGACGCCGGCACGACGCCGTTCGTGTTTACCCTGTCGCGGACCGGCGGTCTCAGTGCTTCCGCCACGCTCGCCTACACGGTCACGGGTGTCGGCGCCAACCCGGCCGCGTCCGCCGACTTCGGCGGTACGATGCCGTCGGGATCCGTCAGCTTCACGGCGGGGGAAGCCGTCCGGACCCTGACCATCGCCGTGACGGGCGACACGGTGGCCGAACCGGACGAGACGTTCGCCGTCGTGCTGGACAGCGCGGGTGGCAGCGTGCCCCTGGGCACCGGCAGCGCCTCCGGCCTAATCCGCAATGACGACTCGTCCTCGGGTGGCGATGGCAATGGCGGTGGCGGTGATGGCACCACGGCGCCGACCACCACAACGCCGCCGACCACGACGACCACACAGACGGCGGGCGGAGCCACCGTGCAGACCACGGTGACCTCGGGCTCGGTCGCGGTGTCGATAACGCCGCCGGCCGGCACGACGGCGCCGGTGCAGGTGTCGCTCACCGGCGACGGATCGTCGGATCCGGCGGTCTCCGCGCAGGTGCCGGCCGGTGTCGGCCTGACGGCGACCGGTCCGCAGAACCCGGTCGGCAAGACACAGGCTGCCGACACGCTGACGTCAGCCGTCACGTCACTGGGTGCCAGCCCCACGGAGCAGGCGACGCTGACGGGCGCCATCACCAGCTACACCCAGTCGCTGGCGCCGACGGCCGCGGTGACGGTGCGCACGGTGACGCCGACGGTCACCGCCGGCACGGCGACCGGCAACACGCCGATCGTCATCACCGGCGGCGGTACGGGCGGGGAGGCGCTGGTCATCGACACGCGCAACCTGCCGTCGGGGACGATCCTGCAGATCGACAACGTCGGCTTCGTCGCCGTGGTCGGCAACGCGCAGGTCTCCGGCGGCGCCGGTTCGCAGTTCGCGGTCGGCGACAACTCCAGCCAGATCATGGTGCTGGGGGCCGACGACGACACGCTGCGCGGCGGCGGCGGCGACGACTTTGTCGGCTCGCGCGAGGGCAACGACCTGATCTACGGCGACGACGGCTTCGACACCGTCACCGGCGGCCTCGGTAACGACAGCCTGTACGGCAATCTGGACCCCGACCTGCTATACGGCAACCAAGGCGCCGACGCGCTGTTCGGCGGCCAGGGTGGCGACACCGTGTTCGGCGGCCAGGACGGCGACGCTCTGTACGGCAACATGGGCGGCGACGTCGTGTACGGCAACATGGCAAACGACACGGTCTTCGGCGGCCAGGGCGGCGACACCCTGTTTGGCGGCCAGGGCGACGACTCGGTGGCCGGCAATCTGGGCGACGATGCGCTGTTCGGCAATCTGGGCAACGACACGCTGAACGGCGGGGCGGGGTCCGACACGCTGGGCGGCGGCGACGGGGCGGACGTGTTCCGCTTCAACGCCGCGTCCGAAGGCGGAGACGTCATCACCGACTTCCAGTCGGGGGTGGACCGGATCGCGGTGGTCAGCCCGAACTTCGGCAACCTCACGGCGGACACGCTGTCGGCGTCGAACTTCGCGCTGAACAACCCGGCGGACGCCAACGACCTGTTCGTCTTCAACACGGCCACGGGCACGCTGTCGTACGACGCCGACGGCAATGGCGCCGGGGCGGCGGTGACCATCGCCACGCTCAACGTCCGTACGCTGAGCCATACGGACATCTTGGTGGTGCCGAGTTGATCGGGGGTCCGCAGCCGCGGGCCCGGATGTGCGTTGCTCCACTGTTGTTGCGCATGCCTCGCCCCTCACCACACCCGTATCAGCGAGTGCCGATCCTTCCCGGTCGATGAGGCTGTCGGGTTTGCGCCACAGCCAGATATGGAAAGCCAGAACATAAGTCGTCACGAGATCGCTGCCGGTGGTTGCGGCACGGTGCTCCAGAATAGTGGATCGTGGCCGAAAACAATGCGAGCGCCGCCCCTTTCCAGAGCTTCCAGCCGATCCAGTGAAGCAAGCATCTTCTCACGATCTGCCACGTAGCGAGGCAGTCGGCGCTCACGGAGGGTTTGACAGAAATAGCAAGCGTCGGCAGCAAGCACGAGATCGCCACTGGCGAGCCGCAGGCGTAGCGACTGGTGCCCAGGTGTATGGCCGTGGGTCGGCAAGCAAGTGACCGAGCCGTCACCGAACACGTCGTGCTCTCCGTCGATCAACTGCACCTTATGGCCAACGTCGAAATCGCGGGGATCGTAGCCGTGCAGCGTGGCCAGGTCCGCGTCCCGGGCGGCATCCCATTCGCGCCGCTGTACGAGCATGGTCGCGTTGGGAACCAAAGCGTTGCCGCCAACGTGATCGAAATGAAGGTGGGAGTTGATGAGAAGATCGATCTTGGCGGGATCACGATCGATTGCCTGGAGCCGCGAGCTGATCTCATCACCTGGTTGGAAGCCGATCCGGAAGGCGGTAGCCATTTCCTTGCCCAATCGCCCGATGGGATCGTGCTGGCATTCAGGGTGGAGTCCTGTGTCGAAAACCGCTCGCCCCTTCGGGTGCTCGATCAGAAAAGCCGGAATGGGCATGGTGATGTCGCTGGTCCCACCGTCCATCATGCGCGCGAATTCGCAGGTCAGGGTGCCGCAGGAAAACGCGAAGACTTTGATCGACATAATCGCCATCCATGGAAATGGGCGCGAAATGTATCATGGGTGAGAATGGCCATCACCCCATGTGCGAAGGGCCGCAATGCGCCGATATCGTTGAAAAAGTCGGGTGCCGATCGAGTGCCGCTGTGCCGATTGCAGAGGGTCTGTGGGCGCGGGCTCCCTCACGCTGGCCTGGGTTCAGGCATCGGGATGAGCTTGGCAAGCTTGCGGAAGTTCTGGGCGGCGGCGGCGAGGTGGAACTCGTCGCGGCCCCCGTTCGGCCCCCTCAATCGCAGCCGGTCGAGCTTCAGGATGCGTTTGAGGTGGGCGAACAGCATCTCGCCCTTCTTCCGCTCGCGCCGTGAGGCGGCGTAGGCGTCGGTGGCGGCGAGGGCGCGCGCCAGGTCGCGAGCCCCTTCGTGGATGGAGCGCGGAACCTTGCGCGCGGGTGTGGTCGGACAGCAGCGCGGCTTGAGCGGACAGGGGGCGCAATCCAGCGTGCTGGCGCGATAGCGGATCAGGCCGTTCGCATCGGCGAGCGGGCGCGGCGTCCGGTAGGCCTTCTGCCGCGGCCGGAGCTCCTTGCCGGCCGGGCAGACATACGCATCGGCCTCGTGGTCGTAGGTGAAGTCGGCCCGCTCGAAGGTCCCGTCGCGGCGCTCGGATTGGTCGAAGACCGGGATGTGCGGCTCGATCCCGCGCTCCTGGACCAGCCAGCCGAGCATCTCGGCCGAACCATAGGCGCTGTCGGCGGCCAGCCGTTCGGGATAAAACCCGAAACAATCCTGGGTGTGGTCGAGCATGGTGCGGGCCGCGCCGACCTCCGCCTGGCGGATGGCGCGGCTCGCCTCGACATCGACGATGATGGCGTGGTCGAGGTCGATCAGGTGGTTGGTGGCATAGGCGAAGAACGCATGGCCCTTCTGCGCCCCCGTCCACTGCGCGGCCGGATCCGAGCGCGAGACGAACTTGGGTGTCACCTCGCTGGCGGCGCCCCAGGTGGCTTCATCCTGCGTGTCGAGATACTCCCGGACGGAGCGGCGGGTCGCCGCCATCGCCTCCCAGTCGACGGCGTCCGATCCCGCCGCCGAACGCCGCTTGTTCGCGTCCGCGCGGATCAGGCTCGCATCGGCCGCAAAGCCGTCACCCCCGACCAGACCGGTCTCCATACAGCGCTGCACGGTCGTTTCGAACAGCTTCCGCAGGAGATCGCTGTCGCGGAAGCGGCCGTGACGGTTCTTGGAAAAGGTCGAGTGCTCCGGCACGTCGCCGTCCAGGCCGAGCCGGCAGAACCAGCGGAAGGCGAGGTTCAGATGCACCTCCTCGCACAGCCGGCGCTCCGAGCGGATGCCGAAGCAGTAGCCGATGATGAGCATCCGGATCATCAGTTGCGGATCGATCGAGGGGCGTCCGATCACGCTGTAGAAGGGCTGCAAGTGCGCGCGGATGGAGCTATGCGGGAACCTGGGTGATGAGGGCCTGAGGAGGGCGGCGTATCGAGGCGGGTGACGAAGCCTGCCAGAACCTCCACGAGGGAGCGATACGCCATGACCGAGGATAGCAATGTTGTCCGGCTGCGTCAGCCGGAGGAGATCGATGATCCGCTGACCACCATCCTGCGCACCGGCGCCCGTCGTCTGCTGGAGCAGGCCATCGAGGCGGAGGTGGAGGCGTTCCTGGCCGCCATGAAGGACGTCAAGCTGCCGGACGGGCGCGACCGGATGGTGCGGCATGGCCATGGTCCCGAGCGCACCATCCAGACCGGCATCGGGCCGGTGGCGGTGCGCCGCGCCAAGGTGCGCGACCGTGGCGCCGAGGAGAGCGGCGAGCGGATCCGCTTCACCTCGGCGATCTTGCCCCGCTGGGCACGGCGCTCCAAGAGCTTGGACGCCCTGCTGCCGGTGCTCTACCTGCGCGGCGTCTCCACCGGCGACTTCCAGGACGCGCTCAGCGCCCTGCTCGGCAAGGACGCCCCAAACCTGTCGCCGTCCGTCATCGCCCGGCTGAAGCAGGACTGGGCGGCCGACTACGCGCGCTGGCAACGGCGCGATCTGTCGGCGCGGCGCTACGTCTACATCTGGGCCGATGGCGTCTACCTCCAGGCCCGCCTGGAGCCGGTCGCCGAGTGCATGCTGGTGATCATCGGCGCCACGCCGGAGGGGAGGAAGGAGCTGATCGGCTTCCAGGTCGGCGTGCGCGAGAGCGCGCAGAGCTGGCGCGAGCTGCTGATCGACATCCAGGCGCGCGGCCTCGCCATAGCCCCGGAACTGGCGGTTGCCGACGGCGCGCTCGGCTTCTGGAAGGCCCTGGAGGAGGTCTTCCCCTCCACCCGGCACCAGCGCTGCTGGGTGCACAAGACCGCCAACGTGCTGAACAAGGTGGCCAAGTCCGTGCAGCCCGCGCTCAAGCAGGACCTGCGCGAGATCTGGATGGCACCGGACCGGGCCACCGCGCAGGCTGCTCTGGACGTGTTCGTGAAGAAATACGCGACCAAGTACGCCAAGGCGGTGGAATGCCTGATCAAGGACCGTGACGCGCTGCTCGCCTTCTACGACTTCCCCGCCGAGCACTGGGAGCACATTCGGACCACCAATCCCATAGAAAGCGTGTTCGCCACCGTGCGGCACCGGACCTTCCGCACCAAGGGAGCGCTGTCTCAAGAAACCGCCAAGCTGATGGTGTTCAAGCTGATCACCGCCGCGGCGAAAACCTGGCGCCGCCTCCAGGGCGAAAACCTGTTGCCCAAGGTGATCCGCGGCGTCACATTCCGCGACGGCATCGAGGTCACCGAACCCGCGTCACAGAACGCCGCCTGACCGGCCCGTCACCCAATCTCCTGCATAGCTCGCGCGGATGCCGGACAGGTCGACAAACCGGTCGATGGAGCGCAGCAGGTGGTCCGACGGGACGTGGCGCTCGAGGCTGAACTCATAGAACAGCACCTCCTGCATCACCATCCGCTCGCCCATCATCGTTGCGTCCTCCTCTGCCCAGGAGAACTGAATCGGGACTTCATGCCGCCGACAACCCCGACTTTTTCAACACTATCCGCCAACAGCCGCCGGTACGGGCGTGGAAAATGGAGACTGCCCACTTGCTGGTCAGGAGCCGCGCCGTCCATCGGCAGCCCCGTGCTGTCCAGGCGTTCAGTTGCCGGTCTTGGTATGCGGGGCGACGACGGGTTTGGACTAGTGGCCCGCGCCGAACGGGCCGTTACGTTCTACAAAGGATGTGGGCAGCCTGCGGGGCATGGATGTCTCGCCATGGGCCCTTGGCCTGAAGCTGACTTTAGCCGACCGGGATCGGTCGCCGCTAGGGAACCCGCCTCGTCCATTGACAGCCTCGATCGCGCAACGCGCATGCGAAGCCGGCGTCAGATTCGATCCGCAACCGACCACCTCACGATATCTTCATTTCTATCGGCTATGGCTTAGGGTAAATTTGTCAACAGTTCGAGGGGCGGTGTTCGTTTCGGTCCAGGCGCCGCCCCTTGCCCATCCCATTACGCAAAGGACGGTCCATGATTGGACGCCGCAGCTTCCTTGGCTTGGGAATCGCCGCACTGGCGCTGCCCGGTTGCGTGACGACAAAGCCGACGACGTCGGGCGCCGTCTTGCTCATGCATGGCAAGCAAGGCATGCCGCAGTTCGAGGGCCTGCAGAGGGTGCGCGGCGAGATTCAGGGGCAAGGCTTGCGCTGTGAGACCAACGAGATGCCGTGGTCGCGCACGAGGTACCTGGACGGCTCCCTTGAGGGGGCGTTCGACGAAATCGATGCCGCCCTGGCGGGATTCCGGCGCGTAGGATCCACCAGGATGTTCCTGGCCGGCCATTCGATCGGTGCGGCCGTGGCCGTGGCCTATGCCGTCCACCGGGGCGGGATCGAGGGCATATCGATGATCGCCCCGGGCCACTTGCCCAAGGTCTACTATGAGGCGACGGCGATCCCTCTCAACGCCCGGGTGAAGGCCGCGATCGACAAGGCGCGCGCCATGCGCGCGACCGGGCAGGGCTCCGGCATCTCCGAGTTTGCGGACAACAATCAGATGACGGCGCTCTCCCCGCGGATGAGCGCCGACGACTATCTCAGCTGGTTCGACCCAGAAGGGAAGCTGGAGGTCGAGTCCAACATGTCCAAGGTGACATGCCCGGTTCAGTGGGTGATCGGCACCCGTGACATCCTGTTCGCGTCCAGCAGGGCACGCTACTTTGACCGCTTGCCGGTCAACCCCCGGCACGAGTTCCTTCAGGTCGAAGGCGACCATGTCGGGACTCTCGCGATGGCCGCAAGCCAAGTCGGGACCTTCTTCAAGCGGTTGGTTTGATGCCTCCCCGATCCCAAACAGGGTACCCCACAATCTGCTAACGGCTGACCTGAGGCCGAAGCTTCCTCCGGTCACTGGCAGAGTCTCTGTGAGTTGTGATGCCCGAAGCGGGCGGTGATGGCAAGCTGGGCCGAGGCATGCCTCGGCCCAGCTTGCGTTGCGGCTGCGGCGACCTCGGCGGGCGTGGCGCCGCCGAGACCGGAGTGCGGCCGAACGTGGTTGTCGTCCTCCTTCCAAGCGGCCAGGATCCGGAAGCGCCGCCCGTCGCTGAAGCTGTCGGCGACGAAGTCCAGCGACCAGCGCTGGTTTGGGCCCTGCGGCAGCGCCAGGGGCGCCCGCGTGCCCAAAGCGCGCTTGCGTCCACTGCGCCGGCGCACCTGGAGTTTCTCCTCGGTGTAGAGCCGGCGCAGCTTCTTCTGGTTCATGGCATGGCCCTCGCGGGCCAGCAGCAGATGCAGCCGGCGGTATCCGAAACGGCGCCGCTGACGCGACAGCTCGCGTAGCCGCTCGCGGACAGCAGCATCGTCCGGGCGCCGGGAGCGATAGCGCACCGTCGAGCGATCTGCTCCCAGCACAAGGCACGCCCGCCGCTCGCTCACGCCGTGGTTGGCACGGACATGGGCAACGGCATTCTGAGCTGGTCCCCGTATCCCGGACAGTTTGGCGGCTGGGATAAGCTTGGTTCAGGTCTCCATCACGCCGCCAGCTCGTTGCAGTTGAGGATGTCCGCATGGGCCTCGTTCGGCGTCCTGCCGCCGAGCGCCGAATGCGGCCTCTGGGAGTTGTAGTAGGTGATCCACCGCCCGAGCCCGGCCCGTGCCTCGCTGCCGGTTTCGAAGGCATGGAGATAGACGCACTCGTACTTCATCGACCGCCACAGCCGCTCGATGAACACGTTGTCCATCCACCGCCCGCGCCCATCCATCGAAACCCGGACGCCTGCCTCGGTCAAGATGCTGGTGAAGCGCGGGCTGGTGAATTGGCTGCCTTGGTCGGTGTTGAAGATCTCCGGACGCCCATAGTGCGCCAGCGCCTCCTCGAGCGCCGCGATGCAGAACTCCACGTCCATGGTGTTCGACAACCGCCAGCTCAGCACCTTGCGCGTCGCCCAGTCCATCACCGCGACCACGTAGAGGAAGCCGCGCCGCACGGGAATGTAGGTGATGTCGGCGCATCAGGCCTGGTTGGGACGGTCGATCACCACGTTGCGCAGCAGGTAGGGCCAGATCCGGTGCTCCGGGTGGGGCACCGTCGTCCGCGGCCGCTGGTACACCGCCGCCAAGCCCATCTTGGCCATCAGCCGCCGCACCCGCTTGCGTCGGACCTCGTAGCCTTGCCGCCGCAGGTGGCGGGCCATCTGCCGAGAGCCGTACCACGGCGTCTCCAGGAACTGCTCGTCGATCAGGCGCATCAGCGCCAGGTTCAACGGCCCTTCACCGCGGACCGGCCCGTAGTACGCGGAGCGGCTGATCGACACCAGCTCGCACTGCCGAACGATCGAGAGCCGCGGGTGCTCGGGCTCGATCATCTCCCGCCTCCGACCGACGCTCATCGACCGGAGGCCTTGCGCAAAAAATCGCGTTCCACCACGAGCTGGCCGATCTTGGCGTGCAGTGTCTCGACCTCGGCGGCATGCGACGCCTGGGCCACCTCCGCCTTATCCGCGAACACCTCCGCCATGCCTTCAACGGCTTGCCGCTTCCAGGCGTTGATCAGCGTCTGGTGCACACCGTGCTTGGCCACAAGCTGCGAAACCGTGAGGTCGCCCCGGATCGCCTCCAGCGCTACCTTCGCCTTGAACTCCGCTGAATACCGCTTCCGATTCCCTGCCATCGGGTCCGTCCTTTCCATCGGGCGAACCAAGCTTATCCGACTGTCCGGGATACGGGGACCAGCTCACAACTCATCGGCTTCAAGGTGATGAACCAGGTGAACCTTGCTGCCCATCCTCAGGCAGGTGGAACAACAGCGCCTCAACGGAAGCCTTCAGTCGTCGTCGGTATGAGTCGGCGCGCTCTTCCAGCAATCTATCGAGCGCACCGCCAATAAAATGGCGCGCCGATTCACATTGAACCCCATGAGTTATGCTGCGCGAATTTCTGCAAGGAGCGTATCAACCTCTTCCTTAAGCAACGCCGATTGCCGAGCCAGCTCGTCGGAGGCGAACTTGACGTTGTTGGTCGCTCCGCTCGTCTCGGCCTCCGCCTGCTGGATGCCCACGACGTTGTGCGACACTTCCGCCGTGCCGGTCGCCGCCTGTTGGGCGTTGCGGCTGATCTCCCCGGTGGCCGCACTCTGCTGCTCGACGGACGTGGCCATCTCCGCCGTGGAATGATCGATGTCTGCCACCTGCCCGATGATTGAGCGCATGGCCTCCACGGTCCTAGAGGAGGCGCTCTTCACCGCCGCCAGATTCGCGCCGATCTGGTCGGTCATGGTGTGCGTCTGGTTGGCGAGGTTCTTCACCTCCGACGCCACCACGGCGAAGCCCTTGCCGGCCTCGCCGGCGCGGGCCGCCTCGATCGTGGCGTTCAGCGCCAGCAGATTGGTCTGACTGGCGACGGCATTGATCGACGCGACGATCTGGTCCACCTGCTCGATCGCCGCGGACAGCGCGTCCAGTTCCCGCTGTGCCTGAACCGCGCCATCCGCCGCGGCCTTGGAGCGGTTGGCCGCCAGGGTGACGCGCTCGGACAAGCCGTGGATCGACGACGACATCTCCTCCGAAGCGGCGGCGACGGTCTGGACGTTGGCGCTGGCCTGCTCGGAGGCTGCCGCGACCGCGACGCATTGGGCGCTGACCTCCTCCACCGCCGCGGACAGCTGCGTGGCGGTCGCCTGCAACTCGGTGGCGGCGCTGCCGACGCTGTTCACGATGCCGCCGACACGGCTCTCAAAGCGGCTCGCGAGGTCCAACATCGCCTGCCGTTTTTCGATCTTGGCACGCTCTTCGGTGGCCTTGGCCTCCTGCTCCATCTGTCGGTTGCGGAGAAGGTTTTGCTTGAAGACCTGCACCGCCTGCGCCATCTCGCCGATCTCGTCCTTATGATCGAGCGCCGGTACGGAGATGTTGGTGTCGCCATCCGCCAGGCGGGTCATGGCTTCCGTCATGGTGTGCACCGGCTTCGACACACCGAGGAGCATCATCACCCAAGCGCCGGCGCAGAGCAGACCACCGCCCCCGATGGCACCGATCACAACAAAGCGCGCAGTCTCGTACGTCTGCTCGCCCGCCCGAACGGCCGTGTCGCTCCCCGCGACGTTGATCCTGACGACGTCGCTCAGGGCTTGGTCGGCGCGATTGTACGCATCGCGCGACTTGCCCTTGTAGAGCGCGGTGACCTTTTCCGCCTCGTTCTTGCGCGACAACACCAGGATGTCCTTATGGATGGCAAGGTATTCCGCCCACGCAATTTTGAATTCGTCGTAGCGGTTTCGCTCGTCGGCGCTGGAGATGAGCGGTTCGTACTTGCGCTGCTCCTCCCCAACGATTGCCGCACGCCGGTCGAGATCGCCTTCGATCTGCGTCATTTCGGCGTCATCCGTGGACAGGATGTGCCGCGATTCGACGAGGCGGAACCGGGCAACGGCCAAACTGGTGCTTTGAGCGAATTCCACGCTTGGCAACCAGTTTGTCCCGATGTTCCGGGCGACGTCATTCACCACCGCGAGGCGGTTCATGGACAGCACGCCCAGGGCGACGATCAGGAGGAAAAGCACGGCGAACACCGCCGCGAGCTTGGCTTTGATGGAGATGCTGTTCATGGGAACACCGCGACGTTCAAGTGGAGGGGGAGCGCGGATTGGGTAAAGCGGTTCCTCAGCATGGCATGCCAGACGGCATATGCAATTGATTGCAATCAATTTGATTAGCAAGCGCATAAAAATGCACGATACCCGATCCGCGTGCCTCGCAGAAAAATCCGCGTGCCTCGCAGAAAAAGGAGGTTTGCTGGTATGGGAAGGGGGATCCGGCGGGTGAAGCCGCTGGAGGAGAACGCCAAGCTCACGCCCTCGGTCGCCGAGCTACAACGGATTGCAGGCCGAGGCGGCTTCAAGGATCCGATGGGCCGGGAGGCGGATGGTTGCGGTGGTGCCGAGACCGACAGCGCTGTCCAGCACCAGCCCACCACCGTGCAGCTCCGCCAGCGACTTGACCAGCGGGAGCCCAAGCCCCGTGCCGTCATGCTGGCGCGTCAGCGAGTTGTCCACCTGGAAGAACGGCTGCACCACTACAGGCAGATCGGCCGCCGCGATGCCGATGCCGCTGTCGGCCACCTGAAGCAGCGCGTCGCCGTTCGGCGCCACGGTCGCCGCCACCACGACCTTGCCGCCCGACGGCGTGAACTTGATCGCATTGGACAGGAGATTGAGCAGCATCTGCTTCAGCGCGCGGCCATCGGCCGTCAAAGTGAGCGCGCCAACGGGCGCGTATATGTTCAACGCCACATCCTTTTGTGTGGCCAATGGGCTGACCTGCTGAAGGCACTCGTGGATCAGCGACTCGAGGCAGACCTGCTCCTCGTGCAGCTCGTAATACCCGGCCTCTATTTTGGTGGTGTCCAGAATGTCGTTGATCAGGCTCAACAGATGAACGCCCGAGCGGCGGATGTCCGTGATGTACTCCCGCTGTTTTGGGGCGAGCGGCGCAAAAATCTCCAACTCCAGGGCCTCGGCAAAACCGAGGATGGCATTGAGAGGAGTGCGCAGCTCGTGGCTCATGTTCGCGAGAAAGCGCGTCTTGGCCTGATTGGCGACATCGGAGGCGTTCTTGGCCGCCAGCAGCTCCGCTTCACTGTTCCTCAGCGCCCGCTCGCTGGCCATCAGATCTTCCACCGCCCGTTCGCGTCGACAAACCTCGCGCAGCACGAGCCACGTCAACCAAGCAACAAGCCCCGTGCCGAATACCGCCACCCCGGTGGCGACACCGGCCTTGCGGTACCAGGCGGCCATGATCGCTTCTTTCCCGAGGGTGACCGCGGTGACCACGGGCGTGTGCACGGACGATTCATAGCTGACAAGACGCAGGTGCCCGTCGAGCGCCGAGACGAATTCACGTGTGCCTGCCGGTGTGTCCGTCAACTGTTTCAACAGCGCATCGCCGACGGCTGACTGGCCGATATGCCGATCATGGTCCGGATGCCGTGCCATGACCGTGCCGTCCCGATGCATGAGCACAACCGATCCATTCTGCTCCAGCTTGACCGTGGCGTAGTGGGTGGCGAACGCCTCTGGCCGGACGACTGCCACCACGACGCCGGCAAAGCGGCCGTCCGGGTGGTCCAGGCGGCGGCTCACGCTAATCATCCATTGGCCGCTGGTGCGGCCGCGGATCGGCGGACTGATGTACGGCCCCGTGAGGCGGCTTGCCTGGTGTACCTTGAAGTATTCGCGGTCCGACAAATCGAGGTCTGCCGGGTCCGGTGTATCGGTATCGTGCAGCAACTGGCCGTTGGCTCCAATGACCAGGATGGCCCGGGCCTCGGGCGTGGTCTTCAAGCGGCGCCGCAGGAACGCCAGCACATCGGGGTTGCCGCGCTCGAAGCGGTCGGTACGGACGTCGAGCACTTCGGCGATGCCCGACAGGGTCTTGTCCACCGACCCAAAACTGTCCAGAGCGTGTTGATACAGTGTCCGCGTCAGATTGGTCGTCATCTGCTGGGCTTCGGCGATGCGCCGGGACCGGTCGCTGACGACGTCGGAGACAATGGCAGCGTTGAACCCGACGACGAGCACGATGCCGAACGCCAGCAGACCGGATTTCAGGCGTGAAAACACGAAGGCCTCAGCTCGATGGAATCACTGTCACTTCGGTGTGCAGAGCTTAGCATGAACGTTGGCCCCCCGTCCGGTGGGTAGTGCCGCCCGCATCTGGCTCATTCTCCAAGGCGCCCGCTATAAATTTGTTGGCCTACCAATCAACCCGACTGTTAGGCTTTTTGTCCGACCCGTGCCCCCGGCCTCAGGGCACGGGTCGCCGGGCGCGGCCCGGAGGCTTCCGAGGCCGACGAGGACGCCGCGTGCCATGTCCCTGTTGACCCGCCTCTTGGTGCTTGTCGTCCTGGCCATGCTTCCGGCCGTCGCCGTTCAAGTCTACAACGAACACGAACTGCGCCGCGGGCGTCGGGCCGAGGTGGTCCAGCAGAGCGGGCGCCTGCTGGGCCTCATCGAGGGCGAGCAGGCGCGGCTCGTGGAAGGCATTCGCCAGACGCTCGCGGCCGTCGCGGAGACCCCCTTCGTCCGAGCGGGCGACCTCCTGGCCTGCCAGACCTACCTGGAACGGTTGAAGCGGACGCTCCCGGGCTATGTCGAGGTCTACGTCGCGGACCGGGCGGGCCACGTCGGCTGCGCGACCGAGGCGGCTGCCCTCGGCGTTGGCCTCGGCGACCGTCATCACGTCCAGGAGGCGCTGCGGACGAACGCGTTCGCCGTCGGCGAGTATGTCATGAGCCGCACCACGGGCAAGCCCATCCTGCCGTTCGCCTTACCGTCCCACGACGGGGCGGGCGCCCTCCGGGGCGTCGTCGCCGCCGTGCTCGACGTCGGGTGGCTGGAGGGCTACCTGAGGGCCAAGCCCTTCCCGGCGGACGCCGCAGTGACGGTCGCCGATCGCAACGGTGTCGTGGCGGTGCGGGTTCCGCCACTGCCGGGCATCGTCGGGCAGAGGCTTCCCGAGCGTTACCAGGCCCTGCTGAACGCGCCCGCCCCAGGCACCACGGAACTGGTCACTCTCGACGGCGTCACACGCGTCGTCGCCTACTCCCCGCTCCACGTCGGCCCCAAGGGGCTCTTCATCAGCGTCGGCCTCGACGAGGCTGCCGCCGTCGCGCCGATCAACGCGGCCACCCTGCGGTCTCTGTCGCTGGTGGCGGCGGCGTTCGCCTTCCTCCTCGGGGCAGTGGCGTTCGGCGGGAACGCGCTCCTGCGCAGGCCAGTCGCCGCCCTCATAGAGGCGACCCGCCGTTGGACGGAGGGCGACCTTTCCGTGCGCTCGGGCCTGCGGGCAAGCACCGAGGTCGGTGCGCTCGGCCAAGCCTTCGACGCCATGGCCGACGGATTGGAGGCCCAGGTCCGTCAGCGCGAGCAGGCCGAGAGGGAACTCCGGCGCAACACCGAACTCCTCGATCTGGTCATGGAGAATCTGCCCGTCGGCGTTTTCGTATTCGCCTCCGACGGCCAGATCCTCCGGTTGAACGAGGCTGCCCGGCGCATCTGGGGGTGCGAGCACAAGGTTGGACCCGCGCAGTATGGCGACTACAAGGCGTGGTGGCCGGACACGGGCAGGCCCGTTGAACCCCACGAATGGCCCGGGTCGAGGGCGCTCTCCAGAGGGGAGAGGGTGCTGGACGACGTTGTCGAGATCGAGGCGTTCGACGGCACCCGCAAGACCGCCCGTGTCTCGGGCGTGCCGCTTCGGAATGGCGACGTGACCGTCGGCGCGGTGGCGATGATCGAAGACGTCACCGAGCAAGCAGCGGCGCAGCAGGCCCTGGAGGACAGCGAAGCCCGCTACCGCGCGGTCGTCGAGACCGCGGTCGACGCCATGGTGATCATCGACGAAAAGGGCGCCGTCCTGTCCTTCAACCGGGCCGCCGAGCACATCTTCGGCTACAAGGCGGACGAGGTGCTCGGCCGCAACGTCAGCCTGCTGATGCCGGAGCCGCACCAGGACGCGCACGACGGCTACATTATGAGCTATTTGCGCACCGGCGAGCGCAGGATCATTGGCATCGGCCGCGAGGTCGAGGGTCGACACCGGGACGGCCAGCCCATCCCCCTGGAACTCTCGATCGCCGAATGGCGCGCCGGCGGGCGGCGGTTCTTCACCGGGATCATGCGCGACGTCACGCGGCGCCGGGACGCGGAGCGGCGCCTGAAGGAGAACCTGGACCTTCTTGAGACGATCATCGAGTCCTCGCCCGACCCGGTCTACGTGAAGGATGCCGGGGGCCGCTACCTCGTCGTCAACTCCGCCGCGGCGATGGTGCTCGGCAGGCCGCGAAACCACCTCGTCGGCGTCCATCTGCGCGACCTCGCCTCGCCCGAGGAGTGCGCCCGGCTCTTGGGGAACGACCGCCGGATAATGGCCATGGGCTACGCCGAAAACGTCGAGGAGATCCTGTTCAGCAAGGGGCACGGGGGTCTGCGGCACTATCTGTCCACCAAGACACCCTTGCGCGACGCAACTGGGGAGGTGGTCGGCATCATCGGGATCTCCCGCGACATCACCGAGCGCAAGGCCATGGAGGACGAGTTCCGGCGGGCGAAAGAGGAGGCCGAGCACGCCAACCGCGCCAAGTCCAAGTTCCTCGCCGCCGCCAGCCACGACCTCCGGCAGCCGATGCAGTCACTGATGCTGTTCTCGGCGGCGCTGGCGCCCAGCGTCCAAGACGAGCGCGGCCGGAAGACGCTGACCTTGCTGGAACGCGGCCTGGACACGCTCAAGGCGCTGCTCGACAGCCTGCTCGACGTCTCCCGCCTCGACGCCGGGATCATCCACCCGGAGATCGGCACCGTTGCGCTCGGCCAGATCGTTGCGGACATCGAGGCCGCCTACGCTCCGGTGGCCCGTGCCAAGGGGCTGGCGCTGCGGGTGGAGCGGTTTAGCGGTGTGGCGGTCCGCTCCGATCAGATGCTGCTCGGCCGGATGCTGCGCAACATGGTCGAGAACGCGGTCCGCTACACGGAGCGGGGGGAGGTCGTCATCGGCTGCGCCGTCGCCGACGGCCTCGTGCGCATCGAGGTGGCCGATACTGGGATCGGCATCCCGCCCGATCAGCTGGAGCGCATCTTCGAGGAGTTCCATCAGGTCGGCAACGTCGCGCGCGACCGGAGCCACGGGCTCGGCCTCGGGCTGGCCATCGTGAGACGCCTGTCCAAGCTGCTCGACCACCCGGTCTGGGTGCGCTCGGAACTGGGTAAGGGGTCGGTGTTCTCGGTCGAGGTGCCCCTCGGGCTGGCCGAGGAAGCGTTTTCCGCCCAGCCATGCGCCCCTGTCGAAGCCGTGAGGCCCGGCCTCCTTGCGCTGGTGGTGGACGACGATGCCATGGTGCTGATGGGCCTGCGGACGGTGCTGGAGGGGTGGGGGTACGACGTGCTCATAGCCGGGTCGGGCGACGAGGCGTTGGAAGGGCTCGCGCAGACCGACCGCACGCCCGACGTGGTCATTGCCGACTACCGCCTGCGCGAGGGGGAGGTCGGCACGGAAGTCGTCCGGCGCGTCCGCGCGCACATCGGCCGCGCGGTGCCCGGGGTTCTCCTCACCGGGGAAACCGGATCCGAGTTCCACGGCGAAGCGGCAGCCAGCGATCTCGGGCTCGTCCACAAGCCCGTCACCCCACGCCAGCTGCACGGCGTGATCGAACGGCAGCTTCGGGCCGCCGAGTAGCCGGCGCGGCGGCGTCAGCTTGTGCGGTCTCCTCCGTCGGTGTCACTGCGGCGCTCTAGCAGGACGCGGAAAAATCCGGCCTTGGGATCCCATCGCCTTCGCTGTGGCGCGAAATTTGCGCTTTTGGCACCCGGTTTGGTCGAATTGACCGGGTACGACCCCGGTCGAGGGCGCCTGGAGCCGCCTTTCGGGCGGATTCCGGGCGTGATTATGCCGCGCCCAACAGCTTGGGCAGGAGGATCAGGTTGTAGGCGGTGGCGGTCAGCGTGAACATCCAGCCGACGCGAGCCGTGCCGCGATGGCGCGTCTTGCGCAGTCCGGCTCCCTTGATCCAGCCGAAGACCTCTTCGATCCGTTTGCGGATGCGCAGGCTGACGGCGTAGCCGGGGTGGCGGGTGGTCCGGCCGTCGATCGCCGAGCGGCGGTTGCTCGTGTTCTGGGCGACGTGCGGGGCGGCGCCCAGGCTGCGCATGTTCGCCATGAAGTCTTTGGTGTCGTAGGCCTTGTCGGCGCCGACCATGATGCGATGGCGACCGGGGATCGCCTCGACCATCGCGACGGCCGCCTCGCGCTCGGCCGTGCCGGTGGCGGCGGTCAGCCGGACATCCAGCACCAGGGCGTGGCGGTTCTCCATCAGCGCATGGCCCATGAAGGCCAACTTCGCCGGCTGACCGTTGCCCTTGCGGTACAGCCGCGCCTCGGGATCGCTGGTCGAGGCATGGGTCTGGTTGGAGCGTTTTTCGCCATGAAAGTCGCGCTCGCCGTTACGCCCCGGTCCCGGCGGCTCGCCGCTGCCGTCCTTGGGCCGGAAGCTCTTCACGCTGGCCCAGGCCTCGATGAGCGTGCCGTCCACCGAGAAGTGCTCGTCCGACAACAGCGCCTTGACCCGCGGCTGCCCCAGCACGGTGGCCAGGAACTTCGCCGCCACGTCGCCATCGAGCAGGCGGTCGCAGTTCTTGGTGAACACCGTCACGTCCTACACCGGGGCGTCCATCGACAGGCCGACGAACCAGCGGAACAGCAGGTTGTAATCGAGCTGTTCCATCAGCTGGCGCTCCGAGCGCACCGAGTAGAAGGCCTGGAGCAGCAGCGCCCACAGCAGCTTCTCCGGCGGCACGGACGGGCGCCCGATCTTGGAGTACAGCCCCTCGAACGACGGGGTTGAAGGTGTTCGGCAAGGGCGAGTGGCGCCTGGAGAAGCACGGCGGCCAAGCGCGCCGGAGTTGGCGCAAACTCCATCTGGCCATCAATCCCGATACGGGCGCGATCCTCGCCTCGGAGCTGACGTTCAACGAGGAGGGGGATGCCTCGCTGGTTGGTCCGCTCCTCGACCGGATCGCCCGCCCAATTGGTGCGGTGCTGGCGGATGGGGCCTATGACGGCGAGTCGGTTTATCGCAGTGTGGCCTCCCACAGCCCTACGGCGGAGGTTATCATCCCACCGCGCTTGAGCGCGGTGGCGAGCGACATGGCCGAGGGCACCCTCACGCAGCGTGACGACCACATCCAACTGATCAACGAGCGTGGTCGGCTCAGCTGGCAGCGGGCCGTGCAGTACAGACGCCACTCCTTAGGGTGAGGTGACGATGATGCGCTACAAGCAGCTGATCGGGCGCAGCCTGTGCGCTCGGAGTCTGCCGGCCCAGAAGGCCGAGGCCGCCGTCGGCTGGAAGGTCATGAACATCATGACCAGCTTGGGCAGGCCCGTCTCGCGCAGGAGCGCCTGATCACCGCCACCAGCCGCAGGACTCCGTCGTCACGTCGATTTATGCGCCAAAGTCGTTCCGAAACGCTGATGAATGATCCGGGCTAGCGAGATGTTGAAAGGCGATGACTTTGCTAGGAGCTAAAATGGGCTCATTGTAGAATCCGTTCAAAATCGTACGCCAAGCGGCCAAGCGCAGGAGCAGGCCGCGAATGCGGCGAAGCGGCAGGACGATGGCTTTTCAGTCGAGCCGATCCGGCCTCATGCCTTCAAGGGATACCTTTCCAGCCTGCACTCCCGGCACCGACCGGGATCTCGGTGCGGAACACCGTCTTTTCGAAGTCATCGACCAGCACCTCCAGACGCAGCGACCAACGGCCGGGGATGGGCATCTCGACGTCGTCCGTCCCCAACTCGCCCGGTCCGGTCGCCGACAGGGTCCGGCGGAGCGGAGCAACTCCGACGGCCGGGAGTTCCCATTCGAGCGCGGCTCCGGCAACCGCGAACGTGGCACCATCGGCGCGATGCAGATGGGCCCTCACCCGATTGCGGCCTGGTCGGGCCGGCGTCACCTCGATCATGGCGGTGCGCCCGCCCTGGGTGATCACCGCCGTGTAGCCGCGCTCCCGTCCGGTGGCTTCGGCGGCCTCCGGTCCGGGGAGGGCGCGTGGCGGCGGCGTCAAGGGGAACAGGGATGTGAGCAGGAGCAGAACCGCCGCGAAGACCACCTCCGCCCAGACGCTCCGCCGCAGTGCTGCCGCGGCCGTCCATCCCCCGCGGTCGAGGGCGGGCGTCAGCCGCAGCCGGTTCCGTGCCGCCAACAGCAACAGCCCCAGAACCACCAGCATCTTGCCCAGCCAGATGTGCCCGTAGTCGGTCGCGAGGACGGCGCCCGGCGTGCCGATCTGCAGGATCGAGAGCCCCGCGCCCGCAGCGACAAGGGCTGCGACGCCACCGACGGCCAAGCGGGAGAAACGCCGGGTCAGCCGCGCCGCCTCCGTCGGCGGCATGGTTCGCAGCGCCACGGCCAGCGGCCACAGGGCACCGATCCAGTACGCCGCCATCAGCCCGTGCAGGGCTACGAGCGGCGCACTCAGCCAGCGTGGCGGCGCCGTCGCCGCATGCCCCGTGGCCGCTAGCGAGGCCGCTCCCGCCAGCGCCCCCAGCACGAGCAGGGCGCGGCCGGCGGCGTGGCGGGCCTCCAGCGCCAGCCCGGCCGCGCCGACGAGCAGCGCCATCAGCGCCAGGCCGGCCCTGCTCCCGGCCGTGCTCGCAGCTCCTGCCGCCCATGGTGCCGTGGACGCCAGACTTGAGATCGGAGCCCCCGCCAACACCGCGCCGGCCAGCCCGACCAGGAGCAGCACCGACACACCCGCCGCCACCAGCAGCGCGCACAGGCCCGGCCGGAGCCGTTCGTTCAACGGCGACCACGGCCCCGACACCAGGACCAGAAAGAGCCCGCCGCCAACGCCGGCCAGCAGCGTCGCGTCGTGCACCGCGCGGACGAGCGCCGCCGCCAGGGCGGTGAGCCGCGCGCCGTCCGGGGCCTCCGCCGTCGGTGCGGCCTCCGGCGCCGTACCGATCCCGAAGGTGATCGATCCGGCCACTGGGTGGCCGTCAGCCGAGGCGACACGGTAGCTGACGACATAGGTCCCGACGGGCAGATGGTGCGGCAACGCGAGACGCAGGGTGTCGCCCTGTGTCGACGCCGCACCGCTCCCCGCCACCGCGCGGCCGTCGGCGCCGAGCGCCTGGACGGCGACCGGCGCCACCGGCTCGTTGAAGCGCAGCAGGATCTCATGCGGTGCGGCCTCCAGGCGGGCACCATCGGCGGGCACCGCTTCGCGCAGGACCGCGTGCGCCCACACTGCGCCCGTGCTCGCCAGAACGAGCATGGCGCCGAGCAGAAGAGCCGGAATGAAGCCGCGTGAACGCTGCACGGTCGACCTTCCTCGAAGCGATGAACGGGCCCGGCGGTTCCGGCCGCCGGGCCGCACGGAACGACGCGCCCGTCCTCAGAAGGCGGCGCGGATGCCCGCGTACACGCTACGCCCCTCACCCGGATAGAAGACCTGGGTGGCGACCCGGCGCGCGTCGGTGACGGTGGAGATGTCGCTGACGGTGCGCTTGTCGGTCAGGTTGCGGGCGTCGAGGAACAGCAGGATGCCGTTCTTCAACTCCACGCCGGCCTGGAGGCCGAGCAGCGCGTAGCCCGGCACTCGCAGCGTGTTCGCCTGGTCGGCCCACGCGCCGGTCGGCACCCAGTCCAGCGTCGGCGTGATGTAGAAGCCGTTTTCCTGCGCGTAGGAGACGGTTGTGCGCAGGACGTGCTGCGGGATGCCGGCGATGCGGTTGCCGCCGTACTGCGGGTCGTCACGGAAGCGGAAGTCGCTCCAGTTCCAGACCTGTCCGACGGTAACCGTGTCGCCGGCCGCCGCCACGCCGCGCGCCAATTCGACCTGCGCGCCCAGTTCGATACCCTGGTGCACCGTGCGGCCGGCGTTGAAGGTCGCCGCCGGGATGCTGGGATTGGTGGTGAACTGCAGCATCTCGCCCCGGAGCTGGGAACGGTACGCCGTCACATCCCAGGCGAAGCGGCCCGTTCGGCCGCGCGTGCCCAGTTCCACCGTCCAGGCGCGCTGCGCCTGCAGCGGCACGAAGCCCGGACGCCCGCCGGCCTGCACCTGCGTTAGGTCGCTGAAATCCGGCACGTCCAAGCTGCGCGTCACGTCGGCGAAGACCTGCACGTCGGGGTGCGGCTCCCACAGCACGCCCACCTTGGGGTTCAGGCCCTCGTAGCGCTGCTCCGCGTTCGCCGCCGGGTTCCGGCGGTTGGTGAATTCACGCTCGTTACGCAGCAGCTTGGCACCGGCCATCACCGCCACCGTGGGCAGGACGTACAGCCGGTTCTCGGCGTAGGCCTCAACGTTCCACGCCTCCTGCAGCGTGTCGGCGGTCTGGGCGCCGCGGCTGCCGCCGACGTTGACAAACTGCCGCGCCTGGTTGCGGCCGGCGAAGACCCGTCCGCCCAGGATCAGCTCGTCGCGCATCCCGCCCACGGTGAAGGAGGAGGTCCAGCGCGGGCCGATGCCGTAGGTCCAGCCGTCCTGGTCGATGACCTGGAAGATCGGGTGGAACAGCTTCTTGTGGATCACCCAGCTGTCGACGTCGAGCTGGCCGGCGTCCATGCGGAACGTCGTGCGGTTGGCCACCCGTTGCGTCCAGGTGGCGCGCGCCTGGTCGCCGGACAGCGCCGACGCCGACGCCATGCGCGGCCGATTCAGCGCGTCGGACAGGCTCAGCGAGCCCGGCAGCTTCTGGTCCACCGTGTAGGCGCCAAGGTAGAAGCGCGTCTCCACGTCGGGGCTGAAGCGGTAGCCGACGTTGGCGTTGAACAGTCCGCCCCGCTGGTCCGAGTGCTGGCGGTAGCCGTCGGCGCGGTTGAGGGTGCCGCTCACCAGGAAGTCGGCGTCGCCGAGCACGCGCGAGACCTGGGCGCCCAGACGCAGCGTGCCGTAGCTGCCGCCCTCGGCGCGCAGCACGTTGGGGGCGACGGCGGTGTGCGCGGTCGGCGTCACGAAGTTGATGGCGCCGCCCAGCGTCGAGGAGCCGTAGGCCAGCCCGTTGCCGCCGCGGAACACCTCGGCGTAGCGCAGGGCCAGCGGGTCGATCTGGTAGAGGTCGCCGCTGCCGTCGGCGAGGTTGACCGGGATGCCGTCCTGCAGCACCTCCAGCCCGCGCAGGTGGAAGCCGCGCGCCATGCCGGAGCCGCGGACCGACAGCCGCATCTCCTGGCCGTAGCGGCTCTGCGCGAAGACGCCCGGCGTGTCCTTCAGCACGTCGCGCAGGTCCTTGGCGTGCCGGCCCTTGAAGGACCCGGCGTCGATGAAGCCGACCGAGCCGGGGGTGCGGTTCAGGTCCTCGCGCGCCTGCTCGGGCGCCGGTGCCGTCGGCGAGCCGGCGCCCTGGGCGCTGATGGTTATGGTGTCGAGCGTCACCGGCGCGCCGGGCGCCGCGGTCTGCGCCGCGGCCGGGGCCAGGGCGGCCGAGGTCAGGGCGGTGCTCATCATCAGAAGCGCGGCCAGCGCGGCGGCGCCGGAACCAGCGAAGTGGAAGCGGGTCACGTGTGGTCTCCCCTGGGGCCGGCGTCACGGCCGGCCGAAATCGTCGTTCGATGGCGGTGTCGGTGATCCGGCTGGGACGGCGGACCGCGGGCGTTCGGACGATGACCCGGCGCCCGGCGCCGGGTCGGAGAGGCGACACGGGCCTTGCGGGCCCGGCCATGGAGACGGGGGAGCGGCACCGTGCCGCCGTCGGCCGGAAGTGCCGCCGGCACGGTGCCGCAGACGGAGCAGGCCGGGCAGGCACCGTGATGGCCGTGCGGGTCGGGAGCAGCCGGCCGCTCCCGTCCGTCCTCGCCGTGCAGGCACATCGACTCCGCCGCAACCGCCCACCACGCCGCGCGCGCCGTGGCGGCCGCGGCCTGCCCCGGCGCCCACGCCTGGAGCAGGAGCACCAGCAAGGCGGCGAGCGCGGCGGCGGGGCGGCGGGGGCGCGGCATCGGCATCGGCATCACCGCAGGGCGAACCGGACGGGCAGCACGATCTCAAGCCGGTCGCCGGGCACGCTGTCCGGCAACGGCGGCAACGGCGCCGCGCGCTCGATCATGATCCCGACCTGACGGTCGAGGGACTCGAAACCGGAACCGCGCTCGATCCGCCAGGACACCACCGCGCCGTCGCGCGTCACCACGAAGCGCAGCAGCACGGTGCCCTCCTCGCGGGCAAGCTGTGCTGCGCGCGGGTAGACCTTGTGGCGGGCGAGGCGGGCCTGGAGCAGCGCCAGGTAGTCCGGGGGCGGTCCGGCCGCACGCACTGGAACCGGCGCGGCGGCGGGTTGCTGCGGCGCCGGTTGCGGCACGGGCAGCGCGGGCTCCCGCGGTGCGGCAGCCGTAGCCGTGGGCGGTGGACGCCTCGCCACGTCCGGCGGGCGCGGCTTGACGGGAGGCGGCGGCACCATAGCCGTCACGACGGGTTCCGGAGCGGGCGGCGGCTCCTCGGCCACGGGAGGCGGCGGTTCGTTGGCGGCGACCGGTTCCGGTTCAGGCGGCGGCAACTCCGGCGGCAGCGGTTCCGCCACCTGGAGCGGCTCGGGCGTAGGCTCGACCGGCTGCGTCTCGGCGGCGGGCTCGGGCTGGCTCAGCTCCAGTTCAACGCGTATGGGGGCCGGCGCCGCCGGGGCCGGCTCGTGGCGCGCGACCAGCACAGCGAACAGCGCGGCGTGCACCGCGACCGACAGGACCGGCGCCCAGCGGCGCCCCAACCAGCGTAGGGGCCGGCGCATGGCTCAGGGCGCCCCGTCCGGCGCCCGGACCGGGGCGGCCGGTCCGTCGGCGATCAGCGAGACGCGAGTGAATCCGGCTTGGCTCACCTGCCCCATCACCTCCATCACCCGCCCGTAGCTCAACGCGCGGTCGCCGCGCACGTGCACAACGGCGTCCGGGTCCTCCCCGGCGATCGCCGCGAGGCGCGGCGCGACGTCGCCGGGTGCCATCTCCTCGCTGCGCAAAAAGACGCGGCCGTCCCGGTCGACGCTCACCACGACCGGCTGGCGCGGCTGGCCGACCTTCTGGGCGGCAGTCTTCGGCAGTTGCACCGGCACGCCCACCGTCATCAGCGGGGTGGCGACCATGAAGATGACCAGCAGGACCAGCATCACGTCGATGAACGGCGTGACGTTGATCTCGGCGACCGGGCGGTAGGAGAACTCGTCTCCCGAGCCGGCACCCACAGGCCCCGCGCCCATCACTCGGCCGCCTTCAGGTGGGCCGGACGGGTCCGCGCCATGGTCCCGGCGAGGCGGCCGATGGCGACCGACAGGCGCTGCGACAGCCGGGCGAGGTCGCTGGTCAGCTTGTTGTAGGCGACCACCGCCGGGATGGCGGCGACCAGCCCGATGGCGGTGGCGAACAGCGCCTCGGCGATGCCCGGCGCCACCACGGCGAGGCTGGTGTCGTTGGACGCGGCGATGGCGGTGAAGCTGTGCATGATGCCCCACACCGTGCCGAACAGCCCGACAAAAGGCGCCGACGAGCCGACGGTGGCGAGTACGGGCAGGTGCGCGTCGAGGCGGCGCAGTTCCTCGGCCATGGCGATGCGCATGGCGCGTTCCAGCCGCTCGCGCAGTTCGGCGCGGCTCTCGCCGTGGTCGTGGTCGTGCCACTCGTGGCGGCCGGCGGCGACGAGAGCCGCGGGCAGGCCGGCGATGCCGCCCGGATCGCCACCATCCGCCACCGCGGCCTCGAAGCGGCGCGTCTGCGCCTTGGCGCGGGCCAGCACCACCGTCTTCTCCAGCACGATGGCCCAACACGCCACCGAGGCGAGCACGAGCAGGATCATCACCCCCTTCACCACCGGATCGGCGGCGAGGAACAGGCCGATGACCGAGAGATCATGGTTCGGCATGGGATCCCCTGCGGCCGGTCAGCGGCCCTGCGGCTTGTCGGTGAGCGTCAGGCCCGGCGCCGGCTCGCGGTAGTCGGCGGCGGTCTTGCCGGCCTCGGGGATCTCAATCCAGCGGTGCACGCCCTTCTCGCACTCCTGCACGACCGGGAAGTACAGCACCGTGCCGGCTGGCTGCTTGGGCAGCACGACCTGGAAGACGAACTCGTCGTACCAGGCGTCCGGCAGCGAGCCGCCGGTCCAGGTGATTTCGGTGACGCCACGGGTGAAGGTGCGGCCGTGCGACTCGTACGCTTGGGCGTACTCGCCCTCCTTGGTCGCCAGGGTCCAGCCCGGCTTGGGCATGGGCTTGGCGTTGACGACGCCTTCGGGCAGGCGGACGCGGATGGCCATGGTGGCGGCGCCGTCGCAGCCGTGCCCGACCTTGAGGACGGCCTTGTAGTAGCTGCCGGCCGGGGCCTCGCGGGTTTCCAGGACGACGTGCGCGGACGCGGCGCCGGCCACTGCGAGCAGGCACAGGAACCCGGCGCCGAGCGCCAGGGCGTGGATGCGGTTCATGGTGTGCTCCGGACAGGGGATCGGGCGGACGCACCTGGGGCGCGTCCGGTCTTGAACGATCAGGCCAGTGCGGACGCCGGAGGGGCGCGCGGGTTGTGTCCGATCCGGAACAGAGGCTGCGGACGGATGCCCTGTTCCACCGGTTGCGGTGCCGCGCCGTAGGTCGCCGGGGTGTGCAGGGCGTCGTCAGACGCGGCAGCCAAGCCATGTGCGGCGAGCGCCAGGCAGAAGGCGCAGAGCTTCGCATGTTCGTGGCCGTTGGCGGGGACCGGCGCTTCCGGCTGCCGCTGCCCAGCCCCATCATGATGGGGGGCATGGACCTGATGCGCCGTGATCGCCTCGGCCCGCTGCTGCGCGGCGCGGCGCGCGGCCATGGCGAAGTCCGGGACCGTGGTCTGGACCAGGATCGCCAGCACCGCCAGCCAACCCAGAACCGCCCGCCAGCCGCAACCGCCGTCGGCCGAACCGCGGGACGCGGTCCTTCCATAAGCGGAACGGAAGTGGCGGCGGTCGGACATGCGGCGGCACTACTCGGGAGTGGAAAGATGAACCTGACTGCGCATTGATAGCAACATGTTCCCACCCCGCTAATTGTCCATCGTCAAGCCGGGGCTTCGTTTGCATAAACCGCCGATGCCGATGCGTCGAGTTGCCGCTTGCGTCAAGTTCTTGAATAAATATCTTCTAAGATATGCGGTGCCGGACGGGGCGGTTGCCGGAGTGCGAACGATCAAGGCCTGAGCGGCCACCCCTACACCATCTCCTCAAGCCGGGCTGAGGAGGCGGCCTGGGCAGCTTCCTTGGCACGTGTAGCGCTCAGGGCTTTGCTACGTGCCAGACGTTGTTGACGCCGTCGCCGATGGCATCGCCGGGCATGTTGTTCTTGGTCCAGGCGTAATGCGGCTTGCCGTTGTAGCCCCCCTGCTTGGCGCCATTGCCCTCGTTGGCACGCCAGTCGCCTGCATAAAGCACGATCAAGTGATTGACAGTCCCGCACTGAGCGCAAGTTACAGCCTTCTCCTCCGTAAAATAAGATGTGCGTCTCTCCTATTTCGGGGTTCCCGGCGACCGAAAGTCGTCATCGTTCCGCAATCGCCCGAGAATTTCATCCGCACAACCAGCTAAATTTTCTTCGACGCGTGTTGGCGGAAACACCATGATGATCCCACCCGCCGCATGAAGCGCGCGTATGTGATCCTCCCGCCGACGGCAGAACACGAAGACTTGTCGGCAATTCCAGTGCCAACCCGTGGCCGGAACACTGCCATATCGGCCACGGCACCGTTCCACCCGTGGCGGAGCGCCAGTATTACCGGCGGCCCGTTCAGGCTGAACCAGGCGCTCGGCCATACGTTTGGGCAAGCCATGGCGACTCCCGGCCGCGTCGCCAACTCGTGAGCAAGCAGGCGCTGTGCGAGCTCCGCGAGGACTCGCCCGATGGCCTTTTCAAGTGCCTCTGGTTCCCATTGCCATGTCTCATACCGGCGGCGCCTGAAGGGTTCCATTGATGGGATATCATGCGAATTGCGGCCACTGAACCGCGCCGGGTTTCCTGGAATCTCAATTTCTTGAGCGTACGGGGTCGCAAATCCCAGTTTGTGCGCGAGGCTAATAGAGAGGGAGCGCTTCGGAAAACGTTCCGAAACCAGTCCGCTGGATAATTCGCATAATCAAACAATTCCAGCAATAAGCTGATGCGGCCCTGTGTCAAACTGGCAAGAGACGAGCTCGAATCAGAGTATTCTGCCAAACCTTCTCTTGTCGTTCACGCACGGCCTCAAGCCGCATCGGGTGCGCACCTTCAAACTCTCCCGCGATCCCAAGTTCGTCGAGAAGGTTCAGGACGTGGTCGGCCTCTACATGGACCCGCCGCAGCACGCGCTGGCGCTCTCGGTCGATGAGAAGTCGCAGATCCAGGCCCTCGAACGCACCCAGCCGGGGTTGCCGCTGGCCAAGGGCCAGCCCGCCACGCAGACCCACGACTACACCCGCTATGGCACGACGACGCTGTCCGCGGCATTGAACGTGCTGGACGGCACCGTGCTCGGCCAGTGCGCGGCGCGGCACCGGCATCAGGAATTCATCCGCTTCCTCAACGCCGTCGAGGCGGCGGTGCCGGTCGGTAAGGTGGTGCACGTCATCCTGGACAACGACGCCACCCACAAGCACCCGAAGGTCCGCGTGGTTGGAGAAACACCCACGGTGGGTCTTCCATTTCACCCCGACCTCGGCATCCTGGCTGAACGCGGTGGAGGGCTTCTTTGCCAAGCTGACGACCAAACGCCTGCGGCGAGCCAGCTTCCGCGGCATCGTGGACCTGCAGGTTGCCATCCACCGCTTCATTGCCGAGCACAACAAGACGACCAAGCGCTTCGTCTGGACCGCCGATCCCGACCGCATCATTGCCAGCATCAACAAAGCCAAGCGGGGAGCCGCGCGATAGGCGCACTCCCCTTTTGGCCGTCAGCCGCCGGGTCCGAAGACGAGGATGTCGGTGTGGGAGAGCGTGCGCACGTTGAGCGTGGCAATGGCCAACGCCGCGCCCGCGCCGCTGCCGTCGGCGTCGAACGACAGGACCCCGCTCCTGGTGTCGAAGACGAACCGGGTGTCGGCCGTGGCCGGGTTGTCGAGCGCGAAGTGGGTGGACGCCAGCCCCCCCACCGGCAAGCTGCCGAAGTTCGGGCCGGACACCGCGATGCGGTCGCTCCCCGCCGTGAAGTCGGCGATGGCGTCGGCCCCGCCGCTTGGAGAGGCGAGGACAAAGACGTCCGCCCCCAGGCCGCCGGTCAGTGTGTCGGACCCCAGGTTGCCGGCCAGCAGGTCGTCGCCCTGGCCGCCGAACAGAACGTCGTTGTCCTGGCCGCCGAACAGCGTGTCGCTGCCCAGGTTGCCGTACAGCACGTCGGCCGCCCGGTTGCCGTAGAGAACGTCGCCGTCCTGGCCGCCGAACAAGGTGTCCAGGTCCTGGCCGCCGAACAGCGTGTCCAGGCCCTGGTTGCCGTACACCACGTCGTCCTGCTGGTTGCCGTACAGCGCGTCGTTGCCGATGCCGCCGGTCACCGTGTCGTACCCGCCGTCGCCGAAAAGCACGTCGTCGCCGCCTTCCGAGCCGACGAAGTCGTTGCCGCCGCCGCCGCGTAGCGTGTCGTCGTCGGCCCCCAGCACGATGACCTGGTCCTCGCCGTCGCCCACGACGATCTGCGAGCCCGCGCCGCCGGTCACGCTCACCGCGCCGACGATGGCCGCGAACTCCACGTTCTGCAGCTGGATCACCGTGCCCTTGGGCAGGTTGCGCACGTCGATCACCACCGCCTGCTGCTCGGTGCCGCCGCCCGTGGCCGGGGTGGTGGGGGTGCCGGTGATGACGATGGGGGCTGCCGGCGGGGCCGCCGGGTTGGCGACCACCGGCACGATGGTGCGCACCGTCAGGTTGGTGGCGGGCGGCAGCACGTCCAGGAAGCTCTGGCCGACGCCGGTCATCTCCTGCTGGTCGTTGGGGCGGTCCTGCGTGCGGTTCTGGATGGCGCGGATCAGGCCCTGGACGCCCTGGGCGGTGGTGGTCGTGCTCTCCACCGTCAGGCCGACGCCGACCGGCACGTGCGCGGTCAGCAGCTCCCGCCCGCCGGTGCCGGTGACCAGCGGGATGTCGGCGTTGGGGGTGGCGGCGTTCTCCTCTGTGCGGCCGGCGGTGACGATGGGCACGGTGATGGTCTCCGTGCGGGTGCCGTCGGTGTTGGTCTGCGTCGTCTGCTGCACGGTGACGCCGTCCACCGTGCGCGTCGTGCCGCCGCTGTCGCCGCCGCCACCGCCGCCGGTGCTGGGCGGCGGGGTGTACACGCTGATCTCGTTGCCCGTGACCTGCAGGCCGGAGGCGGTAAAGCTGCCGGCGAGGTTGATGGTCAGATCGGCCACGCCGCCGTTGCCGTCCAGGTCGACGTAGAGGGGGGTGAAGCCGCCGCTCGTCGTGCCGACCTGGACGCCGCGGGCGGCGAGGCCGGTGCCGGTGCCGCTGGTGATGCCGCCGAGCGTCGCGGAGCCGACGCGGATGACGTCGCCCGCCGCGAAGTCGCCGATGACGTCGATCTGCCCGGTGTCGGTGGCGGCGTAGCCGAACACGTCGTTGCCGGCACCGCCGTACAGCAGGTCGTTGCCGGCCGCGCCCGACAGCGTGTCGGCGCCGATGCCGCCGTACAGCGTGTCGTTGCCGGTGAAGCCGCCGATGACGTCGGCGCCGGACCCGCCGGTCACCGCGTCGCTGCCCTCGCCGCCGGTGATGGTGACGTTGCTGCTTTGCGCGTAGTTGATGGTGAGCGCGCCCGTCGCGCCGGAGGCGTCGATGCGCGCCACCGTGGCGCCGAAGCCGCCGACGGTGACCTGGCCCGTGGTGCGGATGCGGACGTCGGTGAGGCTGGCGCTGTTGGACAGGTCGACCTCGGAGGGGGCGCCCTCGCCGTACAGCCAGAGGTTCTCGACGCCGGTGAGGTTGAGCAGGCCGTTGCCGGCGTTGAGGTTGTTGACGGCGGCGTTGACCGTGTCGTTGCCCGCACCGCCGCTGATGGTGTCGGCGTTGTTCAGGGTTCCGGAGACGGCGAACAGGTCGTTGCCCGCGCCGCCCTGCACCAGCACGTCGCCGGCATAGTCCAGCGAGACGGTGAGGGCGCCGGCGGCGCTGCCGCCGTTGACGCGGGTCACCGAATTCAGGATGCCGGACACGGCCAGGTCGCTGCTGCCGGCCAGGTTCAGCGTGGTCAGGCCGGTGGCGTTGGACAGCACGATGGTGCTGGCCGAGCCGGTGCCGGTCAGCGACAGCGTCTCCACCCCGGTCAGGTTGAGGGCGCCGGTGGTGCTGTCCAGGCTGGCGACGGTGGCGGTGAGGGTGTCGTTGCCGGCACCGCCGCTGATGGTGTCGGCGTTGGTCAGCGTGGTGGTGAGGGCGAAGGTGTCGTCGCCCGACCCGCCCTTCACCAGCACGTCGGCGGCGTTGGCCAGCGTGATGGACTGGGCGCCCGAGGCGGTGCCGGCATCGATGGTGGTGACGCTGCCGCCGACGCCGGAGAGATAGAACAGGGCGCTGCCGGCGACCTTGACCGTGTTGAGGCCGGTGGCGCTGGCCAGCGAGATCTGGTTGGCCGAGCCGCTGCTGGTGAGGTCCAGCACCTCGACGTCGGCCAGGCGCAGGGTGCCGGCGCTGCCGGACAGGTTGGCCACGGTGGCATAGAGGGTGTCGTTGCCGTTGCCGCCGCTGATGGTGTCGTTGGCGTTCAGCGAGGTGCCGAAGCGGAAGACGTCGTCGTTGCCGCCGCCCTTGGCCGCCACGTTACCGCCGGTGAAGGTGGCGTCCAGTGTGCCGGCGCCGGTGAGGCCGGTGGCATCCACGTCCACCGAGGCGTTGGTGATGGTGTGGGTGCCCGCACCCACCGGCTTGAGGGTGGAGGACGAGACGTTCTGCGCGTTGAAGGTGGCGGTGTTGCCGCCGGCGACCGTGAGGTTCAGGTTCTCGAAGCCGGCGATGGTCGCCGCCCCGGTAATCTCGTTGTTGGCGAGCGTGGCGTTGAGGGTGTCGGTGCCGTCGCCGGCATCGACGTTGTCGCCCGCGTCGATGGTGCCGGTCGCCGCCGCGGTCGTCAGCGCGTTGCCGGTCGTGTCGGTGTAGGTGTCGTTGCCCGGCTTGAAGATGCGCGTGTCGAGGGTGATGTCGGTGCCCGACAGCGCGAAGTTCGACGTCGTGAAGGTGCCGGCCAGCGTGACGGTCAGCTCGGCGGCGCCGGCCTGTCCGTCGGTGTCGATGTACAGCGTCGTCACGCCGCCCGAGGCGCTGAGCTGCACCGAGTTGGCGGCGACGTTGGTGCCGGCGCCGCTGGTGACGCTGCCGCCGGTGGAGGCGCGCCCGGTCACGCGGATGACCTCGAGTTCCGCGAGGTCGGCGATGCGGTCGGTGCCGTTGCCGGTGGCCGCGAACACGTAGACGTCGTTGCCGTCGCCGCCCGACAGCGTGTCGCCCTGGGCGCCGCCGGCCAGCGTGTCGGCGCCGTCGCCGCCGTAGAGGGTGTAGCCGGCGGGCGTGCCGTCGTCGCTGTGCAGGCCGGAGATGCCGTCGGCGCCGGTGCCGCCGGAGACGGCCTCGATCCCGTACAGCTTGGCGCCGGAGAGGTCGAAGGGACCCGAGCCGCCGAGCACGATGGTGTCGGTGCCGCTGCCGCCGCT
>Ga0196976_1000088_pt1 | contig 62189 bp, 50 predicted proteins | sample S3v_513CmetaG_FD_148644 | JGI IMG/M metagenome (GOLD analysis project Ga0196976, IMG submission 148644) | Soil microbial communities from Anza Borrego desert, Southern California, United States - S3+v_5-13C | ecosystem: Environmental > Terrestrial > Soil > Desert | place: USA: California...
CTCTCTCGCTGGGCTGTTTTTTGCGTCGGTACCCTTAGGATTTGCGGCACTGGCGCTATTTCATTTCGTACTGAAGAACCCGCTTCTGGCGCTGTCACCGGATACGATTCGGCTTCGTGTTCCGGTGCAGGGTCCTTTCCAGCTAGGACCCGCTTCGCGCACGCTGTGGATACTCGTGTCGGTTCTGATCGGGGCCATCACGCATATCCTGTGGGACAGTTTCACGCACGCGCACGGATCCCTGGTGACGGCCTGGCCGCTGTTGCGCGACGGCACGCCGTTTTGGCCTTACCGCCCCATATACCAGTTCCTGCAGCCGTTCTTCAGTGTGATCGGCCTTGCTGCCATATGGCTCGTGTTTTGGAACTGGATTCGCAGGACTCCCCTGCTCGAAGAAGCGGTTGTGCCGCAGGTTTTTCCAGCTTCGACACGGGTCGCGTCACTTGCCGCTGGAGCGGTTCTAATCGGCACGTTGGGACTGACCTATAGCTGGCTCAAGCTGGGATGGGGATCCGCTGGGTTCTGGACAGTGCTCGCGCAGTTTCTCTTCGGCTCAATGGCAGCCGGTTTTCTTATAACCCTTCTTTACTCAGCGTACTGGCATCTCGGCCGGCACCGCGTTCCCATGATGCAGAGGGAGTGCCGAAGGCTAACTTTGAAATAGAAGGGCGAACATCGATTGACGTTCGCCGTTGTGGCAAATCTCGAAATCTACCTTCCTGCAAGTGTCTGCCGAATAAGCGCAGCGTGAGGACCGTTCGGAGCAAGTTGCAGTGACCTCTTCAGGTGCGCTGCTGCTTTCGTCGTGTCCGCGACTTTGTCGTAAGTCATTCCAAGATGGAAGTGGATAGTTGCATTTTCAGGCGCAGCCTGTACCGCCATCTCCAGCATGTCGCGTGCGGAGCCGTAGATTCCTTTACGGTAGTAGGCCCATCCGAGCGTATCGGCAGTGCTGGGATTGTTCGGCATACCTCGGCGTGCAGTCTGGGCAAGAGTCAACGCAACGTCCAGATTGCCCCCTCCCTCCATGAGCAGATACGCGAGATTGTTAGCCGCCACTGGGTGGTTCGGCTCAAGATCAAGCGCCTTCCGGTAAAGCTCCTGAGCGCGCGAAGTGTTCCCTCTCGACTCCTCCAGTGTGCCCAGCATGATCAGCGGCATTGCAGCGCGAGGGTTTCCGTCGATCAACCGCTGGTATGTTGCGGCAGCGCTGCCAAGTGCGCCAGTCGAAACCTGTAGTTGTGCCAGGAAGGTCAGCGCATCGGCATTCGCGGCGTTGATGGACACCGCACGCTCGAACGAACTCTGCGCGGCTTTCTTGTCCCCCGCTGCAGACTGCGCTCGTCCAAGCAGTGTCCAAAAAGCGTCATTGTTGGAATTAGTTGCGAGTTGTTTGTTGATTCGAGCGATCCACTTCGCCGGAGGCTGTTTCTGCAATTCGTAAGTAGCTACGATTCCGTTTAGAGCTTCTGCGGCGTTTGGGTCAATTTGCAGCGCCTTTTCGAACATCTTCTCGGCGTCCACGTAGCGTTTCTGCACGCCACGGAGCGTGCCCAACTTCGTGTAACCGTCAGGGCTGTTGGGCGCGAGTTCGATCGCCTTCTTGAGGTCGGCCTCGGCACCGCCGAAGTCGCTCTGCATCGACCTCGCAGCGGCTCGGTTCAGATAGCCAACGGCAGCAAGCGGCCGCAGTTCAATGATCTTCTCGGCAGTATTGCGCAGCAACTCAGCGTCGCTTTTCCGCAGCGCGACCGCCGCAATGTACGCTTGAGCCTCGAGGAGAGTCGGGTTAAGACGGACCGCGTCGCGCCATTCTGCCTCGGCGCGCGACGCCTGCCCAAGGGCGTTGTATGCGATGCCCATCTGCAGATGTGCGGCCGCATTGTCTGCGAGTTGTTTGGCGATGGGCTCAAGAATAGCAAGCGCATCCGAGTGCTTGCCGTGAAGGTTCAGTATCCGCGCTTTGAGGATCAATGCCTGCTGATTGCGACTGTTCTCTTTCAACATCTCGTCGACGAGTTGCGAGGCCTCTTCGAGACGATTAGCGCCGACTAGCAGGTCGATGTAATCCATCCTGGTGCCGAAGTCTTTCGGATTCTGCTTGGTCACCGAGGCAAATTCATCCAGTGCTTTGCTGGTCTCTCCAACGCTCACATAGAAATCGGCCAGCAAGCGATAACCTGTCGGATTGTCTCCAAGCGTGTTCTTGGCGTGGAGCAGAACCTTCTCGGCATCCTGGCGCCGCTGTCTCATCTCGTAGAGTTTCGCGAGCGCCTTGTAATAGGCTGCCGACTTTGGATCCGCGGCAATTCCCTCGCGATGCGTTCTTTCGACGGAGTCAAAATCACCGTTGGCCATGTACACGTCAGCAAGTGCCATTCGGGCCATCACCAGCTTGGGATCGAGTTCCAGGGCCTTCTTCATCCGCAGCTCGGCGCCTGCCCTGTTCCCTCGGCCGAATTCGAACATCCCGGCACTGAACTGGATACCCACTTTACCGGGGGCAAGTTCGAGGGCCTTTTCGAATTCACGCTGCGCCTCCACTGGCTTCTTCTGCGCGACGTAAATACTGGCCATCAGCGCGTGAGCATCGGCGTTATTCGCGTCCTTCTCCAGCAGCGCCACTGCGACCTGCTCGGCCTCTTTGACATTCCGTACGCCTAGATAGAAATTCCCGAGGTCCACCTGGGCTTGGATATTGGAGGGCTGGAGGCTCACGGCCTTCTGGAGTTCCTGCAGGGCCGCGGTCCAATTCGAGAGCGCTACATAGGTGTGTGCAAGCTTGTAGTGCGCCTCTGCAAACTGGGGGTCGATCTGAATGGCGTTTTGGTATTCAATGGCCGCCTCGCGGAACTGCCCCCTCTCCTGATACTTGTTTCCGCTCTCGAGATATTTTTGTTTTTTGACCGTGGGATCGCCCTTGCAAGCAGAAAACGAGAGCAAGAAAGCGGCTGCAACTACCAAAACGAAGAAGCGCCTGAATAAACTCATTTCGACACATCCTGTGCTGTTCTCTGGACTCTGCGCGAGGGAAGACAGTCGGCACATCCTGTGCAATTGGAGTTCCAGCGACTATTCGGATTTCCAGCAAAATAGGCCTACAAACAGCCCTTTCTTGCTTCGAAACGCCTGGAAGAGGGAAAAGTATTTCCACTTGGAAACGGAAGTTCCACTGCCTACCGAGAACATTTCAGGATGAAAAATCCCTGCACTCCGACTACTTGGGACTACGTGGCTCGTAAACTGTTAAATGCAAAGACTCGCCTCGCCTCCCGGACGTGTATACCGTATGCCGCGACTTGATCGGTATTAGGATCGCGGAGCGTCGCAGGTTCGCGAGCTCTTGCAAGTCGCTGAAGGTAAGCCATTTACACACGTGACACTTGTGGCAACGTGCTTGCAAGTACACTGAAATCCGCATTGCGCTTGAACGCGCTGGGCGCGATCCGAATCGATGAGCACCTTCAGACAAGTTCTCGCTGAAATAGCGGCAAGCGACCTCCCGGTATTGCTCTTGGGCGAATCGGGTGTGGGCAAACACATTGTGGCTAGCGAGATACACGATGCGTCTCCGTGGCGAGATATGCCTTTGGCTATCTGCGATTGCAGGCTCGCGGACGAAAAGATAATCCGTGGCACGTTTCAGAGCCAAGGCGACGGCATGCCTGGACCGCCTGCCACCGTGTACTTCAAGAATCTGGAAGCTCTGTCGGGAGTGGCACAACGCACCTTGCTCTCCGCACTAGAGACGAACGGCACGCATACCCGAAGGCCTCGAGTGATTGCTTCAGGATCAATTGACCTGAAGATGGAAGTTCGAACGGGCCGCTTCCGGGAAGAGTTGTACTACGGGCTTGGTCGGATATGCCTCACGATCCCGCCCTTGCGCTACCGTCGGGAAGAGATTATCGGAATAGCCGAACAATATCTTGAGAAGTACGCTAATCAGTTCAACGGCTCAAAGCCCGAGTTAACTCCCCAACTCGTACGATTCCTGCAGAACCATCCCTGGGTGGGAAACCTCCGGGAACTGGAAGATGCGATGCGGACCATCGTCGCCGTGGGAAACGTCAAAGTCGCGATCGCTGCGCTGCAGTCCTCAAGTCAACTTACGCCCAATCTAGAGAGGCGGACTGGGGCTGAAGCGGTCTCGTTGAAACAGGTCGCACGTGCCGCTTCGCAGCGGGCCGAACGTGAACTCATCCTGCAGGTACTTTCACGTACCAATTGGAACCGCAAGAAAGCAGCGGAAGAGTTGAGGATCAGTTACAAAGCTCTCTTGTACAAACTGAAGGAAATCGGACCAAAAGCAGCCGCAGTTGCGCGGGGAGGTAGTTCCGAATGAGGAACATCATTGCAATCGTTTGTTTCACGGCCGTCGCGCTTCCGGCAGCGTCCCAGGCGGTTCCCGTGGACACATTGACGCGTGCGCCAAAATCAGCCAGCGTCAGCAGTCAAGTTGACTCCTCCTACACGATCGGTGCGGAAGACGTAATCAACATCGCCGTCTGGAAGGAACCAGATTTTTCCTCAACCGTTCCGGTCCGCCCCGATGGAAAGATCTCTTTGGCGCTGATCGGAGACGTTCAAGCGGCCGGTAAGACTCCGACCGAGTTGGCCGATGATCTTACCGGGCTCCTGAAGAAATACATTTCCGAGCCACGTGTCACGGTGATGGTCACCACTATGAACAGTCGCCGGGCGTTCTTGCTCGGCGAGGTCAATCGCCCTGGCCCGATTGTCATGACGCCGGCCATGACTGTGCTCCAAGCGATTGCGGCGGCCGGCGGCCCGACGGCGTACGCCAACTCAAAAAAAGTTTACGTATTGCGAACCGAGAATGGCCACCAGACCAAGCTTCCCTTCAACTACAAGGAAGCCATCAAGGGTAATTCTCCAGAACAGAACATCGTTCTTAAGCCGGGTGACACCATCGTTGTTCCGTAGGCCGCTGTTCTTGGGGTGAAACGTGAAGAGCTATTTTTTGTTGCTTACAACCGTACTCTTAGCTGCGACAGCCATAGCGCAGAACGCTGAACCTCCCGTCGGCGTTGAGGACTTTTTCCCAGCGCCCGCACCACGGTATGAAGATAATGTACGTCCGTTGAGCGGCGTCCAAAATTTCGACCTGGGCAGCCGAGTTGACCGCATGAACGTGCTAATCCCCGCATTCACGATGTCGGGATCGTACGGCACGAATCCGGCCAATCAAACGGGACCGCAGGGCGAGACGGTATGGGGCTTTACAACAAACATCGGTGGCTCCCTTCAGATGATACGGGGAAGCGCAGCCAAGCTATTCTCCCTTGCATACCAAGGGAGTGCTCAACTGAACAGTTATGACAGCGATGTGAATACTCAGGTTCACTCGCTTGACCTGACGCAGACGATCACGAGCGGCCGCTGGACATACGTCCTGGGAAACACATTGGCCTATCAGCCGAATGCGTACGGAGCGCATCCTGCACTTCTATATCCGGGCATCGATTCTGGAGCGCCGGGGGGCGACTTACGACCTGGCATCACTCCGAACGATAGCGTCTTGAACTCGCCAAACAGCCAGATCAGCAATACTTCCGTCGGGCAGATCACTTATGGTCTCAGCCGCATGTCTTCACTGACGGGAAGCTTCTCCTATGGCATGCTGCATTTCCTGGAAGGCGATCTGCTCGACACTCGTCAACTGAGTGCTACCGGTGGTTTTGACCGTAGGTTCGGGCGCAACACGATAGGAGTTTCGTACACCTATTCAAGGTTCATGTATGACAACTTCGACGAGTCGTTCGACACAAACACGATTCACCTCACCTATGGTCGGAGACTTCTTGGGCGATTCTCTATGACGCTCGCTGCCGGTCCGACATTTCGACACCGAACTACGGGTTCTATGTCAGAAGTCAGCACTGACGTGAGCGGTTCGGCCACGCTCCAATACGCAAGTATTCGGTCCACTTTGGGGATGAGCTATGCTCGCGCGGTGACGGGCGGGTCGGGTGTGACTGCCGGCGCGATCACCGACTCGATCACTGTTTCGGGTGACAGAAAGCTTTCTCGGACGTTCAGCGCCAATGCAAACGCCGGCTATACGATCAATTCGGGGATGTTTGGAGCCGGAACGGATTACAAGACCTTTTTTGTTGGTGCCGGGTTCGCTCGCACGATTGGTAGGTACTTAACCGTCGGGCTAGGCTACCGAGGACAGCAGCAGACGGGTAATCTTGCGTCGGCAGAGTTCGCCTCCCACTCGGCGGTAGCTAGCATGCAGTGGCGGTTCCGCCCCGTGCGGATCGACTAACGGCAGGGTTTGATGGAGAGTGAAGGAGCATTCGTGATCAGCGGCAGAGAACTCACACTTTCGGATTACCTCGCAATAGCACGGCGACGAGTTTGGCTGATCGCTATTCCTGCACTCGTGGTCCCAGTGGTCGCATACCTGGTCTCGCTGAAGATCCCGAATCGTTACACTTCACAGACGCTTGTTCTTGTCGAGCAGCAGAAGGTACCTGGAGACTTCGTAAAACCTGTGATCTCGGAGGACCTGAACCAGCGCCTCCTCACTATGCAGGAGCAGATTCTCAGTCGTTCGCGGCTCCAACCCATCATCGAGAAGTATGGGCTGTACAAGGCTGACGGCGGCAAGGTCCCCATAGAAGATGTTCTGGATCAAATGCGCAAAGCGGTCGCAATAACGCCAATCAAAGGTGATACCAGGGGGACGGTACCTGGCTTTTACATAAGCTTCACCGCGAACGACCCGCGTATCGCCCAGCAAGTGTGCGCAGAAATCACTTCCATGTTCATGGAGGAGAACCTGCGTGCGAGGCAACAGAGCGCGCAGGGCACAACAGATTTCCTGGTGTCCCAGTTACAGGATGCAAAGCAGAAGCTGGACGAACAGGACCGGGCACTCGCAGCCTTCAAGTCCAGGTACGTGACTCAACTACCTGAGCGAGATCAGACGAATCTGACGATGCTCACCACCTTGAACTCTCAGCTCGAGGCTGTCACTCAGGGAATAACGCAAGCTGGTCAGCAAAAGACATACATGGAGAGCTTGCTTGCTCAACAGGTCGCGAGTTGGAAAAGCAAGCAGGTGGAAGGTGCCGCTGCACCGGACGATTTGGAACGTCAACGCACGGCGTTGCAAAACGAACTGCTAAAGCTTCAGGCTCGATATACGCTCGATCACCCGGATGTGATCAAAACGAAAGATGCGTTGACCCAAATCGACAGGAAGATCGCCGAAACGAGTGCGGTGATCGCCGAAGGCAAAGTAAGCCTCACGAAGAGCACAGCCATTGAACCAGCGGAAATCGTGCAAATGCGAGCCACGATCCGCCAGTTGGATGATCAGGTAAAGAGCAAGACGAAAGACCAGGAGCGCATTCAGCAGGAGATTCGTACCTATCAGGCGAGGCTTCAGCTCAGCCCCCTGGTGGAAGAGCAGTACAAGAAGCTCACGCGCGATTACGACACCGCGCAGAAGTTCTATGACGAGCTATTGGGAAAGCGTAAGCAGTCTGAAATGGCGACAGAGTTGGAGCGGCAACAGCAAGGCGAGCAGTTCCGCGTCATGGATCCGCCGAACATGCCTGAAAAACCGACGTACCCGAACCGATTGTTGATCACCTTCGGGGGATTGGCCGCCGGATTAGTACTGGGAGTCGGCTCTGCGGCAGTTGTGGAGTTCCGGGATCAGGCTTTCCGAACTGAACAGGAAGTGGTAGCTGCCTTAAATCTACCCGTGCTTGTGACCATTCCACTGCTGGATAAGAAATTCCTGGAGAAGACACGGAAGGGTCAGCAGAAGCTTACTGTTGGTCTATAAAGTTGAATCTCGGAGCCCGCGGGAGCAATATCCCGAGCAAATTGTGACAAAGGACGAACTGTGAGCCGAATCCATGACGCATTGAAGAAAGCCGAAGAGCAGAGGCTCGCCGCGGTTGGGCGTTCGCCCGAGCCCTCCTCTCCGAACGAGTCTTCCTTCTCGGACCCGGCCGAGCCTTTGCTGCCTGCTGGCGGACTCGCTTCTAACGATACTCAGGCGAGTTTCGATACGGACACGTATGCTTCGGCTCCTGATCGACTTCAGACGTGTCCCCGCACGGTATGGTCCCCCACAAAGGATGCCATTTTTCTATCCGCTCAGAGCAACAATGCGCCTGGCATGGAGGAATTCCGAACCCTTCGCGCAAAGCTGTTCCAACTTCGCGCCAAAAAGCCTGTCAAGCGGATTCTCGTTTCTAGCGCCTTGCCCGGTGAAGGTAAGAGCTTCGTTTCCGCAAACCTTGCACAGGCGTTCGCGCGCCAACGGGGAACTAAAGCTCTCTTGATCGACGCCGATTTGAGAAAACCTCACTGCCACGAGTTGCTCGGTGCCCCCTCATCACCTGGGTTGTACGAATACCTGGCCGGAGTCGCTGGGGCATACGAAATCATCCAGAGATCGTCGATTGACGATGACTTCTACTTCATCCCCGGCGGAATCATGAGCTCAGGCGCGGCTGAACTGATAGGCAACGGTCGCATGCAGCAACTCCTGGATACCTTGGCACCGCTTTTCACTTGGATCATCATTGACTCTTCTCCGGTGATTCCAGTCTCTGACCCAACTCGAGTGGTGGAGCACTGCGATGGAGTTCTGCTGGTCGTACGGGCAGACTCCACACCTCAGGCCGCTGCAGAGCGCGCAAAGCGTGATTTCCAGCACGCTCCCTTGCTCGGGGTTGTATTCAATCAGGCGGACGTTAGCACCGATCGGAACTACTGGTATTCGTACTCGTACCCAGAGTACCCCCGCCAGGATCTAAGCTCACGGTAGTGTAAGAACGCGATCAAAAGATTAAGCCGCCTTTCGGCGGCTTAATACTCCCTTTCATCTCTGAGCTAAGCAGGCAGTCGTTGTCTCCGTATCATCATGATGAGGAACCCGGCGCCGGTCAGAACTATCGTTCCCGGCTCAGGCACTGGAATGACCATGAACGGTTGGGGTAGACCGTATGGATATCCAGTCAGCGACGAAAATGTTCCAACCGGGATGTAGAAAAGGAGACTGGTCTTATATCCAGCGTTGTTCTGGATATAAGTGAGCGCATCCTGGTATATCTGGTTCTGCGCACCGCCAGTTCCTAACACCGCCCAAATTGCATTCTGAATGTCGGCATTCCCCGGACTCGCGAAGAGCATACTTCCCAGATAGCCAAGCAGGTTGTATTGCTGCACCGTACCTGGGAAGTACGTGGTGCTCCCTGCCGGCCGACTCGCAATAGTGTCGATGGTGAAAGCCTGAACAGTCCAGCTTTCCCCTAACGTAACGAAGTTACTTGCTGAATAACAGATCGCCTTTACGCTGCTGCCATTCAGCGTCATGCTGTACGGACCATTCTCTCCGTACGGTGCCGAAATAAGCTTGAGCGTATCAGCGCTCGCGAAGGCCGCAAGTAACACAACAACGAACAGAACCCCACACCATTTCTTCATTGGTTGTGTTTACCCTTTAGTTGTGGTCTGCATATCTGCAGTGGTCACCAAGGTGCATCCACGATTCCAAACAGCTACTTTCGTTGTGAGTTCCTGTTTCCAATAACTTAGCGGCGTTTCGTGAACCACAGATTTGGCTCACTGTGAAACGTGTTGCAGTGAAGCGGTATTCACCGGACGGTATGTGCGAGGGAACTCGTTCGGTTAAGTGCTTGCCTTTTATGAGTTCAACTTGAGGGAATTACTGGTTGGTAACTGCCGACGTGGAAAGACTCAGGAGAGCCTGTGAACACCGTGCCTACAGGACTTCAAGGTCCGCCGCAGGGACATCCACTGCAATCGAGCGCATGATCAGGTCTACTGAAATGACAACCCTCAGGGTGTCCTTCTTCCGCAACAGTATGCCCTCCAGCCCCGCTAGAGAGCCAGACTTGATTCGCACGCGGTCGCCAACTTTGAGATAAGGGTACGGTTCCGCAATGACTTTATTCGTGAGGCCATGACGCAAGATGTTAATTTCACCTTCATCCAGCGGCACGGGTTCGCCACCGGCGGACACCAACCGAACCACGCCGGGAACTTCCAATACTCGAAGACGCTCAGCCAAGGGAATCTGGACAAACATATAGCCAGGAAAGAGCGGCAGTTCTACTCGCGCGAGGCGATCTTTCCATCGGTGCTGGGCTGTATAGAGAGGCAGGAAGAAATTGACGTCCTTGCCTGCAAGCTGGTCGGCGACCTTTTTCTCGTGCCTGGACCGGATATGCGCAGCGTACCAACGAGCAACGAGGCGCACATTTCCTGTCGGCATGACCAAAGCTCCACAGCACTAGACCTGAGAGATTAGAACTGCAAATAATCTATCAGACTATGCCGAGCACAAAGGTGACACACTTTGGGCGTTGCCTTTATTGGGACTATCAAGCTCATCGAAGTTGCGAAACCTGTGCAGCGAGAGATGCGGTAAGCGAGTCTGGCGGGAAAGATGCCGCTACTAGGAATTAGGCACGCGGAGCTGGTTCGCGCAGGCGGGGAGCGTCAATTTCCGGTTCGCGCGGCGGCCTTGGCCAGCGAGGCAGGACGATCTAAAGGCACCCGCCCCTTTTCACCCGACCGGAGAAGCTTCCAGATCGGGTATACAAGAGCGAGCGTTATCAGGAAAAAAACAAATCCGCCTTCATGGTGCAATCGCCCGGTCAGAAAGGCCGGGTCGACTTCAACGGCGAGCACCGTAAGCGTCACAATCCGAATCGCGTTCTTAAGGATGGAAAGCGGAATCGTCAGAAGGATCAACAGCACCCGACGCCAGTTAGATTCGAGTGTCTGGTGCGAGAAGACGATCATCAGGATGAGCAGGGCGATGCTGGAGTTGATGCCGCTGCACTCCTCTGCTACCTGAATGGTCGCGCCCGCGAGTGTCAGGACGAACCCGTCTCGAAACACTGGAATACCCAAAAGCTTGAACATTTCGTGCGAGAGGTCCGCTGATTGCACTTGCAGGAACGAGATAACTGTATCAACCACGCTGCCAGGGACCGGAATCATGAAGAGCAGCAGTGATGCCGGGAAAATCGCCGCTCGGAGCGACTTCATTCCGAAGAAGCCGACGAACCCGGCCAGAAGCCATAACAAAACCGATAGCACCGTCAGCAACGGTTGAAGACTGCTTGTTCTTTGTAGAAGGGCCGCGGCTAGTACGAGCACAGCTATGACCACGCCTGCTGCGGAGCCCCAGCGGGAGCAGGAAACTCCAGCAAAGATGTAACGAGATTTAAACCATATAAGGTAAGCCACAACAGTGGGTACGAGGACAATGTGGGAGCTGTATCCGTGTTCCAGCGATTCGCGAATCAAACGGGAGAGCGGTAGGCTGTAGCAGATCAACACAGCAGCGCACCAACATGCAAAAGCGATGAAACGGCTTCCCAAGCTACCGGCTCCCTTGACTGGATTTTGCGCCACGGCTTTCACTACATCGCTCTTCCAAACAACTGGAACGCATGTTTAGCCCACCGCCTCGCTATGCGTTCGAGTCCACCTCGGCGATGGTATCGTATTTTTTCCCGAAGCATTGCGTAGTCCGAATCGGATAGTTCCCAACCAATCGCGCCGCAATTTTCGATGACTCGATCCACGGAGGAAGCCTTCGGGATCACTATCACGCCCGGCTTCTTAAGGACCCAGTTCAAAGCCACTTGGGCCCGGGTTTTCCCGTGGGTCTTGGCTAGTTGCGTGAGGATGCCCTTCGGATCACTCGCCTCCAATGACGAGAAGTCCGTCCCGAATGGGCTGAATGCGATGATCGTGATTTGATTCTTCTGGCAGTAATCCAGAAGCCCATCTTCGATAGTTCGGTCGATAATGCTGTAGCGAACCTGATTGGAGACGATCCGGTGCTTTCGAAGTGCACGCTGCGCAGAAGCTAACTCGCGGGCCGAGAAGTTGCTCACCCCGATATATCGAATCTTTCCGGCATCTGCCAATTCTTCCATGGCAGCCATCGTCTCTTCGATTGGGACCGTGTAGTTAGGCCAATGCAGTTGATAAAGGTCGATATAGTCAGTCCCGAGTTTCCGTAGACTTTCCTCGGCGGCTTGAATAAGGTTCTGCTTTCGGAAATGCCGCGGACGCGCCTTGGTGGCGACGAACACCTTTGACCGCCGTCCGCGGATGGCTTCGCCGACTGTCTCCTCCGAACCATAACTCTCGGCCGTGTCAACAAAAGCAGCACCGTGCTCGATCGCCGCGATCAGAGGCGCAACTCCGGCGCCATATTTCCACGTGCCGATACCGACGGCCGGAATCATGCTACCCGTGCCGCCCAGTTCCCTGGCTTGATATGTTTCAGTTTCAGGCTTCGGGTTCACTTCCGACACTCACCTTTTCCGCTTGTTGCTTTTTCTGCCGGATGATTGGCCTTAGACCGGATATAAACTTTTGGTAATCCGTATGCTCTTTAGGGGGCACACCAACTCTTGCAACCGGCTTCGCGGGATTACCCTGAACCATAACGTGCGGAGGCACGGATGACGTAACAACGCTGCCAGCCGTGACAACTGCGCCACGACCCACAACGACGTTGGGCAACACGATGGCCCCGGGACCCACAAATGCATCCTCTTCGATGATGACGCGCTTCTGGAAATCCCAGAAGTGCGCCAGTATAGTGGAGCGCATTCCAACCGTCGCGCCATCTTGGATGGTCACAAGCTCTGGGTGTTCGGTCTCAATCACCGCGTCATAACCGATGCATACTCCTTTTCCGACCTTAACGCCACGCCACCGGTGCAACACGGGTCTGACACTCGTCGCGCCTGGTATGCTCCGCGCGACCTGCTGAAGAATCCTGTTCTTGAAACCCCTGATCATAGTGGCTTCCCTGTGTGGCCTACTCGGTACTTGCCTCGACTTAATTGGCGGCGAACTTCTGCAACTCCTGTTTCAAAATCTTCCCGGCCTGATTCTTTGGCAATGTCTTCATGACAACCACATCGCGCGGCACAAGGTTGAAGGGTAGCGTCGCCCTGCAAAATTCCGTAAAGGCCTTTAGGTCGAAATCGACGTTCGAACATGGGACAACAAACGCCCGCACAGCTTCGCCCAGTTTCTCGTCCGGCATTGCCAAAACCGCAGCTTCGATAACGTCCTTATTCTCCAGCAGCAGATCCTCGATCTGCTTGCAGCTTGTCCGCGTTCCGCCGCATTTGATGAAGTCACGGGTTCTCCCGACAATCGAAATAAACCCATCTTCATCCACAACGGCATTGTCTCCGGTGTATAGCTTCGAGTCCCTGAACACCTCGCGCGAAGCGTCGGCTGATTTCCAATAGCCTTTGGCAATATTCGCACCTTCAGCAACTATCTCTCCCACTTGTCCTGGCGCGACGGGCCGTCCGGCTTCATCCAGTACAGTGAGCTTCACTCCGGGCATTCCCTTTCCGATCGAGCCGAGTTTCGTGTTCAAAAACTCAGGAGGCAAGTAGGAAAGCCTGGCAGTCGCCTCAGTTTGACCGTACATGACAAAAATCTTCGTCTTCGGCAACGCATCCTGAAGCTCACGCACGAACGGTGCTGCGAGATGTCCTCCGGCCTGCTGCACGTAACGTAAACCAGGAAAACTCATCTTTCGCAAGCTCGTTCGTCGCAGCAGCACCTGGTAATGGCTCGGTACGCCCGCGAAACCTGTACATCTCGTGTCCTGCATCCTTTGCAGTACCTTTTCCGGATACATGAAGCGATGATCCAGGACAAGCGATCCTCCGACCCTCAAGTGGGTGTGCAGTAGCGATGTGCCGAAGCAGTAATGAAACGGTAGCACCGTCATGATCCGATCATTGGATATCAGTTCCAGATACTCGATGATCGACTCTGTATTGGCTCTGACGTTTCCATGAGAAACCATGACGCCACGCGGCTTGCCAGTGGAACCCGAGGTGAACATCAGACACGCCAGATCGTCCCCGCCTGCAACCGGCGCAATGATCGCCCGCCCTGAATTAGTGAACTGTTGAAGCAACTGAACCTCTGGGTGGCCGGGGATCTCGCTGTCGGTGACGACCGGAATTCTATGGCCGAGGAACTTTGGGACATACCTACTTTGAACAAAGATGACCTTTGCTTCCGTTTGTTCGACGATATACGCAATGTCTTCGACGCTGGAGGCCGGTGGAATCGGAACGCAAACCAGTCCAGCCCTTAACGTACCCAGGTATGACGCCACCCAGAACAGAGAATTCTCCGCCGCTAGTACGACGCGATCTCCCTTTGTCGTTCCAGCAGCGTCCAGGCACCGCACCACGCGCTCGGTGGATGCCGCGATGTCCCCGTAGGTCCACGAACGATCCAGCCCGATCAGCGCCACGCGGCCCTGTTCCTTCCCCTCGAGCAGGTAGTCGGCAACGTTTTGGGTTCCGAGAGACATTTACTAGTTCAGCAGCTGCATCCAAAGCGTTCCATCAGCAGCTGCGTCGAAAGAATTCCGACGAGTGCCATGTCATCTCTGGTTGTGGCATTGCGTTTCTGCGATTCAAACATGTTCACAAGCTTTTGCACGCTCTGAGGCTCGAAGATGCCGTGTTGCCTCAGTGCTTCAGGCGAGAGTAAGTCTCTGACGTAATCGGGCGCATCGGCTCCGAAGAAGCTCCGTCCGTCGGGCGCGCGGTACGGCTGTTTCGGCCGATTTAGGATGGACTCTGGAATCAGCCCAGCGGCCGCGCGCTTAACGAGGTACTTTTCCTTCAACACGCGCATCTTTGCCGACGGGTGCAGGCGCGACGCAAATTCGATAACGCGATGGTCGAGGAACGGGTACCTCCCCTCGACCGAGTGTGCCATCGCAACCCGGTCCCCCTGCGAAGACAGCAGGTAGCCTGGCAGCAGTAGTGCCGTTTCAAGGTACTGCGCCTGGCAGAATTCAGGCCAGCTTGAGAAGGACCCCGGCAACTGCTGTTGAAACTCCGAGATGCAATCGTAAGAGCCCAGCCCGGTCTTCACATTCTCGGACAAAAACAACTTGGATTTGGAGGTGACTTCCCAGCGGGGCAGGTGCGAAAAGAATGGACTCGCGAGATCCGACTCCAGGACGCGGAAGAAGTTGTTCAGGTACGCTGACGGCTGCCGCTGAATCGCCGGGAGATACGGATAGAGGCGGCGCAGGAGCAAAGGCCTGATCTGCGATTTTGGTTGTCGAGCCCAGAAGCGGCGCAACTTTGCTTCTTTGAAAATGTCGTATCCACCAAAGATCTCGTCCGAGCCCTCGCCAGTGAGGACTACCTTGAAGCCTGAATCGCGAACAAGTTTCGAAAGGACATAGAGGGGCACCGGCGCGGTCCGCAAAATCGGCTGTTCGGAGTGCCAGACTATCTCCGGAAAGTCGGCCGCGATGTCCCGTGTTGAACACGTGATCTGAGCGTGATCAGTGCCCAGGAACTTGCTTGCCTCCTGCTGATAGGCAGTCTCATCGAAATCCGCCATCTCGAAGCCGACCGAGAAGGTCCGAAGACGGTCCTTGGCTACGCGAGTTATCAACGCGGTGATAAAAGTCGAATCTATGCCGCCGCTGAGGTACGCCCCGACGGGAACGTCCGCGCGAAGGCGAATGCGGGTCGCATCCTCCAGGAGTGCAAGCAACTCCTCAGTCTTTTGCCGGTCATTGTTTGCGGACGCCTCGTCGGCAAGGGCGAACTCTGGTTCCCAGTATTTCCACGATTTGATCTGGCCGTCGATGACGGTCATCGAGTGCCCAGGGGGCAATTGCCAGACATCTTCAAACGCGGTCCGTGGAGGAATCGTGACCCAGAATGTGAAGACTTGATCGAGCGCTTTCAGGTCAAGCTTGCGCGGAACTCCCGGGTACTCTACAAGCGCCTTAATTTCAGAGGCGAAAACGAAGTCGCCATCAACGCTGGTGTAGAACAACGGACGAACACCGACGCGATCACGCGACACAAAGAGCTTCTTCTTCGCTTGATCCCAGATGGCAAATGCCCACTGCCCATTGAATTCGTGGACGCACTCGTCTCCACTCTCAAGGTACGAGCGGAGGATGACCTCCGTATCGGAGCTTGTGCTGAAACGATGGCCCTTCTTCTCAAGTTTTTCGCGGAGCTCGACGTAGTTGAAGATTTCGCCGTTGAAAGTGATCCAAAGTGCACCATCCTGGGCTGACATCGGCTGATGGCCGCCACTCAGATCGATAATGCTGAGTCGCGCATGACCAAGCCCGATATTTTGCTGGATGTGCACGCCAGTATCATCGGGACCACGATGGCGAATGGCAGCCAGCATCTTCTGCACGACGGATGCTTCGGCCTTCCTGTCACTTCGTCGATAAACTCCAGCAATTCCGCACATGTCTCAGCAGGCGCCTTTTGTAGCCATTACCTTCACTTCATCCACCTCCTCGATCAGGAGCGCCTTGCTGTGAAGGTATTGGCTAACTCGTATTTTGGAATCGATGCTGGCGTACACGCGCTTAACCTGCTCCTCGGTCAACCCGGTTGCAGTTGAGACTTGTGCAACATCCACCTGATGGTTCTTCGCATAGAGACAAAGATCAAGCAACTCGAGCGGAACCGCGAAGTAAAACTCCTCCTGGGTCTGCTCCAGAGAATAGGTATCTGTCGTTGGCGGACGGCTGATGATTTCTTGTGGGACTTCGAGAAAGCGCGCCAGGTCGTACACTTGGCTCTTGTAAAGGTGTGCTATCGGCTTGAAATCCGCCGCTCCGTCGCCGTTCTTCACGAAGAAGCCTTGTGCGTATTCGAGCCTGTTCGGCGTGCCAGCGACCGCATACCACAACCGGTCTGCATGGTAGTATTCGATCATCTTCCGCGTCCGCTGCTTGAAATTTGTAGCTGCTACGACGCCGAGGTAGGCGTCAGCGCTCATTCGTGCTTTCTTGATCTCGCCCGTCGGGGACTGGGCGACGACAGAAAACAGAGCATACGGAGAGCTGTCCAGGACACTGGGGAGAACGATCTTGCTCTTCCATCCATCTCCGTATTCGGGGATCACAGTGCGGATCGCGTCGTCGCGCCTGCGATAGCATCCGAGCGCGCGCAACGTTGGACCGATATCTTCCAGCACGGTTTCGATCCCGAGAGACCTTGCCAGTATTCGACCGAGTTGCAATGAGTCACTTGAGGAATCTTCTTCTGGCATGAATATGCCGAACACTCTTTTGGCCCCAAGTGCGCGAACACAGATCGCGGCTGTAACGCTGCTGTCGATACCCCCGGAGAGGCCAACAACAACGCCTCGCCGCCGGAGTCGGTCGATCACGATGCCACGGATAGCAGACTGCATCCGTTGAGAGACAGCTTGGGGATCGATCTTGAGAACTTCGGCCGAAAATTTGGTCATATTCACGTCGATTAGTTAGCGGCTGCCTGTACTGCCAGTTTCTGCTTCACGAACTGCGCGATGCGGTTCACCGAATCCCAGTTTTCGGGCAGGATTTCTTCGTCGGCAACCGTGATCCCGTAACTCTGAGTCACGAATTCAACCAATGCGAGTATGCCCATGGAATCAATCAGCCCGTTCTCCAAGAACGAATCATCGTCGGAGAAGTTGGGCGCCTGGCCGAAAAGAAAGTTGTCGGCAATGAACGTTTTCACTGCTTGACGCACTTCTTGCAATCTGACCTCCTGAATTTGGCAATATTCACAGTTCCCTGACAAGATTCAACAACCCACACTGCGCGCGCAACGACTTGGCGCAATGTAACGCGCTCAACTTCAGCTTAAGCAAGCGTCAGTATTACTGGTTGTTAATGCTAGGGGAGCTTGCTGATCGAATCCATAAACGACGCTGTCACCGTTCAGGTGCGCGAACGCGATTTGAGCCCGTTCCCTATCGGCACCTTTGATTGACCATCGCCCGTTCTGCTGCTCCAGAGTCATCTTTGCCCTGTTCCTCCACCAGCGATTGACTTCATCCGGGCGAGCGATCCAGACGTTGCGCTCATTTCGCAGCAGTCGCAGTTCCTCCAGCAGATTGGTGTAGACCTGCATTGCAGCTCTCTCCACGATGTAGTCGGGATGAATGATGAAACTTACAAGCCCGTTCTGCGCCAGAATCAACTCGATCTGCTCCCTCCACAGCTTCAGAGAGTAATCCCGCAGGATATGGAAGATGGAGTGATCTTGCGTAGTGGTGACGGGCAACTCCAGAATCTGCCCGTTGAAGTACGGCATCACAGTGCAGCAACCACCTCGTTGCGGATCAAGATGGGCCACGTTCGGAACTGACATGTCATACTCAAATTCCAGCATGTCAAACCACTCCTGGTTCCGGTACAGAATGGCCGCCCGAAAGCCCTTCGCACCGTACTGTCGGCCGTATTCATTAATCTGCTGGGCCCGTCGTTCGAATTCGCTTCTTTCCCAATACAAACGTCCATCGTGGTAAAGGTCTTGGACACCCACCTCGTACCCCCGACGCTTAATCTCTTCAATGAAGTCGGAAGTTACCGTATACCGCCGCTCGGGAACGATCTGGAACGACGCCGGAATCTCATACTCATCATTCACGTCCATCAACGTCGAGCAGAACTTTCGCCCCTCTTCCTCCTCCACGTCGTGAGTCATGATCACGCATCCGCCAGCTCCTTCTGGCCAGAACCAAATGAAAGGCAGCGTCGTGATCCCCGCCGCGCGCATTTGGTTCGCGAGCAGCTTCTTCCTGAGCTGGTCGATAGTTGTATCAACCGGCCACTTCGGGAACTCGAGGCTCTGCCAATCGCGCAGATAGTATTTCTGAATCTTGCTGCGCAGGCCCAATGGGAGGTGGGGCCGTGCCGCATAGTAACCGTGACGTATCGCACGGCGAAGCAGATTGGTGAACAGACCGACGCCGTTCGTAGAGTAGCGTTCGTGCGAAAGGTTCGTGACTACCTCGGCTGGATCAAACGGCACGAGCAATCTGCCTGCGTCGTAGGATATGTCTTGGGAGACGTCATATAGCACATCGGTCGGCTTCTTTTTGCGATAGCCGCGGCTCGTCCTGCCGTAGCAGGCTATTCCGTTTCCGAAAGTAAAATAGCCGCTGTCGCTGGATAATTGTCCAAGTGTTGCAACCGGGGGCAGATTGCCGAGTTCGCGAAAGTAGTGATTGTAGTTGTCCATCAGTTCTGGAACTGCAAGTGCACCTCAACCGGAATTTCCCAGCACACTTCTGACCCCGTGATGCCTAACCCATGTGTCTGTACAGAAGACGACCCGCCGTTCTCCGCGCGACCTTTGGAGCAACTGACATCACAGACTGTATCCAACGGTGCTCCCTCGCTCGTAAACCTGTCGCACTATTCGAAGGGTAGCGCCAGTAGCTGAGCTTGGATCGCTCAGCGCCCCAGTGCTCCTTGAAGGTTATTAGGCCTTGCTGGCGGGGGTCGGAACGCCCCATGTCAAACTCCGTCATGCCCGCCTCCGCGGCATCTTGGATGCTCTTCCACATCAAGAACGCGACGGCGCCCATGCGGTGATAGTGTGCATCGGAGCAACCATACTTGAACGTCATTGTGTTTTTGTGGCACAACGTCACGAGTCCCGCTATTGGACGTTCGTCTTTCAGTGCGATTCGAAACTTCACGGCTTCGCCCAATGACGATGCCATGTGCTTGAACCAGGAAATCGGCTGCGAGGGGGAACGGTGTCGATCGTGAGTCAGCAGAAGTAAATCATAGAACTGCTTGACCACCAGTTCATCCCGGCCCTCAGCGTACCCGAGCTGCTCTCGCTCGGCTCGCCTGATCTTTCTCCGTACGCAATCCTTATGAAGCCGCCCGTATATAGAAGAAAGACCCTCCGATAAAGAGATCTTGTGATGATAGAACTCTGCCGTTTTTCCTAAGCGGTCTGTGATTGATCCAGCCTCGCCAACGGGCCTGATTTCCAGATACTGGAATTCCCTCTGCTGCACACGCAGACTCAATGCCTCGATCAATGATTCGCTGGCATCCTCGTTTGTAAGCATGGCAGTGTGGTCCGAAAATGGAACCGACACGAGCCGCTTTCCTGTAAGCCAGCTGTCCACAACGCAAAATGGGTGGCCGCTGTGAATCTCTCGTCCCGGCGGAGCATCGACGAACGCCAGCGGCTGATATCCGTAGCTATCCCGAAGCACCTTGAACCACTCTGCGGAATGAAAAATGGACGAATCCAAGTGCGTATCCAGGAATCTCGTCCACCGTTCATCGAGGATTGGGTTGATCTCGTACACTATGACGATTACTCCAGGTCCTGAACGAAGCCTTGTCCGTTTACCGCTGTCCCGCCGTACCGGAATTTCTAGTCACCGCAGCGAAGCTCACTTACGACCTTCCGTGAATAGAACGCTTCGGCATACTGATTCGCGCACTCCACTCCACGAAGACGCATCAGTCCGAGGAACGTGTCTTCGGTCATCCAGGCCTTGTTCCCCTGCGTTTGAAATACCTCGCATATGAACTTTGCTTTTCGTTTGGCGATCTCCGGGGTAAGGGGGAAGAAGAGATTCGGCTGACCCAAGTCGCCGTCGTACTTTGGAATCTCGTATTCGAGGATCAGATGATTGCGCCAGGTGTTCCAGGTCAGGTCGTGAATAGTTCGATGGTCCTGATGCCGATCGGAACGGTAATGGGTGAAGATCAGGTCCGGACTGAGCTGCTGCTTGAGCTGCTCGAAGTCGTCCTTGATGCGAGCTCCTTCGTATGGATAGAAGCCGTCGCGAAATCCCTTCACGATTATTTCGAAGTTCCTGGCGCCCTTCAAGAACGAGGCGGCGCTACTGCGAGCTTCCTGCTCGCGCTTGCTCCCAGCGGCGCTGAAGACGACCCAGGTGAAATCCAAGTTACTGTTGTGAGCCAGCATTTGAAGGATCGTGCCGCCCACTCCGATCTCGATATCATCGGAATGGGCACCAAGGCAAAGTACCTTGAGTGGCTGATTGCTATTGAATCCAAGATTGAGAGATAGCATCGTTTATTACGCGTTTTGTGCCCTGTACATCGATGTTTTCACGTCGGTCTTCCACAATTCCCAAGGAGCGTTGCCACTGGCGGCAAGCCCTTCGAGATACTGGCGATCCTTGAATGTATCCATGCTCGCCCAGAAACCGTTGTAGGCGTAACCAATCAACTGCTTTTCTGTTGCGAGTCGTTGGAAAGGTTCGATGACGAGCTCTTCATTCTCTCGCATGTAGTCGAAGATCTCTTTCTTGAAGATGAAAAAGCCTCCGTTGATACGAATGCTGCCGTTGTCGATGGGATGGATGTCGGAAACGAGGCGCTCCTCGCCATCGCCTATAGAAACTACGTGATAGCTCAGGTTTGGACGTACGGCTAGGAAACTCGCGACCTTGTTGTGTCGATGAAAGTGGGCGAGCTGCTCATCGAGATTGAGGTCGGTCAGGCCGTCGCTGTAGTTGGCGAGAAACTCCTCTTCGCCTTCCAGGTACTTCTCCACGGCCTTAAGGCGCATGCCGATATTCGAGTTGTTGCCGGTATCGGCAAACGTGATGCGCCAGTCGTGAATGTCGCTGTTAACGAGTTCGAGTTTGTTTCCGCCACCAGACAAGACGAAGTCGTTGGAGAGGCATTCGCTATAGCTAAGAAAGTACTCCTTGATTGCTTCGGCGCGATGACCTAGACAAAGAACGAAGTCCTTGTGCCCATAGTGGGCGTAGTACTTCATCACGTGCCACAGTATCGGACGCAAACCGATCGTGACCATCGGCTTGGGGATGTTCTCACCGTCCCGAATGCGCATTCCCAGACCACCGCAGAATAGAACGACCTTCATCTTTCTCCCCCGTTTCGTCCCTCCCGGAGCTATCGTCCGGCTGCTGCTGCGTTCAGACTGACGACCTCATCCAACCAGGTCTCACCGCGGAACACACGGTACTGCTCAGCGCGAAGCTGATCGGCCAACCGCCCTGCCGGAAGGGCGACGTCCTCGTAAGTGATCACGGCGTCTTTCGGGATGTCGCGCTTAAGCACGCAGCCCTCAACCAGGCCTTCGGGCAAGTAGCGGTTCGCGCACATTTCCTCGACGTTCACCGCTTCGCCATAGGTCATGTACATACCGTAGTCATCAAGCACTTCGCCGGTTTTCAGGTCGCGCTTTGCGACCGCACAGACCTCAACCACGGGACCTCCGAGTGGCTTAGCCAGCGAATCGCGGAACAGCACGACGCGTGCAATTGCACTGGGAACCTCGAAGTGAACGAGGTGATACGGAATGAAGAACGGATACAGCGGTCCCTCGCCCATCTTGTAGAGATTGAGGTAGTGCTGCTGCTTGGGATCGGGATGCTCGGCAAGTACGTATACCTTCGTATGCGGCGTACCCACGACATAATCGATGATGCCGCCAAGCTTGCGACACTCTTCGACGTCGTATAGTTTCCCGATCTGCATCACGTCTTCCTTGTAGTCGAGACCGCGAGACATTCCGCGTGAGCGAACCTTGAACCCTGTTGCGTTCGCAACAATTGATTGCTCGAAGCTGATCTTCGAACCGTCGGCAAAGCTGGTGACCATCGCGGGATTCTGTCCCCACTTATCGGCAAAGCCCTTCTGCGTCGTCGGGTTGCGGTAGGGGTCCTGCAGGCCCTTGATATTTCCGATGACGCGCGGAGTCAGTCCCAAGCCCTTTACCCAGCGATACAGATTGATCTGAACACCGGGTTCATCACCATCACACGCAGAGAAAATGACCCCATGCTGCTCTGCATACTTCTGCATGATCGGGCCGATAGTGGCGTCGATCTCGGCATTCATCAGTACCACGTGCTTCTTGTGGCGGAAAGCTTCGAACGCGACGCGACACCCGAACTCCACGGAGCCGGTGACATCAACGAGCACGTCAATTTCGGACGAGCGCGCGAGCAGGAAAGCGTCATCTGTGACGACGACATTGCCATCCCGGATCGCCAGATCCGCTTCGCGCTGCGTCTTCGGGGACGCGACTCTCTTCACGCCAGCGTACTCGCAAATGTCATACGCGCGCTGCGGCTTGCGCCCATAGATGCCGACGAGGCGCATGCCCACCGTGGTGTTGACGATGTGATTCGAGAGTCCCTGCGCCATAAATCCGGCCCCAAGCAACGCTACCCGGACGGGCCGGCCCTCGGCTTCACGCTTCTGCAATGCGGTATCAACTAAAATCATCGGAGTTCCTCGCTAATCAACTGCGGCCCTATGCGCCGACCTTGGCGGGCTGCTGCACGGCCATGCGGCTCTTCACTTCTTGTTCCTGTTCAGCGAGCGGCTTCCAGACCTTGTCCTTGTCGGAGATGACGGCAACCGGCAGGGGCCACTCCAGGCCAAGCTTTGGATCGTTATAGAGCAGACCGCCCTCGCAGCCGGGAGTGTAGAACTCTCCAACCTGGTAGCTGGTTTCTGTCTTGTCGGTCAGGACCTGGTAGCCGTGGGCGAAGCGCTCGGGAACGTACAGGGCGCGGTAATTGTCGTCGCTGAGTTCGACGGCAATGTGCTGCAAGTAGGTGGGTGACTCGGGACGCAGGTCCACGATGATGTCCAGGATCGCCCCACGCGTGCAGCGCACCAGCTTGGTTTCCGCCGAGGGCGGGAACTGGAAGTGCATGCCACGCAGAGTGCCTTTACTGATGTTGAATGCCACGTTGGCTTGCGCGATCAGCGGCTTGAGTCCGTGTGCCTCAAATTCATGCTGGCAGAAGGCCCGCGCGAAGAAGCCACGATTATCTTCGCGCCGCTCGATGTCGATGATGAATGCGCCCTTTAAATTCGTTTCTGTGAAGATCATCTGGTTCTGTCTCCCTATGTTTGCGGCTAACGAGAAGCCGCCGCCTGCTTCGTCCAGTGCAATGACGAATCCAGTTCACCGGCACTGAGGCGGCGCTGGATTGTGCGGATACGTAGATACCTTCCCTGCTCAAGATCGGCCGCAGTAAGTCCGGCCTTGTTGTACGCCTCGTAGAGTTCCTCGGCGCCTTTGCGAGCGGTCCACTGAGGCTTGAAGTTCGGCAGTACGTGCTTGATCTTCTCGCAGCTGACGCGATAGCAGCGCTTGTCAGGTCCACCGTTAGGGTCGTACTCGATGCGTGATCCCGGAACCACTTCCGTCACAATCTCTGCCAGTTCGCTTATGCGATAGTTTTCAGAGGTCAGGCCAACGTTGAAGACCTCGTTGTGGACCTTCTCTTGTGGCGCTTCGAGGGCGGCGATCGCCGCGCCGATGATGTCGCGCAGGTGAACGATCGGACGCCAGGGCGTGCCATCGCTTTTGATGAATATACGGCCGGTGGCATACGCCGCAGCGACGAAGTCATTGAGCACGATGTCGAGACGAAGGCGCGGCGAGACGCCGTAAGCAGTGGCGTTGCGCATGAATGTGGGGCTGAAGTTGTCGCTGGCAAGTTTGCGTACGTCGCGCTCGACGCGCACTTTCGATTCACCGTACGCTGTGACCGGATTCAGCGAGGCGTTTTCGTCCAGATGGTCATCTCCAGCTGCGCCATAGGTGCTGCAGGAGGAGGCGAAGACGAAGCGCTTCACGCCGGCGCCCTTGGCCACTTCAGCAAGACGGACAGAAGCCAGGTGGTTTATGTCATACGTCAGCTGACCGTTTAGGTTTCCGAGCGGATCGTTTGAAAGCGCAGCGAGGTGAACTACCGCGTCAAAGCCCTCCAGGTCAGCCTGATTCACGTCTCGAAGATCTTTGCTGATCTCTGGGAACTTATCCGGAGGCGCGCCAAAGTCGCAGCCCTCGTACAGGCCAGTATCGAAGCCAACAACATCATGTCCGGCGTTGCGCAGCATGGGCGCCGCAACCGCACCGATATAGCCTTTATGGCCGGTGAGTAGAACTCTCATAGTGCTCCTGTTGTTTGCGCACGGGTAGGGGGGTACGCGATTATTGCGCAGTTTAGTCCTAAAAAGAAGAAGAGGCTGGGGGAGGCTTGTAAACGAGGTTACTTCAGTGCCCAGAGGTAACTCGTCATTGCCGTTTAGCTACCTAAACGAATCGGCAGGTTATGTCAGCAAAGTGAAGTATTGTAGAACCAACTATTTCAACGATCCGCCCGGGGATCCGAGCGGATCGTTGGATACTTGCATTCGATCTAGCGGACGATAGCGCTTACGCCACTGGGCGGCGCTGGCGCCGGCTGCGGGTTCGAGTTGCCATAACAAAGATTACCGTCGAAGTTCGTTAGCATCCCAAGCACGTCTTTGGTGCTGCTTTCGTAACAAACCATGGCAGGAATCTTGTAAGCGTGCCCGCCTACGCCAGTCACATTTCCGCCGGAAACGTCGGGGCCGATCGCCGGAAACGGAGTGGAACTCGACCACCATCCTGGCTTACCAGGGAGATAGAACGACGCAGGAAGTGACGTACTTCCAGGAACTGGGTTTGGGTAAATCGCATCCGCTGAAGGCACTTCTCCAGACACAAAGCGTGTAGAGGCATTTACGGTATCCCAGTTGCCCCAGCGCATCAGCGTCGTTCGAGTGTTCAGTTTGTTAGCTATGCTTCCATTCCCGCAGTTGCCCCCGAAGCCGACTGCGTATATGGAAGTGTCACAATTGCCGGCAGCGCCCGGGTACGACTCATACTGCGTGTGGTAGATGGAAGTCCCCAGGACGTTTCCAATGACGTTCTGATAACGATTACCCGCATAAATGTGGATTGGGACCGTCTGCATCGCAAACAGCGGTCTCGCAGCATCCCATCCTTGGTAACGATTGCGGAAGTTTGTATGAAGGAAGTTCGAGCTGTGAACTATGTCCGAAATGAACCCAAATCCGTGATTACCCTCATAAAGGTTGTAAGCGCACACACCATGCACATAGCTGGACGCTTGTGCCCAATCAGGATTTGAAGTGTTGTAGAAGTCATCGAACGTGTAGTTGTAGGACATTACTCCGCCCACTCCGGATTCACACTGCAATGGCGACGTAATGTGATGGAAAATGTTGTTTTCTACCAGCCACGATGACGACATGAACGCATCAACGCCATACGATTCGCTGCCTTCCTGTGAACTGTCAGAACCCTGCTTGTCATAGAAGTACGAGTCTCGAATCGTGATGTGCGTGCTTTGATAAAGCCGGATACCCTTCTCGCCAATGTGCGTCGCCTTGACGTTCCGGACCCAGCTTCGCGTCGCGTTGTACATCGTGATCGTCTGCGGAACGGCGGGTGCTGTATCAGCGTTGGTTATAGAAAGATCTTCGATGCCGACGCCCCGAACTGCTGCATCGTTGCTTGGATACCACGCCTGGGGGGCCTTGCTTGACTTGATGTTGGGCCACATGACCGGCGGGTCGATTGTGACCACATTTCCGTTGATTGCCGTGACCGTTACAGCCTGTATTTGGGCCCTGTTGCCGTTTCGTGACGGAGATGCACAGTCATAGCATGCAACACCGGGCGTGTCGTTGATCCAGATTGTGTTTGTATCGGTGCTGCTGTCGTCGGTCTGGTCAAGCAGCATCATCGAACCGACCGCGAGATTGGCCACGCTGTCGAGCGTGATCTGAGTCGTACCTTTGGCGTATCCAGCAGTCCAGTTGCGGACGTTCTGGGGTGTATCGATGTCGTGGAGATTATCCGCCTGCACACATACTCGTGCGGCGAGAACTCCTCCTCCGCAAGCGTAGGAGCCAGTGAAGTTGAGAATGGTGCGTGACGGCCCTGCACCGCGCAAGGTCACATTGTCGCGCTTGATCAGCAGACCGCTGGACAAGTTATAAGTTCCGGCATTCAGGTAAACAACTTGGTTTGCGGGACAATTCGCGATCGCAGTGTTGATTTGAGCGGCTGTCGCTCCTGGACTCAGCGTCGTGCAGATGGTTGAGCGGGACGGTATCACTCCGGCGCCGGCGATTGACCAGTCACTGGCCCGATCAGCAGCCAAAATCCCTGACCAGTTCTGTGCCTGTGAGGTCGAAGCGAGACTAATCGTAAGACCAATGAAGAAGAGTGGGAGAGGCAGTAGTCTTATGAGATTGATAACCAATTACTTACTCCTTAAGGCCTAAGTCTCACGATGAATGTATGACAGGGACCTTAACGACAACCAGATTCCACAAGTGCAGTGACTTACTGGGATGTACCTAACCTGGAGATTAGAACTATCCTGTTCGTGTCGTGGTAAGAGCACTGGATGCAGTTCTTTTGCCATAACAGTCGACACTCGTTCTGGGCACCAACGGTTGACCAAGCCCATTGTTTGCATCCGCTTAGTTGCCTAAATTGCCAACGGGTTACTTACTGCTTGACCCGCACTGCCTGTAAAAAGTTCCAAAACGACGGTAATAGAGGCCCTTACCCGGTTTTAACGGGCGGTCATGACGATGCTGTCTGTATGCGTTTCTTGATCGCGATTCTGAGGATCTTCTATCCTTTCGAGCCAGATTTCTCGCCAAAAAGGATAGATCGCTCGTGAGCAAAACCTACGGTGTTTTGCGTAGCATGCGTTGCACACCACCTTTTCCAGGATGATGCATTCGTTCTTGAAGACTTGCATTTTTCCAGTCTTTTCATTGATGATTCTGCTGACCCGATCGAGCACTCGGAACGTCTTGCCGCAGAATGGCACCATTTCCGCGTCAAACCACATCCCGCGGTTGATGTTCTCCTCGTCAAGAGTATTCAATATCTCGTGATAACCTTTCACTCGCACCAGTTCCCCTGGCTGGAGGTTCAACTTCTGAACAGGAGTCTTCGTGCCGCGAGGAATCATGCCAAAACGCCAGGGATAGACCGCTCCGCCTCGCATCCGCTGGACGACATCAAATAGCCAACGCATCGCCGAACCTATACCTAGCCCGGAGCTAGCGAGCCGATGGTACACAAATACGAAGCCGACGCTTAGGATTTCACCCAGCGAGTTGTTGCCCGACGAATAGTCTTCCCAGTACTGACGAACGTCCCACCACTTCAAAGGAAGTGTCGCTACCTCAACTTCTGTGGACTGGCATACGTATGCCGGCTCGTTTGTAGGTAGTTCGCTTGGACGCATCGTAGCGTCCCATACGTCACGCTCGGTGCAGCTGATGTCAGTTTCTTTGGCAGCGATACAGGTAACCATCGCTGGCCGCGTTGGCCCATCGACGGGTTTCAGCCATGCTTCCTTCCAATACATAAGGCAAGCAGCCTGGCAGCCACCGTGGGCTTTTCCATTGCAGCGAACATCCTCAAGATGCACGGTGTTTGGCATTCGCCGCGACTCAAGTCCGTTAGGCGGATCGCATGTCTTGTGTGCGCGCTTAAATACCTGGAAGCGCCTGCCGCAGTACTCGAACATCTCGGGCATGAAGGGCAGCCCTTCCAGTCGCCCATCTTTGCCGAGTGTGGCAAGGATCTCTTCCTTTGATCGAACTTCTACCCAGTCGCCGGCGTGCAATTTTGCGCTTGTGATCATCACTCTGCTTTGTAATTACTTTTGGTAGGCCTACGAAGATGCCTGAGCGCTCGTCGCAAGTTCCTTCAGGCGGGCTTCTCGTTTCAACATGCCTTGCGATAACGGTATTCCGGCCACTTCATATACATCCCTCCAGCGGTATACCCAGTCGTGGCGCAGCAAGGCTTGTACGGTGTTTTCGCGCGAAATCGCGTGCATTCGTTGTGGTTGGGCCAAGAGCTCGGAGATCACGGCTACGGTGTCTGACCCATCGGTGTGGATCGGCACCACCGAATCCGCCCAACCGAACATCTCGTAGAAGGAGTCGCATTCTGGAATTTGGCCAAGCAGGATGGCACCCGCCGCGCATCCTTCATAGTAGCGATAACCAATTTCTACCTGTCCGCCGGTTTCGTCCCTCGCGTCCATCTTCCCGGGAGCGACCATGAAGAACCTACTCCGTTTTGCCATATTCGCGTAGAGCTCGCGGTGCTCACGATGGTCGGAAGGATGCATATCAGAGCCGACAAACGTATCGTGGACATAGAAGAAGTCACCGGCACCGGCCAGTCCGCGCAAGGCCGCGTGAACTCCCGGGAAACGTCGGCCAATGCTGTAGACGTCGATCGAACGCGTCGGGCAGTGTGGTGCCGGTGTGAATCTGAGTGCGTCAACCGCTCCGGGCAGCCACCGACATTCGTAATCGATAGCTCGGCTCAGCGGCGCAGCTGTCCCTGCGTAGCCAACGAACACATGATCAAATTGTCGCAGTGCGTGCAGCCAATACTTGTATTCCGAAAGGTGCGGGGCCCAGAGCTCGTCTATCAGCAGCACTGAAGTTCTACAACGTTCCTTCCATCCTTCAATGGCATTAATGTAAAGAAAGTCCCAGTAGTTCTGGCAAACCACCAGGAACAACTCGTAATCCTGCTGCAGCCGCACGGGACGGATACCGGGGTTCACGTTGATCAGTTGCTTCGTTAAATCGCGGTACAGCAGCTTGCGCTGCCACTTCATTTTCGTGCAGAATCCGGGTCCTGGCTCAAGCATAAGCAAGTCGACGTCGTCTGTTGAAATGACAACGTCTTGTGCCTCATACAGTCCACATTGAAAAGCCCTTCGCGTGAATCCGCGCGCCGTGGGCATGCAGACACGAGCACTCCGGGATTCGCTGCTCGACATGCGTGATGTGCGCTCGGCGGACTCGGGATTATGGAGTTCAATCGGCATAACTACTGTAGATTGCGTGTACGCTGAACATTGAGGAAGATCCCAAATCCCGTAAAACCACCCACCAGGCAGACCGTTGCGACGAGGATCAATACGCTTCGCAGATCACGATATGTGGCCATATAAACCAAGACTCCCAGTCCGATCCAAAGGAGCTTCCGCCATTGATAGGAGTCAAAACGCCGCCCCGTCTCCCTGCGCTCCGCCCAGATCCTCTTGACATCTGCTGACACCGGCAGGAGCCGACGGACTATCGCTGGTATCACCCGAAGAGAAAACAACACCAGCAGCAGAAATGGGATCACCGTCCAGGCAGGATATCGTGCGGCGCTCAACGCGGCCCAGATCGACACAGCCGCAAATCCGACCGCTACACGGTACAGCGCGCCAATCGGGAACTCGTCTAGACTTAATGCGATTTTGTCGGTGCGGTTTGCCATTTAACTTGTTGCAAGTTCCTTTGTTCTGAGAAAAGTCATGGCATCCCGAACTGTCAGGATTCGGGCTCCGGAATCCACTGAATAGCGTACGACCTCGTCGAAAAACTCCGCCGTACATCCGTATGAAGTCGGGTTTGAATCGACATCATGGGTCGAGAAAATGAGCCAGCCACGTAACGCCCGGTTATCGTCTATGGCCTTCTTCACGTCGCGGATGCGATCGCGGGATTTCTCCAGGAAGAAAGACGCGAGATAGTTCAGATCCGCAATGCCGTGGTTCACCGTCTGCCCCCCGCCCCGGCAAGTCTCGAATAATGATCCGGCCAATCGCTTCGTCGCCCCTCGCGGAGGGCTAATCGGGTACGAGAAGCTTTTGAACTCATATCCCGGTACCAGTGTCGCGAGGGACCTGCGATTCTCTTCCAGGCTTCGCGCAAACGAAGCAGTCGCGGTCTTCCAAGAATCGCAATGCGAAAACGTATGACAGCCGAGTTCGTGTCCTTGGGCAATGAGCGAAGCCAGGTCCTCGCGGACGAATATATCGCCTGTTGCAATGCTGGTCCCCATGAGGCCAAAAGCGCCATAGTAGGTACCGGCAAGGCTATGGCGCTGCAAGATAGCGCCGCCTGTATAAAGTGCTGAGCGTGGAAAGTCGTCGAAAGTGAACGATATAACTGGAGCGTCGGAACTGATTCTGAACGCACGTCTGAATAAACGCGTCGCTGCCCCGCGTTGATACTTACCTTGAAGTCTCGTCCATGTGCTCGCAAGGGTCATTCGATCATTTAGGCGTTCGTGGCCGCTGATTGAGCCTCGACAACTTTGGAGCGCCGGAAAGGATTTAGGTCAGACACCAAACCCCAAATGACTCTTAATGGTGTGTGGACCTTCAGCAATCCGACAACGATCAGGAGATAGACTGCGAGAAATGCAATCGTCAGCGCCGCGATACGCAAGTAGCTACTTAGCTCTGCAAGAATGGTATAGCGAAGAGCGAAACCCGCGGCCGCTGCGACCACGGCCCCGACCGCCTGGCGTCCCACCGCATCAATGACATCGGTTGCATGAATGTTGAGCGGCTTGCCGGCATATGTCAGCGCCGGGAGCGCCATCAATGATGCGCACACCACGTACGCAGTAGCGATGCCCATCGTGCCAAACGGCAATCCACAGAACAGTGCCCCCAACTGCATGAACATGGCAAAGATCCCCCAGCGCACCCACCGGTCAGGACGTCCGGCGGTCACATGCAGCCATCCGAGCGTTCTTTCTACCGAGTGGGGAATCCCTCTGAGCGCCAAGATGCTCAGGATAGTCCCCGCGCTGGCCCACTTACTGCCAAGCACGACCACTACTACATCTTGGCTTGTGACTGCCAGGATCGCGAACACTGGCATCGCATAGAATGCGACCACTGACAGGGCCTTCTTCCAAGCTCGCTTAAGCTCAACCAGATCGTTCTGCAGCTTGCTCAAGCTTGCGACAGCGACTTGATGCAGCGGGTATACCAGGATATCTAGGAGGTTGTCGTAAATGAATCCTGCATTCTGGTAAAACCCGAGTGTCCGAGCGCCCAGCCCACGACCGATCGCGATGCGGTCTGCATTTCGGCCGACGAAATCTACCAGCGAGAACCCCGTCGAGTTCAACCCGAACTTGCACATTTCCTTCACACCCCTTGTGAAGGAACCGCGTTTGGGAATCCAACGGCAGAGAGACCACATTCCAAGCGCGATGAAGATGTTCATGGCCACTGGACGTATTACCAAGGCCCAATACCCGAACCCACGGAACGCCATGAAGACAGCAATCGCCACGCTCAGTAAGGTTGCGGTCACCTCAACCAGCGCTATACCTCGGAATCTCACCGCTCTGCGAAGCAGAGCTTGCGGCTGACTCGTCAGTGCAGCAGCAATGAAGGTCAAAGAAGAGAGCAGAACGATCCGAGTGATTCGGGGCTCGTGGTAGAACGCCGAGAGGAACGGGCCCAGCGCCGAAATGATGAGCGCGAACGTTACACCGATGCCCAGCGTCAGCCAGAACAATGCGCTGACCTCATCCTCGGTGATGCTCTTGCGCTGCACGACCGCGTCGCGCGTCCCCAGATCGACGAAGATCGGAGCAAAGCCCGTCACCGCCGTCACCATCGCCACTAACCCATAGTCTTCGGGAGAAAGGAGGCGCGCCAAAAACAGCACCGATCCGATCTGAATAACGGCAATGATCCCGCGTGCAATCAGCGTAATCGCACCGCCGCGGACCGACTTCTTCGCGAGTCCTGCTGTTGCCGTATTCTCTTCGAAATATTTCTTCAAATCGGACCCTATGCCCTGCTTACCCGTTGCCAACAATGCGCGCTGGTGGAGTGGTTTCTTGGCTTTTATCTAGTAGAGGAATGCCGACTCAGGATTAGGCGTTGGTTGTGCTTCCGGAACCGATGCGAGTTGCTCATTGTCCGCTTGCGCAGTTTCCTCTATTTCATCCGTAGCCTCCTTCGTCGACGGCGCCAGTTCCGGCAGCAACGTCGCGAAGAGGAAAGCGATCCATACTGGGTGCATCACTTTGAAGGCGGCTTCGGTCATGTTGTAGATAAGAGCAACAATCAGAAACGCAAGTTTCAATGGAGCTTCTTCCACTCGGTACCGGAACGACTTAACCACGTTCCGGTAGCCCCATACGATCGACAGCAGCAGTAATGCAACCCCGACATAACCCAGGTTGATATAGGTTTCGATGTACCCGTTATGCGCCTGGTTAGGATGGAAGTAGTACTTGTTCCACATGTATTCTGCGCGGCTGCCAAGCCAGAAACTTTCGAATCCTGTCCCAAGGACTGGGTTGAAGGTCATCGCAAACAGCTCGCTCCATATCTCCGTGCGGCCCGTTAGCGTTGTGTCTCGCCCAAGCGCCCCAACTATCGAAGCGAATACATCTTGCAGAAAATACATGGCGAGGCCAACCACGAGCATGACGCTGACGACAGCGTGAATCCTCCCGACTCTCTGGTACTTGCGGCCACTGGTGATAACAATCATTAGCGCCCCCAACACAAAACACGCCAACGAGGTGGCGGAATCGGCGAGTGCTAACACGTATATGTTCATGACTAGCAACATGCCGTGGGCGATGAAGTGCCTTCCCCTGTTCAGCGTCTCGCTGGAGCGATATGCACGTACAAGCTGCCAGAAGGAGCCCAGGCCGAATACGAGGCATAGCGCGCCCAACGCATTCTTCTCCGTTGTTACACCGGTGTAATAGGGCATCCAACTCCAGCGGTTGTATCCGCGACCCAAATGCGGGTAGTACTTGATCAACAGAATTGAGAGTGGGATCAACAGGAACGCGGTTCGAGTGAACAACCTCCGGATTGCGACGACTGGCTTGGGATCAGTGAGCACCACCAACACTACGGCGATATTGCCCAGAGCCTTTGTCCACCGTTTGAATGCAACCATCGGAAAGTCCGACCAGACCACGCTTATCGCGCAGTACACGAAAAAAATGACGATCGGCAGATTTATCGACACGAAACGGGATGTGCGGCCGAATCTCGATATCAACACGCTCAACGCCGCAGCAACGAGGGCACCCAGGATGACTCGGTCCATCGGGCTGCCTTCTAAGTACTGGTCCGGCGAGTCGAGTTGTGGCCCCCCGCCCAGCCACTGCGAAACCATTCGAGATGCGCCAATCCCGATCCAGATGACGGAGATCCATACGGCTGGGGAGCAGGACTCGCGCTCGCGGTCCAGGTAGAACATCCCCGCGATCATCAATGCGAAAATGGCCAGTGCTACAACTGGGGGCATTAACGGATTTCCTGCATCACGCGCTCTTCGGACGACACGGCAACTGCATCGTCCAGTAACTGCCGGTGAATCAGTTCGAGCGTCAACAACTTGTGGAGTTCCAGAGTGCGGTTGCGCTGGCCCGTCAAGTGGCTCTCAACAACGCTCCGCAGTGTGCCGGCGTCCACGTAAGACCTTGAGAGCGACTTCGCATCGAGCAACATGTCCTGAACGTAGCGCGACAGGCGATCGCGGTACCAGAGGCGGTAGTGGAAGAACTTGTGCCTGCCAAGAAACAACCGCTCCAGATGGACTGGCTTCAATACGGCATCGAGGGGGGCGACGAGGTCGGGCATTCCGTAGTCATACGCATACTCGCACTTGAATTCCAGTTCGCGACACGCGTGCCGCATGGAACTGAGCCACGCACTCGAGTCGCCGCCGAGCCCGCGGTCGGTAGGAATTCGCCGAAGTCGCGTGTCGGCGGCGCCAATGAGCTTCAGGCAGAGATCATCTTGCTCCTGCTTGTCTAGTTTCGGAGCGCGATAGACAGTGCGTACAAATTCGTTGTCAAGATACGGTGTGCGCAGTGCAATTTGCGTTTGTTCGAGCGCCAATAATCCGTAGTGGTGCCAGGTGGCTTGTTCAAAGACCGCAAACGAGAGCGGATGCGAAACAAAGGTCTTTTCGTACGTGTGCTCAGCCTGAGCGATCGACGACATCACCTCTGTTTGGTACAACGATGTCCTCGGCCTGACCGGCTTGAACGCCCGTACACCGCGCATGACTTCGCCGCCGTAGTTTCCGGTCATGCGAATCGGCGCAATCTGCCGTGCAAGTTCGTTCACATAAAGGTCGGCGGCGCGACTGACGTCAGCACACCCGTCGCTGAGGAAAACAGCTCGTTCCGCGTATCGTGGGAATTGCGATAGGAAATCATCGCCGACACTGATCACTTCATGCGGCTGTTCGCAAACTGCGGCAATTTGTCGCGCGATACGAACGTCGCGACAGTCCCGGAACATCCCGCCAAATGTGTAGGAGGGCAGCGAGCCAGGAGCGGCTTTGTGCCACGCCATGACCATACGCGTGTCTAGCCCACCCGTGAGGGACATACCAATCGGCTGCTGCGCGTCGAAATAGCGCGGAAGCACCTGAGAGAATACCTCGCGGATGGCTTCGTAATACTGTTTGGCGTTTAGCGGTTCTTGCCGCTCCCACTCATTCCGATCAAAGTACTTGCTGCAGTCGGCGAGTCGCCGATCTCGGAAGGTGAATACCGAAGCTCCGGGCAGCACCCGAATGTCTTTGAATAGAGTTCGATCTTCCAGAACACAGCCACAGGAGATGAACTCGCCAAGCCCTTGCAGGTCTACGTTCCGCAGTTCGGGACGAACTGCGAGTATAGCCTTCGCCTCAGCTGCAAAGAAAAACGTGTCCGGGGCTTCGTGATAATAAATTCTGTGCAGCCCATACCGGTCGTTGAACAGTTTCGCTGTGCCCTGTCGAGAATCTATCGAGAGGCCGTGGAAGCGTCCGTTTAGGCTCGCTGGGAACGCAGTGTCCTCTTCGGATAGATGCACCAGGTATTCCCGGCTATTCGGCGCGTCAACATGCCCCTTTTCTCGGACCGAGTGATGGGGTAAGTGATCCGAAAACTCCTCGCCGGAGAAGATTAGGGCCAGGTCTTTGCGTTGGTTGCGCAGTGGCATGCGAGCGGCAGTCGCATCGCGTTCCACCCAACCGACGTACACCCCGAGTTTCTCGTCAATCCACGTACCGCTCACATAGAAGGACTCGTGCCGAAGCGCCTGCACCATTACGTGCAGGCGCGCTTCCGCCTGAACCCGGGGCATGGATGTGATGAGTCCGACGATTCCTGGCATGTGGTTAGGCCTGCGTCCGTATCGAATGCGCGGATTGCGCAGACGGCCTCTCGGTGTTTGCGGCGCTGGAGCTCCAGCTCTTGCGTGCACGGCGCAGGTTTTCCATCAGCCACTCGGGAACCAGGTTTGCGAGGCCATGATGCAGACCTGCTTTCAAGGCAAGACTGCCGGCTAGATTTAGCGGAATGTAGTAGCGTGGGACCTCCAGCGGCTGGAACCCGTTGTGCAGCTTGAAGTCGGCCAGACTGTCGCGCTGTTTCTTCCCGTACGAGAACTTGGCGTAGACGAGGTGGCGCACGCCGCGCTCGGCGCAGGACCGTACCGCTTGGGCGATCAATGCATTCGTAGGTGCCTTGTCGCGTTCGCTGATCATCGACAGAATCTGCATAAGGCCAGCTTGAGACTCCGTCGGGTCACTCACGAGCTTGGCATAGCCGATCATCTGCTCGCCGATGAACGCGCCGATGAACACGGCCCGGTCGCGGAATGTCCCGTTCTCGGCACGTACGGTGTCGAGGTCCTTACCGTAATGCCAGAACTTCTTTCCTTGCCGGATCGGGGATTCGTTGTAGATGAGCGATATGCCGCGAACCAGCGCGTCATCAAAAGCGACTTCCCGAACGACAACACCACTCTTCTCCGCTCGGCGGACCATGTTGCGCGTCTTGCCGTTGATCTGCTTGTTCCACCACTCGTCGTAGGTGGAGACCGGCAATGCCGCTAAGTTTTCCTGCTCCACGTAGTATGGGTATTTCGCTGCGCCGTCACCGATCTTCTGGATGAACGTAAACACATCCGCGCGCACGCCCGATTTACGTAGCTCCGTCAAGGCCAGAGTCGGATCGACAACGAAGTCGTACTGTTCGGCTGCGAGACGCACAATTCGCACCACGCGCCGTTCAACCTTGATTTCGTTTCCGCAGATCAGCATGTTGAACTTGTTTCCCTGCACATCACCCGTCTCGCCCGGATTACTCGGTCACGTAGGGCTTGTCTATGGGCTGTATCCCGAATACCGCGATCAGCCTGCCGAAGTGGTAGGTGCAACTAAAGACGTATCGCATAAACCGCGCTTGTCCCAAAAACAACACAAATGGGAGAGAAGTGATGTACGCCGTCGTCGCAATTAGAGACTTCAGGAGCGAGAACAGTGATGCGTTGCGATTCCTAAAGGAGTAGACGCCGCGGAACAATGCCCTTTTTAGCAGGAACCTGCGTTTCCAGCGAACTGGCGGCACCCACTCGTATGCCGGCGCCTCATCGCACCAAACGAAGGTGCGCCCGGCATCGAGCTGCCGCTTAAAGAAATCCTGATCTTCTCCGGACAAACACTCCGGCCTAAAAGGTTGTGCGTCCCCCGCGAAGACTGCCATCCTGATCAGGGCGTTCCCGGTACGGCATTGCTGCCAGTGCAAAAGCGTGCCAGTTGATGGCCTGACGCGATCATAGAACCCGCCCTTGACTACCCACTTCGGTGCGTCAGCCGAAAAATGCGGGACTACCGGGCCGAGCACGCCGTCCGCGTTGTATCTGCGCAACGCTTCCAGCATTGTCATCAGCCACCGTTCGCCCGGGAATTCGTCGTCGTCGATCCACGCAATGAAGTCACCTTCGGCGTCCGCTACGGCGTTGTTGCGGGCCAACGCAATATTCTGCCGGGGCTCAACGCTGTATCTGATTTTCAGGTTATCGTCTTGGGCCGCTGCTTCGGCTACCTGTCGCGCTGATGCTTCGGAATCGTTATCCGAGATCACGACCGAGTAGGTAAAAGCGCCGTTTGTATCCTGCTTGCGAAGTGCAACCAGTAACTGCTTCAGCAGTTCCGGTCGCTTGTACGTGCAGACGCAAACAGAAATGTGTGGCACGGTGATCATCTATGCACCTTGGCCAACGCCCACACGAAGCAGATTCTTCAGCCTCGCGAGTTGCTCGCGCCTGCGAAATGCCACCAGCTCCGGCGATACTGGCCTCTCCTGTCCGCGAATTGCCGCCGAAAGATACCCGAACCCAATCGTCAGTCCGCCTATGATGAAAGGCTTCTTTGTCATCTGGTACAGCGTGCGGAAGACTTCCCAGGCAGGATGGCCTCCGAGCGCATAATCAAGCGCGCCAACCTTGAAGTTAGCTTTCAACTTTCCAGCTTGTGCAGTTCCCATTGCGCGATGGTGTTCGCAGAAAGTCTCGGTGAAGGTCCTGGTCTTCCACCCGCGCATCCGCGCCGTAATCACCGCGATATGGTCCACCCCGCCTGCTTTGGATGGAGTGTATCCACCGATCGCAGTGAAGCACTCGCGGCGAAATACCTGACAAGCCCCCGAGACGTGCTCGATGCTCACGAAGCGGTAGTCGTATAGTTTGATTGACGGATCGCGAAAGGGCGTTCCAACTAAACCGAGCGATGGATCGGCCGCGAGTTTCTCAAGTAGGAAGCTAAAGTAGTCCGGGCCAAACGACACGTCAGCGTCGAGGCTGGCGATCGCATCATATTGCAATCCTTCGAGTTTCGCGTACCCATGGTTAAAGGCGTTGACCTTGCCGGCAAAGTGACGCTCCTTGCGTTCCGGCAGTTGAACCAGTTCGATCCATGGGTTCTTCTCGACGTACCTCAAGACGATGTCGTCGGTGCCGTCCGTTGACCCGTCGCTCACGATCACCCACTTAAGCGGCAGGACTTCCTGCGAGGCCACGGCCTTCAAGGTCAGTTCGATAAATTGCGCTTCGTTACGCGCGGGCGTGACCACGACGTAAGTTGGCAGGCTCATCTACTCACCGCCGGAGTGGCCGACTTCCACTGACTATCCGTGACTTGCTGCACGCAATGGAACTGAAGAAGGGTCGACAACGCTGTCAACATCCAAGCCTGTGACCACCGCATGTACGAGGTGCGAATCGTCATGAAACGCAGCACGCGATAATGGAAGTAGCCGCGATCACTCCACATATTATCCATCGCCCAGTCGAACACTTGATGGGCAAGCTCAACACTGCCGCCATCTAAATGCTGGAATTCAACTAACGTCAGGATGCTCTGCGCAACACAGTGAATATCGATGGGATAGGTGTTGTTGTGGAAGTACCGCGCGGCGCCATCTTCGCGAAAGAAGTGCGTGCGGTAGAAATCAAAGCCCTTTCGAACGGCCACCTGGAACTCGGTCGTGTTTAAGTTTCGGTCAATCGATTCCAGCGCGCTAAGGTTATATCCGGTGTGGAAGTTGTCAATCCACCGCGCTGCGTTGCTCTCCCCGTAGAACCACGATCCATCTGGTTGTTGCCTCGACGCTGAATAGCGTGCCACCTTCAGAGCCCGCTGCAGGAACTTCTCGTCTCCGGAGATGCGGGAGACCCGGCACAACAACGCTGCTCCGAGCAGGTTCGCGTTGTGAACGTGTACTCGGTTGGTCGGCAGCGGATACGCAAATCCGGCGACATCGCCGCCCTCTTCGAAATAGAGTTCGTTGTGAATGTACTCCGCGGCGCTCATCGCCATTTCCAGGCAGCGGCCGTCATTCCTCTGCTCGAATGCATTCAAAAGGGCGGTCGCAACGAAGGTTGAGCACACAAGATTCGGCGTCGCGGTAGGAACCACGATCGTCCGCGTCTGCCACGGGAAGCTATATCCCCAACACCAGTAGGCGGCATTAGGCGAGCGCAATTGGCGTATGCGCTCAATCAGGTACTCCATATCCTCTTCGCACTCCAACCCGCAGTTCGAGAGGTTCAGAATCGACGTAAGAAAGAGGGAGAGTGCCTTCGAGTTCTGAGTCTTCGGAATGAGCAAGAGACTGCGGATATCGACAGGGCTGCGCTTCAACGCCTGAGTTAGAACTAGCCGCGGAATCCGCGAATTTAGGATAGGCATGGCTTCAAAGACCTTACTGTTAAGTGCATCGTAAGGATCATGGCCGGCCCACTTCTCTCTCTTGCAATACGCAAGAAGGTTGAGCGTCGCAGTGCGAATTCTTGCGAGTGACTCGTTGTTGCTCATCAGCGTGTCCTGGTACGTCCCTATAATTACTTCGAGGCACCGATCGCATTCGCTTGCCCGACTTTCGCCGAGCCGGAAATACGCTCAATCAGCTTCAGGTAACGTTCCTTCATGACGTCCCACCGGATCGGCTCGTATTCGCGTAGCGCCTTTGTCGCCAACTGGGAGCGAAGATTTCCGTCAAGGTATACACGAACCATTTGCTTCGCGAGGTCCTCTGGATCGTTCGGATTGCAGAAGGCCAGCGCATCCTCGCTGAAGTAGTGCCGAATCGCACGCAGGCGCGAGATGATGACCGCTTTGTTCATGATGATGTATTCGGCCAACTTGTTTGGCGAGGCGTACTGCAGGAACACGTCCAGGCGGATTGGCAACAATCCAACATCGGCTTGATACAGCCAGTCAGGAATGGCAGACGGCTGCACGACTCCGATCAACTTCACCTTCTCGTTCAAACCGCGCTCGCTGGCCAGCGACATCAAGCGGGGCGACTCCGGGCCCTCGCCGAGGATCCACATTTCGGCCCCGGGCATTTCCTGGTGTGCTTTCGCGAACGCCTCGATTGCGATATCGAGCCCATAAAGGTTGGTCAAGGTTCCGTGATACATGAAGACAAATGTCCCCGGCTCCTTGCTCGCCGCACTCTTGCCGCCTGGCTTGTAAGCCAGGAACTTTGTCTCGTCGGCGGCGTTCGTGATGATTGTTGATTTGGTGCGGTCGAGACCGCGGCTGACGAATAGGTCCTCGATAGGCTCGTTGATCGTGATGACCTGGTCGGCGAAGTTAAAGCTAAGGCGCTCCTGGAGTTCAAGTACTTTCACGAGCATCGAGTTCTCCGGCATTCCGTACTTTGACCGGTAGAACTCCGGCGTGATCTCGTGCATATCCAGCACGACCTTGGCGCCCATCCAGCGCGCAAAAACCGCCGCAAAGACCAGGAAGTCGGGAAGCGTGTTCACATCTACGACGGCGTAACGCCGCGTACGCATCAGCGACGTCAGCTTGAACATGCACCAGAGAAAAAAGGCAAGGTACTCGTAGGCGTACCGCGCAAGCGAACCGCGCTTTTTCCCCAGCGACACCGTCGTGACATTTACGCCGTTCAGCACATAGCTTTTCCTCCCATCACGCCCCTGGATCGCGAGCACGTCGACCGAGTACCCAGCCGCAACTAGCGCTTCCGCCTTCCGGCGCACACGGATATCAAAGTCGTAGTAGTTCTGGAGGAGGATGCAGACAGATTTCATAATGAACTATTCAGCCTAAGTTAACGGGTGGATCGCGCTGGTGTTTGCATCCTCGAGAAGTTTGCGAAGATTCGGGACGATTCCAGACTCGCCATTCCAGTGGATGTCTTCCGATATCGCGCCCTCGGTGGGGACAGTGGCAAAATCCTTATGCGGCAGATTAACCCTTACCAAGAACTGGTGTAGCGGCTTGGGCCCACGGTAGGACACACCTATCTCTCTCGAACCCGAAGCCGTAGTTTCCTCTTCAAAACGTATTTCTCTTCTTGAACGGAACCACTCAACAACCTGCGCGCCGGACCCGAACCAAACGTTCCGCGCCCTAAGACTCCCGATCAGTTCCTTGTAGAAATCGCCCCAGAATCGCTCGGCGCCGTGGCTTCGATCATGCCAGAGCAGGGTTACAACCCCGCCGAATCGCTCGGCATTCGCGAACATGGTTTCGCAGCGCTCAAAGGCTTCTGCTTCGCTCAGGTTTGAGCGTTTCGGATAGAAGAGGGCGCCATCCTGGATGTGCATGGGGAGTTCAAGCAACTTCTTCGCAGCAGGAGGTCGGAAAACTTGAGTGGTCCCTGCACGGTATCCCGGGCACTCGTTGAACCCGCACGTCGAGTCATATGAGTACCCGGCTTGCTCCAGCACCGCTGGAGTGTTCTCATCCTGGAGCAGCCAATGAATTCGCACGCCGACCGAAGCTGCGCCGGACGCATCAGTGATCGCCTTCAGTTCTGCACAGCCCTTTTCGACGCTGTGCCAGGAGTCGAGTCCGTGAACACCAACTTCGCAACCTGCGCCACGAAGCTTCTGAACCGATTGCTGAATGTCGCTAACGCCGTACGCCGACGCCCGTCGAGATGCCTGGCTCCCAGGTACTCGTTCGCCAGCTACCCCTTTGAATGGGATGAGGAAGTACGTCGTGGGCAGGTCTTTCTCCGCCTCGAGATACCAGTCGAATGGTTCCCAGAAGTCCTTTGTCCATCCTGCATAAACAAATGGCAGTGATAACACCGCGCTCCAGCAACGCAGCAAACGCGCGGCCGACATCCTGCCCCTCACAAAACGCCGAAGTGCTCCGACTGTCCCTCGGTAAACAAACCCCAGCATCGAGTGATCGACAAAATGCGGGCGGATACCAACAAAGTCGATATCGTGCGTCAGACACGCGATGAAGTCGTATCCCGCGGGGACAGCGCGAATTTCAAAGAACGATACGCCCGCGCCGAGCATCCACTTCCGTAGATACTCGATGTGGAGTTCGAGAGTGCAATATGGAGCAAAGTCGACCGGCTGGCCTGCAGCGAGCAGGATACTGACTTCGTCGAACAGGTCATACCCCGCCCTGACGGTTCTGTGGCCCGGCTCACCAACCTGGAACGCCGCAACTTCGTCCCCCACAGAAAGGAGGGCGCGCTGCTCTTCTGACGTCCGGAACGTTTGCAAGCCACCGTAGATCGGAAGCGGATCCGGCCCACCGGCTAGTACGGCGTCCCGACGCTTTGAACCCGCCACCACGCCCAGATCTCGCTCCGTCTGTTTTGGGGACGAACCAAGTATCACGATGAGTCTGGCATCCGTTTCAGGAACCGTATCCGCAGTGACGATTACGACGTCATAGCTCTTGCCAGGCCGATAGTGTTCCCATGGCGTCTTGAAGAGCTCGAAAAACTCCTCTACACTCGCACGCTGCTCAGGCCTGGCAAGAACACCAATCACAGAATCAGCCCTTCGCTCCAACAGCTAGACGAACGGAAGTTTCCGGCACTTGAGAGATGCAGAATTCCTTCACGCACTCCGCCACATACTTGATCTGCTCCTTCGATAGTTCAGGGTAGATCGGCAGTGCGAGTGTGTGCTTGGCCGCCCGTTCGCTCTCGGGGAAGTCGCCTTCCTTGCATCCCAGGTATGCGAAGCATTCTTGGATGTGCATCGGCACCGGATAATAGACCTCTGTTCCGACGCCCTTCTCTTTCAGGAACGCCTGCAGCTTGTCCCGCTCTGCGACTCGGATCACATACTGGTTGAAGATATGCCGACTCGCAACCACCGCAGGTCGTTCGACCTGATTGAATCCGCTGAAGAGTTCGTCGTAGAGCTTCGCATTACGTTGCCGACCCGCAGTCCAGCCATCCAGATGCGAGAGCTTCGCTGTCACAACCGCTGCGTGCAACGCGTCCAACCGGAAGTTTCCGCCCACAACCTTGTGATAGTACTTCGGCTTTGATCCGTGTGCCCTGAGCACCTTTAGCTTCTCGGCGCGCTTTGCGTCATCGGTGACGATCATGCCGCCGTCGCCGGCGCAGCCCAGGTTCTTCGACGGGAAGAACGAGAAGCATCCGTAGTGACCGATCGATCCTGCGCGGCGGCCCTTGTATTCGGCACCAATTGCCTGGGCTGCATCTTCAATCACCACCAGGCCGTGCTTTTCTGCCACCTTCATAATGGGGTCGAGGTCCGCCGTCTGCCCATAGAGGTGAACAGGAATAATGGCACGAGTCTTTTTCGTGATCTTCGCCTCTATATGGGAAGGATTGATGTTGTAGGTCGCCGGGTCAATATCGACAAAGACAGGAGTGGCACCCAAGCGGGAGATCGCTCCCACGGTGGCAAAGAATGTATACGGAGTTGTGATGACTTCGTCCCCTGGGCCTATCTCCTCTGCCATTAAGCAGGCGAGCAGTGCGTCGCTCCCCGACGAGACTCCAATCCCGAACGCGCAATTCGAATAAGCCGCGATCGCTTTCTCGCATTCTTCGACCTTGGGACCTAGGATGAAGTGCTGAGACTCCATTACCTCAGCAATGGCCCTGTCCACCTCCGGCTTAATGGAAGCGTATTGCGCCTTAAGATCCAGCAGCGGAACATTCATATTTCTCCTCCCGTTTGAAGTCTCTGTATGATTTGCTGCCCAGGCTCAATTCCGCAGGCAGCGGCGACTCTTCGTCGATATCAAGACAGCGAAGCACGTTGGGCTGAACCTCTTTGTACCTGAACCCGCTTTCCGGACAACGCATAACACCATCCGCATCCGGAGCGGCAAGCTTGTGGCCGTGACGGCTGATCCATGCAACCCTTCGACCGGGGTTTCCGAGCACCAGCGAGTAGTCGGGAATGTCTTTTGTCACGACGGCTCCGGCGCCGATGAATGCATATCTGCCGATCGTCACCCCGCAGACGATTGTCGCGTTCGCTCCGATGCTGCAACCGCGCTTCAGCACGGTAGTTTCGTACAGCGAATGGCGGTTCACCTGCGATCTTGGGTTCGAAACGTTGGTAAGTACGCACGACGGTCCCAGGAAAACGTCATCTTCAACAACGGTTCCGGTGTAGACGGAGACATTGTTTTGTATCTTCACGTTGTTGCCGAGAACAGTGCCGCCATCGACATTGACGTTCTGCCCGATGATGCACTTCTTTCCGATCCGTGCACCTTTCATAACGTGGGCAAAATGCCAGATCTTTGTGCCTGCGCCGATTTCCGCTCCGTCGTCCACGTATGCCGATTCGTGCTTGAAGTATTCCGTCGGCTTCTTTTCAATGACGGCCTGCGACAGCTCCACGCTGCCGTTGTGAATCGCACGCTGACACCCATCCAGTACCTTCAGCACTCGCAAACCTTCTGCGCCATCGCTGACCGGTGCAGTCCGGCTTGCGACGCAGTCCAGGAAGTGCTGGCATTCGGCTCGCAGTGGTTCAGTCGCTGCGAGCGTCACATTTTCGCCTTCCGCCTTGACTGCAGTGGGAATGCGGTTCTTCCACTCGATCTTGTGGGGGTAGAGGACGAGTTTGTGCTCCGCGGTGTCGTCGAACACAGCCATCTTCTCGGAGCCGACTACGACGAGTTTCTGCTCCTTCACGGGATGCAGCCAGCTGACGAAGATGTGCGCTTGCACGCCGCTCGGGAAGTCGAAGTGGCTGAGCGTCACATCAACAACCTCGTGGTTCAACCAGCCCCCGCCCTGGCACGACACTCGGTTTGGCATTTCGTTCAGGAGCGCTAGCATGACCGAGATGTCGTGCGGAGCGAAGCTCCACAGAATGTTCTCCTCCGTCCGGATCTTCCCGATGTTCAAACGGTTGGAGTACACGTAATTAATCTTGCCAAGCGAACCGTCGCGGATAAGCTGCTGGAGCTTCAGGATCGCAGGGTGATAGCGCAGGATGTGTCCCACCATCAGGATCCTGCCCTTCGCACTTGCTAGCCGAACAAGTTCCTCCCCGTGACGTACATCAATGGCGAGCGGCTTCTCCACGAGAACGTCCTTACCCGCCTCGAGAGCGGCCTTCGCCATCTCGAAGTGCGTAACGGCAGGCGTCGCCAGCGCGACTGCGTCGATATCATTGTCGGCAAGAAGAGTGACATAGTCGCGGTAGAACTTCACCCCGGCATACTTCTCGCGGTTGCTCGCTTCCACCTGGGCTTCAGCATCGCAAAGCGCTGCAAGCGCACCCAGTTCGTGAAAGTTCCGAACGAGATTCTTCCCCCAGTAGCCCACTCCGACCACGGCTACCTTTGCTGTGTGGTTCATCAGCTGATTGTTTTCCACGGATGCCCTCCTTCGGGCCGAGTGGCAAGAAACAATGACTTGGATCTTTAGTTGAGCAGTGCAACGCAGCGCTCGGCTGCGCGACCGTCGCCATACAGGGAGGTTTGCGGCTTGCTCGGTACGAAAGTGCGGACGGTTTCGACAATGCGCTTCGGATCCGCTCCAACCAGAACGTTCCACCCGGCTTCCACCGTTTCCACCCATTCCGTTTCGCCGCGCATGGTGATGCACGGTGTGCCCACCCAATACGCTTCCTTCTGAAGCCCACCTGAGTCCGTAAGGATCAGTCTCGCTACGCTCGCCAACGCGATCATGTCGAGATAGCCAACCGGATCAATCATGTTGATGTTGGAAGCGACAGTGCAGCCCGCTTGCGCAATCACTTTGCGGGTGCGTGGATGTACCGGAAACACGATCGGCTCTCCGGTTGCTCCGAATGCCTCTAGGATTTGAGTAATCCTCGCGGGATCATCGGTGTTCTCGCTGCGATGTACGGTTGCAAGGAGGAACTTCCCCCCCTCAATGCCGATGCCGCTCAGCACGCGCGAACCCGAACCGTTCAGACGCTGCTTAGCCCAGTTCATCACGTCGAGCATCACATCGCCGACCATGTGGACGTTTGCCTGCACGCCCTCTCGTTTCAGGTTCTCAATCGCGGTCCGGCTGGGACACAACAACAAAGAAGACAGGTGATCCGCGACTACACGATTAATTTCCTCAGGCATCCGCCGGTTAAAGCTTCTTAGTCCCGCCTCAACGTGAGCCACGGGTACCGACAGTTTCGAGGCTGCGAGTGCGCCCGCAAGCGTCGAATTGGTGTCCCCGTAAATGAGAACCCAATCTGGACGTTCGGCCACGAGCAAGTCCTCGATTCCTTGCAGCATGGCTCCAGTCTGCGCACCGTGCGTCCCCGACCCGACTCCCAGGTTCACCTCCGGGGCGGGCATATCAAGGCCATCGAAAAAGATCCCAGACATCTGGTAATCGTAGTGTTGGCCGGTGTGGACCAGGATCTCGGTATGGCGCTGCCGAAGTACCCGACTCACCGCGGCTGCTTTGATGAACTGCGGGCGGGCACCGACAATGGTGATTACTTTCACGTGTGCTCTGTTCCTATCGGCTGGAGTGTGCCGATGCCGCGAGTGCCTGAACGTTTTGACGTACTGCTGCCACAACATCGTTAACGTTGTCGGCAGTCATCTGCGGGAACATCGGCAGTGACACGATCTCCGGCGCAACCCGCTCAGTGACCGGAAAGTCACCTGTCGCATAACCGAGGTATTCATAAGCTTTCTGCTGGTGCAACGGTACTGGGTAGTGAATTCCTGTTCCGATTCCCTGTTCGGATAGTTCAGCCTGCAGCGCCTCACGATTCCTGACGCGGACGACATAGAGGTGATACACGGCTCTCGACCACTCCGGCTCAAAAGGAACAACGACGCTTGCACCCACTTCAGCAAATGCCGCGTTGTACTGCTTCGCGAGCTGCTGGCGCCGTCTCGTCCATTCCGGCAGGTGCTTCAGTTTTACGGTGAGGATCGCCGCCTGAATCGCGTCAAGCCGGCCGTTGTAGCCCTCCACATCGTGGTAGTACTTTTTTGCCTGGCCGTGGTCGCGGATTTGGCGGATCTTGCGTGCGATCTCTTTATCGTTCGTCGTCACCGCACCTGCCTCGCCACAAGCGCCAAGATTCTTGCCAGGATAAAAACTGTACGCGGCTGCCATCCCAAAGCTCCCGGGCTTCAGCCACTTCTGCTGCTTCCGGGAGAAGTACTCGGCGCCATGTGCCTGGCAAGCATCTTCGACGACGATCAGCCCGAACTCATGCGCGACGTCCATGATCGCATCCATGTCGGCCATCTGCCCATAAAGGTGGACAGGAAGAACAGCCTTCACGCTGAGACCCAGGTCGTTCGTAACCATGTTTCCGGGCTTACCCGTACACTTCGTTTCCAGGAACGTGCGCAACTTGGCCGCATCCATGTTGTACGTGCGCTCGTCAATGTCAACAAAGTAGGGGCGCGCACCCGCTTGAGAGATAGCCTCGGTCGTGGCGATGAAGGTATTCGGGACGGTAATCACGGCGTCGCCCGCTTGAATGCCTGCCGCCATCAACGCGAACCGAAGTGCATCGGTACCATTCGCCACCCCGACGCAGAACTTCGAATCGCAGTAGGCCGCGTACTCCATTTCAAAACCTTCGACAGCCGGACCACCGATAAAACCAGCAGTGTGCAACGCTTTGCGGAATGCCTCAACCAATTCCGCCTCGATTTCCTTGTGCGGCGTCACCAAGTCAAGAAATGGAATTTTGCTGACGGACATTCATTTCGCTCCTTGCGCTTTTGCACTGTCTACGTACCGAATAACTTTTGCAGGGTTTCCCGCGACGATTGCATTTGCCGGCACGTCTTTGGTGACCACGCTCCCTGCGCCAACGATGGCGTTTTCGCCTATGGTGATCTTGGATAGGATCGTGGAACCAGATCCTATCGACGCACCCTTCTTCACCAGCGTCCTCTCGACCTTCCAATCTGCTTCGGTCTGGAGGCTGCCATCTGAGTTCGCCGCACGCGGGTACGAATCGTTAATGAATGTTACGCTGTGCCCGACGAACACGTTGTCTTCGATCGTCACGCCTTCGCAAACAAATGTATGGCTGGAGATCTTGCAGCGCTTCCCTACTGACGCCTTCTTCTGGATTTCGACGAAGGCGCCGATCTTCGTCTCGTCACCGACTTCGCAGCCGTAAAGGTTGATGAAGCTGGATAGCTTTACATCTTTGCCGAACTTCACATCAGGAGCTATGCAGTTGTACTCGCCCATAGTTTGACCAGTTCTCCGCGGCCTTTTAGAGATTTCTCGGCCGCTTCCAATACCTGCACCACCTGGTATCCGGAATATCCGTCGTTGATAGGTTTCTTGTTCTTCTCGATGCAATCGATCAGATGATCGACTTCAAGCCTCAAAGCTTCTGTCTGCTCCACTTGTGGAGCCCACATGTCCCCCGAACGGTAGCTCACCAATAGTTCGTAGACACCTTCGCGGCTCTTGATGTCGACTCCCTTGTCGTACACCTTGATCTTTTCGTCGGCTGCGAGATCATTCCAAACCAGCATCTTCTTCTCGCCGCCGATAAGCGTAGTGCGCACCTTGACCGGCGATAGCCAGTTAACGTTCACGTGCGCGATAACATTCCCTGAGAAATAGATCGTGATGAAGGCGATGTCTTCGTGGCTGTTCAGGTGCTTCTGCCCTGTCGCGACTACCGCTTCCGGGTGCCTGTCGATCAGATAATTCATGATCGAGAGGTCATGTGGAGCGAGGTCCCAGATGACATTTACATCGTGTTGAAACAGTCCGAGGTTTACGCGTGTCGAGTCGTAGTAGTAGAGATCGCCCAAAACTCCGTCATTGATAAGCTGGCGAATCTTCCGGACGGCGCCCGTGAACAGGAACGTATGATCGACCATGATCTTCAGCCCCTTCTTGTCTGCCAGGTCGATCAGTTCCAGAGCTTGCGACGTATTCGCAGTGAACGGCTTCTCGACAAAAACGTGCTTCCCGTTCTCTAGCGCCCGCTTCGCCAACTCGTAATGCGTCCACACAGGGGTGACGACCGCGATTATGTCGATTTTGCTGGACCTGAGAATGTCATCCGGATTACTTGTAGTCGGAACTGCCGGGTACGATTGCGCCACTCGGCGCAACATCTCCGGACTCTTGTCGCACACCATCGTGACCGCTGACCGATCCGGTCTAAAAAAGTTCCGTACGATATTCGGTCCCCAATATCCATAACCGATTACGCCGACGTTGAGCATAGTTCTCCCTGCACTGAATCTCCGCATTCATGAGGGCGGAGCGCTCGTTTAGTACGTTTGTTTAGTGCCGGCAATTTGCGGGCCTCTTGGTAGGGGGGGCGTAGGAGGCTAGGGGGAGGGATCTATTAATAGGCGCCGCTACCGGAGAGTACAGCCTTAGGTGTCTTTAGCAGGATCTTCACATCCGTGCTGATCGTCCACGAGCCCGCATACTGGAGATCGAGACGAACCATCTCATCAAAGGTGGTGCGACTCCGCCCGGTCACTTGCCACAATCCGGTGATGCCTGGCTTGACTTCGACGAGCCGATGGCGATGCCACACATCGTAAGCTTCGTATTCATATGGAACCGGCGGGCGGGGTCCTACCAGCGACATATCACCCAGCAGCACGTTGAAAAACTGCGGTAGCTCGTCAAGGCTCGTGCGCCGGATGAACCGTCCCACAGAAGTCACGCGAGGATCGTTAACCAGCTTGAAGCTGCCTTGTGTGCCGTCCGGCTGTTTCAGGTCACCTTGCCCGGCAATCAGCTTCTTGACGTACTCCTCATGGATTTTCGGGTCGTTGTTAGCCGCCATAGACCGGAATTTGAGGAACGTGAATGGTTTCCCGTACTGACCGATGCGGGTTTGGCGGAACAGTATCGGCCCCTTGGAACTGAACTTCACTGCGGCGGCCACCAGCAGAAAAACCGGCAGCAGAAACAGAATCGCCGTGAGGCTACCAGCGATGTCCAGCACGCGTTTCGCAACATGAGCGGCCTTCTTCCGTGCGGCGGCCCGATCTAGATCCGGATACAGGCGGACGTCGGTCGAATGTTTGCCTGGGGCACCGGTGTCCTCCGGGAATAGATGGTAAGTCACCTTCAAGCGGCTGGCGTCTTCTACGTCGAGGTGATCGCGGAGAGACTCCGAAACTTTTTCAACGATCCGCTCAATCGTCGCGCGCTCGATCGTGCCGAGTTCCGTAAATAGAACTCCGAGTATCGAACCACTCTCGTACCAACCGAGAGTGTCCGTCTCGCGCGTTGAAATCGCCATCGCTGTGGTGATGTCGTGCAGTACGTTGGGGGTAGCGAGAACCTCCCGGCCTTCCAGCAGCATAAGCATGAAAGGCTTGCCCGAGCGCTCCGTCCGTTTGCGTTCCACCCGGAGCATGCGGACAAAGTGCTGTTCATCCACGATGGATGTATTCGTGAATGTGGTCTCCCCAACTCTCGACGAGCTCTCTCTTCCAATGAAAGGGAAGCTCTTCGCGGTCGATACCATCTAGTTTTTCCTTCCGTTTTGTCGGGATTTACGTGGGCAAGAACTGGGGAGGTTGCTCTCGCCTGTCAGAGCGCTGCGACGAAACCTTATTAAACCTAGTAGTCTGCAATTAGGATTCCAGCAAACTGCCTCACAAACCAACCTGATTGATTAGTACCGCCGGCGAGCAACCACTCTGGATTCTTTGACTTACAACAGACAATACTTATCGAACGGGCACTTCCCGGAAACTTATGCACATACCCAACTGCAAACTGTTTCATATAAAGGAGTGGATTTGTTCCGGTCACCCTATATATAGCTTCGCCCTCTGAGTCACATTTCGTGACCCCGAACGACAATCGACACTGCACCAGCTCCAGTTCGTACAACTCTTAAGGCTGTCGTTTTGGGAACTAGGTTACCGACTCGTTGTTAATGCCATTGCAAGCCGGGAACCAAAGCTGCCAATTCCACCACTACTGCCAACTGGCCCGTATTCAGTCAGATACACGCGCACGCGTTCGCAGCTCGGTTGACACTCTAGGAGATGCCAGTCTCGGGGATGTTTCTCCTAAGTCGAAATGGAGTTCCGTTTCTCATCTAACGGAAAAACTTTTCCCTGACCGCAGACATCGCCACGCTACGCCGTTACAGTTTCCGAGTCGGCCTGCACAGACTTGCGATCGGCCGGCTCTACTAGCTGAGTTGTTGGTTTGCATGAGCCAAGAATGCTGGATCCTCGCACGGCCACAGCGACTGCACTGATTGAATTCGGTGTTCGGTTCTTGGAATTGGGGAGGTAAGCTGAATCACTATAGGCCAGCGTCTTGGCTCACGCGAGGTAACGGAGGTAACTGCCTGAATTGAGCGGCGAGGTGACTGTGGGGGTTACTCCGGAGCCGGTTCGGCAGGAATGCATCCGCGCAACTATCTTTTGCGGTGAGTGCGCTAGGCGAGTTATAGCCCGGTAGTCCGAGTCGCAGCATGTGACCTCTAAAACCCAGAGATCATGCATAAACATTGGTTAGAAACAATCTTTCTGGTGCTCCGGGGGAGATGCTTAGGGACGACTGGCTCCAACTACATGTGCAATCTGTTACACAATTCTCCTCAAAAATTCTCACTTTCGAGTTGACGCAGAGGTAAATCTTCTCCTATTGTTTCTCAAGCTGAGTTCGCAAGACATTGCGCATCCCCCGCGCATTGCACCAAGGTCCCCATAGCTCGACTCTTCTAAGCGGATTCCCGGTTTTGGGTGTTCTCTTCCTGAACTGGACGTCCCCTTTCTTGCGTCGCGACGGTGTTCAGACACGCAGGAACACCACGGGACTGGTCAGCATGCTTCTTCCCCCAATGCCCATTTGAGTTCATCGACTGCGACGGGGCTATCCCTATGCTGCGGCTTGCTTGCCAATGCACGTTCTAATCGCTTCGCAAATATTTGGGTCGACACTGAGGTTAAAGAATGGCAGCCACATCGTTGTCGTATTCCCATTGGGGCACAAATAGCTCCGCACGACTGAGCAGCGGTACCGGTCCCCACATCCTGGTCGTGGATAACGGGCCAGACATCATCGAGTCCATGTGTAACTTCTTGATCTCTGAGTCATACAAGGTGACGCACTGCACCAGGGGGATCGATGCGCTCGCAAGAATGCAGCAGGGATTGCGTCCGGACGTAGTGCTGCTCGACCATCTCATGCCGGACACCGATGGACTCCAGACGCTCGATCGCATGAAGGCAATCGCCCCGGCTGTGCGCGTTGTGATGCTTTCGTCTTCCACGGATGCGCGGCCTGTTGTCGACGCAATGCGCCGGGGGGCACGTGACTTCCTCTTCAAGCCGCTCCGCAAATCCGAGTTGGAGGAATCGATCCGTAAGTGTCTCGGCATCGGCCCAGAACAGTTGCCGGCGGTAAAAGGTCAGGAGATTGAACTCCCCAACGACACTTCATTCGTTTTCGCCAGCAAGCGCATGTGGGATATCCGCGCACAATGTTCACTGGTAGCTCGAGTCGATCTCCCGGTGTTGATCCTCGGAGAAAGCGGAACTGGTAAAGAGATACTTGCTCAGTTCATCCATCACATGTCTCCACGGGCCCACCGAACTTTCCTAAAGGTGAACTGCGCAGCGATGCCCGCTGAGCTGTTGGAAAGCGAACTCTTCGGATACGAGCAAGGCGCCTTCACGGGCGCCACTCGCAGCAAGCCTGGAAGATTCGAGTTATGCAACCACGGGACGATCCTGCTGGACGAAATAGGTGAAATGCCTCCATCGTTGCAGGCAAAACTGCTACAGGTGCTGCAGGACGGAAGCTTCTCTCGCCTGGGTAGTCGAACGACGATCAAGGTAGATGTGCGCGTCCTCGCCGCTACGAACATCGATGTGCGCGCAGCCATAGCTCAGAAAAAGTTTCGCGAGGACCTCTTCTATCGCTTGAATGGCTTCACGATGAGCCTGCCACCGTTACGTGAGCGCAAGGAAGAGATTCCCGTGCTCATGCGGTATTTCAGCCGCAAGCTTACTGGAAAGTATGCTCGCGAGCCGCTGGCGATATCCGACGCACTGATCAGCGCATGCATGTCATACGCCTGGCCCGGAAACCTTCGCGAGCTTGAGAATTTCGTTAAGCGGTACCTGGTTCTCGGCGACGAGCAGATGATGATTAGGGAGATCGCTCCCGACATGACACAACCCGTGCCGAGTGGAACAGAGGCATTCGCGTCGGAAGGTTCTGTCAGCCTCAAGGCGCTTGTTCGCGGCCTCAAGGACCAGGCCGAATTGGAAGCGATTGCCGTCGCGCTAAACCGGACCGGTTGGAATCGCAAGCAGGCTGCGCTGGAATTGAAGATCAGCTACAAAGCACTTCTCTACAAAATACGCCAGTTCGGACTGCAACCTTCTCGAATGGGACCGGTCGGCTGATCGTCAGGAGGCTAGTTGAAGTAGAAGGCTAATCAACTCTCTGCGAGCGGCATGAACTCGTAGCGCTGAATCTGCGCGGCAGCGCCTATGCCCTTCAAACTACTCTCTACGCGGACCACCTTGCTCGTGCAGCGAACACGAAGGCTCTTCGCCAGGGTGATCTCCGGCGGGAAGGTCATAATTAGGTCCACCACGTCACCGGATTGAATCTTCACCTGGGTAAAGAAGTACACGCCCACGGCGCTTACGTCGCGAGTGGTGCCCGTGTTTCCTCCGAAACAATCCCCCGCTACTATCTCCAATGGTAATTCCATCTTGAAACGGGGCAGCTTGCGACGGTTTAGTGTGGCTGTTTCCATCGGGATGGCCCGTTGTAGTGCAGTCAGAGTTCCACATTCGGTCTCCTCGTTAGATCTAGAGAACCTCCCGCAATGCCCTGATAATTCGATCAAACCAGCCGCTCATCGCCTCACGGGAAAAGCAAGCATGAGTGCAACCGTTTGCGCACTGGAAGAAGTGTTTTACTTTTACCGGGACGTTGTTGCGAGAAGTTGCCGCAACCTGTTGCGGTCACGTCACCACTGAACGTACTTATTTGGTGCCGCGTGACTGGTCTTAGATTCCATCGCTTCCTCTGGGACATGGAACCAAAGTACCCATGCCCGAGGACCTAATGTGACAAACTTTGCATATCATTCTGACTCAGACTGCAAGTTGTTGATTACAAATGGACGCAATGCCATCGAATTTGGCACGTGAGTTGCACTACTCGCTTACAGGAGGAGGGTGTCGATGCGCGTCTTCGCAACTTTAAAAATACTGACCCTTATCGCGGTCTTGGGCTTGGCTTCCATGGCGGCTGCCGATCCCATCGGCTCGACCACGTTCCAGGGCGGTACATTCTCTCTGTCGATTCAAAACGTCGGGGGGAACACTTACCAGGTAACTTACAACGCCAACTTCGACGGTTGGACCGGCGCTCAGTACATGACCGGCTTGAACTTCAAGTTCGGCAGTACGAACTGGTCGAATGCTTCGCTCATCAGCGGACCTGCAACTTGGGGCCAGAACATCGTAGGCGGACCGCTCACGGGTGGCAACCTGAGCCAAAATGGATGCAATTCGCAGGCGGCCAGCACTTTCCTGTGCGACCAGTTGAGCGATGCTAACTTCACGGCTACGCCCACAACAGGGTCGTACACGTGGGTCTATCAGCTAACGTTTGCCTCCCCTCTCACAGAAGCAGATCTGGCCGATAACCACATAGGCGCCTTGTTCGTAAATGGAGACGGCAGCAGTCGTGGCATTTTGTCCACAACCATCTCAGTGCCGGAACCGGGCAGCCTTTCGTTGCTGGGATCCTGTTTGATCTTCCTGGCCGGATTCGGTCGAAAGCTTGGAAGGAAGCAGGGTCTCTAGCCGTCATACTCGAACCAGCATGTTTGTTTGAAGTTCCCTCCTCAGACAAGTATCCAGAGCCGCCCAAAGTTGGGCGGCTTACGTTTTGTTATGAAGGTAGCCTGTCATCGGCTTCTAATTGGCTTGCAAATTGCCCTGTAGTGACTCTCGATAGCGATTTTTTCGCCATTCAGAGTTGAATCCAAGCCTGTTCTGGTGCACTCTCAGGTTAGTGTTTCTGTTCTCCCCCGATTGTCTGCCTGTTTCCGCAATAAGAAGACGAGACCCTTCGCAAGAGGAGTGCGATGTACAAAAGCTTCTACGGTTTCAAGCGCGGCCCATTCGAGCTGAGTCCGGATCCGTACTTTTTGTTCCGGACCGCCGCGCACAACGAAGGCTTCGCCTCGGTTTACTACGGGGTTACGCAGAAGAAGGGCTTCATCGTCCTTACCGGCGAGGTGGGCACCGGGAAGACTCTCCTCCTCCGGACCTTGCTCCAGATTCTCGCCGACTCCAATGTCGCGACCGCCTACATCTTCAATCCGCGCCTGTCGGCTGACGAATTCCTACGCTACATCCTTTACGATCTCGGAATACCCGTCGGGGACAGCAAGAGCAAGATGCTCCACGACCTGAACCGTTTCCTGATCGAGCGCCATCGCAAGGGGCTCACAACAGCGCTCATCATTGACGAAGCGCAGGAACTCAGCGGCGATCTGCTCGAAGAGATCCGTCTCCTCACCAATCTAGAGACCTCCACTCAGAAGCTTCTTCAGATCGTGCTTGTCGGACAACCCGAACTCGACCACACTCTCGATTCGCCGCAGCTGCGACAGGTCAAACAGCGCATTGCGCTTCGCTGCCAACTCGCCCCGCTCGATGCCGAACAGACCACGACATACATTCGTCATCGCGTCACACGCGCCGGCTCCAACGTGCCCGCGGAGCAGCTCTTCCCGGCCGACTCAATCGCGCTTGTGATTCGCTATTCGAATGGTATTCCGCGCCTCATCAACAACATCTGCGAGAACGCGCTCATCTCCGCGTTCAGCAAGCAGCAGATGAGCGTTACTCCCGACCTCATCATGGAGGCCGCGGATGATCTCTGCCTTACGCAGGACAAGATCAGAAAGCCTGAGCAGGCACCGTCCTCGAACGTAGACCCTCAGCAACTCATTTCAATGCTGTTGAGGCTGTCGTCCAAACTCGAGGAGGAGCCCGTTAAGAATTCGTACTCAGGGCCGAAGTTGAGTCCCTGGTAGTTAGGCACAAAGCTAACTCGTTCCGCCGCACCTCCGAGTGCGACGTGTCAATCTCTAATCACAACTTTGTCACTACTGACAATCCTCTCCACATTCTGCTAGAACTCCTCCATGACGCTCCTCCGTCTGGTACTTATCTGCGTGGCCCTGGTTCAGCCGTGTCCGCAGCTACAGGCGCAGTCGGCCGCGCACGCCTCGACGGAACCCACCATATCCTCTTACCGACTCGACCCGCCGCTACTCGAAAAGGCGCAGGCGCTATATCGCATTCGTGTCGCACGCTTCGTGACGTATCTCATCTACACGCCGCTGCTGCTCTTCCTCATCCTTCGCCTCCGAGCCGCCGCACGCTTCCGCGAACTCGCCGAAAGCGTCAGCCGTTACCACCTGGTTCAGTCTCTTGCCTTCACGTCGCTCTTGCTCACTGTACTCGGACTCCTGACCTTTCCCCTCGACGCCCACGGACACAGCATCGCCCTTCGCTACGCCCTGTCGGTCCAAGGCTGGGCCTCATGGCTGTGGGACGCATGCAAGTCGCTTCTCATGAACATCGTCGTTGCCTCCTCCCTCGTGTGGGGCTTCTACGCGCTACTTCGCCGGCGCCCTCGCGATTGGTGGATCTTCGCCTGGATTTCCGCTGTGCCCATAGCGGTATTCTTTGTGTTCGTTGCTCCCGTCATCGTTGATCCGGTCTTCAATAACTACGACCCGCTCGCGGAGAAACAGCCCGAACTCACTCGCGCAATCCATTCCGTGGTTCAGCGCGGCGGACTCGCCATACCTGAGTCGCGCATGTTCGAAATGCGCGCCAGCGAAAAAGTCACCACGTACAACGCCTATGTCACCGGTATTGGAGCCACAAAGCGCATCGTCGTCTGGGACACAACCGCGCGCGACCTCTCCACCGCCGAGACGCTGTTCATCTTCGGGCACGAAATGGGCCACTACGTCCTTCACCACATCTGGAAGGGACTGGCCCTCCTTGCACTAGGCCTCTTCGTCGGCCTGTGGCTCACGGCGCGCATCTACCGCCGGCTGCTGCCGCGCCTCTCGAGCCGGTGTGGGCTCCGTGATTCCGCCGACCTCGCATCTCTGCCGCTTTTGCTCCTCATTGCGTTCGTACTCTCCTTCCTATCGCAACCCCTCCAGAGCGCCTTCTCACGACACTTTGAGCACCAGGCAGACGTTTACGGGCTCGAAGTCACGCACGGACTCGTTCCCAACTCTTCAAGCGCCGCCGCCTCGTCCTTTCAGAAACTCGGAGAGAAAAGCCTCTCCATACCCGATCCCAACCGCCTGCTCGTCTTCTGGACCTACAGCCATCCACCCGTCGCAGACCGTCTCCGATTCGCTCTTGAATACCGCCCCTGGGATCACGGTCGCGTTGGGCAATTCTTCAAGTGACAGTTCGCTGCGCTCGCGTCGATCGGTTCGACGGATCTGGCGCCCTCTCGTCAAGTCAGTGTCCGCTTTGTCCGGTTCCGCACATCATCTATTAACGTTGAACTTCTACCGCGGTCGAGGCGTACAACTTCAGAACCGTCCGAATAGTCGCGGCCCAACGCCGTCGCAATTTGCCTCGAGGTAACTATGGACACGTTGATGCAGGACGTCCGATTTGCTCTTCGTTCGCTGCTCAAGAACCCAAGCTACGCCTTGCTTGCGCTCCTCGCGCTGGCACTCGGCATCGGCGCCAACACGGCCATTTTCAGCGTCGTGAATGCCGTCATCCTTCGGCCGCTGCCATATGCGGAGCCGGAACAACTCGTCAAGGTCTGGGGCAAACTCGAGAAGGAAGGCATCCCGCAGAACTGGATCTCGGAGCCGGAGTGGTGGGAGCTGAGAAGTTCGACCACTACATTCTCGGATCTCGCCGCGTTCTCCACCGACAACGGCGCGAACCTCACCCGCGGAAACGGCGAGCCTCTTCGTGTCATCTCCACTGCCGCTAGCGCCTCGCTCTTCCCGCTGCTCGGCGTTCCGATGCAACTGGGCCGCAGTTTTTCGCCCGAAGAAGACACGCCCGGACGCGATCGCGTGGTCGTACTCTCTGACGAACTCTGGCGGTCCCAGTTCGGCGGTGATCCACAGGTTGTCGGTAAAACGATCAAGCTGGACGGGCTGGATAACACTGTCATTGGCGTTCTCCCGAAGGGCTTCACATTTGGCGCCAAGGCCGACATCTGGATACCTTTGGGCTTGGATAAGGCAAAGCCGCGCAATCGCGGCTCGCATTACCTTGAGGTGATTGGTCGCATCAAGCCTGGTGTCACCGTGTCGCAAGCCGCCGAAGACGTGAATCGCTTCGGCCAGCAGCTTGAGCGCGAGTTCCCGCAGTACTATCGTCCCGAGACGGGTTGGGGCACGTTCATTCGCCCGCTCCATGCAGAGATGGTCGGCGACGTTCGCACTCCGCTGCTCGTGCTCTTCGGCGCCGTCGGATTCGTCCTTCTCATCGCGTGTGCCAATGTTGCTAATCTCCTCCTCGTCCGCGCCTCCGTCCGCGAACGCGAGATCGCGATTCGCGCCGCAATGGGAGCGTCGCGCGCGCGTCTATTGCGTCAACTGCTGACCGAGAGCACCGTCCTTGCCGTCACCGGCGGTATTCTGGGCGTCGCCGTTGCATACTGGGGCACTCGCACTCTTGTCGCCATCAGTCCTTCATCACTCCCCCGCATTGGCGAGATCGGGCTCGACTGGCGGGTCCTCGTCTTCATGCTCGGACTTTCAATCCTGACCGGGATAGCATTCGGCCTCGTGCCGGCCTTTCACGCTGCGCGCCCTGAACTCAATGAATCATTGAAGGAGGGTGGTCGCGGAGCGTCGAGCGGCAGTTCGTCCCATCGTATCCGTGCAGCGCTTGTCATCGCTGAAGTCGCACTGGCCCTCATGCTCCTCGTCGGCGCCGGCCTGCTCATGCGAAGCCTCCAGTCGCTGATGCGTGTCGATCCCGGATTCCGCACCGATCACCTGCTCACCTTCCGTATTGCGCTACCGCAGGACCGCTACAAGGAAGAAGCCGCCGTGAACAGCTTCTATACGCGCCTGCTGGAGCGGGCCCGGTCGCTTCCGGGCGTAAATTCCGCGGGTGCGATCAGCAATCTCCCGCTGGGTGGAAGTTACTCCTCCGGCAGCGTGGTGATCGAGGACACCGCAGTACCAGTCGCCACGCGGCTGCCCGGCGTTGGCCTCCCGTACATCGAGACCGACCAGCGCCCAGTTACACCCGGCTACTTCGAGGCGCTCAACATAAAACTCATCAGCGGGCGCTTCTTCAATGCCGCAGATACGGCGACAGCTCCACAGGTGGCGATCATCGACCAGGACTTCGCAAATCGCATGTGGCCCGGCCAGAACCCGCTCGGCAAGCGCGTTACGAATAAAACCGTTCCCAACTCCGATCCTCCGCAGCCGATCTGGTCCACAATAGTAGGTGTCGTCGGACACGTGAAGAACTACTCTCTAGACAAGCAGGGTCGCGAACAAGCCTACTTCCCGCTCGCCCAGTCGCCGGGGTTCAGATCCATGTTCGTCGCAGTGCGTGCGAATGGCGACCCACAAGTGCTGACGCACGCTGTCCGTCGAGAGGTTCAGGCGATCGACCCCGAGCAGCCTATCTTCGGAGTTGCGACCATGGACCAACTGCTGGATGACTCCGTCGCGCGGCCACGACTCAACTCGGTCTTGCTTACGCTCTTCGCCGCGCTCGCCCTGGCGCTGGCATCCATCGGCATTTACGGGGTCATGTCGTACGTGGTGACACTGCGCGGTCACGAGATCGGTATTCGCATGGCGCTCGGCGCCCAGCGCTCTGATGTCTGGGGAATGGTGTTGAAGCAGGGCGTGAGGCTGGTAGCAATCGGCCTCGTAATAGGCACCGTCTGCTCGTTAGTTCTGACTCGCGCCATCTCGAGTCTGCTGTACGGTGTGAGCGCCAGCGATTCAATCACCTATTTCGCTGTAGCGGCCATTCTGCTGACGGTAGCCGTCCTGGCGGTTTCCGTGCCCGCTCGTCGTGCCACCAAGGTAGATCCGGTCATCGCCTTGCGTTACGAGTAGCTGGCGATTCGCAACATAGGATCGGGCACCGCAAGGTGCCCGATCAACTCCCGATCTCTATATTTAACCACTTTTACCTGCTCTCTCGATGGATCCACTTCTCTGTCGTCGTCGGCACGAACTCGTCTATCATCCTTATCAGTTCCCGAAAATCCTCGTGCGCCAGCACCAGGCTTCGGTTTTCCCTGCGTACAAATCGCTCCTGAACCGCGTGATCGAACATCGCCAGCAGCGGTGTGTAATAGCCAGCCACATTCAGCAGCCCGCATGCTTTCTTATGAATCCCCAGTTGCGACCACGTAAGCGCTTCGCAGAACTCCTCGAATGTCCCGAACCCTCCCGGCATCGCCATGAACGCGTCTGAGAGGTCTGCCATCATCGCTTTGCGCTCGTGCATCGAGTTGACCACGCGTAGCTCCGTCACGCCTCTGTGCGCGATTTCGCGGTCGACTATCGCCTGCGGGATCACGCCGATCACCTCGCCTCCCGCTGCCATCGCCGCGTCTGCCATCGTGCCCATGAGCCCAACGTTCCCGCCGCCGTACACCAGGCCAATCTCGCGCTCGGCCAGGTAGCTTCCCAACTCCTCCGCCACTCGCCGATACTCCACCCGCGCTCCAACGTTCGATCCACAGAACACGCAGATTCGCTTCAATCTCAAGTCCGTCTCCGATCTTTTCCTGCTTTCAATTACAAATATAAAAGGGTGAAGGCCGAAGCCCTCACCCTCGTCTGAACTCAGTGCAGGCGATCAGAAACTGAACTTCAACCCGAACTGCAGGTTCCTCGGCCCGCCTCCACCCAGGTACGGATTCCCCGTGCCCACGTCGGGTGTCGCGTTCGCCTGCAAAAACCCCGTTCCTGTCAGCCTATTCCCCGTTACTTGCGCACCATTCGCAAACATATCCACGCTGAAGCCCGGCAGCAGCGGATTGCTGAAATTCGGGTGGTTGAAGATGTTGAAGAAATCGATGCGCGTCTCCATATTGACCCGCTCGCCCAACTTCGTATTCTTCGCCACCGAGAAATCAAAGTTCGCGTAATTCGGTCCCCGGAACGCATTCCGTCCCAGGCTTCCGAAGTGCTTCGATCCCGGTTCGCAGTCGCCGGTGAGTTCATCTCCGCTTACCCACGTGCAGGGAGCCGCCAATGCGGAAAGGTCCAGCAAGTTGATACCGCCCGTTCCCACGAACGGGTCCTTGATGATGTCCGGCCGCCCGTACCACTCTCCGCTGCCGTTCAGGTCGGGATCGCCGCTCGCGCCCCACTCCGGGAACAGCCAGCTTACGTTGTACGGCTGCCCCGTCGAGTACGTCACCACGCCATTGACCGCCCATCCGCTCGTCAACTTCGGCATCGTGGTGAACTTCGGGAACTCGTATGTCCAGTACCACTGCACTCGGTGCCGCGTATCGAAGTTTGAACTCGCGCGCTCCCTTTGCGGATTGAAGCTGTCATCGGGTTGCGCCGCGTTCGGCACATAGTCCTGCCCGTCGCTCGCGTCGTCGATAGAGTGGGCCCACGTGTAGTTGAACGTAGACGTCATGCCGTGCCAGTTACGTGTCCTTAGGCTCATTTGCAGCGAGTTATAGTTCGATGCCGCCTGCGACTGGAACTGGTTCACATAGAAGTACTGTGCGTATCGCACATTTCCATTGGCGTCAAACTGGTTCAGGTCGATGTAGCGGAACAGCTTGCGTCCCTGTGACCCGACATATCCGATCTGCAGCGCCATCTTGTTGCCGACCTGCTGTTCAATATTCAAATTGAAGTTCTGCACGTATGGCGTGCGCAGGTTCTGATCCACGGTGAACACGTCCGTCGCCGCGTACCCCGTGTACACCGGTCCCGCGGTGATCGGGTTCGGCTCAAACGAGAACTCCATATCGTTGTACGCGGGCCCCTGGTTGAACGTGTTCCACGGCTGCTGTCCCACGAAGAAGTCCTGTGAGAAAGCGTCGTAGTAGAGCCCCCATCCGGCACGTAACACCGTCTTCCCGCTG